>ERZ772880.39-NODE-39-length-108200-cov-20.293698_pt1 | contig 108200 bp, 119 predicted proteins | sample MGYA00580577_ERZ772880 | MGnify/ENA primary metagenome ERZ772880 (study PRJEB29015, sample SAMEA2737705) | human gut metagenome | biome: human gut; feature: human-associated habitat; material: faeces | place: China | collected 2012 ... | reverse complement strand
TGGCTCTTACAAGCCTTGACTCTGTAGCACGTATCGGACGTATGTCTTTCCAGGAACTGTTCAGTGTAGATGATATGGAACATGCAGAAGGCTGGAGAAAGTTATTCTGCAACAAGTATTTCTCAACTGTTATCACTCTGGCATGTGGCTTTATCTTAACAAAGATTGGATATTCCAACATCTGGCCTCTGTTCGGAAGCGCAAACCAGCTGTTAAGCGCACTGGTTCTGATCACTCTGTGCGTATTCTTAAAAGTAACCGGAAGAGAGAACAAGACTCTGTTCCCACCACTGATCATCATGCTCTGCGTAACCTTTACTGCACTGGTTGAAAGAACCATTGCCCTGGTAAATGCATTTGGCGCAGGAACTGCTGTATTTATGGTAGAGGGACTGCAGCTGATCATTGCCATCCTGTTAATGGTCCTTGGTGTGATCATTGTATACACATCTGGTAAGGAACTGTTTAATAAGAAAGCTGAAGTAAAGCACAGCAAGGAAGGTAAGCTTGCATAAGCTGGTTCAGGAATAAAAAGGGTTTTGGATTAAGATATGAAATAAAAAATGGCGGATATGGGATTTGAACTCTCATATCTGCCATTTTTTGTTGTCATGTGTCTGTTAAGATTTTGTGTTATCTGGCCCAGCCGTAGGAGCATTTTACAGCACGGTCCCAGCCGGATATCATTTCTTCCCGTTTTTCGTCCGGGATGTCCGGGGTAAATGTTTTATCAATTTCCCAGTTTTTTACAACTTCTTCTTTATCTTTCCAGTATCCCACAGCCAGTCCCGCAAGATAAGCAGCGCCCATAGCTGTGGTTTCCACGCATTTGGGGCGTTTTACAGTAAGATTTAAGATATCGGACTGGGTCTGCATGAGATAGTTGTTGGCACTGGCACCTCCGTCTACTTTTAAGGAGGTCAGATCTATGCCGGAGTCTGCTTTCATGGCCTTTAAAACGTCATTGGTCTGGTAGCAAAGGGAATCCAAGGTGGCACGGATGATGTGGTATTTATTTACACCTCTGGTGATGCCGGTGATGGTTCCCCTGGCATACTGATCCCAGTGAGGCGCGCCCAGACCGGTAAAGGCGGGAACTACATAGCAGCCGTTCGTATCAGGAACTTTGGTTGCCATGTATTCGGAGTCAGCAGCAGAGTCGATAAGGCGCATTTCGTCACGGAGCCACTGGATGGCAGCTCCGGCAACAAAAATAGAACCTTCCAGGGCATAGGTTACTTTGCCGTCCATGCCCCAGGCAATGGTGGTTACCAGGCCATTTTTGGAAAAGACAGGTGCATTTCCTGTATTCATCAGCATAAAGCAGCCGGTGCCATAGGTATTTTTCACATCCCCCGCTTCAAAACAGGTCTGGCCGAATAAGGCGGCCTGCTGGTCCCCGGCTGCACCACTGATCGGGATGGGACCACCAAAGAACTGGGAGTCTGTTTCTCCGTAAACGCAGCTGGATGGCATAACTTTTGGCAGCATACATTTTGGGATATTTAATTCTTTTAAGATGTCCTCATCCCACTGCAGAGAGTTGATATTAAAAAGCATGGTGCGGGAGGCATTGGAATAGTCGGTCACATGGATACGGCCCTTTGTCAGCTTCCAGATCAGCCATGTTTCCACCGTTCCAAAGAGAAGTTCCCCTTTTTGGGCCCGTTCTCTGGCGCCTTCTACATGATCCAGGATCCATTTTAACTTGGTGCCGGAAAAATAGGCATCGATCACAAGGCCGGTTTTTTGGCGGAAAGTATCTGTAAGGCCTTTGGCTTTCAGAGAGTCACAATAATCAGAGGTCCTGCGGCACTGCCATACAATCGCGTGGAATATGGGTTCTCCTGTATGCCTGTCCCATACGATCGTGGTCTCTCGCTGATTGGTAATGCCGATGGCGGCAATGTCTGCTGCTGACGCGCTGATTTTTGACATTGCTTCCACAGCAACGCCTAACTGGGTGGACCAGATCTCATTTGCATCATGTTCCACCCAGCCGGGTTTTGGAAAATACTGGGTAAATTCTTTCTGGGCAAGGCTGCAGATCTCCCCTTTTTTATTAAACAGGATACAGCGGCTGCTGGTAGTCCCCGCATCCAGTGCCATGATATAGTCTGCCATGTTTCTCCTCCTGTAGATAATGTTTTCCAAAATTTGTTTTAAATTTTATTTTAATATCATTTTACCATAGCAGCAATGGGTTCACAAGCATGGTCTGGACGTTGACATTTTTATAAGAAAAAGCCTATAATATGAGGATAAGTACATGATATGTACAGGACACTGGTAAGTGCATCAAACATAAGGAGGATGATCCATATGGCATTTTTAGATCAGATCAGTAAAAATCTTGCAGGTTACGGAAAAGAAGCTGCAAAAAAGGCGAAAGATACAGCTGAGATCTTTCAGTTAAAAGCTGAGATCCGCGGAGAAAAACAGAAGATCAATGAGCTGTATGCAGCTATTGGTGCTGTGTATTTTAAAAATCACAGAGACGAGTCTGAGGATGAGTACAAAATGTTCTTCCCTGAGATCGAAAACGCAATGGAGCACATTGCAGAACTGGAAGAAAAGTTAAAACAGCTGGATAATACAGAAAAATGCCCCTGCTGTAATGCACTGGTAAGAAAAGGGGACGCTTTCTGCAGCAAATGTGGAGCAGCTCTTCATCAGGAAGAGGAGACAGCAGAGAAAGATAATGCAGATGTTGTAACTGAGGATGATTTTGTCCCGGAAGAGGCTGCAGAAGAGCCGGTAAAAGACCAGAAAGAAGACTTGGTGGAAGAGTCAGGTGAAATGACTGAAAATACGACAGAAGAAGAGACAAAGCAGGAAGAGGAGCCGGTTTCAGAGCCGGAAGAATGAAGCATGAGAGAAAAAAAGACAGGGCTGGTGCTTGAAGGCGGCGGCATGAGAGGTATTTATACAGCAGGAGTTCTGGATGTGTTTATGGAAAACGGCATTACCTTTGATGGTGTGATCGGTGTATCCGCAGGTGCGATCCATGGATGTTCCTTTGTATCCGGACAGAAAGGCAGAAGTATCCGGTATTACATGAAGTATTGCCGCAACTGGCAGTTTATGAGCTTTCGCAGCCTTCTTTTAACTGGTAACATTGCAGGAGAGAAATTCTGCTATCACACACTGCCTGAAAAGCTGGATCCATATGATTATGAGGCATTTAAGAAAAGCCCTACAAAATTTTATGTAGGCTGCAGCAATGTGGAGACTGGAAAGGCAGAGTATCTTCCTATTACAGATATGAAGGAGCAGATCGACCGGATGAGAGCTTCCGCTTCCTTACCCCTTGTGTCTAAGATCGTAAAGACAGCAGGATTGAAGCTGTTGGATGGCGGCTGTACAGACAGTATCCCGGTTAAGGCTTTTGCGAAAATGGGATATACAAAGGATGTTGTAGTTCTGACCCGTCATAAAGGCTACCGGAAAGAAATAGAAGGTACTGGTCTGACAAAACTTGTATACAGAAAATATCCGGAATTTGTAAAAGCTGTATACAGACGTCCAAGTGTGTATAATCATACACTGGATGAAATCGAAAAATGGGAAGAAGAAGGAAAAATCTTTGTGATCCGGCCAAGCGTTCCTTTAACCATCGGACGGATGGAGGCAGACCCGAAGAAGATTAAAGAAGTTTATGAGCTGGGGCGTGATGATGCCAGGAGACAGATCGAAGATATGAAGGTTTTTTTAGGAATTGAATAATTGGAATAATGTTTGGACTTAAATGATCTGGGCTTTTAAGCAGGGCGGCTGAATTTCTCAGCCGCCATTTTTCATGTACTAGGAAATTCCGTTGGAACTCCCTAGTACACAAAAAGGCACATTCTTATTTATACCTGTCTATGCAGATCTGTACTGGAAAGTGCTCGGTCATACCGGGAGAGGCATGAGAGTATATGGGCTAATTGCATCCACCGCATCCGCCATCAGGACCGCCACAGCCACCATCGCGACCACCGCCACAACCACTGCCGCCGCAACCGCCGCCAGGACCGCCGCAACCGCCGCCATCACGACTACCACCGCATCCACCGCCGCAGCCGCCGCGGTTCCACAGTGCATCATTGTAGCCCTGCCAGTATCCCTGGCGGAAGCCTTCACGGAAGGAATTTCTTCCACCGCATCCGTTGTTATTACAACGTCCGCATCCACCGCCACAGCCGTTGTTCCAGCCATTGCATCCATTATTCCAACGATTATTACATCCAAACCAACACATAGATCTACGCTCCTTTTCGTTGTTGAGTTGTTGACCATTTGCTAAACGAAGGAAAGAAGCACCGGTAAGTGCTGTCTTTGATACGTTTGTACTATAAGATATGGGACAGAGGGACAATGTGTGCAGATACGGGAAGGGAAAATGGAGTGCGGGAAAGAATAAGGGAACGTAAGAAAGGACAGCAGCCGTTGTAACAGCTATTAACCGGGCTACATAAATTAATAGGGAAAAGAAAAGGAGCTATTGATTTATATGGAGTCATATACAGATATGAAATATAGTGACTGCGGCTGCAGTGGCCGGTGCCGCAAGGTATCCGGTAACCGGAACCAGTCTGTACGAAGCTGTCTGGATCCGGCGATGCAGGCAGGAAGCGGAGTCAGGTATCCACAGATGGGGAACCAGATGAATGACGGGATGCCCCAGATGATACCGGAAACTGGAAATAATTGGGAAAATAACGGAAATTTCGGCTGGAACCGCATGCCGGGGCTGGAGGGCAATGCCTTCTGTCCGGGAAGTATGCCGGGGATGTTAGAAAAAGATTATCCTTTGGCAATGGCCTATGTACCATGGCAGCAGTGGCAGACGCCTTATGGACCAGAGCGTGGCTTAGCCCAAGGAACCATCTTTTCAGAGCTGGACCTGGCCTTTGATAAAGGGAGGTGCAGCTAGATGATGGGAAACATGAATAACAGTATGAACGGCAGCATGAACAGAATGGGTGGTACTTCAAAAGATGCCCTGCTCATGGCTGTCAATCAGGCAGGTTTTGCGGTAACAGAGGCAAATCTTTATCTGGATACACATCCCTGCGACTCTCAGGCGATTGCTTATCTGAAACAGATGTCCCAGGCATATGCAGATGCAAGAAATGCTTACGAAGCCCAGTATGGTCCCCTTCGTGCTGAAAATGCCAGAGATACAGTCTACTGGTCCTGGACAGACGACCCGTGGCCATGGGAAGGAGGCGGTTATTAATGTGGATCTATGAAAAGAGACTGGAATTTCCTGTAAATATTAAAGAACCAAATGCGAAGATGGCCATGTTTATCATGAGTCAGTATGGAGGACCTGACTGCAAAAACTCATGATACATAGTAAAAGAACGTAAAAACGCCACTTTCACGGTCAAATACAATTTTTTTTAGGATCCGTCTCAAGGCATTTCCTTTATCCTCATTGCTCACACTTGGGTCAGAAACATAGTCATAAACAGTAGCGATCTCAGCTAAGAGCTTTTTCTTACATGCGTCCTGATCGGGGACGCTGGGTTGCTCTTTCTGCAGACGATCCAGATCGGCCAAGAGATTTTCGCGTTCTGCTTGCAACCTCTTTTTGTTATTCTTGTACTCTTCCAGGGTGTCCACTTCACTTTCATAAGCTTCCCTAATCCGGCGCTCTTTTACTTCCAGACGGGAAAGCGCTTCCTGGATCAAAACCTCTTCGCCCTGCATTTGAACGTCCGTAGGCGGGATATACTCATAGTCAATGGATTGTGTATCAATCGCAGTTTTTAGAGAGTCTAAGACTGCCTGCTCTGCGATCCTGGCAGCTACAGCACATGAGCCAGGGTGGAAGCCTTTTCCGTATCGCCAACACTGAAAGAAATCCGGGCGCTTTTTCTGGTCTTTTGTGCGATTAAAGCCCAGACTTGCGCCGCAGGCTCCACATTTTAAAAGCCCAGAAAGCCAGTGAGCGGTAGAAGAGGCCTCACGGCGTTGCCGAGGCCGATATTCTTCTTTGACACGTTCCTGAACGGCATCAAAGGCAGAGGCCGCAGCCGGGATTAACTCATGGGAGCCGGTAAACTGGATCCCGTTCCAAATCACCTGACCACTATAAAAAGGGTTGGTCAAAATTCTATATATGGTCCGGCGCTCAAAGGGTCTCCCGCGACGAGTGACATGGCCTTGCCTGTTGAGGTTGCGGGCAATGTAGGTCATGTCCTTGCCTTGGCTGTAGGCCTGGAAGATATACTCTATCACAGGGACAGCCTTAGGATCCAAAACAAAGGGCTTGCCTTCACCGACAGCCTGATAGCCAAGACAGGGAGTGGCCTGGTACCCGGCTTTAAGCGCCTTTTCGGTCATACCGCGTAGAACTTCACCAGAAAGGTTATATGAGTAATATTCGTCAAACCATTCTATGATAGTCTCAATTAGACGCCCAAACATACCCTCCATAATGGGCTCAGAAACGCTTTTGATCTCTACGCCGCACTTTTTACGAAGGATACCTTTGTAGAAGGTACTCTCTTCTTGATTGCGGGCAAAACGGGAAAATTTCCAGAGATACAGCCGTTTGAAAGGTGCTGGCTTCTGAGATTTTGCTGTGGCGATCATCTTTTGAAATTCTGGCCGGTTGCTTGCTTTCCTTCCAGAAATGCCCTTACGTTCAATAAAGATGAACTCTGCAGGGATAAAAAAGCCGTCCTTTTTAGCCTCTTCCTGGATCACACGCACCTGTGCATCCGGCGATAACTCTGTCTGATCGTCTGTGCTTACACGGATATAAGCAGCTCCGATCTCCAAGTTTTCAGATATTTTAGTAGCCATGCTAATGCCTCCTGCTTAAATGTATTAAAAAAGGGTACAAAAAATACACCTCTTGCACAGGTGCCACTGAAATGGTATAATCTGGATGCGTATCAAATTATATCTTTCCGGACAACCGGCAAGAAAAATAATGCAAAGCCGTTCGGTGTTACCAGCACCGGACGGTTTTTCTATTTAAGATGATTTTGCTGATGTCAACAAAATCGCATCAATTGTTATCAAACATATCATAAAATACATTCTCTGGGATGACTTCAATATCAACCCCTTCTAATTTCAACTTTTCGGCTTTTTTCTGCTTGGTGCTCTTTCCACCTTTGACTAAAGGAGAATAATTATTATTAGCCAAGATTAGAAAGTTTGTTTTCTTAGTCACAGTATCAGCATTTATGCCGCCCACGTCAGCGACAAGCTGCATGGCTTCTTTACGTGGCATTTTTTCCAAAGTACCCGTAAATACACAAACCTTTCCATAAAGAGGATGGGAAACATCAAAGTCGGTGCTATTAGAATGGATATCAGCAGCTGTCAGACCATGACGGTGTTTTTTCCATTGCTCAATAAAGCTATCAAAAGAACCATCACGGGAGAGAATATCTTCTTTTAAATGTTCATAGCAAAGTTCAGTTATTTGACAGTCAACTAAGGAACGATGAGCATTTGAATAATCAATGTCGTACCGATCAGCCAAGTCGCTTAAACGATGATGCGATTCTTCCGGATGAAGGATACGTGAAAGCCTCATTGTGTCTATAAAATCATTGCTAAGAGTTGTAGATAAATAATGCTGAAAATTATCATATAAAAAGTTGATATCAAAGTTTATATTATGCCCGACAAGAATATTATTGCTGATAAAGTCTTTAAATTCCCGTAGGACAGTTTGCGTATCAGGGGCAGAGGAAAGCATTTCATTAGTAATGCCTGTAAGATTTTCGATAAATTCATCGATGTAGCTTCCATCATCATAAACAGAATCAGGTTTAACAAGGGAGGTATAGCGCGAAAACTCCTGCCCGTTTTCAAAAAGGATACCTGATATTTCAATGATAGAATCAAAGTCTGGTGATAATCCTGTAGTTTCGATATCAATCACACAATATTTATCAGGAAAAGCAACTAAATTTTTGCCCTTATTACGTATGACTTTTTCTGGAAGTCTTTCCTCTATTCCATTTAAAGAAACAGTAATCATATTTTCCTCCGTAATTTTCCATATATTACCAGAGAAGAACTAACGTTCTTCTGGTTATAATGATTAGACGCGCCCAGCCCTTCCGGTCATATAACAGAAAGGTGTGAGGCTTGATGATCAAAAAGTACATAAGCTATGCAGACTGCAGAGTGTTTGCGATATGTTACCGGAAAACCCGTACTATCTACTATAATTTACTTTTTAACCCTAATCTGACAAAACTCTACTATATCCGTTAACCCAGCTGGAAGGCTGGGCGCCTTTTAAGAAGTTTCCTTCATAGCGTCGTTTCCAACCTTAGCAGGATAAGTTTCGTTAAGATCTTCTTCATCCGGGATCAGTAGTCCAGGATCAGCAGCTACAGCGGATAGCAGCTTCTTTTTGAAGAATGCCATTGCTGCTTTCCGGATCTCCGGATCCAGTTCAAAATATGTCTTCAGAATTTCCAATTCCAACGGTGTAGCACCTTTGGACTTTGCAAAGTCATCCAGGCTGAATGTTGCTGGTTGTATATACATTGGTTCAATGCCATTTCGCAGCCATTTTTCGCTAACACCGTGGATTGAAGAAATGGCTTTTATTGATTGATCAGATACTGTAGCACCTTCTTTTTCAAAAGAACTTACACTTGTCTGTTTCATTCCAATAGAAAGAGCAAATTCAGTTTGATTCATGTGCAGCACATCTTTTCTAAAATATCTTACACGTTCATTAATTGTCATTGTTATCACCCCCGTTCTTTTCTTTATATTTCATATAATAACGAAGAACGTTAAAAAAGTCAATAGAAAATGTAAAAAAACTATTGACTTTTAACGAACAACGTTATAATATACAATTACAACAACGAACAACGTTAAAACAACATTAGTAATCGTTAAACAATGAAAGGAGGCCTACATTATGGCAGAAAAAAGAAACACATCAGAAACTTTAGTAGCAGTAGAACACCGGCCAGAAGCAGCAGAGGTCATGGCTTTTCTGGAAGAGCTTGAACCACAGGAAAAGAAAGATTTTCTGGCATTTGTTCAGGGTATAAGATTTGCACGGGGCATGACACAGAAGAGCGCATAAGAAAGGGGTGAGAAGAATGAAAACAGAATTTGAAAAAGGGCAGCGTCAATATCAGATGGTAAAGAAAGTCATGGAAATGATGGAAGAAGCTCAATTTACAAAAGGAGAGGCAGAGGAACTTCCTAAATCTTTGGAGAAAGCACTTTTAAAAAATAGCGAACGGATTGAGAAAGAACAGCCATTCGCTATTTATAAAGTGGTTTAGCAGGTGCGCTCAACAATGCCTAAAATTGCGGCGTAGGCTTGTACATAGTCCCGTACAAATGGCTCTAAATCAATATCGGAGTCTGATTTATTAGCCTGATAAGTCACGTAGGCAACTGCAAGGTCGTGAGCAATCTGCTCTTTACTTAAAGTATTATCCATAAATTTCTCCTTTCTTCTGTACTTGGCCCTAGCGGGGGCCTGCAAGTACAGTATAAGACGATGGAGAAGTACAGGCAACAAGTACAAGCAAAGAAACATAAGAATATTAAGAAAGGAGTGGTTACATATATGAAAAAGTACACCATCATTAATATGGTAGAGATCGACGGCAAGGACGTGCGCCTGGAAACTCTTACACCAGAGCAGCGCAAGCAGCTGGCAATCAAATGGCAGGACAGGATCATGCAGCCTGCTGGTTTCAAAAGAAAAACCGCCTGAGGGCGGATCTGAAGGACAAGCCTGGAAAGGGAAAAAACATGGAAAAGATTTATAGAAGGATGTTCAGAGCGGCAAAAAATGAGCGGGACGTCTGGAAAGCCCGCTGTAAAGTCACAACCATTATCGCTGTATTCTTTGCTTTCTGCAGCCTGTGGCAGTACTGCAGATGAAGACAAAGAGAAAGGGCAGCGGTTTGGAGCCCGCCGCCCTAACTGATATAAAATGTTTAACAAATTTGGATATAAACATTTTATATCAGTAGCCCAGAAAAGTCAAGAAATACCGGGAAAACAGCCCGGTATTAAGACTTGATTAAAGGATTAGACTTAGGGGGCACTGTTATGCACAGATATAGACAGATAGAGATCATCTGTGGGGCGGCGATGGAAGTGATCAAGTGCCACCCACGGGGGATGAGAAAAGGAACTAAGCGGCAGTCAGTTCAGAAAACTCCGGAAGCAATCCGGGAGGCGAACATGAGACAGTCAGCCAGACATCTGGCCCGACTGATCAATGCTAACTTCCGACCGGGTGACCTGCATGTGATACTGACATACAGGAAAGAGAACAGACCGGACCGTCAGCAGGCAAAGGACAACCTTGATAAATTCAGGGAAGCAATGCGGCGAAAATACAAGAAAGCAGGAATGGTGCTGAGGTGGATCGCGGTGACTGAGTACAAAAATAAAGCAATCCACCACCACATGATAATCAACAACGTAAATGATGGAGTACAGACTACAGCAGACTATATCCGGGAGCTGTGGCGGGGCAGAGGATCCCCAAAGTTTGTACAGCTTTATGATGATGCCGAATATGATCAGCTGGCGGACTATCTCGTAAAAGAGACCGAAAAGACATTCAGGGAGCCGGACAGCCCGGAAAAACAGAGGTACTCGTGTAGCCGCAATCTGGTACAGCCAAAAGTAACCAGGAAGGACAAGCAGATAAAAGGTGACTGGGAGCAGGATCCAAAGCCGCGCAAAGGCTATTACATAGTAAAAGATAGCCTGTATAACGGTGTGGACAAGCTGGGCTATATGTATCAGCGCTATGTCATGGTCAAATTAAACCCGGTAGATACAGACTGGCCTTCCAATAGGTTGAAAGAGAGGCCGAAAAAAAGGAGGTGTTGAAGTGTATGAAGTGAGCGTAAAACTGAAAGCCAGCCAGAGTGGATACAGTGCAAAACTGACATTTGTAGACAGTTCAGGCCAGCAGCATGAAAGACAGCTCCAGGCAGAGCGTAAGGCCAGCCAGAACAGCAACTATCTGCAGGCACTTATAGATGCTTTAAACATTCTTCAAAAGCCCTGTATGCTGAGTATTTACTCAGCTTCCGACTATCTCACAGAGTCAATAAAACAGGGCTGGCTTACCAGTTGGTCCCAAAGGGAATGGAAGAACGCAAAAGGTAATTTGGTACGCAATGCAGAGCAATGGCAGCAGATAAAAAAACTGCTTTCACCACATTCTGCAAGAACAATAAGGGAGGAAAAACAAGATGTTTGATCGATTTGGAGAATTTGATTCCGTGGAGGAACTGAATGCAGCAGCAGAGGGCCAGAAGGAAGAGGGAGACATGGAGGCTTTAAAGGCTCTGGCAGTAGAAAACGGACTGGATCCAGAGGATGCAGAGGACTACATGAACGGTACATGGAGTCAATTGGCTAATCCACGCACAGCAGCTCTTGGAAAGCTGAAAGTGGAAGCGGAACATGTAAAGTGTGCAGAGATCATGGGAGACTGGCTGGACTATATCAAGGATCAGTGCATAGAGCGTGAAGAGATGCAAAGAGCAGTCCGAAAGAAGGGGAAGAGCCTGGAAGGCTGTATAGCTGAGATCTTAAAGTGGTCTTTTGCCCATCAGATCCCCGTTGACAGCCACATCGCGTCTGTTGCAGGGGTAAAAGCCAACCGTGTTACAATTGGGATCCCTGGAATGGCAACGGTGAAGAAGATCATCACAAAGTATTACCTTGGAAGGTAGGCGCTGTCCATGAAAAAGAAAGCAATAGAGAGGATACCATACATTGGGCTGGCCCAGGTGATCCGGAAAAAGGCTGTTAAGTATGTAGGCGTGACCGCTGAACAGGAGATAGCCGGTGAAGACCATCTTTTTGTTGAAGTGTATAAGAACAGTGCAGAGAATGTGACGATGCCTGTAGTTAGGATCGTGCTTACAGCCAAGGAGTTCGGAACTTATTTTCCTGACCGGGGAGAATGGTCCGGTGTAAAGCTGGATAATGGTGATCTGCTGTGGGAAAAACTGGACGGTCAGAGACGGACCTGGGATGAGTGGAAGAAGAAAGAAGAAAGGAATGTACTGCAAAGCCCGGAGGACATGAAACGCCTGAAAAAACTTTATAACTTCCCCTATGGCGTGCGGAGTGAACGATGGTGGGAGTATATCTGTAAAAGGCAAAACAGCATTGCTTTGAAGAAAAGGCAAAGGGCAGACGAACGAAAACGTAAGCGCCGCCAGGATGCTTTAAATGACCGGATCGCTCACACACCGGAACTTCCGGAAAAGAAGATCCTTGAAAGGGCGGATCAGTTGTATTTTGGCAATCAGCACTACATTTATTACAAAAAGCATGGCAGTTGGGTAAAGATCGCATGCAGTAACTGCGGTGGTGTGGCAGACGGACGGTGGAAAAGAGGTATATCCTATGAAAGCCAGTATCAGAGACATATAGAAGAACCGGTACAGGGGAAGTATGGAACCTGTCCGCTATGTGGTACAAAAGGCATGTATAAATGCCAGGGAAAAATAAAAGAAGATCACAGCCGGAAGGCATATATGTTTCTGGGACAGAGGTACAGGGAAAAGGGTGTAGTCATCCGCTATGTGGAAGTGGAAAAGACATATAAGCTTTATGAAACATGCGGACAGGATGGTACAGAGATGACCGGAGCAGCAGAGGAACTGAGCGGTGTAGAGATTGCCAGAAGCTATTTTGAACCGGGAAAAGAACCACAGACAGACTTCCATAAGCATGATCCGTATAAATGTGAGAATTTCTGGGATGACTGTAACATAGGCGGTAACTATAATATCCGCATAAAAGACGGCCATGTTATGAGGGAGACCTTCAAGGAACTGCAAGGGACTATGTTCCAATACAGTGGCCTGGAAGAGTATTGTGGGCAGGTCAGCAAGGTAAAACCTGCTGAATATCTGCAAAGGTATATGGATACTCCACAGCTTGAAATGCTGGTAAAGCTCGGTCTTACCAAGATCGTAGAACAGCTTATATGGGGTGGATATGGCATTGTAAAGGACGTGGATGCAAAACGTCCGGATGAGTTCCTGGGGATCCGGAAAGAAAGAGTAAAACAGCTGATCAGAGCCAAGGGAGATATTGCTTTTTTAAGGATCATGCAGATGGAACGGCGCATGGGTGCAACCTGGACCGATATCCAGGTCAGCCACATGGCAGAGGCCGGGCTGGATCACAGGGGAGAGTTGGAGACTATGCTGCAGTATATGAGCATACAGCAGATACTTAACCGTATATCAAAGTATGCAGGCTGTGAGTATGACACAGGATGCCGCTCATCGACAGAGCAGCTTAAGAGGACAGCGATCACTTATATGGATTATCTGGGTATGAGACATACATTGGGCTATGACCTCACAAATACGGTCTATCAGCAGCCCAGGTTCCTGGAAGATGCCCACGCATTTGTGATAAAGGAAAGAGACAAGAAGCAGAAGGAACTGCGTATACAGGAAGTTATGACAAAATTCCCACAGATACATAATAGCTACAGAAAGCTCCGGAGCAGATACCTGTATGAGGATGATGAGTACCTGATCCGGCCCGCAAGGTCAGCAGCGGAGATCGTGGAAGAGGGGAGGACATTGCATCACTGTGTAGGCGGTAACGGGTATCTGGGCAAGCATAATGATGGAGAAAGCTATATCCTGATGCTTCGGGCTAAGAAAGACCCGGAAACACCGTATATCACGGTAGAGATTGAAGGGAACAGACCGCATATACTGCAGTGGTATGGGGCAAATGATAAAAAGCCAGACGAGAAACATATGCAGGAATGGCTTGACGGATATATTAACAGGCTGAAAGCAGGAACACAGGAGCTTAAAACGGCCATATAGGAGGCAGAGAAGTGGAGTTAGTAGAATACAGCAGTTATAAAGAATTTAAGGCGGAAACAGACCGTGTTATGACCAACTTAAAAAGGGCTATGGGAGAGACTGCAATCGGATTTGTGGAAATGGGATATCAGTTAAAAGTGGCCAGAGATACGCAAATTCTTCAGCAGAGCGGATATACCAGCCTGACAGCTTTTGCAGCAGCAGAGTATGATCTGGATAAATCGTGGGTATCAAGGCTTATCGGGATCAATAACAAATTTTCGGAAAATGGATATTCAAAAAAACTCAGACCCCAGTATGAAGGATTTGGAGTTGCAAAGCTGACACTGATGTTAAGTCTTCCGGATGAGCTGAATGAAGTCCTGACACCGGATCTGAGCAAGGCAGATGTACAGGCGATCAAGGCAGAGGTGGACGAAGAAAAGAAAGTTTCAGACATTGAGCTATATCTGGAACAGCAGCAGGAGCCGCAGGAACAGGAAAAAACACTGTTGGGAAAGGCGGTCAAGATCATTCTCCATGATGATCCTGAACTATATGGAGAGATCCACCACATTATCCACACAGACCATAGAGTAAAAGACCTGGCAGAGGCTTTCGCACCTGCTGGAACAAAGGTAGATTTTGCAAGGATTCCGGGTGTAGGTCGTCTGGCTGTGTCGTTTAAGGGATCGGACAGAGATATTGAAATAGTCAATGTCAGATCCGGGGAAAAGGAGATTGCAGGCTGGACAAGCCTGGAGGATATTCTGGTCAGATTAATGCCGGATGATGATGTAAATATTTCCTGGGGAAAGGTATACGGAGAAGCGTATCCGGCAAAAGAGAAAGTTGCACCGGTGCAACCGAACTGGGGAAAGGTAAATATGCCGGATATGCCTGTAAAAGAGAAGCCCACAAGAGAGAAAAGCAAAGTTACCAGAGCCATTACAGAGAGGCATAGACCGCCAAGGAAAGAGGAACCTGTTCTGGAAAAGCCGCTGCTCCATAATATCGAGCCTACCATACCGGTGCCGGATCCCGTACCAGAGCCAGAAAATCAGAAAGAACCAGTCAGAGAACCGGAAACAGAAGAGCAGATCACAGGGCAGGACAGCATAGAAAATCATGAGGAATGGATGCCAATGCCGGTGGAAGATACAGAGAAGAGCCAGGAAGAGCGCCAGTTAAACGAAAAGAATGAGATCTTGAACATGCTGTATGAAGTACTGCAGCTGGTAAAGAACGATGATAAACAGGCAGCTTTGATCCGGGCAGAGGAAGTGACAAGACTGATAGGAGTGTGGGACTGTGAAAAGCATCATACAGACTGAGAAGATATGCTATTTCTGCGGGGCAGTCAGTAATCTTGAATCCCATCACATCTTTTTTGGGGAGAAAAACCGGAAATGGTCTGAAAAGTACGGTCTGAAAGTGTGGCTGTGCCATTATGACCATCGAGATAACCTTAATGGAGTACACGGGCTGGCAGCCCAGAAGCGGAAACACCTGGAAATGATTGGGCAGGAAGTCTTTGAGAAGAAATACGGACATAAAAAATTCATGGACGTGTTTGGAAGAAATTATTTGGATGGAGAGGAGCCACAGGCAGAGGCGGTAATGGATGAAGAGCCGCCGATCCGTTGGCTTGAATAGAGGAATACAGCAATGGATAACAGAAAACAGATAATGATAGGTGACTACAGGGTACAGCAGGCTTCAAACCGGCATGTGTCTATTGTACATATGCCGGAAAAACACCTGGTATTCCATGCGGAAGTAGATCACTGGTGCAGTGAAAGTGAATTAAGGGATTTTTGGACATATTTTGAAGAGCTAAAAGGAAGCACGGGGGCAGAGGCTTATGGAAAACCGGAAAGATAGGCTTGGATATAAAGAAAACACCAGAAAGAGGAAGATAGCTGAGCTGATGGATATGGAAAAGCATCCATCGCCTATGAGTGAAAGCTTCCGGCGTCCGGCTTATGACGGGACTGTCCTTTGTCCGGATCCAGCCAGAAGGACCAGAAAAGCCACAAAAGCGGTATCCACCCTGAAAAGGGATGATACATAGATAAAACCTAGTGGTCAGGATCATATGTCACGATATACACTCTGACCGATAATTTTACCTGGGCCGGGAGCCTATCACAGTCCTCCATTTCCCGGCCCAAAAGGAGGGACCACAGAGCAGCACAAAAAAGCCCGCAAACATGAGTAATTACTAACAACGGCGGGAATTTGGAAAGGGGAAAAAATGAACAAAAAAGTACAGAAAATAGAGCCGGAAGAAGGATACTGAAGAAAATTAAGAAAATGGAGGAGAAGATCAATGAAGAATAAAGGAACATGGATTATTGCCGGAATTGTAGTCGCATTTGTAGTACTGATTACAGGAATTTTCGTGACCACAAACAACAGAGCCATCTCATTAGAGGAACAGGTTCTTACGGCAGATTCTGATGTGCAGATGCAGGAGAAACGCAGAACAGACCTAGTTTATAATCTGGTAGACTGTGTGAAAGAATACGACAAACACGAAGCGGATACACTTCTGGCAGTTGTTGATGCAAGGAATAATGGCGGCGTGGATATTGAGAATGTCACAACTTCCATTGCTGCGGTTGCAGAACAGTACCCGGAACTGAAATCGAATGAAAATTACAAAGAGCTTATGAATGAATTGTCTACGACTGAAAATCTGATTGCACAGTACAGACAGTCTTACAACAATGAAGTCCGGGCATACAAGAAATATGTGCGTAAATTCCCTCATAAACAGATTTTAGGTATGATGGGATATGAGGTTATCAATTATTCATATCTGGAATACAGTGCAGAGGACAGGCAAGCGGTAAGCAATCTGTTTGGAGAATAAGCCTATGAGAAAAGCGAGCACGATAATCTACTCCGGCAGTGGTTGGGATTTGACGGTTCGAGAACTCATGTTTAGTATCGTCATTATCCTTATCATGCTTACGAGTGGGTTTTTCATTAGTGAAAAGATTTCTTCCTCATGTGACAACAAAAATGAGGAATACTATCAGGCAATTAAGATCGATAATGATGCAGAACAGTTCCAATATGGCATGAGAACCAATGTCGGAAATGCGTTTGTGAAAGGAACTATATCTGTTGTGGATCCAGTTACTGACTCTGATATTGAGGGCGAGTATGCCTATATCAAAGTCCAGGAGGAACATTACAACCGACACACCAGACAGGTAGCGCATACGACCACGGTAAACGGAAAATCCCACACATATTACACAACAGAGGTCTACTATTCATGGGATTATTACGATAGTTGGGAAAAACACAGTGAAAAGGTATCATTTCTTGGCGTAGAGTTTCCATACGGCACAATATCCATGCCGGGAGACTATCATCTCGACACACAGAAGAAATCAAGCCGTATGCGATATAAATATTATGTCATAGACACCGCCTACGATGGTGTTATTTATACGGAACTGAAAGACAACACGATAAGCAATGGCAGCTCATTTATTCAGGCAGACACAATAGACGGTGCAGTGGATTATATGGTAAGCAGTAGTACGGCGATGATAGTTGGATTCTGGATAGTGTGGATTATTGTTATAGGGGCGGCGGTATACGGATTCTGCTATTTGGATAACAGATGGCTGGAGGACGAATGATATTTGTTGTAATAAATTAAGATTTGGAGGATTAAAGCATGAGTTTACATTGCCCATATTGCGAAATCAAGGAAAATGCAAAGATCAAAACGGTGTACGAAGCATTACAACCTATTGGTGGAAAATGCCCAGATTGTGGTGCCTGGATTGATGAAGGACAGCATTCTATCAGGATTAATGGCTACGTTGATATCTATAAGGGCGCATTAAATCTCATTGAAGATGTGGTGCAGCAGGTCAATGAGATTTTGGACTATCTGGAAGTTGATACGAAGATTGACGGGGAAACACCTTATATCCAATTGTACACAAGCGAAATAATTAGAAGTTTATTTGTCCCATATGTAGGGGGAACCAGTAGATGCAATATGAAAAAAGCTCTTGATATTAAAGAAGATGAATTGAAGTTTGAAATTAAGGCAGAGCAGCATGAATGGTAAGCAAAACTGAAATTTAGTAGAGGTGCAAATGAACATAAGAAAAAATGGAGAGGGATATTATGATCCGACAGCAGGCAAAGCAATCCGGAAAGCAGACAGGCCACCGGAAGAGGTTATCAGCTTCAAGAGAGCAGTGATATTGTTATGCAGCATCTTACATGTGCGGATCCAGGGGAAAATAACGGTGATCGACAAGAAAGGACGGAGCCGGTGAAACAGGACTTTTTGAACAGTGAAATGATAATGTCTGTAATACAGATGGCACAGGTGCAGGTGACTGCATACAGGGAATTTTTAAAGCTGTGTAATGGAGATGTGGCAGAGGCGGCAAGACAGACTGCAATATACATAAGTGCTATGATCAATCCTGTAACACGGCAAAAAGATGATGCCGGGGGAAAGAATGAAAAGTAAGTAAGATCCCGGAAGGGAAACAGTCTATAGGAGGAGACATGACAGCAAAGGAGTATTTAAGTCAGCTGGAACTGTTGAGCCAGAGGATAAGACATAAAAAGCAGGAACTAAGAGATGAAAAATTAAATCTTGGAATATCTGTAAAAGGAGAAACGGGTGAGCGGGTCCAGACTTCCTTTGCTGGAGCGGCAGAGGGTAACCGAACAGAGAGCCAGGCCATGCGGTTGATGAGCTTGGAAACAGAGATCGGTGAACAGATCGTGGAGTATATGGAAGAGTGCCACAAGATTATAGACCAGATCCATGACCTTCATGACAGTATCTACATAGATATTCTTTACAGGAGGTACGTCAAGCAGGAAAGGGATTTTACAAAGCTTGCTTTTGCAATGGGATATTCTTACAAGTATGTGATCAATAAACACGGTGAGGCATTGATGGAATTTGAGCGTGTTCATCCGGAAATATTGGAACTAAAGGGGGAAAAATCGTAAAAAGTGGAAAATACGGGAAAAGAGATGGAAAAATTTTTTTGAAGGAGTGCTATAATAATAGCATGAAAAGGCGTTCGGAGATCCGGATGCCTTTTTGTATGGAGAAAAAGATGCTGAAAGCGTGTAGATATTGTGGGAAAATCCATGATAGCAAATACGATTGTGGAAAAAAGCCAAAGCCACGGAAACGTGGAACACAATCAGATAAGTTTCATAGTTCTTTCAGGTGGACAGAGACAGCCAAAGCTATTAAAAACAGAGATCACTATCTTTGTCAGGCATGTTTATATAACCTGGACGGACAAGGTATCAGGTACACTACAGATACATTGGAAGTGCACCATATCATATCACTACTGGAGGACTGGGACATGCGCGTGGACTGGGACAATCTCATAACCTTATGCAGGGTACATCATGAAATGGCAGAGGCAGGAAAGCTTGACAGGCAGAGGCTGACAAAAATAGCGCACCACAACGGGCAGCACCAGCCAGGTATCCCCCCGGGGATATCCTGAAATTATCTGACGATTTTCCAAGACCGACGCCTGACCCTTTTACACAATTTTTTCCCAGATCAGCTTTTGAAATTATTTTTTGAAAGGAGTAAGCATATGCCAACACCACCAAAACCAACGAATGTGATTTTGCTGGAAGGAAAGTCACACAGGACCAAAAAGGAACTGGCTGAACGGAAACGGGCAGAAGCGCAGCTCCTGACAGGAAAGATTTTAAAAGAGGCTGCAGAGGTTAAAGAAAATGAAAAAGCACACAAAGAGTTTCAACGGATCCGTAAGTTGCTAAAGTCCATTGAAAAGGATGATGACCTGTATGGAGCAACAATCAATCGCTACTGCCTGCTTATGGCTGAATGCTCTGACTTCCAGGATAAGCGGGAAACGATGTACAGGCAGATGCAGGACCTGCAGGAGTCGAAGGAAGAATTTGAAAGGAATGAGGATCTGAAAACTTATTACATGCTGCAGAGCACGATGCAGAAGAATATGATCGCTCTGGACAGGCAGGTACAGACAAAAAGAAAGATGCTACTGGATATTGAAAAAGAGAACATCATGACGATAGCTTCATCTCTGAGGTCTGTACCGAAGAAAACCGATAAAAAGAAAAATCCACTGATGGAGGCGTTAACAGGTGGAAATTAAGGAAGGAAAAGCATACAGATATGCAGAATGGTGCATTACTGAGACAGAGGGCAAGGTCCCCCAATATGTAAAAAAACAGGCGGAAAGCTGGCTGCATATTGCAGGCGGAGAGGATCCGGATGCGGTTGTGGATGAAAATGCTTATGAAAAAATCTGCAGACTGCTGAAAATAATGAACCACCCAGACCTGCATTGCCCGATCTATGAAGGTTTGGAGGATTATGCCTGGTTGCTGATCGTGGCAACGTTATGTACAAAGTGCAGAGATACAGAGCAGGATATCAGGTTTTATACAACGGCGCTGCTGGAGATTGCCAGAAAAAACTTTAAAACGTTTAACTCGGCGGTGATATTCATTTTGCTGATGCTTACAGAACCGGATTTTTCCCGGTTCTTTTCAGTTGCGCCAGATCTGGCACTGTCATCCGAGTTGAAAAATGCCATAAGGAAGATCATAAAAGTCAGTCCGACCCTTTATGACGAACTGGAACCGGCGTTTAAACTTCTCAGAAGTCAGATCATCTGCCTGATCAATGACAATGAATATACGCCATTGGCATATAGTCAGGACGGAATGGACGGAAAGTTGGCGAATGCGTTTCTGGCCGATGAAGCCGGGGCACTGGATGATTACCCGGTTGAAGCAATGCGGTCATCCCAGATCACGCTTTTTAACAAGCTTGGGATCATTATCAGCACACAGTATCCCAATGATAATAATGTGATGATCGATGAGATTGATATTGCTAAAAAGATCTTGGATGGGCTGCTGGAAGACCGCCGGACGTTTGCACTGTTGTATGAGCCGGACAATGAGCTGCAGCAGGGCGATATCTGGATGAAAGAGGACAGAGTTATTTATCAGAGCAATCCTGTAGCAGTTGCGCATGAGTATATCTTTAAGGAATTACAGAAGAAACGAACGCTTGCTGTTCTGTATGAGAATAAGAGGGAAAACTTTTTATGCAAGCACTGCAATATCCTCTACAAAGGTCTGGGTGTAGAGGGCTATGTTGATATCCAGAAAGTAAGAGCATGCCGCAGAGACTCAGATCCGTCATGGTGGAAAGACCGCCGTGTGTGGGTTGGACTGGATCTGTCACAGACCGAGGATAATACAGCGGTAGCAATGGCTACAAGAGAAGAAGATATGATTTATGCCAGGATCATGGGATTTCTTCCGGAAGCGAAAAGAGACATTAAGAGCATGAAAGAGAAGGTAGATTATAAGCGGGCAGAGGTAGCAGGAGAATGCCTTGCATGTGGTGATGAAGTAGTGGATTATGGCGCCGTAGAGAGGTATATCCTGACGCTGGAGGAAAAATATGGGGTAGAGATCCAACAGGTAGGATATGACCGTTGGAATGCTATAAGCACTGTCCAGAAGCTGGAAGCAGCGGGAATAACCTGCGTAGAGATCAAGCAGCACAGTTCAGTTCTTCATATGCCAACAAAATTGCTGAAAGAGGCTATTCTGGGACAAAAATTTGGCTATGATGCCAACCGCCTTTTAGAGATCAACTTCCAGAATGCCAGATGTACAGAAGATACCAACTTGAATAAATACGTAAACAAGAAAAAATCTACCGGAAAAGTGGACATGGTAGTAGCACTAATTAATGCCATTTATCTGCTGCAGCAAGATCTGCTGTATGGCAGTAATGATTTTATAGTGCAGGTCTGCTAAGTTGCACCGGTGCAACAATAGAAAGGGGGAATGTAAGTGTGGCCTTTTAAGAAAAGAGCGGATCCGGCAGAAAAAACAGAGGAAGAGTCGCAAGAGGATGCGCTCTTGACAGCAAGCCTGTCAAATGAACATGTCACAAAAGACCAGGCAATGAATGTTCCAACATTTTCCTCGTGTGTAAATAAGATTGCGGAAAGCATATCAACCATACCGATCAGGCTGTACAGGGTCGAAAATGAACAGCTTGAAGAGATAAAAGATGATAAGCGTACAAAATTATTAAATGATGACACTGGGGATACATTGGACGGGGTACAGTTTAAACGAGCTATGGTAAAAGACTACCTGCTTGGAAAAGGTGGGTATGCTTATATCAACAAAAATGGTGTAGAGGTTGAGTCACTCCATTATGTATCGGAGAGAGATATAGCTTTTATGTATGTCCCGGATCCGATATTTAAGGACTATGATATTTTGGTCCAGGGAATAAAATATAAACCATTTGAGTTCCTGAAACTGCTGAGAAATTCGGAAAATGGCTGGTCAGGCAAGAGCATTGTTGAAGAAAACAGCGAAGTCATCAGCGTTGCATACAATTCACTGAAGTATGAAAAAAATCTGGTGAAGACTGGCGGAAATAAAAAAGGCTTCCTTAAAGCTCAGAACCGGCTTGAAAACGGTGTGATCAAAAAGCTAAAGGAAGCATGGCGAAAGTTTTATGCAAACAATGATGAAAATGTGATCGTGCTTAATAATGGCCTGGAATTTCAGGAAGCTAGTAACACGTCCGTGGAAATGCAGCTGAATGAGAATAAGAAAACAAATGCAGATGAGATATGCAAGATCTTAGGAATGCCGACAGCAATCATAAGCGGTAAACCTACCGAGCAGGACCGTGCGGATTTTGTACAGTTCTGTCTGAACCCGATCTTAAAAGAAATTGAGTGTGCGTTAAACAGAGACCTACTTCTGGAAAGAGAGAAAGAATCTTATTTTTTTGCCGCTGATACATCGGAACTGACCAAGGGTGATATAGAAAAACGCTTTAAAGCCTATGAGACTGCCAGCAAAAACGGTTTCCTGCAGATCGATGAGATACGAAGGAAAGAGAATTATCCGCCGTTAGGGCTGGATTTTGTGCGCCTGGGATTGCAGGATGTCCTTTTTGATCCGAAAACAAGGCAATTCTACACACCAAATACAGGAGAAACGGGCGGAATAGGCAGTCAGACAAAGAAAGAAGGTGAAAATATTGAGAATTGAGTTAAGGGCGGACAGTGTCCTGATCGAGGGCTATGTAAATGCAGTAGCAAGGGACTCGCGGCCAATGCGGGATAAAAAGACCGGTCAGAGATTTGTAGAACAGGTTGTACCGGGAGTATTTAAGCGGGCACTGGAACGTAATGAGGTAGATCTGCTTCTGGACCATGATGAAAACAGAAAACTGGGCTCCACACAGACAAACCTCAGCCTTCATGAGGACGCGATCGGTCTGAAAGCAAGGGCAGAGATTACGGATCCAGAAGTGATCCAGAAAGCAAGAGACAAGAAACTGCGTGGTTGGTCATTTGGTTTTTATGAGCAGGATGCCAGTGAGGAAGAACTGTCAAGTGGCATGAAGCGCCGATACATTGAGGATATGCGGCTGGTAGAAGTATCATTAATTGATGAAAAGAAAATGCCGTGTTATGCGGGGACAAGCGTAGAAACCAGGGCAGAGGGCACAGAACTGCTTACACCAGAACCTCTGGAAGTCAGGGCAGAATATGCCCGGGTTGAAACGCCGAAAGAAACGGTTGATTACAGCAAATACAGAGAGCGTATTAAGAGCTTAAAGAAGGAGAGCGAAAAATGAGAAGAAAAGCAAAAGTAAAGAAGTGGATGCAGCGCAGAGCGGATGACTTAAAAAGCCTGATCGAGCAGAGGGCAGACCTGGTGCAGGAAATGAATGACCTCACGAATACTGCAGAGACCGAAAAAAGGGCATTTACTCCAGAGGAAGATGCTAAATTTGATGAGCTGGAGGGAAAGGTAAAGACCCTTGACACGACCATTGAAAAGATGGAACGTGCCAGAAGTTTGAAAATGAAGGGCGCAAAAAAGGACGAGAAAGAAGATCTGACCGAAAAGGAGCAGGCAGAAAAGGAAGAGAGAGCATTTGCTAACTATATTCGCAGTTGTTGTGGAGAACAGGTGCTTGAAACCAGAGCAGGGGAGCAGAACCTGACAATGGGAAACAATGGCGCGATCATTCCAACAACTATAGCAAACCGGATCATCAACACAGTGCGTGATATCTGCCCTATTTATGCAAAGGCTACGATCTATCATGTGAATGGAACTCTTAAGATCCCGGTATGGGGAAAGGCCAATACAACTCATGGTATCAAGGTTGGATATCAGGAAGAATTTACAGAGATCATAGCGGACTCCGGAAAGTTCAGCAGCATTGATCTGAGCGGATATCTGGTAGGCGCACTGACTTTGATCGGTAAAACTGTAGTCAATAATGCTCAGGTGGATGTTGTAAGTTTTATCGTGACTGAAATGGCAAAAGAAATTGCTGCATTTATTGAAAAAGAGCTACTGATCGGTACATCTGGAAAAGCTCAGGGCGCTCTGGATGTGGATAACACAGTAGAGACAGCATCTGCTACAGCTATTACCATGGATGATCTGATCACGGTCCAGGCGTCTGTAAAGCAGGCATATCAGAAAAATGCCTGCTGGGTTGTAAATTCGGCTACCTTTACTGCCTTCCGTAAACTGAAAGACGGAAACAACCGTTATCTCTTACAGGATGATATCACAGGTGAGTTTCCATACCGCCTGTTAGGAAAGCCCGTATATGTATCTGACAATATGCCAGTAGTGGCGGCAGGCACAAAGCCGGTACTGTATGGTGATCTGAGCGGACTGTCTGTAAATGTCCGTGAAAATGTCCAGATCCAGGTGCTTCAGGAGAAATATGCAACACAGCATGCGGTAGGTGTAGTTGCATGGCTTGAGTTAGACTCCAAGGTTTCAGACAGTCAGAAAATGGCAACGTTAACCATGAAGGCTGCATAAGGAGGTAGAAAATGAAAGTCAGTGAGCTTACAGTGGCGGACATTGCCGATTATCTGAGGATAATGCCCGGTGATCTGGATGAGACAGAAAAAAAGACTATGGAGGGATTTTTGGAAGCTGCAAAAAGCTATGTTATGTCCTATACGGGGCTGACGGAGGCAGAGGTTGATACATATCCAGATATAGTCCCTGCTGTATGCTGTCTGGCAGGCGATTTTTACACCAATAGGGATATGACCCCGGCAGTTAAAGGCAACTCCAACAGGACAATAGAAAGTATCCTGAATATGCATTCTGTCAATCTTTTATAGGGAGGAACATCATGTACATATTGAACCCTGGAAGATTAAGAAAAAAGGTTGCTGTATATGGGTATCAGGAGGAAGACTCTGCACTGGGTGGAAAAAAGGTCCGCCTGGTGAAGAAAATGATGGTATGGGCCGAACTGAAACCCAACAGAGGGACAGAGTTTCTGGAATACTATAAAGATGCTAATGCCCTGCAGTATAAGATAACGATCAGATACAGGCAGGATATCACAGAAAAAGATATCCTGGTCTATAATGGCCGGCAGTTTGAAATCAATTCGATCATTAACATTAATGAGAATAATGTAGCTTTGGAAATCTATTGTACTGAGTCGAAAAACAAGGTGATCTTATGAGCAATACAGATTTTGAATTTACGGGCCTGGAAGAACTGCAGGAAGATATTGAAAAATGCATAGCACAGTATCCGGAAGAAACATCGAAAAAGATATTTAATCTGGCAGGACAGTTTACCAAGGATGTCAATAAAAAGTTTCCTGCAAGCTATGAGCGGGGAAAAAGGCCATTTTCAAAAAGCTGGAAACGGGAAAGAGAAAAAACACAGTTTACCGGGTATACCGTTCGTGTAAATGTGACGAACAGATCCCCACACTTTCATCTTGTAGAAAATGGACATGTAAAAAAGATACCTGTATCAAGTTTTGCTGCTTACATCAGGAATAGGTCACAATCTTCCAAGGCAGAGACAAGGCAGAAAAGACCAAGGACGATAAAAGGCGCCAGATTTAAGATCGAAGAAAGGGGATTTGTTCCTGGAAAGCATTACTGCGAAAAGACCCGTAACGAATGGCATGAGAAGTACCCACAATTGGTTGAGAAATTTGTGGATAAGATGCTGAAGGACCATAAATTATGATAAAAATCACAGAATTAAAGCGAGCTTGTAATGAAGTGATAAGCCGAACGTTCCCGGATATTAAGGTGTATGGGAATGATACGGTAGACGGATATACAAGGCCCGCTTTTTTTACGGAGATCATACCACATGGATATAGTCATGAAAGTAAAAGCTTTTCACAGAATGGAGCTACATTTAAGGCTACGTTGCTGGAACAGTCCCATGATGAGGAATTATGTCTGTCAATCTATGACGCGATAAGGGAAGCTTTTGGGATGACGCTGCCAGTAGGAGACAGAAAGCTGCTGGTGGGTGAGATATCCTTTGAGTTTATAGGAGAATATCTTAACATTCTGCAAGTGACTATAGAATTTGACTGGTATGAGCACAAAGAACGTGTTGAGACGGAGCCGATAGCTGAGACATTGGCCGTGTCAATGGAAAAGAAAGGAGATAACTAAATGGGCGCACCAAGCGTAAATATTGCGTTTATTGAAAAGTCTGCTACAGCGATCCAGAGAGGTGAGCGCGGCATTATTGCGATGCTGCTAAAAGAAAGCGCAGTGGTTCAGGCAGACTATACGGTTTATTCCGTTACAGATATTCCAGATACGCTCTCAACTGCCAATAAAGCAGCGATTGAGCAGGCATTAATGGGATATCAGACAGCACCAAGAAAGATCCTGCTGCATGTGATCACCAGTGCATCCGTAGAAACTACAGGTTATACAGATGCACTGGCATATTTTGCTACACAGAAATGGGATTATCTGGTTGTCCCAACTGTAGAAACGGACCAGAAGACTGCAGTAGTAGCATCCTGGATCAAGAGCCAGAGGACAGCAAGACTGACCTATAAGGCTGTACTGCCAAATTCTGCTTCTAATTGTGAAGGCGTTGTAAATGTGACGGCAGGATGTGTAAATGGGGATAGTGAGTACAGCGCAGAGGACATGTGTGCAAGAGTAGCAGGCATTATCTGCGGAACTCCGCTGACCATGTCCTGTACCTATGCACCGCTGGCAGAAATGACAGACTGTGACCGTATGAGTGCATCTGATCTGGATGAGGCAGTAGATGCAGGCAAATTTGTCTTTATGTGGGACGGAGAAAAGGTTAAGGTTTGTCGTGCCGTAAACTCTTTTGTGACCACAACAGGAACAAAGGGCGAAAGTTTTAAGAAGATTAAAGTGGTTGACACCATGGACATGATCAAGGATGACATCCGCCTGACAGCGCAGGACTCCTACATCGGAAAGTATGCTAACAGCTATGATAATAAATGCTTGTTGGTGACTGCTGTAAACAGCTACTTTGCCGGACTGATCCAGGATGGTGTGCTTGCTTCCGGAAAGTGTGAGATTGATGTGGATGCACAGAGAAGCTATTTTTCTGGAAAAGGTGGAATTGTAGTTGTAGACGGAGAAGAAAAGAAACTGGAAGAATGCACGGATGATGAAGTTAAGCAGGCAAGCACAGGAAGTAGGGTGTTTTTAAAAGCTACAGTCAGCATCTTAGATGCAATTGAAGACATTGACCTCAATATTTACATTTAACAGGGAGGGTAGAACAAATGAACGGGTATACTTCTGATCAGGTATTTAATGGAACTTATGGAGAAGTCTGGTTTGATGGTGATTACATGGCGGAAACAGAGTCTCTGAAAGCGGAAGTTGATCTTAGCTATGAATCCGTATCACGCGTCAGAAATCTTACGGATGGCAAGAAGCTGATAGGCATTGAAGGAAAAGGCGAAGCAAAGCTGAAAAAAGTAAGCTCTTATGTAACTAAAAAGATGTCGGGAAAGCTGAAAAAAGGCAAAAGCCCAAGCTTTACAATTATTAGTAAAATTGCGGATCCTGATGCAATCGGTGCGGAGAGAGTGGCATTGTATGGCTGCAAATTTGACAAAATGATTCTTGCAGACTGGGAGAGAAAAAAAGTAGGTGAGGAATCTTATAGCTTTACTTTTGAAGACTGGGAACTGCTGGATACAACAAAGTAGGAGGAAGAACATGGAAAACAATATTGTTGATGCGCTCATGGAACTGGATCCGGAGAAACTTGTCCGGAAGACAAGAAAAGAAATTGAGATCAAGAGATTATCTGATATTACGGGAAAACCATTTATGGTATCTGTAACGGCTATTCCCGGCGAAAGATACATGGAACTTGCGGGAAATATGGTGGATGAAGAGGGAGCGGTCGACTTTGCGCAGCTCCATACTGTGAATGTTAATCTGTCATTGGCCGGAATGGTATCACCAGACATGAAAAACCGGGAGCTGCAGAAACACTTCGGCTGTGCAACTCCAAAAGACTTACTGGATAAGTTCTTTAATGGAGGTGAAATCTCAAAAATTGCCGATGCAGTCACAGAGCTGAGTGGATACGGTAAAGACAAAAAGAAAAAAGTAAAAAACTCATAAGCACGGACAGGCAGACAAATATCATGTATATCCTGTTCCGTGATAAAGGGTGGAAGCCTTCCGACTACTTTAATCTCCCACCGGGTGAAAAAGTAGTGGTGGAGGCTTTTTTGATGCAGGAAATGGACGACAGAAAGAAAATAAGGGGAGGGACGTAAATGAGCAGAGTAATAGACGCAATCATACAGCTAACCGACAAATTTACGTCCCCCATGAGCCATACGATCAAAGCGATGACGGAGGCAACTTCTGAGGGAAATCGTATGCGAAAGAGCATTGCCAATGCCGGCAAAGCAATCCAAAGTGTAGGCCAGGGAGTAAGCGCTGCGGTAACCATGCCAATCATAGGCGCAGGAGTGGCGTGTGGGAAAATGGCATCTGATTTTGAAAATGGTATTGCCAAAGTATCCACCATAGCGGACGCCTCAGCAATGAGTATAGATCAGATCAAAAAAGCCACGCTTGACCTGTCAAATCAGTTGGGTGTATCGGTTACAGACATTTCAGAAGCTCAATATAATGCTATTTCTGCGGGTGCAGCCACGGAAAAATCACTGGATTTGGTATCAACGGCCGTAAAAGCAGCAAAGGCAGGATTTACAGATACAGCAACAGCGGTGGACGGACTGACTACAGTGTATAACTCATTTGGTGGAGCTGTGGACTATGAGAAACTGTCAGATCAGATGCTTCAGACGCAGAACTATGGTAAAACCACGTTCGGAGAATTGGCATCATCTATTGGTCAGGTTACACCTGTAGCCAATTCACTGAACGTATCTACAGATGAGCTTTTTTCTAGCATTGCTATACTTACAAAAAACGGTATTGCCACAAGTTCAGCAATCACCGGCTTAAAAGCAGCATACTCCAACATTCTTAAACCGACTTCTGACGCATCGAAAACAGCAAAAAAACTAGGATTAGACTTTAGCGCTACTCACTTAAAGGCAGTAGGCTGGGCTAAGTTTATGGAAGAGGTCAAAACAAAGACAAATGGAGATGCGGATGCAATGGCGAAACTGTTTGGATCAGTTGAGGCATTGAACTCCATGACTGTGTTAGCTGGCGCCGGACTGGATGATTTTAATAACTGTCTGGGACAGATGACTGCAGCAGCAGGACTGACACAGCAGTCTTATGAAAAGATGCTTACACCATCAGAACGCTGGCAAATTGCATTGAATAAGATAAAAAATGCCGGTATTCAGATAGGAGAAAAGATACTTCCTGTATTTGAAAAGGCAACGGGGGTAGTGGATAAAGTGGCGGATCGGTTCACTAATATGTCAGATGAACAGGTTAATTCGATTATAAAACTAGCTGCAGGAGCAGCAGCAGTAGGACCACTTATTATTGCATTTGGTAAGGTAGTGACCGGTGCGTCTACTCTTTTAGGAGTAATTGCAAAAGTGTCAAAGGCAGGAGGTGCGTTTAAGTTTGCGTTTGCCGCAATGTCTGGGCCGGTGGGAATTGTAATTGTTGCAATACTTGCGTTAATTGCAGCAATAATTGTGGTCCGGAGACATATGGATGTGTTTAAACGGTCGCTTGGCAACTTGGGACCAATATTTCAAAATGCAAACGGACACATCCAAAGCATTATTACCAAATTTAAAGCGTTCTGGGCAGTTGCTGGACCAATAGCTAAACAGATGGCACATATCTTTGCTGTAGTGCTAACGGCGGCTATAGGTGGACTTGTGAATGGAGTTGCTACAGGTATTGACAACATGCTGGCATTTGTTGACAGTATTATGACAGCTTTAGGCGGACTTATTGATTTTATCACAGGTGCATTTGCAGGAGACTGGGACAAAGCATGGCAAGGGCTTGAAACTATGTTCGGAGGTTTTGCTGATGCGCTAAAAATAAAATTCGTTGGAACATTAAATGGATTGATCAGCGCCATTAATGGTTTTTTTAGTGGCTTAAACGGTATAAAAATTCCTGATTGGGTTCCGGGCGTAGGCGGTAAAACTTTTAATATGCCAAAGATCCCAATGCTTGCAAAAGGAACAAAAAATTGGCAGGGTGGAATTGTCCAAGTTAATGAACACGGCGGTGAGATTATCGACCTTCCAAGTGGATCCAGAGTATATCCGCATGATGAAAGTATCAGAAAAGCGCGGGCAGAGGGCGAAAAGAATATCAACTTTCAGATTGCAAAACTGGCAGACCAAATAGTTGTCAGGGAAGAAGCAGACATTGATAAAATTGCAGAAAGGTTTTTCAGAAAACTCCAGGCAAGAGCCGGAACCATGGGAGGTGTAAATGTTGCAGATATGGCTTAAAGGTGGAAGCAGCCGGGTAAGGATCCCGGTGCTTCCATCATCCTATACGATTACATCAGAGCAGGATAACACATCGGTTACAGTATGTAATCTGGGAGAAGTCACTCTTAGAGGAAAACATAAACTACAGCAGGTCAGCTTTTCAAGCTTTTTTCCGATGCAATATGATCCAAGCTACTGTGATACAAGGTCAAAATCACCAATTAACCTTGTAAAGAAAATTGAGGAAATGAAAAAAACGGGCAGTGTTAAATTGATTATCACAGGTATTCTGTCGATGAAAGTTACCATTGAAAGCTTTGAGTGGGGAGAAAATGACGGAACAGGTAATATTGCGTACACACTAACCATGAAGGAATACCGTACTGTCAGCATACCGACATCAACACTTGTGAAAGATTTACCTTCTCAGCCTGATCAGGGGAGTAGTGACGGTGGAACATCTGGAAGAGAACAACCAGAGACAACCAAAACGCAAAATTATACGGTCAAATCCGGAGATACGTTGAGCGGCATTGCAAGAAAACTAACTGGATCTACTAACTGGCAGACGATATATGCACAGAACAAAGACGTGATCGGGAGCAATCCTAACAACATCAAACCAGGGCTGGTGCTTACTATTCCGGGGGTAAAAACATGATCTTGCAGTTAATAAAAATGCAACAGAATATAGTTTACGACATATCAGAAGCGTTCGAAAGTATCTCATGGTCTGGCAGCGCTTTAAACGCAGCCAGGTCGGTAGAATTTGCCTTGCTTAATAATTCATATGACTCAGGATTGCAGTTACCGGATGTTTGCACAGGTGACTATATATCACTGTCAGATGAAGAGACAGAGCTTTTTTATGGACAGATTTTTGAAATTGAGAGATCTACGGCAATTGGAACGATTATCTATACCGCTTATGACATGATGAAAAATCTTCTTGAGTCCAACGGACGTTATAACTTTAAAAATAAGACACCAGAGGCTATAGCGGCCCAGGTTCTGGCGGATATAGAGGTGCCATACAACCATTTAGAACCAACAGGGGTTAATATCAAAACTATGATCTGCGACTCTACATCGTATTACGACATTATTCTGGGATCTTACACGCAGGCATACCGTATGACCGGGAAAAGGTATCTGCCAATGATCTGGGAGAGGGAGTTTGGTGTGTGGCCTGCGGTGTATACAGTAGGAAATTTTACATTATCAGACGAGACTAACGTCACAGATGCATCCATATCAGAAAGTATGGACGGGATTAAAAATGTGGTCAAGATCTATGATGATAAAGGCAAGCAGGTTGGCGAGGTAGCAGATGAACCAAGTACATACTTATATGGGATTTTTGCAGATACTTATGAGGTAGAAAAAGGAGTGGATCCAACAACAGCAGCCAAGAATATGCTAAAAACAAACCCAACGCAGAATATAAACATAACGGCAATAGGTGATAAAAACTGTTTAAGTGGGTATTCAGTAGCTGTAAAAGATGCAGCCACCGGATTATCTGGAAAATACTGGATCAAGAGTGATAAGCACATCTGGGAAAACGGTACTTATATGATGGAATTGGAGTTATCTTTTGAGCAGCTTATGGATGAAAAAGATATTGAAACAGAACAGGAAGGAAGCAGTAAATAATGGACCCATTTTCGGAAATAATCAACTTAATGAGAATACAGGGAGCTATATATAATACTGCACCCATAATGCTGGCAATCATGACCGGGACAAATACATGCTGCAGTGGGGATTTACAGATATACGCAGAAGACCTGTATATACCGGATCGTCTCCTGACATCCATGTGTACCAAAGTGAACGTGCCAGAAAACCACAAAGATAACAGCAGTTATAGTGCACCGTTGAAAGCAGGAGATGTAGTGACGATTTTTAAACTAAATGACAAAAAATATGTGATCTTGGACAGGGTGGTGAGCGGAGAATGAGCATACTACCTTCATTTTTGCAAAACCAGATTGTTAAGCGCACACAAACTGCTGATACAATCGAAATACCAAAAGAATATGGTATAGATTTTGATACTGGTCAACTGACTGGAAAAATTGTAGAAGGCATAGAGGCTATCAAGGTGTGGGTCTGGCTTTGCCTACGTACACAACGCTTTAGATACCCCATTTACTCATGGAGTTATGGAGCCGATATGGAACAATATATAGGCCAAGGATTAACGGCAGAATACTTGGAAACAGATCTTAAGGATGAAATCGAAGAGGCGTTGCGAGTAAATGGATACATTACCGGCATAGAAGACTACAGCTGTATACAAACAGGATCAAAAGTACAGATCCAGTTTACGGTACAAACGACACTTGGATCACTCAAAGAAACATATAGCTTGGAGGTGTAAAAATGTACGAGGATAGGACATATCAAGCGCTTTTAGCAGAAGGAAAAGCACAGATAAGCGATAATATTTTGAAAAGTGAGGGATCACTCGTGCACAATGCCTTGAGCGCTCTGGCGTATGAACTTGAAAAGTTTTACATCCAGGCGGACTATCTGTTGGAACAGCTGGACCCTGCAACAGCGGACTATGACAATCTTGTAAAATTATGCGCCCAACGTGGAATTTATCCTAAAAGCGCCACATATGCAGAGGCCAAGCTGGCAGGAGACGTTGAAATACCGATAGGGGCCAGATTTAACATGGGCGCCTACAATTACATCGTCATTGGGAAAATCTCAAAATACGAATGTCTTGCAAGATGCGAAACGAGCGGATCAGCACCAAATGAGTTAACCGGGGCAGTCACGCCTATAACTTATGTTCAAGACCTTTCCGAAGCTAAAATAACAGAAATCTTGGTGAAAGGTACAGATGCAAGTACAAAAGAGGATTTGCTTACTGAATATAAAAATAGTTTTGACAGCTCCTCATTTGGCGGTAATGTTGCTGAATACAAACAAAAATTAAATACTATGGAAGGCATTGGAGGATGCAAAATTTACCCGGTATGGAATGGTGGAGGCACAGTTAAAGCCGTGCTGATATCATCTGACTATGGGACGGTATCAGAATACTTGGTTAAAGATATACAGGAAAAAATGTGTCCAACACCTAAAACGGGATATGGAATGGCGGCTATAGGACACGATATGACTGTGGTATCTGTAAAAGAGCTGACTGTAAATATAAAAAGTAAAATAACATTTGCAACTGGAAGTACGTGGGACAACTGCAAAAATGAAATTATTGCGGCTGTCAGCGGTTATATCACCGATCAACGAAAATTATGGGCTAATGGGGATGAAAATACTTATATAACGATATATGTAAGCCGCATTGAAAGTGCAATCCTAACATGCAGTGGTGTGCTTGACATAGGCGATACGACCATAAACGGAAATGCCTCCAATCTGGCACTAAGCTGGGATGCTATCCCAGTTATGGGGACTGTGGAGGTAGCAAAATGACATTTAATACAATCCAATGGCTTCCGCAGCACCTTGCAGAAATGACAGAGTGGCAGGAGATATGCACGGCATATGACTATCTTTTGGATAAGGCATTTAAAGAACTGGATGAAATCTATACCAATCAATTTATGGATAGTCTTACAGACATAGGCTGCTTGATATGGGAACGTCTTTTGGGGATTACAACAGAAGAAGGGGAGAGCATAGAAGACCGCAGACAGGCCATAAAAAGCTATTTTACTGGCGATCTACCTTATACAGAAAACAAGCTAAGAGAGGTACTTGGAAAGCTTGCAGGACCAGAAGCTGTTACGCTGAAAGTTACCCAGTCAATCTATGAGATTAAGATTGACTTAACTATAAATACTCCATCAACAGTTGCCAATGTGCAAGATATTGTATACAAAATGCGTCCAAGCAATATGGTTGTCAGGATCTGCATTCACTACAAGCAGACGGATGATATATATGTAGGGCATGCGATAAAGCAGATAAAAACATTAACACCGGATACGATGACAGGTGGAAATCCAGCAGAAAACTGGTCATGGTACACGGATGACAGTGATCTTTTAGTAGATGAAAATGGAAGTGCTCTTGCAGAGAAAGAAGGTGAGTAAAATGGAAGATTACTTAACATTAAAAACCACCCGGGCGGGTATAAACATGATCATCAGGACTTTATATGGTGACAGCATTACCTTTACAAAAATTGCGATAGGAGACGGAAACCCCACAAATCTGGAAAACGTGACTGATCTAACCCACAAAGTGCTTGAATTCGGACTGTCAGCAGCAGAGTCAAAAGAAAATTATATGCTTTTGACAGGCAACATCACATCAAGAGATGTGCCGGTTAGCTTTTATGGATATGAACTTGGAGTATATGCCAAGGGATCAGATGGAGAGGAAAAGCTGTATGCATATAGATACAGCAAGTCTGACGTGGACTACTATCCTTCGGCCAGCTCAGGAAGGACTTTGGAGCTAACGATGTCTATCGTGATCCAGATCGGGAACGCTCAAAATGTAACGGCCGTACTGATAGAAGGAGATGCCTACGCTAAAGCAGAACATAAGCATGATGCATCAGACATTGAAACGGGTGTGCTCCCTGTAGAACGCGGAGGCACTGGGGCAAGTACAATTTATGGCTCAGATCTGGTGAAGACACGGAACATCACTTTGCTGGCCTCTGCCTGGTCCTACTCTGTACCGTATACACAGACAGTGGCAATGGAAGACATAACGAAAGAATGTGAACCAATTATGAGCTATAGGATGCCGGATACGGTTAATGCAGCTAGCATCAAGGCTATGAAAAAAGCATATAGCTTAATTGATGATTTCGTGACAGAGAATGGGAAAATCACATTCTACTGCTACGGAGACCGACCGAACATTAACCTAAATGTATGCATTAAGGGGGTGTAACAAGTGGGACATGGATTGATCATGGGGCAAGGGAACCCGATATACTCAGATGATTGCACTGCTACCAGTGATGATGTTTTGAAAGGTAAGACAGCTCTTTTTAATGGATCAGATGACAGTATCAGGGCCGGCAGCCTGGAGTTGACGGGAAATGCTACAGCGGATCATGTACTGGAAGACAAAACCTTTTACAATGTTGATGCACACAAAAAAGTGGCTGGAAATATAAAAACATTAGGAGGAGCAACCATTACACCCTCTGCAAAGCAGCAGACATTTGAATGCGCTAAAAAGTATATGGCTGGAAATGTTGTCGTCCCAGGCTTTAAAATGCCTTCTGCAGATGTGATAAAGGAAGGGGCTACAGTTTCGATATACAATCAATCAGTTACCGGAAAATGGAACGGGTACACACCGGCAACAGAATATTTTTGGAACGCTGGCAATGTAGGTGGTGTGATTGGAACTGGAAGTCTGGGATTTGGACAGTGGGGACAAGTGTATTCAAACGATAACAACGCCAACGGGAATACATTAATCACTCCAAAAGAGATTAATTTACGGCGCTACAACAGGCTCTTTGTAGAAATGGCGAAATCAGGCTGGGCCACAAATGCCGGTGTTTCAATTTACGTGGTTTACTCAGACGGAAGCCAGCGTTTACTTAAAACTTTTTTAACCGAGTCAAATAACTATGTAAGATTTGATTATGCTTATGACGCATCACTGCCTGGAAAACTGCTACTGATCTTTATTAAGCAAGGGACCGGAGTAATACGGTGGGGCGTGCAAAATGTTTGATGAAGGGAGAAAAGATGGCTGAAATTAAGAAAATCACGGAAGATGTACCGATCATTGAAACTGTAGATGAAGCTGTAGAACCAAGTCTTTACACAGAGCATGATGGCCGTTTTTGCCGGACAAAAGGCAGGCAGGCACGTAAGGTATTGGGCTTAGATGGAATTGTGATTGAAGACGGCCTGCTTTGCGTAGAACTGGACGAATAGAAGGGAGGTGCAGGAATGATTACAGTAACGAAAAGAAACGATGCAGTTATTGCACCGTTGGAGTTGACAGGGAAAAGCACGGATCCTAAACCGACAACGGAATTTGAAGGCTATCCAATTATCAATGGGTCCTCTTTTTTTGAGATGGACAGCGGAGATGTGTACTGGTTTGACGGAGAAAAAAGAACATGGATCAAGTAGGAGGCGCCTATGGATCGAAAAACATATGCAGCATTAAATAAAAAAATCAAAGAAATGCAGGGAGACGGCATTGAAAAAGTTGTCTCAGAGTATCTTGAAAGCAATCCAACAGTTTTGCAGGACAGTTTAGGTCTGCAGATCGTAGATGGACAGCTGTGCGCTGTAATAGATGAATAGAAGGAGGATAAAATGAGCGTAAAAAAACCGATTATTTTGGATGAGACAGGGAAAAATATGGTCCAGGAAATGGCGAAGCAGAATGCATTGCTGCAGATCCTGGCTAAAGACTCGATTAAAACCCTTACAGATGACTGGGGGAGTGTGCAGAGGATTGTGCGCGCCGGATCCGCAGCAGCGGTATTTGATTTTGGCGATCAGTTCTTAGACAAGTGGAAAGATACAGCAGACTCAAAGGAGTACGATTATCCATGGCAGGTAAACCATTTTGGAAAAGTGGAGCTGCAAGACGGAGAACGGATTGACGGCATGTATATCCAGGCACACTATGCACATCCGTTTGGAGTGCAGTTCTCACAGAGAGCTTTTTTAGCATGCCCGGATGGACTGGCAGCAGGCACGTATTATTTTTCTGTTGATCAGAACTGGGGAGAAAATGTGGTTAATGGTGATATCATATGCTTCACTTTGACACAGGATGTACCTGCAGGCGGCCGCGTGGCTGGCTGCTTCCGCGCACCAGATGTAGCTAAATCCACATGGAAAATTTACAGCTATTCAGCGGACGGGAAAAATATCTTAGAAACAGTCACACCGACATTTGAAGCGGCAGGCACTAATATTGGCGTTATGAAACATAATACAAGATCGGGAAATTTCAACAGCGTGCAGGAGATGGCATATGGTTGGAACCGGTGGAAAACCTCTGCGCTGCGTCAGTATCTTAACAGCGATGCTGCGGCAGGCGAGTGGTGGACGGCACAGGACCAGTGGGATATTGCTCCGGATCAGCTCAAGACAAAACCGGGATTTTTAACCGGAGTTCCAGCTGAGCTGCTTGCAGTGATCAAAAAGACGAAAATCACAACCTACACCAACACCGTGCAGGACGGCGGTGAAGCAGATGTTACATACGATTTATTTTTTGTTCCGTCACTGGAAGAAATTCATGTACAGCCTCAGATCAAAGGCGAGGGAGATGTACATGAATACTGGAAGAGGGCTTCTGAGTCTGACACACCATTGGCACAGAAAGGGACCTATCCGCAAATGAGAACATTTGCAGTTGAGAACCATACATCTCCGCGGTACGTGCGCCTGCGCTCGGCTTATCGTGGCATCGCTTGCTACACATGGACCGTCGGTGCGAGCGGCTACGTCAACAACCACAGCGCGAACTGGGCTTACCGCTGCGCCCCCGCTTGCATCATCGGATAATCAGTAATCCCGGGTGAACACCTTCACCCGGGAGAGGTAAAGCAAAATGGTAAGAAAAGAAGATAGAGGAGAAGGAAAGTTTGACACGCTTACAAAAGCATTGCGACTTGCTTCTTATACAACGGATATCACAGATAACAAAAAGGTATTCACACCAGATCACGAAAAAACTACAGAAAGGATCGTGAGCTTGGCCTGGAGCATATACCATAGAGCAAGGATCGCAAATGACATTCGCGTAGAAAACGCGGATGACCTTATGGAACGGCGGAAGCTTCAAAATCAGGCAATTGCCGAATGTGATCAACTGCTTACAGCTATCCAGATAGCCAAAAGAGTCTTCCATCTCCGGCTAAAAAGAGTTAAATATTGGGGAGAAATGGTGGAAGAACTCAAAAACCATTTGAGAAAATGGCGGGAGTCAGATGCAGATTGCTTCCGAAAGAAGCATTAAGCATAAAATTAGGGATGTAGGCTGTTAAACCGCAGTACGTGCGCCTGCGCTCGGCTAATCGTGGCAACGCTTGCAACACATGGAACGTCAATGCGAGCGGCTACGTCAACAACAACAACGCGAACTGGGCTAACCGCTGCGCCCCCGATTGGACACTTTAGACGATCTAAAACCTTAGCATAGCGAGGATGATTGAAAACGGAGTGTGCAAGGAGCCGAAATCCTGACCGAAAGGCAAACAATACTGGGGTGATGCAGTCATCCATCTGGATGGAACTGCTATATACATCACAGACTACAAAAGAAAAATGGATAAAGAAAAAATCATAGGTTTTGAAGCATTGCATAAGTCCATGAAAAAATGTATTAAGGGCGTTCTGTGGAAAGACAGCGTTGCCTTCTTCTACCATAACTGGATCAGAGAAATATTAAGATTAGAAAAAGAACTGAAAAGCGGGATGTATAGAGAAAGAAAACCTAAATTCTTTACAGTGACAGAACCGAAGACCAGAGAGATTATGAGTATCGCTTTTCGCGACCGCATATATCAGAGAAGCTTAAACGATATGGCATTATATCCGATACTGACAAAAGGTTGCATTTATGATAACCATGCGTGCCAGATGGGAAAGGGAACAGACAAAGCAAGAGCGCGTTTTAAATGCTTCCTGCAGCGACACTACAGAAAACATGGGACCCAAGGAGCTATCCTAAAATGCGATATTAAAGGGTACTATCCAAACATGGATCGTGCGATTGTGAAAGAAAGATTAAAAGCACTGCTGGATCCAGAAGTATATAAAATGACAGCCGGAATTTTAGATACATTTCCGGGAGATATTGGATTTAATCCGGGAAGCCAAATCATTCAAATTATAGGTATTTCGATTCTTAATCCACTAGACCACTACATCAAAGAAAAGTTACATATAAAAGGGTATACAAGATATATGGATGACTTTTTACTGATCCATAAAGACAAAGAATACCTGCAGGAATGCCTTGAAAAAATCAAGCTTCTGCTTAAAGAGTTTCACATGGAACTGAATATGGAGAAAACAGGAATATTTTCGTTGACTGAAGGCGTAAAGCTCCTGGGCTTTTACTATAAGCTAACCGATACAGGGAAAGTGATCATTATGATGGACCCTAAAAAGGTCAAGCATGAGAGAAAAAAGTTAAGAAGGATGGCAGGGCTGGTTAAGAAAGGCTTAAAAACTCGGAAAAGTGTAGATGGACATTATGAGTCATGGAAAGTACATGCAAGCTTTGGTAACTCTTTTAAGATGTTACAAAACATGGACAAATTTTATAAAAATTTATGGAGGGAAGAAGATGGAGTTTAAAAAAGTAAAAACATCGATCCAGGAAGAACGGAAACAGGAGGCATTAGCAGCCGATCTGGAAAAGCAGAAAGCTCTGACAGAGTATGTAGCAATGATGGCAGACGTAGACCTGCCAACAGAAGAAAAGGAGACAGAAGATTATGGAGCATAGCACAATGTATGAAAAAATCAACGAATGGTATAAAAGTGGTTTTTGGACCAAAGCCATGGTCAAAAATGCAGTAAAAAAAGGAAAGATCACCGCAGAAGAGTACAAAGAAATCGTAGGGGAAGAATGAACGTTTTCAAGTTAATCGATATGTTATGCGAAGTCACATCGATCATGGCCGATATCGTCCGGAAGCAGCAAGCTGTGATCGAGCAGCATGGTATCCAGATAGATGATCCAGAACTGGACCGACAGCTTACCTCTATGGATGCTATCCTGGATGAAACGGAGCTGGAAGCAAGGAACATATGAGAGGAGATGCCGAAATGAAAAAGCTGTTGATGTGGTTAATGGGGGATACCCTGGAAAGGATCGTAAAGGTACTGACGTATGACAACTGAACAGATTTTAGAGACCCTTTTAATAGCTGTTCTGGGGTCCGGTGGAGTTGTTGGCATTATGTTTAAGGTCGCTTATCGGTATTTGGACAAGCGACTGACTCAGAAGGAGCTAGAAGACCAGGAGCGACAGAAAGAAAAAGAAGAGCGTTTAAGGATCAATGATAAGATACAGCACAGGCAGGGACGCTGCTTTTTCTGGATTTATAAGGCGATTGTGGACGGCCACCACAACGGGGACTTGGAAAGCGCCTTTAAAGACCTGCAAGATGCTGAAAACGAAAAGAAAGAGTTAGATCAAAGAATTTTGGCCAAGCATGACACAATAGACTTTTAAGGAGGTAGTACATGAAGAAAATTGACTGGGTAAGAAAACTGACTAGCAGAAAGCTTTGGACTGCTGTAGCAAGCTTTGTATCTATGATGATCGTGGCTACAGGAGGCACAGAAAACGTAGCAACGCAGGTCACAGCTCTGATCATGGCTGGAGCGTCTGTGGTTGCTTATATCATCGGAGAGGGCCTGACAGATGCATCCAATGCAGGCATTGAAGAGGGAAACTGCCTGGAAGGAACTGCAGAAACAGAAAAATAAAGTTGCACCGGTACAACAAAGCCTCAGGATTTTCCTGGGGCTTTGTATAACAGGAGGATCGTATGAGAGATATTACACTGTGCCACCCAAGATTACAAGAGTTGGCAAAAAAACTGATAGAAAACTGCGAAAAAGCAGGGCTAAAAATCAAAATTGGAGAAACCTTCCGGACCAAAGCGGAACAGGATGAACTTTACGCCCAGGGCCGAACCAAACCGGGTAGCATCGTGACAAACGCACCAGGATCCAACTACAGCTCTTATCATCAGTGGGGAACCGCTTTTGATATCTACAGAGCTGACGGAAAAGGCGCGTATTATGACAAAGATGGTTTTTTTGAAAAAGTTGGCGCTATCGGTGTGCAAATTGGCTTAGAATGGGGCGGAAACTGGCATAGCATTGTAGACAAACCACATTTTCAACTCCCAGACTGGGGCAGTGGTACAGCAGGAATTAAAAAGCAGTATGTCACGCCGGAAGATTTTATGAAGACATGGATAAAAGAGCAAAAGCAAGTGGGCTGGATCCATGACAGCAATGGCTGGTGGTATCAAGAAGAAAATGGCACATATCCAAAAAACAAATGGAAATTGATAAATCATCACTGGTACCTCTTTAATAAAGATGGCTATGCCTGCACCAGCTGGCACCGATGGAATGGCTCAGTCTGCGATCCGGAAGATGGGGGAGGAGATTGGTACTATTTCGATCCCACGCCGAATGGACCATATGAAGGGGCTTGCTGGAGAAGTAAAGGGAGCGGCGCACAAGAAGTGTGGTATGTAGAGTGACAACAAAAAAAGAGCGGCACAGCGCCGCTCTTAAAATCGCTATATTTTGGCGTTTGATTTGTCATTGCTATTATCGGGCTGCTGATCTGCTTTTAATAGCTTTTTCCACGTTTTCGGGTTTTGGTCCACAAATTTTATAATTTCTGGATCAAAAAATTTCTTCTCTGCATTCTTTCTGGCTGCTATTGCATCATCTAACTCAGAAAAATTCCCCAAATAATATTGCTTTCCTCTCAAAACAATGTATGCTCTCCATTTCCCACTTTTTCCTCTACATACACCATTGACCCCAGAAGAATTATTTTTGTTGACAGAGCCGTTTTTTCGACTGGCTATAGCTGCGAGGTTTGTTCCATTGACGTGCAACTTTTTGTTTGCTTCAGCTCCTTTGCTCAACCAATTGCTTTTAGCGCATTTGTCACATGAAAATGGTGGTTGCTGCTTAAGTCTGTTTAACGGGTACTCCACCTTTTCACCACACAAAAGGCATTTTCCTTCAACTAAAAGTTGGTACCTTCCGTGTATTTTTTGGGCTCCATTACATCGGTAACCTCTATGCTACCAAATTTTTGCCCCACATACTTGGCGCGTAGGCTTGCTCGGGTGTTGTTTTTATTGCAATTTGAACACCCTATCTTCGCCATTTGCATTATTGATCCGCCGCTCATGCAAAAATTTTTACCGCAATTTACACAGTGGCAATCATAATGCTTGTATTTTTTCCCGTTTTCCCCTTTTTGATATTCCTTATCCACAAAAATACTTCCATGTTGTTCCCCTACCTTGATAAAAAGGCGAGGGGATTTGGAGACTGGGGGATCTTTTAAAAATCGTTCACAACTCACGCCGCAAGTGGAACAAATTTTTTCAATTGTTTTGTGAGACAGTGAACGCCTTCCAGACTCAATCGCGCTGATCGTCCCTTGCGGGATACCGGTAATTTTTGCGAACTGGTTTTGTGAAAGTCCTAGGCTTTCACGCAGTTCTTTGGTACTAGTCATAAAATCTCAACCCCCAGCTTTTCAGCCGCTGCAAATGCAACCTGCTCAAAGCTTTCGCCATCAGCTTCTTTCCATTCGTCAGCCATGCCAGCCAGTTCGCATAACTCTGTAAGCTGATCCATATCCCACTCGCTGTTGCTTCTGATCTCTGCTGCTAATTCCTGTACTCTGTTCATCATATCTTTGCCCTCCGTTATTTGTTCTTCCTTAACTGTCTTTAGTATAGCATACTTGTGTAAGTATGTCAAGAATAAAATAAATATTTTTTGAAATATATAGAATGAAGGATAATGCGAACAAAAAAAGGAACGGCATAACACCGTTCCAGAAGCTAATACATTATTGCGAGAGTTCAATAAAGCTCTGTATCGCAGCAGATATAAAACTATTTATAGATGGATAGCCCAAAGACTCTGCTTTTTGCTTGAGCTGATCTTTTTCCCCTTTCTTTACGACATAGCTAATACGATCGTAAGCTTTTTGATTGTATCTATTTTTTACTTCGGCAGATGTTTTACTCATATTTTCTCCTTTTTCTTCGTTTTTAATATTTGAGCCCACTCTTCTGGATAAGCTTCCTTAAACCACTCTAAAAAAGCACCGTGCTTTTCTTTCTCTGCTCGCTCCCGCATCCTTATGGCGTCTTGAATATCTTCGTACATTCCAAGGTGATATTTATACCCACGAAATTGTATATACGCCTCCCACTTCTGCCTTCTTTTATTGAATGACACACCAACATGACCGGACGTATTATTAGCATGTTTGGTATAAAGCAAAGAATTGATCCGCGTGCCGTCAGTCTGATCAGTGATTGCGCTCGGGGTAAATTTAGAAAATTCACATCCGCAACTTTTTGTGTTTCCATCTGTTAACGAACTCCCTCGTACTGTGCAGACTTTTCCGCAATCGCACCGGCATTCCCACATGGAACATTTTTGCTTTTTATCCATGCCGGCGTATGCTATTACGGTCAACTTACCAAAACGCTTACCCTCTAACTTTAGCCGCCTAATGCAACCGCATGATGTGGTGTTGCCACAAGTCAGAGAACTCAAACGGTACTCTTTAACCGTCCCACAATCGCACTTAGCAACTACCCTTTGCAGTTCCCGAGGCTTTCTGGGGCAATATGAAATCACTGTGAGCTTACCGAATTTTCTCCCTATATAGTTTTCCATTATAAAATCTCAACTCCCAACTTTTCAGCCGCTGCAAATGCGACCTTCTCAAAGGTTTCACCGTCAGCTGCGTCCCATTCTTCTGCCATGCCTGCCAGCTCACAAAGTTCCTGGAGCTGATCCATATCCCACTCACTGTTGTTTCTGATCTCTGCTACTAATTCCTGTACTCTGTTCATCATGTTTTTGCCCTCCGCTATTTATTCTTCCTTAACTGTCTTTAGTATAGCATACTTGTGTAAGTATGTCAAGGATAAAATAAATATTTTTATCATGAGTTTTTACAGTATGGAGGTCCCGACGGGGAAATGGGTGCTTCCATGCGTTATCTTTCCCAGCGCTATTCCATGCCATACAAGGAGTGCAAGGCAGTCCTTACAGACATTGGCACGGAAGAGTTGGCCCACTTGGAGATCGTGGCGGCCATCGTCCACCAGCTTACCCGGAATTTAACAGCCGAACAGCTGGTAGAACAGGGCTTTGGTCCTTATTATATTGACCATACTACCGGGATCTGGCCTCAGGCTGCAGGCGGTGTACCGTTTAATGCCTGTGAATTCCAGAGCAAGGGAGATATTATCACCGATCTTCATGAAGATATGGCTGCGGAACAGAAAGCCCGCTCCACATACGACAATATACTCCGTGTAGTCACAGATTATGACGTATGTGAGCCTATCAAATATTTAAGAGAGCGGGAGATCGTTCATTATCAGAGATTCGGTGAAGCCCTGCGCATCACCCAGGAGAAGTTAGACAGCAAGAATTTCTATGCGTTTAATCCGTCTTTTGACAATGGAAAAAGTGTGATCCAGCCGAGAAATTAAGGGGATCACAAAAATCCCGCAGTAAAATCCAGCGGTATATAAAAAGCCCGGCAAAACCGGGCTTTTAAACAGTAAAATATTACAGAGTAAGCAATATTCCACCAAGTTTCTCCACATCTTCCTTCTGATGGGTGGAGATCAGAAGGAAACGATCCTGTCTGTATTCCTTTAAAAATTTTATGACCTCATCTTTTGTTCCCTCATCCAGACCTGTAAAGGGTTCATCCATTAAAAGCAGATCCGACCTGGTAAGAAGAGCCCGCAGGATGGCAGTCCGCCGTTTCATACCGCCGCTTAAGGTAGATACCGGCCGGTTTAAACATTCTTCCGGCAGAAGACGGCACATAGCTGTGAGGATCTCATCCCTGGAAATCCCGGAAATTTCAGAAGCATGTTTTTTCTGCACCATCATCACATTTTCCAAAGGGGAAAAAGAAGGACAGAGCCGGTCTTCCTGGAAAACAGCGGAAATGCGCAGAGAACGGGAAGCATCTGTATCAGTTTCAGTCCCGGCTCCGGACCCCACATTCCAGATAATATCCCCTTCATCTGCCTTTTCCAGTCCCATAAGAATACGGAATAAAGTGGTTTTTCCTGTTCCGGAAGGACTCATCAGGCAGTAGGTCTTATACCGGTCTAAAGTCAGGTCCACATTTTTTAAGACGGTCAGTGTACCATAAGATTTTGACAGGTTTTTAATTATGATCTGTTCCATATCAGTGACGTACCTTCTTTAATAATGTAAGAAAAACAAACTCAAAAACTGCGCTTATAAGGATAATGGAAAAGGTCCAGGCAAAAAGCCCGGAAGTATCCAGATACAGTTTTGTGTAATATAGTTGCTCGCCAATAGAAGCTTTCGGGATACCGATCACTTCTGCAGCAACTCCTGATTTCCAGCTCATTCCCAGGGCAGTCCTGCAGCTGCTTACCAGATAAGGGTGGACAGCCGGGATGAAGAGGTAGCGTACTTTTTTTAGAAATGGCATGGAAAAGACCTGGGACATTTCCAAAAGCTTTTGATCCATATTTTCAAGTCCTGCCAGCGTAGCGCCATAGATCATGGGAACTACCACCAGAAAAGAGATAAAAACAGACAGATTTTCTGACCCGATCCAGATCAGTGCCAGAATGACAAAGGAAGCCACCGGTACAGATCGGATCATCAGCATAGGCGGTTTTAAAAATTCTTTCACCAGGGGAAAGGCCCAACCAAGGCTTCCAAGAAGGATCCCAAGGCAAAAAGCACTTAAAAATCCCAGGCAGATGCGAAGGGAAGAGTGAAACAGGCTCAGTCAGAAATCCCCGTCTTTTAACAGTCCTGCCAGCGTCAGTGCCATGTCAAAAGGCCCGGCAAAAATAATATTGTTGTGGATGAAAAGGTCCGCCAGCTGCCAGATCCCGATCCAGATCAGCCAGCAGACCCAGTTTTTTCCATATTTTTTCATCAGATTTTTCATTGAAGCAATAAGAAAAGGATCCTGTAAGTGATTTATGGAAGATAGTAGAAGTCATCAGCCGGTAACTGTCCGCCTACAGATTTTGCATCAGCAGCTTCCAGAACAGATAAATAGCCTGAGAGAGCAGACTTCATTTCCTCACCTGTGATGCATACAATGTTGCAGGCAGGCATAGCCTTTTTCGCAATGGGTGCCTTTTCAACGATGCCCAGTGCAGCTACCATTTCAGCAGCTTCATCCAGATGTTCGCTTGTATAGGCAGCAGATGCCTTGTGATCTTCGATGAACAGTTTCACTGCCTCTTCATTTTCCTTTAAGAAGTCGCTGCGCACAATGGTAACACCTGTAACTAACTGGCTTCCATTTTCCTTATTTAAAAGGTTCCACTGTTCGGTCAGGTCAAGAACCGGCTTTAAAGCTTCGTTCTGGATGCAGGCAGCAGTTGCAAAAGGCTGAGGAAGAACGCCTACTGCAGAAGAATCTTCTTTTAATACAGAAGCAACCTCTGTGGCCTCAGACTTAAATTCCAGAGTAACATCCCCGTCAGTAAGGCCATTTTCAGAAAGGAGATAATTCATTACATATTCCGGGGTAGTTCCTTTTCCGGTCATGTAAACGGTCTTTCCTTTCAGGTCTTCCATAGAAGAAATGGAATCATCAGAGGCAACTACATAGAGAACGCCCAAGGTATTGATGTCGATCACATTTACATTACCCTGGGTCTTTGTATACAGGATACTTGCAACATTGGCAGGGACTAAAACAATATCCAGATCTCCACTTGCAATGGAACCTACCAGTTCATCTGCTTTTCCTGCCATGGTAAAGGTATAGTCATTTTCTGTCTCGCCTTTTTCAGCGCGATCCATCAGTTCAGCCAGTCCCATAGAGGTAGGTCCTTTTAAAGAGCCAACGCGGATCGCAGTACCTGAACCGGCTGCGTCAGAAGTCTCAGTTTCTTCCTTTTCAGTTTCAGCTTCTGCCTGTGAGCTTTCAGCCTCTGTGCTCTGTGCTTCTGTTTCTTTTACAGTCTCGCTTTCAGCAGAAGCAGCAGTAGTTTCCTTATTTCCTGCACAGCCGCCTAACACTAAAGTGCCTGCAAGAGCAGCCGCCAGCAGTTTCATTGTTTTTTTCATAATAAATTATTCCTCCCTAAATAATATAGTAATAGACCTATCTTACCATAAAAATTCCTTGCTGTGGTGGTTAAGTGCTGTTAAAATGGATTTGTTGAGAAAAATAGATAGAAGAAAGGTAAATTATGGGAAAATTATACGGAATTGGAGTAGGACCGGGAGATCCGGAACTGCTTACATTAAAAGCATATAAGATCCTTAACCAGGCAGATGTGATCTTCTGTCCGGAAAAGAAAAAAGGAGCAGGTAGTTTTGCCTTTGATATTATAAAGGAACATATAAAAGACAGTAAAGCCCAGATCGTAAATCTGGAGTATCCTATGCATTATAAAGGGGACGAGCTGAAAAAAATGTGGGAAGAAAACGGACGCCTGATCTCTGAATATTTAAAAGGAGATAAAACAGGAGCTTTTATTACTTTAGGCGATCCCTCTGTATACAGTACCTTTATGTATACCCTTCCTTATATAGAAGCTTTTGGCACAGAGACAGAGGTAGTTCCGGGAATTCCGTCCTTCTGTGCAGCAGCGGCTATTTCAAAAATCCCTCTTACTGCCTGGGATGAAGATCTGGTGATCGCACCGGTCCGGAAAAATAATGCAGCGGATCTGGAAAAACTTCTTACAGAACATGAGAATGTAGTGCTTATGAAGCCTTCCACAGACAGTGAAGCCTTGGTTTCAGCTATTCAGGCAAGTGGAAGGGAAAATTCCTTTGTACTGGTAGAAAAGGCGGGAACCAAAGAGCAGCGTCTGATCCGGGAGTATCAGACCTTAAAGGAGGAGCCGGTTCCCTATCTGTCTCTGATGATCCTTAAGTCTCAGAAGCAGTAAGCTGTATTTTTTTCCTGTATTCCCCGGGAAGACAGTCGTAGCGCTTTAAAAAGGATTTTGCAAAGGCACGGCTGTTGGGAAAACCATTATTAATGGCAATGTCATTTAAACTGCGGTCTGTGTGTAGCATTTCACGGAATGCATATTCGGTGCGCAGGTTTAAAAGATAGGTTTTGTAACTGATCCCTGCATAGAGGCGGAACATGCGGGATAAATAGTTGGGTGAGAAGCCGAATGTTTCAGCTACACTTTCCAAAGTGATCGGCTGATCATAGTGTTTCTTCATATAAGAAGTAATCTGGGAGAGACGGTCTAAGTGCCGTTTCTGCCGCAGATTTCCCTCATCTGCCTCTGTTTTCATAAATTCCGTTGCCATCTGGTATAAAAGTTCATAGAAGAGGCTTTGCATTTTTAAAAGATAGGCCTTTTCTTTTTTTGTATATACATGATACATTTTTTCAATAAGAACAGCCAGCGCGCGGTTTTTCTCCTGGGACTGGCTTACAAATATGGCATAGTCCTCTTTTCCCATATAAGGGGTAAAATAAGAAACCGGGATCTGGAGCACCAGGGTCAGATTGGGTTTTGGCGCTTCAATGGAGTGGATCTCATTGGAATTGACAATGATCAGTTCCCCGGCACTTAAGGGCTGGGACTGGTTGTTAATGTAAAATTTCAGTTCCCCTTCCAGCACCAGGAAGATCTCCACAGACTGGTGCCAGTGGTTGGCGCGGCGGTAATTGCCGTTTTTTCCTTCAAAAATGAAAAATTTACAGGGCAGGTCTTCGTTTGGAACGACCATTTCATATTTAAAATCCATCCTGTAGCTTCCTTTCCGTAAAAATTCCAGGTGTACATAAGGCTTAAAAAGTCGGTCAGAACACGCAGATCCTGCAATAAAGTATACCATATGATAAGAATGATGTAAAAGGATAAGAAAGTGCTATTATAAAGATAAGAACTGCTCTGGAATGACGGTTTAGGATAAGTTATAATCATTTTAGAATATGTTTGGCAGGAATGGCTGTCATAAGAGGAGAAGGGAGAATATCATGAATTATCTCTTGGGAATAGATGTGGGAACTTCCGCAACAAAGACGGTCCTGTTTGATGAAAAGGGAACCGTGATCGCTTCCGCTTCACAGGAATATCCACTGTATCAGCCGGAAAATGGCTGGGCAGAGCAGAAGCCCGAGGACTGGAGAGATGCAGTTCTTAAGACCATAAAGGAAGTTGTTTCACAGTCAGGTGTAGACAAAGACGCAGTAAAGGGAATTGGTATTTCCGGACAGATGCATGGCCTGGTCATGTTAGATGAGGCCGGAGAGGTGATCCGTCCTTCTATTATCTGGTGCGACCAGAGAACAGGCGCAGAAGTAGAGGACATGTTAAAGATCATGCCAAGGGAAGAATGGATCCGTATCACAGCTAACCCGCCACTGACAGGCTGGACTGCAGCAAAGATCCTCTGGGTACGGAAAAATGAGCCGGAAAATTATAACCGCTGCCGTCATATCTTACTGCCTAAGGATTACATCCGCTACATACTTACCGGTGTATTTGCAACTGAAGTTTCTGATGCAAGCGGTATGCAGCTTTTAGACGTTCCGGGCCGCTGCTGGTCTGATGAAGTGCTGAAAGCATTAAATATTGACAAGAACCTTTTAGGAAAGGTACATGAGTCCTGCGAAGCAACAGGAACACTGCTTCCGGATGTAGCAAAGGAATTAGGCCTTTCTGAAAAATGTATCGTAGCCGGCGGTGCCGGTGATAATGCTGCAGCTGCAGTGGGAACCGGTGTTGTAAAAGACGGAACTGCCTTTACTACCATTGGTACTTCCGGTGTTGTATTTGCACATACCAGCAAGCCTGCCATTGATCCGAAGGGAAGGATCCATACCTGCTGCTGCGCAGTACCGGGTGCATGGCATATGATGGGTGTGACCCAGGCTGCAGGACTTTCCTTAAAATGGTTTAAAGACCAGTTCTGCCAGGATTATGTAAAAGAGGCAGAGGCCAAGGGAGTAGATGTATACGACCAGATCAATCAGGATGTTGCGTCTGTGGCACCTGGAAGTGACCGTCTGCTGTATCTTCCTTATTTAATGGGAGAAAGGACCCCGCATCTGGATCCGGACTGCAGAGGCGTATTTTTCGGTCTGTCTGCGATCCACACAAGAAAGCATCTGCTGCGGGCTGTAATGGAAGGCGTTGCTTATTCTCTCTGCGACTGCAATGAGATCCTTCAGGAAATGGGCGTTAAGGTTGACTGTATGAAAGCCTGCGGAGGCGGCGGAAAGAGCCCTGTATGGCGTCAGATGTTAGCGGATCTGTACAACTGCTCCGTAGAGCGTGTGGTACAGGATGAAGGTCCGGCACTTGGCGTTGCCATTTTAGCAGGAGTTGCCTGCGGTCTTTATGAAAGTGTGGAAAAAGCATGTGACCAGCTGATCACACGCAGGGACAGCACAGAGCCAAAGGCAGAAGATGTGGCTGTTTATGAAAAATATCACAGACTGTATCAGAAATTGTATACAAGCCTGAAAAATGATTATAAGGAGCTGGCAGAATTATCATGATCAAACAGATAAGTGTAATGGAGCCGGAATTTAAAAAGTACGGCAAGGTCATCGGAGGTTATGACCTGAAAGAAATTTTACAGAAAATGGAAGAAACTCCATGCCCGGATGATGTAGTATATGTGGCTTCTGTAAAGGAACTGGAAGATTTAAAGATAGCAGAAGAACTGGCAGACGGTGTTTACGGACAGATGCCGATCCAGATCGGTTACTGCAACGGACACAACCGTAAATTAAATGCGTTAGAGTATCACAGAGACTCTGAGATCAATATTGCAGTCAGCGATATGGTACTGCTTCTGGCAAAAGAAGAGGAAGTAGAAGATGACTATACATTAGATACTTCCAAGGTAAAGGCATTTTTCGTTCCTGCAGGCACCATGATCGAAGTGTATGCAACGACTCTTCACTATGCGCCATGCCAGACCTCTGATAAAGGTTTCCGCTGTGTAGTTGTCCTTCCAGAGGGAACTAACGGGGAGTTAAGCCACAAGCCGGAAAATAAGAGCGGCGAAGAGAAACTTTTGGCAGCTGTCAATAAGTGGCTCATCGGTCATGCAGAAGGCGGACTTCCGGAAGGCAGCTTTATCGGACTGAAAGGTGAAAATACAGAAGTTTAGAGCATAAAAAAGTATAAATAAGGGCTGTGGTGGAACAGCCCTGTAAATATGGAGGAAAAAAACATGTTTGAGAATATCCCGAAAGTAAAAGTTGGTATCGTTGCAGTCAGCCGTGACTGTTTCCCGGAGTCTTTATCTGTAAACCGCAGAAAAGCCCTGGTAGACGCTTACAAGGCAAAATATGATCCAGAGGATATTTATGAGTGCCCAGTCTGTATCGTAGAGAGCGAGATCCACATGGTACAGGCCTTAGAAGATATTAAGAAAGAGGGATGCAACGCTTTAGTTGTTTACCTTGGAAACTTCGGACCTGAAATTTCTGAGACCCTTCTTGCAAAGCACTTTGACGGACCGAAAATGTTTGTTGCAGCAGCTGAAGAGACCGGAAACAACCTGGTATCCGGCAGAGGCGATGCATACTGCGGTATGTTAAATGCAAGCTATAACTTACAGCTGAGAAATATCAAGGCTTATATCCCGGAATATCCGGTAGGAACCGCTGCAGAGTGTGCAGATATGATCCATGATTTCCTGCCAATCGCAAGAACTGTGATCGGTTTGTCTGATCTGAAGATCATCAGCTTTGGCCCAAGACCATTAAACTTCTTAGCATGCAACGCTCCTATCAAGCAGCTGTACAACCTGGGTGTAGAGATTGAAGAAAACTCTGAGTTGGACCTGTTTGAGGCATTTAATAAGCATGCAGGTGATCCAAGAATTGCAGAAGTAGCAGCAGACATGGAAGCAGAGTTAGGAGCAGGCAATAAGAAGCCGGAGATCCTTGCAAAGCTGGCTCAGTATGAGATTACTCTGTTAGACTGGATCCGTGACCACAGAGGCTACCGCAAGTATGTTGCGATCGCAGGAAAATGCTGGCCTGCATTCCAGACCCAGTTTGGCTTTGTTCCATGCTATGTAAACAGCCGTCTGACTGGCCGTGGCATCCCGGTATCCTGTGAAGTAGATATTTACGGTGCATTAAGTGAATTTATCGGAACCTGCATCAGCCAGGATGCAGTAACCCTTCTGGATATCAACAACTCTGTACCGGAAGATCTGTACAATGAGGACATTAAGGGCAAGTTTAACTATGACTTAAAGGAAACCTTCATGGGCTTCCACTGCGGAAATACCAATTCCAAGAAGCTGGCATTCTGTGAAATGAAGTATCAGTTCATCATGGCACGTTCTCTGCCGGAAGAAGTTACACAGGGAACTCTGGAAGGCGATATCATGCCTGGTGATATTACGTTTTATCGTTTACAGAGTACAGCTGACAACATTCTGCGCGCTTATGTAGCACAGGGCGAGGTACTGCCAGTGGCAACCCGGTCATTTGGTTCCATCGGCATCTTTGCAATTCCACAGATGGGACGTTTCTACCGTCATGTGCTGATCGAAAAGGGCTTCCCACATCACGGAGCTGTTGCTTTCGGTCACTTTGGAAAGAGCCTGTATGAGGTATTTAAGTACATCGGTGTAGATGTAGAGGAGATCGGCTTTAACCAGCCGGCTGGAATGCTGTACAAGACAGAAAATCCATTTGCATAATTTCACATAAAAATTTATCCCCTTTCTGTGGCGGTTCTGTTACAGAGAGGGGATTTTTTGCGTTGCAGGAAACTTTGCAGTACATTTGTGATACCGGTGTCACACTTGCATCAGGGCGGTTGTTCGGCTATACTAGCTGTAAATTATGATGTTGGGGTCAAAAGGTATTTTGCCCCCTCTGATACCGAATTGCTACGTGCTTTGCACTCTCGCAATTCTAAAAACATTCGTAATTCGCTCATTTTTCTTCAAAAAATGGCTACTTACTCATGTTTGTTGCGGGTCCCAAGTTCAAAAATCCTCCTGCAAGCAAGCTTGCGTCGGATTTCAGACCTTTTGACCCTGGTATCAAATTATGTGATTATTTACAAACGTATGAGGTTACTACCATGAAATATCAGATAAAGGACGGCACCGTTACCTTAGGCGGTGAAACCATATTATCCCATATCGATTTTGAGATACAGGGAAACCAGAAAATTGCAGTAGTGGGAAGAAATGGCGCGGGAAAGACTACATTACTGCGTCTGATCGCAGGGGAGCTGAGTCTGGACCGGGATGACAGGCGCCAGGGACCGGGGATCACAGCTTCCAGGCAGCTGACAGTGGAAATGTTAGGACAGCAGGCACTGGCAGGGGAAGAAAGGACCGTAGAAGAGCTGGTGATGTTAAACTGCCCTGCAAAGGGACCTTTTGACAGGGAACGTTTTGAATATGAGCGGGAATATGACACCCTTTTTACAGGTCTGGGATTTCAGAAAGAAGATAAAAAACGTTCTGTAGCAGCTTTTTTCGGAGGTCAGAAGACCAAGATCGCCCTGATCCAGCTTCTTCTTAAAAAGCCGGATCTGCTGCTTCTTGATGAGCCCACTAATCATCTGGATATGGAAACAGCCAGCTGGCTGGAAGGTTATTTAAGGCAGTATCCGGGGGCTGTGGTCATGGTCAGCCACGACCGTTTCTTTATGGACCGGACTGCAGATATCGTATATGAACTGGAACAGGGAAAATTGACCCGTTATCCGGGAAATTATACGAATTACCGGGAACAGAAGCGAAAAAACTATGAGATCCAGATGAAATCCTATCTGCGCCAGCAGGAGGAGATCGAGCGTCAGGAAGAACTGATCAAACGGTTTAAAAATAAGCCTTCCAAGGCTGCATTTGCCCGTTCCAGAAAGAAAATATTAGAACGGATGCTTCCGGTGGAAAAGCCAAGGGAGGATATGGCCCATATTTTTACAGGGACTATTACCCCGCTGATCCCAGGAAGCAAATGGGTCTTTGAGGCAGAACATTTAAAGATCGGCTATGACAAACATTCATTACTGGAACTGAGCCTGCGTATCCGGAAAGGACAGAAGATTGGTATTTTAGGTGTAAATGGTTCCGGCAAGACTACTTTTTTAAAGACAGTAGCCGGATTTTTACCTGCTGTAGCCGGGGAATGTGCATTGGGAAATAATATTACTATCGGCTATTTTGACCAGTATTCCGCTGCGATCCAGTCAGAAAAAACAGTAGTAGAACATTTTTCGGATTTGTTTCCGTCCCTGACGGACAAGGAAGTGCGGACGATTTTAGGGGCCTATCTTTTTAAAGGAAAGGACGGGGCAAAACGGGTGGATGATCTGTCCGGAGGTGAAAAAGCAAGGCTGGTGCTGGCAGAACTGCTGCAAAGCCGGCCAAACTTCCTGATCTTAGATGAGCCTACCAACCATATGGATATCCAGGCGAAAGAGACCTTAGAGTCCGCCTTTCAGGCCTATGAAGGCACCATCCTTTTTGTATCCCATGACCGGTATTTTATCCGTCAGGTGGCAAAGTCCGTGCTCATTTTTGAAAATAACGCTGCTTTTTATTATCCTTTTGGATATGAGCATTATCTGGAACGGAAAGAAAAAGAGGCTTCCGGAGAGCCATTGGCAGCCAGGATAAAGGCAGAAGAGCAGGCGCTGATCGAAGGCTTAAAAGCTGTGCCAAGGGCAGAACGTCACAGGCTGCGGGAGATCCCGGAGGAAGAAGCTTATGACCAGTGGAGATTGCGGTTGGCAGCAGAGGCAATAGAAAATGCGGCAGAGCAGGTGGAGGGACTCTGGCAGCAAATTTTGGAAAAAAATGGGAAAAGAGAAGAACGGGAGCTGGAACACTGGGACCATCCGGTAAATGAAATTGCTGATAAGAACGAGGATGCGGCTTGTGGTGAAAAGCAGGAAAAACAGGCAGAAGAGGAACTTTCTGCTTTCACAGAGCAATACGAAAATGCCCAGTCTGCCTGGACCGATGCCTGTCTTTTCTGGTATGACATCTGGTGTGAGGCTCATCCGGAACCAGTCATGGATCCTGGAACATCAGACACAGATGGATCTGTTCCGCAAGATACAGAGTCGTCCAAAACGGACGGCTCCGAAATATAAGTTTGATCTACTGCGTGTTCACCAGACCCCCTAGTTCTGTGATCTCACAGCCGCCACGGGTCCTGTGAACTTTGATATATCCGGCACTGGCCAGTCGCTGCAGGCTGGTGCGGATATTGGCTTCAGAAAGCTGGATCCCTTCTTCTTTCAGCCTGCTGCACAGGAAAGAACGTCCGCTGCGGGGATTGGCAGCAATAAGGGACAGGATCCGGTGTTCCGTTATATCTAACTGCTGTTCATGCTTTCGGATCTGGTTTAAAATGTATCCCGGCAGGTCGCTTAATGACAAAGGTTCTCTGTGATAGATACAGGAAAAGTAGGTACAAACATTTTTAAGTTCCAGCACATTTCCCGGCCAGTCATACTGGTTTAAGAAGGTTAATACCGGTTCTGTCAGCAGTTCACGGGAAGAAAGCCCCGGTTCATGGAAAGAGCGTTTCAGGAAGGTTTCCAACAGCAGGGGGATATCATTTCGCCTCTGCCTTAAAGGAATGGTATATAAAGATACGGTACTTAAAAGGAAAAACAGTTCATCCAGGAATTTCCCTTCCAGTACACGGGAATACAGGTCACTGACAGATGTGACGATCAGGCGCAGATCCAGTGGCTGGGGAGAGGAACCATTTCCCAAAGGGATAAAAAAGCCATTTTTTAAGATACTTAAAAGCAGGCGCTGCAGTTCTGAATCTGCATACTGAAGATTATTGATCAGCAGTGTACCGCCTTTTGCAGCTTCCAGTACACCGATTTTTTTACGGACACCATTTTCCTGCTGTTCACAGCTGCCAATGAGGGCTGCTTCAGCGGACTCTGACTTCAGGGAAGAAATATTTAAGGAAATAAATGGTCCGTCGTGACGGCGGGAATTTAAATGGATGGCCTGGGCCAAAAGTTCCTTTTCTGTGCCGCTTTCCCCTTCTATAATAATAGGAAAATCATTGACAGATACTCTTCGTGCTGTGTCTAACATATGCAGCTGCAGCGGGTTTACAGTAGAAAAGTAACTGAAATCGCATAATTTCGTAATACGGGTAGGAAACTGATCATCCTGGAGCGGGTTTGTATGGATCAGGCGCACCTGACGGCTGTCTGCAATGCTGAAGTCCTGAAACCACATGCGGAAAGCTTCCTCTCCATTGTGTACTGCAATTCCGTCATTCTGGCTGGGATAATCGTAAATAATCCCAGCCTCTTTTAACAATCTTGAAAAATCTTTTTCCTGAATATCCCGTTCTTTGATCCCGGTCATTTGCAGAAAAAGGGAATTACACAGCTCTATTTTGCCGGACTGGTTTAGCAGGCACAGGCCTTCTGAGGCATTCTCCAAAATTCCCCGGGTGATCTCTTTCATATCCAGAGCCTGGCTTAACTGCTGGTTGGAAAGTTTCTGTATCTGGATAATATGGTTTAAGTAATTTTTTGTAACCTCATCAGCCAGACTGGCGGGAAGTTTAAATACGGCGATCAGTTCATTGATGGTGGAAATGTCTACAATACGGTTGCCGATATCTACTACCTGGCGGATAAAAGAAGGGACTAAGTGTACCTCTCCGGGAGTTACGCAATACTGGATATCTTCCCGCACCTCTTCGATCCCCGGAAGATAGGGAAGAAAATGATACTGGGAAAAGCCATATTCTTTTAACTGGTCCATGATCTCATAGGTGGTGTCCACTGTATCATTGACAAGGTATACAAAAGATCCCGGCGGAATCTGAAGGATGCGCTGGAGATAAGTGTGATTAAATGTGCGCATACATACCAGCTGTTTTACAGAATCCGGAATGGAAAAAGGCATCTGCTCTTTTAATTCACCTGCTGTATACAGGATACAGCCTGCATCTTCCATATCCTCTGGCGTCAGGTCAGCAATTCTGGTAGACACAATGGTGAGGTATTGTCCAAAAAGGGAAGAAAGGTAAGAGGCGATCCCTACTTTTGCCACCGGATTCCGGGTAAGGATCAATAGTTTGTGCTTCATGTAAGTAATCCTCCTTATTAGGCTGATTATATATCAATAAAATAAATAAAACAACCTAAAGGCAATAAAAAATTAATTTTAGTAAAAAAAGTGTTGTATTTTCTGTACGGACATTTGACAGCGATATAAAGAATCGTATAAAATGGTCACTAAAGCAAGGGCGCTTTGAAAACAGTCAGGGAACTGTGCATGCGAGAAGTGTGCCCTGCTTTTTCTATATAGTCTTTCAGTGAGGAAGGCTGGCGGAAAAAGTAAGTAAGATAGAGGAGGATATGAAAAATGAAGAAAAGAGCTTTATTAGTAGCACTTGCAGCAGCAATGGCAGCAAGCCTTGCAGGCTGCGGCGGATCTTCTGCATCCAGCACTACAGCAGCTGCTGGCAGCGCAGCAGAAGGCAGTGAAGCAGCAGGAGAGACTGCAGCAGACGCTTCTGGAAAGGACAGCCTGGTTATTGTTACATCATCTGATGTACTGTCTATGGACCCATACAGATATGATGAGGGACCTACAAACCAGATCATGCTTCATATCTATGAGGCAATGGTTGCCCAGAATGCAGATATGTCCTTTGGTCCTTGTCTGGCAGAAAGCTGGGAGACCTCTGAGGATGGTTTAACCTGGACCTTCCATTTAAGAGAAGGCGTTAAGTTCCATGATGGTGATGTAATGGATTCCGGCGACGTTGTTGCATCCATCAAACTGGCTTCCAATCCTGATTCCCCATCTGCATACAGCAGCTACACATCCAGCTTTGAGTCTGTGGAAGCGCCTGATGCAAATACCGTTGTTATTAAGACTGAAAGACCAAACCCTTTAATGCTGTTTGACGTTGCCCAGCTGTATGTATTAAAACAGGAAATTGCAGAAGTTGGCACAGAAGAGCAGGTTGCTGACAATGTAATCGGTACCGGCCGTTACAAATTCGTAGAGCAGGTTAAGGAAGACCATATCGACCTGGCAGCAAACGAAGATTACTGGGGCGAAGTTCCGGCTATTAAGAATGTACGTTTCCGTCCTATTACAAATGAAGCAACCAGAACCGCTACCATGCTGACTGGCGATGTTGATTTTACTATTGACGTATCTGCAAGAGATATTGACCGTCTGGACGCAACTGAGGGTATCAGCGTGATCAAGCAGAAGGGTCTCCGTGAGATCTACCTGAACCTGGACAGCCGTGAGGATTCTCCTCTGTTCCCTGGACAGAAAAATCCGATGTCTGATGTCAAAGTAAGACAGGCTATGTATCTGGCAATTGATGAAGGAACCATTATCAAGAACATCATGAATGGATGCGCATATGAAATGAACTCTGTTGTTCCAGAAGATTATGTAGGCTACACCGAAGTTACCCGTGAAGCATATGATCCTGAAAAGGCAAAAGAGCTGTTAGCAGAAGCTGGATATCCAGATGGTTTTGAAGTAACCTTTGATGCTCCAAATGACCGTTACATGAACGATGAGCAGATCGCCCAGGCAGTAGCAGGTTATCTTGAAAAAGTAGGTATCAAGGTTAATTTAAACCTGATGCCAAAGGCTAACTTCTTCAGCTACATTAAACCACTTGAGAATAAATCCATGTTCTTAATGACCGGATGGTCTGATGCTTCTGGTGATGGACTTTCTCTTATGCACGATATGCTTTACACCTATGACCGTGAGGCAGGTAATGGCGGTGTCAACAGAGGACATTACTCCAACGCACAGGTAGATGCCCTGATCGATCAGGCATTCACTGAGATGGATGATACCAAGAGAGGTGAACTGGTAGCAGAGGCTGACAAGATCGCAAGAGAAGATTATGCATACATTCCGCTTCACTTTGAGCAGGATACATATGCGATCAAGGATACTTTAAATTACACCCCAAGAATGAACAAGTATGTATATGCATGGGAGTTCTCTTACAAATAAAAGTTAGGTAACAAAGTAAAGGGGCCGTGTAAAATTGAACGGCTCCTTTTCATTAAAATATGCTTCCGGAATCCGCCGGAGCCCAAACATCCTCTCTGTACCTGCGTGTGCAGCTGACGGTGATGATCCAAACCAGCCGCAAAGGCAGGTGAAGATGAGGATAAAAGGAATATTAGATACTCTGATGATAACAGGAGGTAAGATTTTATGATAAAGTATGTTGTAAAACGGTTTGCGCAGATGATCGTGGTACTTTTTATAGTATCTCTTCTCGTATTTCTGCTGACCAACTTTATCGGTGACCCAGTTGATATGCTGGTACCGGAAAATGCAACCCTTGAACAGATCGAATCTGCAAGAGCCAGATTGGGACTTGATAAGCCCCTTCCAGTTCAGTATGGTATTTTTATCAGAGATGTGCTTCACGGCAATTTTGGTAAATCTTATATATATGGAAAACCTGCCATGGATCTGATTTTTGAACGTATGCCAGCGACTCTTGAATTAGTTGCTGTTGCAGCCTGTCTTGTACTGTGTATTGCCATTCCTTTAGGTGTATATGCAGGTGCTTATCCTAAGAGAGCCAGCAGCAAGCTTATTATGTCCGGTTCTATTTTAGGTATTTCTCTTCCTTCCTTCTGGGTCGGCATGATGATGATCTACATTTTTGCAGTTGTTTTAAGGCTGCTTCCGGCTTCCGGCCGTGGAAATACGGTAATGGTGGGAAATGTAGCTTTAAGTATTTTTGCTCCCGGTGGTATCCGTTATGTCATTCTTCCGGCAATAACACTGGCTCTGACCAATGTGGCTACCATGCTTCGACTGACCCGTTCCGGTATCCTGGAAAATATGCGTCAGGATTATATTAAATTTGCAAGAGCAAAAGGTGTTCCTGCCAAGTCCATTCTTTTTGGACATGCTTTAAAGAATGCGCTGATCCCGGTCGTTACTATTTTTGGTATGGATCTGGGAAATATGATCGCGTTCACCACCATCACAGAGACCATTTTTGCATGGCCTGGCATGGGCAAGCTGCTTATTGATGCTATTAATAAATCAGACAGACCTATTATCGTGGCTTATCTGATGGCAGCAGCCTGCATGTTTGTGGTGCTGAACTTTATCGTTGATATCTTGTATACACTCATTGATCCTAGAATTGAATTGAGGTGATGAACATGGAAGAGAAAGTAACCATTGAAAAAACAGGATGGTGGAAAAGCTTTTTAAAGTCTGAGTTTTTCTATCACTATAAACACAATATTCCAGCCATCATCGGAAGTATCCTGGTGGTAGTTGCAATCCTGGTTGCAGTATTTGGACGTTTCATAGCTCCACAGAACCCATACGACCTGACTGCCATCAGTCTGGCAGATTCTTATCTTCCACCTGTATGGTTAGACGGCGGAAAAGCCGGATTCCTTCTGGGAAGTGATGAACAGGGCCGTGATATTTTAAGTGCCATTATCTATGGTAGTGCAAGTTCCATTATGATCGGTCTGGTAGGCATGATCTGCTCCTGTGCCATTGGCACCACACTGGGACTGTTAGCAGGATATTTTGGCGGAAAAGTAGATGCTGTTATCATGCGTATTGCAGATGTACAGCTGTCTTTCCCATCTATGCTGATCGCATTATTCATCATGTCCGTATTTGGACGCGGCGTTGGAAAACTGCTCATCGCCCTGACTATGGTAGGCTGGGTAACTTATGCAAGAACAGTCCGCGGCGAAACACTTTCCGTTAAAAAAATGGAATATGTGGAAGCAGCACGTACCATCGGCCTTCCAAACCGCATTATCATTATAAAACATGTACTTCCAAACGTTATCAATTCCATTATCGTTCTGGCAACCATCCAGATCGGAAGCTTTATCCTGACAGAAGCAACCTTAAGCTTTTTAGGTGTTGGTGTGCCGATCACACAGCCTTCTTTGGGACTGCTTGTAAAAACTGGTTTTGATGTATTGTTCTCAGGCCTGTGGTGGGCATCTGTGTTCCCAGGTCTGTATATCATGCTGATCGTATTCGGTATTAATCTTTTAGGTGACTTCTTAAGAGATGAGCTGAACCCGAATCTGAAATAGGAGGTGCGGTATGGAAGATAAAGTATTATTAGACGTACAGGGATTAAAAACATATTTCCACACCTTCAAGGGCGTGGTAAAAGCAGTAGATAATGTAAGCTTCAGCTTAAAAGAAGGTGAGATCTTAGGTATCGTAGGCGAGTCCGGAAGCGGAAAGTCTGTTACCAGTTTCTCTATCTTAAAGCTGGTAGAAGATCCAGGTGTGGTTGATGCAGACCATATCATGTTTGATGGAAAAGACCTGGCAAAGATCAGTGAAAAAGATATGTCAAAGATCCGTGGAAAAGACATTTCCATGGTATTCCAGGATCCTATGACATCTTTAAATCCTCTTTATACCATCCAGAGACAGATGGAAGAGGTGCTGATCCTTCATGAGCCACAGATGAACAAGGCACAGAGAAGAGAGCGCTGTATTGAGCTGCTCCATGCAGTAGGCATCCCAAATCCGGAAGAACGCTTAAAAGAATATCCAAACCAGTTTTCCGGCGGTATGCGCCAGCGTGTTATCATTGCCATTGCACTGGCTACCAACCCGAAGCTGCTGATTGCAGATGAGCCTACTACTGCCCTGGATGTTACCATTCAGGAACAGATATTAAAGCTTATGAAAAAGCTGGTGAAGGAGCATAATACATCTCTGATGCTGATCACTCATGACCTGGCAGTTGTATCCCAGATGGTTGACAAGATCAATGTTATGTACTGCGGAAAACTGGTAGAGACCGGAAAGACAGAGGATATTATTTATCATAATGCACATCCATACACTGAGGGACTTTTAAATTCCATTCCAAAGCTGTATGAGGACAGAGACCGTCTGGACTATATTCCCGGTATGGTTCCAAATATGTTTGAGCTGCCGGAAGGCTGTTATTTTGCACCAAGATGCAAATACTGCCAGGAGATCTGCCGCCATGAAAAGCCGCAGATGCAGGAAGTGGGACCGGGCCATATGGCTGCATGTCACTTCCCACTGTTAAAGAAAAAAGAACAGGAGGAAGCATAAATGGAAACATCTGAGACACTCATTGAAGTGAAAAATGTATGTCAGGAGTTCCACCTTACAAAAGGCCTCCTGCAGTCCCTTCGTTTTGAAAAGGGAAAGCTTGTAAAAGAAGATAAAGTAGTCCATGCTGTAAATGATGTAAGCTTTGAGATCAAAAAAGGGGAAGTTTTCAGTCTGGTAGGAGAAAGCGGCTGCGGTAAATCTACTACAGCAAGAACCGTTATCCGCCTTCTGGAGCCAACCTCCGGACAGGTACTCTATAAAGGAAAAGATATCAGCCACTTAGGACCAAATGAGCTTCTTCCTTACCGCAAGAGTATGCAGATGATCTTCCAGGATCCTTATGCATCCTTAAATCCGAGACAGAGAGTTGCTGACATCATTATGGAACCTCTTCTGTTCCATGGCATTGCAAAGACCAAAGAAGAAGCAAGAGAACGCTGCATGAGTATTTTAGCCCGTGTTGGTTTAAGACCGGAGCAGGCTGGAAGATATCCTCATCAGTTCTCCGGCGGACAGAGACAGCGTATTGGTATTGCAAGAGCCTTAGCTGTAAATCCGGAGTTCATCATTGCCGATGAGCCGGTATCCGCTCTGGACGTATCCATTCAGGCCCAGATCTTAAACCTGTTAATGGATCTGAAAGATGAATTTAATTTCTCTTATCTGTTTATTGCACATGACTTATCAGTTGTACGCCACATCAGTGACAGACTGGGCGTTATGTATCTGGGAAGTATTGTGGAAATGGGAGATAAACACACCCTTTTCACCAATCCGGTACATCCGTATACCAAGGTGCTGTTTGCAGCAGTTCCTACTGTAGGCGAAAAGCCGCTGGTTCAGGGAATTGATGCAAAGGGAGAGATCCCAAGCCCTGTAAACCTTCCAAAGGGCTGTTATTTCAGCGACCGATGCCCATATGCTACCGACCGCTGCCGTCAGGAAAAGCCGGTGCTGCGTGAAGTAGAACCAGGACATATGGCTGCTTGTCATCTGCTTTAAGTTGTAATTAAGTAAGGCTGCAGGCGCCATTTGGATACGTCTGCAGCTTTTTGTATACACATTTTATTTTTTGGAGGTGTGGATCATGACAGAAATAAAAGGGATTTCTGTGGATGAATGGAAGAAAAAGATCTGTGAGGAAGCAGAACGGTTAAGACCGCAGCTGATACAGCTTTCCCATAGCATCCATGATGAGCCGGAGATCGGTTTTCAGGAGTTTAAATCATCTGCCAAGATATGTGATTTCCTGGAAAAACAGGGATTTGAAACAGAAAGAGGCTATTGTGACCTTCCAACATCCTTTAAGGCAGTGAAAAAAGGAACAGGAAAAGGCCCGGTAGTGGCGTTTTTAGCAGAATATGATGCTTTAAGAGGCGTAGGACATGGCTGCGGCCACAATGTGATCGCCACCTGTGCTTCCGGTGCATTTGCTTCTCTGGCAAAAATATTTGTGGAAATGGGAATTGCAGGAGAAGTAAGGATCATTGGAACTCCTGCAGAAGAAGGAGGTGCCGGAAAGGCTATTATGCTGGAACGGGGCGGCTTTGATGGAGTGGATTTTGCACTGATGATCCATCCCACCTGTGGCGGTGAAAGCAGGAACTATATTAACCGGAACGGAAGAGCTTCCGGAAGTCTTACCATTTCCTTTACAGGACAGTCTGCCCATTCCTCTGCACCGGCAACTGGCATCAATGCCCTGACAGCGGCTATCAGCGTGTTTAACCAGATCGATATGCTGCGTCCGTTATTTGAAACAGAGGACAATGTAAACGGTGTTATTTTAGAGGGCGGAACTGCTTCTAACGTAATTCCGGGATTTTCCAAATCGGAGTTCTGTATCCGTGCGGCTACCATGAAGCGTATTGATGAGCTTCAGAACATGATCATCGGCTGTGCAAAACGTGCAGAAAGCCTTACAGGTGCAAAGGTACAGATCCAGTCAGAACCGATCTATGCAGAGCGTTATCCATGTCTGCCCATCTGTGAAGATTTTAAGGAAAATATGGCCCGTGTAGGTATCAGCATGTGCCTGCCGGATCCAAAACTGCTTTTTGGTTCTTCTGACATTGGAAATGTGTCTATTAAGATCCCGGCAATCCACGATTACCTGTCTATTACAGATGAAGAGATCCCGGCACATTCCAAAGAATATGCCAAAGCAGCAGCAGAACCGGCTGCAGATGAGATCTGCATCAAGGGGGCACAGGGACTGGCAATGACCGGTCTTGACCTGCTGTTAGATGAAAGCCTTCGTCAGGCGGCAGCAGAGTACCATGAAAAAGTCGTACCGGACTTCTACAAAGAAAAGTAAAAGATGGATATCCGGTCCGGACGCAGCTGCGTCTGGAAAATTTGGATGTCCTCTCGGAGTCTTTCCTGCACCTGCCTTTGTGGCCGATTTTCCGCCAGTCGCACCCGAATTTCATCAACGTACGCACCGCGTACGCCTCAGAAATTTGGGTACAACTGACAAAAAATCTTCTCACAAAATCAGGTACAGAAAGATTCCGAGAGAACATATAATATATTTTAGGAGAAAATATAACCATGATATTATTGAAACAGGCTGATGTATACGCACCGGAACACCTTGGTATCAAGGATGTTTTAGTGTGCGGAGGAAAGATCGAAGCAGTAGGAGATAACCTGGAAGGAGGTACCGGCTGTCAGGTCATCGACGCAAAGGGAATGCGCTTAACACCTGGTCTTATTGACCGCCATGTTCATGTAACAGGCGGCGGCGGAGAAGGAAGCTTCCATACAAGAACTCCACAGGTTGAGCTTTCTTCTATTTTAAAGGCTGGTATCACCACTGTTTTAGGGCTTCTTGGAACAGATGATATGTCCCGCAGTGTGGAAAACCTGTTAGCGAAGGTAAAGGCATTAAAGGAAGAAGGCATTACTGCTTATGCTCTCTGCGGTGCCTACGGTTATCCGCCGGTGACCTTAACAGGAAGTGTAAAGAAGGATATTGCCTTTGTAGACGAGATCATGGGCTTGAAACTGGCTCTTTCTGACCACAGGGCACCAAATATCTCTGTAGATGAGCTGATCCGTTTAGGAAGTGATGTGCGTACTGCAGGCATGATCGGCGGAAAGCCTGGATTTATCGTTTTACATATGGGAAGCGGAAAGAAGAAATTAGGGCCTGTATTTGAGGCACTGGCTGAGACTGATATTCCTGTAAAGACCTTCCAGCCTACTCATATGAGCCGCAACCATGAACTGTATCTGGATGGACTGAAGCTGGCAAAAATGGGCGGTTATATTGACATTACCTGTGAAGACTTTGTAAATGGCGAGCCAGTCATCGGACATGATCCAATGCCTGCACTTCTTGAAGAGGCAAAGGCAGCAGATGTTCCTATGGATCACATTACCTTCAGCTCTGACGGTCAGGGAAGCTGGTCCAGCTACGATGAGGCAGGCATGTTAAAAGAGATCGGTGTTACGGATGTGGGAAATATGTATGCACAGATGTGTTCTTTAGTTACCAGAGGCGGCTTTGACTTTGCTGAGGCACTGACCTATTTTACATCCAATGTTGCCAAAGCGCTGGAGATCGAGAAGAAAAAGGGGCATATCGTGGCAGGTGCTGACGCAGACATCCTGCTGATCAAAGATGACTTAACCTTAGATACCGTCATTGCAGGCGGCCGTAAGATGATGGAAGGAGGAACTCTTCTTGTAAGAGGAACATATGAACATGATTGATATCAATGTATTAAAGGACCTGACCAATGCCTTTGGCCCAAGCGGATTTGAGGAAGATGTAGTAAGGGCGGTAAGGGACCACTGCACAGGCATGAGCCTGACCAACGATGCCATGAATAATGTATACGCAAGAATCGGCGGAAATGCAAATGGAAAAAAGCCGGTGCTGATGCTGGATGCCCATACAGATGAGTGTGGCTTTATGGTACAGGGGATCATGGAAAATGGTCTGTTAAGCCTGATCATGTTAGGTGGAATGGACTTGCCAAGTATCCCGGCACATACCTTACTGGTACGCACCAGAGCCGGAAAGCTGGTAAAGGGCATCACCACCTCCCGTCCGGTGCATTTTATGACGGATAAAGAAAAGAGCGCACCGCTTGACATCCGTGAAATGTTCCTAGATGTAGGCGCATGCAGCAAAAAAGAGGCAATGGAAAGCTTCGGTATCAATATCGGTGATCCGGCTGCTCCGGAAGTTGCATTCGAGTATGATGAAGAGCATGGATTATGCTTTGGCAAGGCCTTTGACAACCGTATGGGCTGTGCCTGCATCATCCACACATTAAGAGCATTACAGGCAGTAAAAGATGACCTGGCAGTAGAAGTAGTAGGAGCATTCGCTTCCCAGGAAGAGGTTGGTATGAGAGGTGCAACCGTTACTTCTGCACAGGTACAGCCGGATCTGGCTATCGTATTTGAGGGCTCTCCTGCAGACGACTTCTACTACAGCCCTGAAAAATCCCAGGGCGGCATGCATAAAGGCGTACAGATCCGCTGCATGGATAAGAGTTATATTACCAATCCTGCATTCTTAGAGTATGCACATGAACTGGGCGATACCATGGGTATCACCTACCAGGACGCAGTAAGAAGAGGCGGCAGCACCAACGCAGGCAAGATCAGCCTTGCAGGAAAAGCCGTACCAACCCTGGTACTTGGCATTCCAAGCCGTTATGTACACAGCCACTATAATTTCTGTGCTATCGAAGATGTAGAAAGCACCGTCCGCATGGCAGTTGAGGTTATCAAGGGACTGAATGAGGAGAGAATTAAGCATCTGATGCATCAGGATATTATGTAAATCCTGGGAAAACAGGATCTGGAAAAATCTGGGAAAATGTGAAAAAGGGACTGCTCTGGTGTGGCCTGCGGGCCGCGCCGGGTGGTCCTTTTTTGCATTCTCCCCGCCTACTGGCGGGAGAAGCCCTACTGTGATATAATTCTTTAGAAAAACTTTCATTTTTTATGAAGCGCCTCTTTCAAATTCATTGCTACTATATAAACCGTAAGGAGGAAATGAGTATATGAACGGAGACAGTATCCTTTTAGTAGAGGATGACAAAGAAATACGCCAGGGAGTGGAAATTTTCCTGCGCAGCCAGGGATACCAGGTATTTCAGGCAGAAAACGGCCTTGAAGGCTTAAAGCTCCTGGAAGAAAGGCCTATCGACCTGGCAATCGTAGATGTGATGATGCCGGTAATGGACGGTATCACCATGACTGCGAAACTGCGGGAAAAATATGACTTTCCGGTGATCTTCCTTTCGGCAAAGACAGAAGAGGTAGATAAGATCCTGGGACTCAACATAGGAGCAGATGACTATGTGACAAAGCCATTTACTCCCATGGAACTGATGGCAAGAGTCAACTCCCAGCTGCGCAGATATCACCGTTTCTTAGACCGGTTAAATTCCGGGCAGAAGGAAAATCCAAAGATCCACCAGGTGGGCGGACTGGAAGTCAATGAGGAAACAGTGGAAGTCAATGCAGACGGTAAAAATGTAAAAGTGACTCCCATTGAATTCAAGATCCTTCTCCTTCTCATCCGCAATCCGGGAAGAGTTTTCCCGGCAGAAGAGATCTACGAAAGAGTATGGAACGAACGTGCCATCAACACAGATACTGTCATGGTCCATATACGCAACCTCCGTGAAAAAATCGAAGTGGATCCAAAAGATCCGAAATACATAAAGGTGGTGTGGGGTGTTGGATACAAACTTGAAAAACAATGATGATCTGGAAATGAAAAATGCTGGAAATGAAAATGTTACAAACGGAAATGTTGTAAAGAAAAATCATAATTGGAAAATTCTGGGAATTATAGCCATGATACTGACGGTTTTTATTGCGGCAGGTGCTACGGTGGGGCTATATCCCTATATGGAAGAGAAAGCTGCAGAATTCAACAGCAGGAACCGCAGGCAGGAAACAGAAGCAGCAGGCGGGTTCGGAAATCTGACCACCCAGGTGATGAATTTCAGCTACGTTCTCTGGCATCAGCAAAAACAGGAAGAAAATGGTGGTATCCTTACTTATTCCCAGACATTTCTCACAGGAGATGGGGCCGGGGCTATTCTGGATACGACAGATGCGCAGAATGTGCCGGAAACACCGGACACGGACCATACAGCAGCCGGTGCAGATGCCACAGAAAATACAGATGCAGTGACCGATGGGGCTGCAGCCGATCCATCTCTTTCAGAACAGCAGACAGATGAAAGTGAGAACGCAGAAGTTACAGACGAAGAAGTTTATGGTGCATATGTTACAGAAACAGAAGAAGACATTCCGGCTCTCAGAGAAGAAATAACAGATCTGATCGATGAACTGGGAACCAGCTGGAATAATCTTTATAACCAGTACAATGAACGTATCTCCTATGCGGTCATGGACCCACAGGGCGGCTACCTGCGCAGCAATGTAAGTGCTCCTGAGGAAATATTTTCCCGGACAGTAGCAGACAATGAACTTCAGTTTACCGTACATTTTGATGAAAATGGCAGACTGACTGTGTCAGGTGTAACAGGTCTTGAAAGCAACTGTTCAGGCCTGATCCGTTCCATTGGCCGTTTTGAGTTTTATGATCCCCTGGCTGCAAGACTTAATAACAGCTACCGCAGATCTGGTCTGGAATTCAGTGGTCCGAAAAATATGACCATCAAATTCCGGTGTCAGCCGACTCAGCTTGGAAGCTGGAATGAGGAAAAGCCACGGAATGCATATGCTTATGATAATTATGATTATCAAAGCGGTCATGGATTTATCACCGTTGTTGCATATGTAAGTATGGCAGTCCTGGTGGCAGCACTTCTTATCCCTTTTATCCCGGGAATGGAAGTGGTCAAAATGAAAATATTCAGCTGGTCACTTGAGCCTCTTTGCGTTATCGGAGTGGGCTGGCTGCTGCTTTTCTTAAATATGGAGATCCCGTTAGATATAGTACGCAGCTTTATGGCGGGAACTCTCCAGGCAGAGCTGGCAAAAGCAGGCTTTTTACCATTTATGGCCAATGCTCTGGCCGTTGCAGCTAATTTCCTGTTCTGGGTGGTCATTTACGGAATGTTTTACTGGGGAGTTACTAATTTACGTTCCTTCTTCAGTTTAGGACCATGGCGCTACTTTAAAGAGCGCACCTGGGTTGGAAAATTCCTTTGCTTCTGCAAACACTGGGTATGCACAGGTCTGGATCTGTTCTCCCAGACAGACTGGGAAAGCAGGTCCAGCAAGATCATCGGAAAAGCAGTGCTTGCAAACTTTGTGATCCTTGCATGCATCTCCCTGCTGTGGTTCTGGGGCATCGGCGCGCTGATCCTTTACTCTATTGCATTATTCTTCCTGCTGAAGAAATACTGGGGAAAGGTGCAGGAAAAATACCACAGACTCCTTAACTGTATCCAGGAAATGGCAGAAGGCAATCTGGACGTAAAAGAAGAAGAAGACTTAGGAATTTTTGAGCCATTTAAAAACCAGCTGTTTAAGGTGCAGGAAGGCTTCAAAAAAGCAGTGGAAAAAGAGGTGAAAAGCGAGCGCACCAAAACCGAGCTGATTACCAATGTTTCCCACGACTTAAAAACACCATTGACTGCCATTATTACTTATGTAAACCTGTTAAAGCAGGAAAATATTACCGAAGAAGAACGAAACTCCTACATCCAGATCTTAGACCAGAAATCCATGCGCTTAAAAGAGCTGATCGAAGACCTGTTTGAGGTAAGCAAGGCGGCAAACGGTACCGTAGTCCTTCATCCAGAAGAGGTAGATGTGGTCAGCCTGTTAAAACAGGTCCATTTTGAACTTTCCGATAAAATAGAAGCCAGCGGCATTCAGTTCCATTTTGACCTGCCAAATGAGCGCCTGGCGGCGTCCTTAGACGGCCAGAAGACCTGCCGTATCTTTGAAAATCTCCTGGTGAACATCACCAAGTATGGCATGAAAGGCACCAGGGCCTATATTAAGGCAGAAAAAGACGGAGAATATGTACAGGTAACATTGCGAAACATCTCCGCAGAAGAACTGAAGATCTCACCGGAAGAGCTGACAGAACGTTTTGTAAGAGGGGATGCGTCCAGAAATACAGAAGGCTCCGGTCTTGGTCTTGCCATTGCAAGAAGCTTTACCGAAGTCCAGGGCGGCACCATGAAGATAGAGGTAGAAGGAGACCTGTTCAGGGTGATCCTTCGCTGGAAGTTAAAGGATGGCAGTGAAGAGCCGGAAGAAACAATCCAGGAAGGATCAGTCCAGGAAAAGTTAGTTCAGGAAGAACCAGAAGCAGATGATCTGGATACGTCAGATCAATAGATATAATTTTTATAATAAGCCTGAAAAAGATCAATAAAGGCCTTCTGGGCTTTGGATAAATAATTCTTACCTGAAGTAACGATATCAAATAACCGCGCAGAAGCAGGAGAATTGATCTTATAATAAGACATTTCTGGGTGTGCGTTAGTCAGCATCCAGTCACTGATAAAAGCTGCCCCGATCCCGGATCTGGCCAGATGATAAGAGGTTACCAACTGTGATACCTCCATGGTGATATTGGGAGTTATTCCTGCTTCTTTAAAAAAAGTCATACTCCGTTTACGAAGATTGTTGCCTGGAGTAAGCAAAATAAAAGGTGTATCTGTAAACGCTTGTAAAGTAATAGAAGGGCAGTCCGGATCCTCAAATTTACGTGCCAGGACATCCTGAGAAGAAAGGGCTGTTTTAGTGAAAAAACGGTTTACAGAAAAATGGCTTGGAACAGCTAACAGGATCGTATCCTGAAAGGAAGGAGAACGACGCAGTTTATCAGAAGGATCAGGAGTACAATTAAAGGTTAAGTCTATTTTGTCATTTTTTAACATATCAATCAGTTCCCAGGAACCAGCTTCAATAAGTTGAAGACTGATCCCCGGGAACTTTTTTTTGTAAGCTGCAATAACAGGGGGAAGAATATAGGCATTAAAATAATGAGTTCCGCCAACACGCAGATGTCCTGTTTTCAGATCAGTCAGGTCATTCAGCTGCATGGCAAGCTCCTGCTCTAAATGCTGGATCTGTTCAATTTTTTGAATATAGATCATGCCGGCTTCAGTTAGTTCCAAGGGCTTTTTGTCCCGGTTGAATAAGGGCATTCCTACTTCATGTTCTGCTTTTTGAACGGAAATGCTTAAAGCAGGCTGGGTTAGGAAAAGCTTTTCGGCTGCTTTTGAAAAGCTTCCGCATTGATAAACAGTGTAAATATATTTCATTTCCGGCTGCATGAAATCTCCTTTTGTATATAAATTCAATTTATAATAATATAAAAACCATAAAATTGATTTTATCATATAGCAGATCTATACTGATGTCAAGAGATACAGATGAGCCAAAAAAATGAATGTAGCAGGAGGAAAGAATATGAAGGTAGATGCACTGATCATGGATCCAAAAGACAATGTAGTAACCTGTGTAAGAGATGTAAAAGCAGGGGAAGTGGTACATTACCGCAGCAAAAATGAGGATCTGGAAATTTTAGCAAAAGAGGCAATCCCATTTTCCCATAAGATCTCACTGACAGATCTGGAGGAAGGACAGGAAGTTATCAAATATGGAGAGCTGATCGGAAAGACTACAAGAAAGATCAATGCAGGATGTCTGGTAGATCATAACAATATTTACAGCGTGCCCCGTGACTATGAAAGCGAACTGGTAGAAGAAAAGGGAGAAGAGCCTGTTGAGATTAAAAAATCAGAAAAGGGAGAAAAGATCCAGTTTCTGGGATACCGCCGTTCTGACGGAAGAGTGGGGATCCGCAACCATGTACTGATCCTTCCAGCCTGTGCCTGCGGAAGTGAGTCAAGCCGTATTGTTGCAAGCCAGGTAAGAGGGGCTGTAAATATTGTATTTAATACGGGATGTTCAGATGTGGCAGATAATACAGCCATGTCTCAGAAGATATTAACTGGTTTTGCCTGTAACCCAAATGTATACGGAGTCGTGATCATCGGTCTTGGATGTGAAACGGTAGGACATAAGCAGTTAAGAGAAAAGATCCAGAAGATGACAGATAAGCCAGTAGTGTCTTTCGGAATCCAGGAAGAAGGCGGTACCTTAAAGACCATTGAAAAGGCTACAAGAGCAGCAAGAGAACTGGCAGCACAGGCTGGTCTCGTAAGAAAAGAATGGTGCGATATTTCTGAACTGATTATGGGAATTGAATGTGGCGGATCAGATGCTACATCTGGAATTGCTTCCAATCCGGCAGTAGGAGAGTTAAGTGATCTTTTAGTGGATCTTGGTGCATCTACGATCATGAGTGAGTCTATTGAATGGATCGGTGGAGAACATATTGTGGCAAAACGAGGAGCAACACCTAAGATCCACAATCAGGTGATCCGTGTCTGTGAAGAATATGAGAAACATTTAAAACAGGCAGGACAGGACTGCCGCGCAGGACAGCCAACACCTGGAAACAAAGCAGGAGGCCTTTCTACACTGGATGAAAAGAGTCTTGGATGTATCCGTAAAGGCGGAACAAGGCCGATCGTTGAAGTTTTGGAGCAGGCGGTACGCCCGAGCAAACATGGTGCCATTGTTATGGATACAGCAGGATATGACATCTCTTCTGTTACATCCATGGTAGCAGCCGGATGTGCCTGCGTCATATTTACAACCGGACGCGGAACACCAACAGGAAATGCTATTGCGCCAGTTTTAAAAGTAACAGCCAATAAACGGACTTATACGCACATGGAAGATAACATGGATGTGGATTTAAGCGGGATCATTGAGGGTACGAAGACAATTGAAGAAAGCGGAAAAATGCTTTTAGATGAGATTGTTCAGGTCTGCAACGGAAAACTGACAAAGGCAGAGGCGTATGGATTTTCTGATATTGCGGTAGACCATGTATGCAGATTTGTATAAAAAACGGGGGGACATACATATGAATCCAATAAAAAAATGGAACCAGTTAGGATTATTCACCAGAATTATGGTGGGATTTGTTCTTGGTATTGCAGCAGGACTTATTTTTGGAGAGAAAGCAACAAAGCTGGCATTTCTTGGAACTATATTGACCCGTCTGCTGACTATGGTAGTTGCACCATTGGTGCTGGGACTTTTGATATGTTCGGCAGCAGATGTAAAGGATTTTAAAACATTAGGAAAAATTGGAGGAAAGACATTAGGAATTTTTCTTGGCGGTACTGCAATAGCTGTTGCTATTGGTCTTGTTTTATGTAATATCATGCAGATTGGCGCTGGATTTGTGATGGAGTCAGCGCAGGCCTATGATGCAAAAGAAATCCCAAGTATTGTAGATACTCTGATGGACATTATTCCAACCAATCCATTTAATTCTTTAAGCACACAAAATCTGCTTCAGATCATCTTTTTCTCATTATTGTTAGGCTTTGCTTTGATCAAACTGGGAGAAAAAGGAGAACCTGTTCTGAATTTCTTCCGTGCATGGACAGAGGCATGGAAGGAAATTACGAACATTGTTCTGGAATTTACACCATATGGCGTATTTGGTCTGATGGCAAATATTGTTGGTAAATATGGTATGGGTGTTATGCTTCCTTATATGAAAACAATTGCTGCATGTTATATTACCTGTGCATTATTTACCGTTTTTGTACAAGGTGGATTAATGGCTGGTCTGTACGGCGGGATCAGTCCGGTCCGTTTTTTCTCGGTCATGAAAGAAGCAATGCTTTTTGTATTTGCAACCTGCTCCAGCGTGGCAACGATACCATTAAACTTAAAATGCACGAAAGAGTTAGGTGTCAGTGATAAGATTGCAGATTTTGTTATTCCATTCGGTGCAGTTATGAATATGAATGGAACAGCAATTTATGAGGCAGTAGCAGTTATTTTTGCATCACAGGTTTTTGGCATTCAATTAACACTGACCCAGCAGATCATGGTCATGGTAACAGCAGTTTTAGCTTCCGTAGGAACAGCAGGTATCCCTGGTTCCGGTCTGGTGATGCTGACTATTGTCTTGAATGCAGTACATCTGCCATTGGAAACAATTGGCCTGTTAGCTGGTATTGACCGCATTTTGAACATGGCACGAGTTATTCCTAATATTGTAGGTGATGCTGCCGCAGCAGTTGTAGTAGCAAAAAGTGAAGGCGAATTAAATACAGTAGGGTTAAAAAAATAATATAAAAAAATGGGTTGCTGTGTTTATGTGCAGCAACCCATTTTTGAACAAAAAATCCATACAAATGTGGTCAGGAATTCACTGTGGCAGAACTGGTATCAGCAGTTGCCCCATTTTCAGCAACAGGTTTGTCAGCGGGAGCTGTATCAGCAGCGATCACCTGCTTCAAGGCATCCTCTGCCCCGTTTAGGTTAATATTCCTGGTCACCTTGGCATCATATGTATCTGCTTTCATGATCTCAGCCAGGTCAACGCCTGTAGCCTCTTTCATGGACTCAAACAGCTTTGCCATAACCACAGGCACATTGCCTGCAACGTTGCCAACACCGTCATCAGACCCATTTCCACCGCCGATAATGGTGATCTTGTCGATCTGGGATAATGGTTCTGCGATCTTTCCGGCAATTTCAGGAAGGACTTTCATCATCATTTCTGCCATAGCAGCGTGGTTGTACTTCTGGTAAGCCTGGGCTTTCTTTTCCATACCTTCTGCTTCTGCTAAAGCCTTTGCCTGGATAGCGGCAGCTTCTGCTTCACCTCTCGCCCGGATACCTTCTGCTTCCTGGAGCATGGCGTATTTCTGTGCTTCTGCCTGTGCTTTTCGTGCCTCCGCTTCTTTCTCCTGCTCGTATTTCTTCGCCTCTGCCTCTCGCTGGCGGCGGGTCAGGTCAGCGGCAGCAGCCTGCTCAATGGCATAACGGTCAGCATCCGCTTTCTTATTGATCTCAGCTTCCAATGCCTGCTGCTGTACAGCAACCTCCTGTCTGCGCAGTTCTGCTTCACGTTCCGCCTTGGCGATCTGTGCGTTAACAGTAGCAGCCTGGATGGTCTTTTGCTGTTCCTGCTTCTGGATCTCATAAGCAGCGTCTGCTTCCGCCTTTTTGGTATCAGAAGCCTTCTGTAATTCCGCCTTTTTAATAGCCAGTTCATTATTCTTCTGTGCAATCTCTGTTTCTGCCAGAACTCTTGCCTCATTGGAAGCCTTATCTGCAGCAGCCTGGGCAATGGCAATATCACGTTCTGCCTCCGCCTTTGCAATGGAAGCGTCCTTGCGGATCTTAGAAGTATTATCCATACCAAGATCCTGGATCAGGCCATGTTCATCTGTTACATTCTGGATATTGCAGGAAAGGATCTCAATTCCCAGCTTCTCCATATCCTTAGAAGCCTTTGCCATAACCTGATCTGAGAAAGAGTCACGGTCTGTATTGATCGCACGCAGAGTCAACGTACCGATGATCTCTCGCATATTACCCTGAAGAGAGTCCTGCAGATCAGCGGCGATCTTGGCAGAATTCTTATTTAAGAAATTTCGCATAGCCAGTTTTAACATGGCCGGGTCATCTGCCACACGTACCTTTGCAACAGCGTCCACCATAACATTGATAAAATCATTAGTAGGAATGTACTCATCTGTTTTAATGTCAACGGTGATCTGGCCAAGATAAAGCTTATCAAGCTGCTCAAAGAAAGGCAGTTTCAGACCGGCGCGGCCTACCAGCACCCGGGGCTCTTTTCTGAGACCGGAGATAATATAGGCGTGATCCGGTGGAGCTTTTACGTATCCCTGGGTTATAATAAGAAGCACCAGAAGGACAACCAGGATAACAGGACCAAAATAGAGGATCAGTTCTAACATAGGAACTCCTTTCTGACACTGCCGTGATATCCAACTGGCAGCTTCAAGTAAAATAATATTTTGTATCTGAATTTTACCATATAAAAATCAAAGAATATATACATTTCATTAAAATGTAAAAAAATGTAAGAAAAAATATTAAAAAATACGCCGGGGAAATTACTTCTCCAGCGCATTTTTTAAGCCTCCTAAAAACTCAATATCATCTTTTTTCACACGGATATTGGCAGCCATGGTTTTTCCGCTGCTGTTGGTGACCTTGATCTCGATCAGACTGCCTTCATCTAAAAAGCTTTCCCTGGAAGCTGTTTTCACAAAGGAGATCATTTTCGGGTGATTGGTCCGAAATTTTTCCCAGGATGGTTTTAAAGCAAGAAAATTCATTGGATTCATGTTTGTATACACCTCTTTTGGATTTGATCTGCAGTTAGTTATGACTATTATACCCAAAGGTTTGCCAATTGACAAGACAGCGGGTATGAAGTATCATTTTTTAAGTAATAGTTATGGTCTGTGCACTGTTTGTGCACTGTATGACCAACAGCATGATACTACTGACAAGTGAGTGACAGATAAAGAGGAAAAATGCATGTTAAATCAGTTTTCAAGAACAGAATTATTATTTGGCAAAGCGGCAATGGAAAAGCTGGCTTCTTCCCGTGTAGCAGTATTTGGCATCGGCGGAGTAGGCGGTTATACCTGTGAAGCACTGGTGCGAAGCGGAGTAGGCGCATTCGACCTGATCGATGACGATAAAGTATGCCTGACCAACTTAAACCGCCAGATCATTGCAACCCGCAAAACTGTAGGAAAATACAAGGCAGAAGTGATGAAAGAACGTATGCTGGAGATCAACCCGGACGTAAAGGTAGAGATCCACAAATGCTTCTTCCTGCCGGAAAACGCAGACGAATTTCCATTTGAAGATTACGACTATATCGTAGACGCAGTAGATACCGTTACAGCCAAACTGGAACTGGTAATGAAAGCAAAAGAAAAAGGAGTTCCCATCATCAGCTCCATGGGCGCCGGAAATAAATTAGATCCTACCATGTTCCGTGTAGCTGACATTTACAAAACAAAAGTCTGCCCGTTGGCAAAAGTTATGCGCCGGGAGCTGAAAAAAAGAGGCGTAAAGAAATTAAAGGTGGTTTACTCCGAGGAGCAGCCTACAAGACCGATCAACGATATGGCCATCAGTTGCAGAAACCACTGCATCTGCCCGCCAGGTGCAGCTCATAAATGTACTGAACGCCGGGATATTCCGGGAAGTACTGCATTTGTGCCGTCCGTGGTAGGCCTGATCATTGCAGGAGAAGTGATCAAGGATCTGACAAAAGACGTGATTGTCAAGGCTGAGGAATAAGGTAAAACGTAGGAAACAAAATACGCATCCCGTGTTTTTCACAGGTGGTTTCAACATGTCTGCTGTGCAGACAGCACACAGAGATTATTGAGGAGAAAAAATGACAGAAGAGAAAAAGATAAGTGAGTACCTGGAGGTTCTTTCATCTAAGGCACCGGTTCCGGGAGGCGGCGGAGCATCCGCTTTAGCAGGAGCACTGGGAAATGCCCTGGGACAGATGGTAGTAAATCTGACGGTAGGAAAGAAAAAATACGCAGAAGTAGAAGAGGAGATGCAGAAATACCTGACTGATTTAAAGAACATGCAGCAGGAATTCCTGCACTTCTCCGACCGTGACGCAGAAGTATTTGCGCCGTTGGCAGAATGTTACCGCCTGCCATCCGCCACCCCGGAAGAAAAAGAGCACAAAGATGCCGTTATGGAAGAAAAGCTGTTAGATGCCAGCATGGTTCCAGTAGAGATCATGGAAAAATCACTGGAACTCTTAGAAATTTTAGACGTCCTGGCAGATAAAGGAAGCCGCATGGCAGTCAGCGATGTAGGCGTAGCTGTACAGTTTACCCGTACAGCGCTTCTTGGAGCTGTCATGAATGTATATATAAACACGAAATCCATAAAAAATCGTGAAAAAGCAGAAGAGATCAACCAGAAGGCAAAACGCATGATCAAGATCGGCACTTCCCAGGCAGATGAGATCTACGAAAAAGTCCTGGCACAGCTTATATAATCATAAAAGGAGAAAATTAACATGGAATTAATCAAAGGCGCACCTGTTTCCGCAAAGATCAAAGAAGAAGTAGGGGCAATGCTTGAAAAAATAAACGGACCGGCACCAAAGCTGGCTATCATTCGCGTAGGAGAAAATCCAGATGATATGTCCTATGAAAGAGGAGCTGTAAAGAAAATGGATGCATTCGGACTCCGCTCCCAGTGCTATACATTTCCAGCTGACATCACAGACGAAGCATTCAAAAAAGAATTTACCGCTATCAACGAAGACCCGGATGTAAGCGGTATCCTTCTCCTTCGTCCTCTTCCAAAGCAGATCTGTGAAAAAGACATTGAAGCCATGATCGACCCGAAAAAGGACCTGGATGGCATTTCACCGGTAAATATTGCAAAAGTATTCTCCGGAGACTCTACCGGATTTGCACCATGTACAGCAGAGGCAGTGATCGAAGTATTAAAGGCATATGACATTTCTATGGAAGGAAAAAGAGCAGCGATCGTAGGCCGCAGCATGGTTGTAGGCCGTCCTCTGTCCATGCTCCTTTTAAAAGAAAATGCCACAGTCACCATCTGCCACACCCGCACCAAAGACCTTCCAGGCACCTGCAAACAGGCTGAGATCCTGGTAGCAGCTGCAGGAAAGGCAAAAATGTTAGATGCCTCCTATGTAGGTGAAAATACTACTGTGATCGATGTAGGCATTAACGTAGATGAAAATGGAAAACTTTGCGGTGATGTAGCTGCTGAAACTTTAGAGGAAAAATCTGGAAAACTTACACCTGTTCCGGGAGGCGTAGGCGCAGTTACCACTGCCGTTCTTGCCAAACACCTGGTACAGGCAGCTCTCAGAAAGTAAAATTATATATAGAGTTGCATAAACCCCATAAACCCTATGTATAAATTTACTCTTGCTAAAAAGAAAAAAAGCATTATAATAGAACAGACAGCTTTCCCACCATAGAGGGAGCAAACATAATAATATGCATAAACATGCAAGAGGAGAAAACATTATGAAAAAAAGAGTAATCGCACTGACAATGGCTGCTCTTATGGCAGCATCCTTAACCGCATGCGGCGGTTCCGCAAAAGAGACAACAGCAGCTGCAGCAGCAGATACAACTGCAGCAGCAAAAGAAGAATCCACTGCAGCAGAGAGTACAGCAGCTGAGTCAAAGGAAGCAGCAGGCGGCAAACTGGTTATGGCAACCAACGCTGAGTTCCCACCATACGAGTTCCATGACGGAGACAAGATCGTAGGTATCGACGCTGAGATCGCACAGGCTATTGCTGATGAGCTTGGTATGGAATTAGAGATTGAAGATATCGCATTTGACTCCATTATCCCAGAGATCGTATCCGGTAAGGCTGATATGGCTTTAGCTGGTATGACTGTAACTGAAGACCGTAAGGCATCTGTAGATTTCTCTGATACTTATGCAACTGCTTCCCAGATGATCATCGTTAAGGAAGACAGCGAGATCGCTGGTCCAGATGACTTAAAGGGAGTTACTGTTGGTGTTCAGTTAGGAACTACCGGTGACATTTATGTATCTGATCTGGAAGCAGACGGAACCACTGTAGAGCGTTACAACAAGGGCTTTGAAGCTGTTCAGGCATTAAGCCAGGGCAAGATCGATGCAGTTGTTATCGATGGTGAGCCAGCAAAGACTTTCGTATCTGAAACAGAAGGCTTAAAGATCTTAGACGAAGCATTTACTGTAGAAGAGTATGCAATCGCTGTAAAGAAGGGCAACACCGAGCTGCTTGACAAAGTAAACGGCGCATTAGAGACCTTAAAGGACAACGGAACTCTGGACGAGATCGTAGCTAAGTACATCAAGGCAGAGTAATCAATAGTCGTTAGAAACAAGTATTTAGAGAGAAAAGGATGATCGGCATGTGGAAAAATTTTACAGATGCATTTTATCTGAATTTTATTTCAGATGATCGGTGGCATTATATTGCAGATGGTCTTAAGACCACACTGATCATAACCTTCTTTGCCTGCATGATGGGCATTGTTCTGGGATTTATCGTAGGTATGATCCGTTCTACCCACGATAAAACAGGAAACTTAAAACTGCTGAATATTCTGTGCAAGATCTACCTGACAGTTATCCGCGGTACACCTGTAGTTGTTCAGCTGCTGATCATCTATTTTGTTGTATTTGGAAGCACACGTATTGATAAAGTACCGGTAGCGATCATGGCATTCGGCATCAACTCCGGCGCTTATGTGGCAGAAATTTTCCGAAGCGGTATCATGTCAATTGATCCGGGACAGATGGAAGCAGGACGAAGCCTTGGCTTTAACTACGCTCAGACCATGTGGTACGTGATCATGCCTCAGGCATTCAAAACCGTACTGCCAACTCTGTGTAACGAGTTCATTTCTCTGTTAAAAGAGACCTCTGTTTCCGGTTACATCGCAATCCAGGATCTTACCAAAGGCGGCGATATCATCCGAAGCAGAACCTACAGTGCGTTCATGCCATTGATCGCAGTTGCACTGGTTTATCTGGTTATTGTTATGATCTTCACAAAACTGATCCAGATTCTGGAAAGGAGGCTGCGTCAGAGTGAGCGGTAATGAAAAAAGAGAGCCTCTGATCCAGGTGCAGAACCTTGGAAAGAGCTTTGGAAACATCGAAGTATTAAAAGATATCACAGTGGATATCTACAAAGGTGATGTAGTATTTGTAGTAGGACCATCCGGTTCCGGTAAAAGTACCTTCTTACGCTGCTTAAACCGTCTGGAAGAGCCTACAAAAGGCCATATCTATTTTGAAGGTACCGATATTACAGATCCGAAAACCGATATTGACAAACACCGTCAGAAAATGGGAATGGTATTCCAGCAGTTCAACCTGTTCCCGCATATGGATATCATGAAAAACCTGACACTGGCGCCTATGAAGCTTCAGGGCAAGAGCCAGCAGGAGGCAGAAGCAGAGGCTATGCGCCTTTTAGAGCGTGTCGGCCTTGCTGACAGAGCCCATGCATATCCAAGCCAGTTATCCGGTGGTCAGAAACAGCGTATCGCCATTGTAAGAGCCCTCTGCATGAAGCCAGACGTAATGCTCTTCGATGAGCCGACTTCCGCTCTCGACCCGGAAATGGTAGGCGAGGTATTAAACGTAATGCGTGACCTGGCCGCTGAAAAAATGACCATGGTAGTGGTAACCCACGAAATGGGCTTCGCAAGAGAAGTTGCTACCAGAGTCATGTTCATGGACGGCGGTTACTTCATGGAAGAAGCCGCACCGGAAGAGTTCTTCTCAAATCCTAAAAATGAGCGCCTGAAGTCTTTCTTAAGTAAGGTGCTGTAAAAAATGAGTGTCAACAGATGAAGCTTTGTTGACACTCATTTTTTTATGTATGATTGAACCGCGCCTGGCGGCGCGGTGGGTGCAAGGCACATTATAAAAATAAAATCACATGCTCAAAAAGGTAAATTGGTTGCAATTTTGAGGTGGTTATATATATCTGTAGCCCAGCTTAAATTAGCAGTTTCCCCTGAATTTCTCCAACAACGGGATCAGCCTTTCAAGGCAATCCCCCAGCTGCTCCAGCTCATCCTCCGAAAAGTCCTTAAGCCCAGCCACCGTACACTCTAACATCGCCTGCTTTATTTCCTCAAATTCATTCCTGCCATCATCCGTCAAAGTCACATAAACCTGCCGCCGGTTCCTCTCATCATGGATCCTCTTCACCAGCCCCATGGCTTCCAGATCATTCACCAGCTTTGTCAGCTGCTGCTTTGTAATTCCCATTTCATCAGCCAGAAAACTCATAGTAGGCTGCGTATATTCGGGCATACTTAAAATAAAAAGGACCTGAAATCCCGCTTTATTCGCTTTCACCTGGTTCTGCTGTTGGTACTGGCATTTGGCCATATTAAAAAAACGGATGGCAAAATCCATAAACTTTAAGCCCGCAGAAGAAAGCTCCTGCTGATCAACCATAAAAAAGTCTCCTTCCTGTCCTGATGTGTTTTTTATATGGTTCCATATAACAAACGGTACCACAACAAATATGAAATGTCAATAATTATTAAAAGTAAATAAAAATTTACTATTTTCTATTGACAAAACCTGGAAGCGGGTTTATTTTATCATCAAGAAAGCGAAAAACACAGGCAATCGCGAAAAGATCAAAATCAAAATAAAACAAAATAGAAGGAGAAAACACAATGGGCGTAAAAAACGACAACAGCAGCAATAACAATAACAGAAAACCCTATTTATACTACTACTGTATCGTCCTTCTCATTGTAATGGTATTAAACGCATTAGTATTTCCATCTGTCATGGAGCGTTCCGTAGAAGTACCATTTAATGAGTTCACCACACAGTTAAGTTCAGGAAACGTAGAACAGGTCTACGTCAACAGTGACTATACAGAAATTTTGTATACATTAAATGAGGATAAAAACAAACCGTGGTCTGCGGTTACCTATAAAACAGGAAACATGACCACTGCAGATGACCTGGTAAACCGTCTGGAAAGCGCAGGAGTCCAGAATTACAGCAGAGAGATCCCCACTCAGGCATCCCCATTACTTAACTTCCTGACCACCTGGGTATTCCCGATCCTTATGTTTGTGATCATTGGTCAGCTTATGGGCCGTATGATGGCCAAGCGTATGGGCGGTGGAAGCAGTGCAATGACTTTTGGAAAATCCAACGCAAAAATATACGCAGAAAAAGAAACAGGTGTAACCTTTAATGATGTAGCAGGGGAAGAAGAAGCCAAAGACGCCTTAAAAGAGATCGTAGACTTCTTGCATAACCCGGATAAATACGCACAGATCGGTGCAAGCCTTCCAAAGGGCGCTTTACTTGTAGGCCCTCCAGGAACCGGTAAAACTCTTTTAGCAAAAGCAGTAGCAGGCGAAGCCAAAGTACCATTCTTCTCCATTTCCGGATCCGAATTCGTAGAAATGTTCGTAGGAATGGGCGCAGCCAAAGTAAGAGACTTATTCAAGCAGGCCAACGAAAAAGCACCATGTATCGTCTTCATCGATGAAATCGATACCATTGGTAAAAAGCGTGACGGCGGCGGAATGGGCGGAAACGATGAGCGGGAACAGACCTTAAACCAGCTGCTTACAGAAATGGATGGTTTCGACGGAAAGAAAGGCGTTGTTATCTTAGCAGCTACCAACCGTCCTGAGTCCCTTGATCCGGCGCTTCTCCGCCCGGGACGTTTTGACCGCCGTGTGCCGGTAGAACTTCCGGATCTTCAGGGGCGTGAAGCTATCTTAAAGGTCCATGGCCGCAAGGTAAAAATGGATGAGTCTGTTGATTACAACGTGATCGCCAGATCTACAGCAGGTGCCAGCGGTGCTGAACTTGCAAATATCATTAACGAAGCAGCTTTAAGAGCCGTCCGTCAGGGCAGAAACCTGGTATCCCAGGAAGATCTTCAGGAAAGCGTAGAAACCGTTATTGCAGGTTACCAGAAGAAAAATGCTGTGATCCCTGCAGACGAGCGAAAGATCGTAGCTTACCACGAAGTAGGACATGCATTGGTAGCTGCCTGCCAGACCCACAGTGCTCCGGTACAGAAGATCACGATTATCCCAAGAACCTCTGGTGCTTTAGGCTATACCATGCAGGTAGACGCTGGTGAAAAATACCTGATGAGCAAAGAAGAAGCATTAAATAAGATCGCAACCTTTACCGGCGGTCGTGCAGCCGAAGAGCTGATCTTCCATTCCATTACCACAGGCGCGTCCAATGATATTGAACAGGCTACCAAGATCGCCAGAGCCATGGTCACCCGTTACGGCATGACCGATGAATTTGATATGGTAGCAATGGAAACGGTAAACAACCAGTATTTAGGCGGAGACACCTCTTTAACCTGTTCCCCTGAAACAGCCAGAATGATCGATGAGCAGGTAGTAAAGATCGTCCGTACCCAGCATGAAAAGGCATTAAATATCCTGAAAGAAAACGAAGATAAGCTTCATGAGATTGCAAAATATCTTCTGGATAAGGAGACCATCACAGGAGAAGAATTTATGGAGATTTATGAAAAAAATGACGCAGATGTAAATTAGGATTTAATCGACTAAGGTCTGAAAGATTTCCGAAGGGTCCGAAAGCCGTCGGTACGCATTACAGATGCGCATTTGGGAGAAAATCCTTTGTTCGTGGGCTTGCGTCGCCTATTGTCAGAACTGCGAACCAAACTCGCACGCTTTGCGTGCTCAAACAGTGGTTCTCCGTTCTGACGCTATGCGCGCCCACTCACGGATTTTCAAACAAATGCTTATTCTGTAATGTGCACCGGCGGCTTTCTACGTTATTGACAATAAAAAATGTAGGAGCAAACCAATAAGCAGTTTTCATGTAGGAGGGGGATTGTACATAAGTACGGCATTTTTTATGTGACATATCCAATACAGTAGAAATGGCTCTTCCATGTATAAAAGCATTCGGTAGGCAATTTTGTCCATTTTGTGAGCATAGCTGGCAGGTTGGAGGCACTGTTTGAGCGAACGCAGTGAGCGAGTTTGCCGAAGACCTGCCTAATCGGCGGCGGAGCAAAATGGACAAAATTGCCGTGAATGCGTTTATACATGGAAGAGCCATTTTGGACCCTATTGAACTAAATCCCAATATAATAATACATCATGATATAGCTTCGTCACATTTGCAATCGTAAGATTTTGTTCGATTGCATTTGCGACAGGGCTGTGCTATTCTAAAAACAAAAGGAGGCAGGGGCATGAAAAACATATTAGAACAGCTGTATGCAGGGGAACTTGTTCCCGCAGAATTAAAAATAGAAGGAAACGAAGAATACGAGACACTTTGCAGAAGATCCCTGAAAGAAATAGAAAATTTTACAGAAAAGCTGGACAAAGAAAACCGGAAAGAATTTCAGAACATATTAGACACCTACCTGGAATTAACATATCTTGAAAAACGCCAGTCCTTCTGTGATGGATTTCGTATTGGAGCAGGTATTATGTGTGAGGTCTTTAAAGAACGGTCCTGTGGAGTTAATTAATAAATGGTCACTTATAAATATTAATAAGTGTGACTTTATAATGAAAATTGTGTAATTGTAAAAAAAGTGTCAGAAAAATATAAAGATTATTGACAACTTAAGAGAGCATGCTATAATAAAGTCTGTATTTGAGACTTTAGTGATCATATATCATCAAATGGAGGAGATGTATTATGAAGGGAAAGAAGATCATCAGTGCAGCATTAGCAGGTGTTATGGCGCTCTCATTAACAGCATGTGGAGGCGGTTCTACACAGGAAACAACAGCAGCTCCGGCAGCTGACTCCAAGGCAGAAGAGACCACTGCTGCAGCAGAAGGCTCAGAAGCAGCTACCGGTGAAGGCGTAGCAAAAGAAGATTTAAAAGTTGGCTTTATTTTCATCGGTGATGAAAACGAAGGTTACACAGCCGCTCATTACAAGGGCGCAAAAGAAATGCAGGAAGCATTAGGATTAAATGACGATCAGCTGATCGTAAAATGGAACATCCCGGAAGATGAAACAGCAAAAGACGCAGCAATGGACTTAGCTGACCAGGGATGCCAGATCGTATTTGCAAACAGCTTTGGTCATGAGTCTTATGTAATAGAAGCAGCAAAAGAATATCCGGAAGTTCAGTTCTGTCACGCAACCGGTTTCCAGGCAGCAGGCAGCGGACTTTCCAATATGCACAACTTCTTCACATCTATTTTTGAGGCACGCTACGTATCTGGTGTAGTTGCAGGCCTTAAGTTAAATCAGATGATCGAAGATGGCACTGTAAAAGAAGATGCCTGCAAGATCGGTTATGTAGGCGCTTATCCATATGCTGAGGTTATCAGTGGTTACACCTCCTTCTTCTTAGGTGTACGTTCTGTATGCCCATCCGCTACCATGGAAGTTAAATACACTAACAGCTGGGCAAGCTTCGATCTGGAGAAAGAAGCAGCAGACGCTCTGATTTCTGACGGCTGCGTACTGATCAGCCAGCATGCAGATACAACCGGTGCTCCAACAGCCTGCGAGGCAGCGGGAGTTCCTTGTGTAGGTTACAACATTTCCATGATCGCAACTGCTCCTGACCAGGCACTTACTTCTGCAAGCAACAACTGGGGCATTTACATGACCTACGCTGTACAGTCTGTACTGGACGGAACAGAAATTCCTGCTGACTGGTGCAAGGGCTTCTCTGACGGCGCAGTTCTTGTAACGGAATTAAATGACAAGGCAGTTGCTCCTGGAACTAAGGAAAAAGTAGAAGAAGTAGAAGCTAAGTTAGCAAGCGGCGAACTTCATGTATTTGATACTTCTACATGGACTGTAAATGGTGAGACATTAGATACCTACAAGAAAGACGGAAGCGACATTGAATACATTTCTGACGGATACTTCCATGAGTCCGAATTTGCTTCTGCACCAGCATTTGATATCCTCATCGACGGTATCACAACCATTGACAACTAATAAGTCAAATCATAAAGCTGCTCTTTTAGAGTAACGTTTTGGAAGCGGAGTCACCCTTTGTCTGGCTCCGCTTCTTGAGTATGTACCCGCGAAATAGCAGCACAGACCCACACAAAAATATAAACACAGCACTGAAAAAGGAGGTCTTGCCTGGTGAGCGAAACATATGCCATTGAGCTGAAAAACATCACAAAACGGTTTGGCAAAGTAACAGCCAACGACAAAGTATGTCTGTCCGTAAAGAAGGGAGAGATATTATCCATTCTGGGAGAAAACGGAAGTGGAAAGACCACTCTTATGAATATGATATCCGGTATCTACTATCCGGATGAAGGACAGATCCTGGTAAATGGAAAAGAGGTGACCATCCGTTCTCCAAAAGACTCCTTTGCCTTAGGCATCGGTATGATCCACCAGCATTTTAAACTGGTAGATGTACTGACTGCAGCAGAAAACATTATCTTGGGACTTCCTGGAAAAGAAGTTCTGGATATGAAAAGCGTTGCGGCAAAGATCAATGAACTGACCAGCCGTTATGGCTTTGATCTGGACCCCAACCAGAAGATCTACACTATGTCCGTTTCACAGAAACAGACCGTAGAGATCGTGAAATTGTTGTACAGAGGGGTGGATATCCTGATCCTGGATGAGCCTACAGCTGTTCTGACCCCACAGGAGACAGAAAAGCTGTTTACTGTTCTCCGCAATATGCGTGAAGCCGGTCATTCCATTATCATTATCACCCATAAGCTTCATGAAGTATTATCCCTTTCTGACCGGGTATCTGTTCTGCGAAAAGGTGCCTATATTGGTACAGTCCAGACAAAAGATGCCACAGAAGCGTCCCTTACAGAGATGATGGTAGGCAAGAAGGTTGCCTTAAATATTGAGCGTCCGGAACCGGTAAATCCACAGAAACGTCTGGTAATGGAACATGTGACCTGCGTAGATAAAGAAGGTGTAAAAACACTGGATGATGCAGGATTTACAGCTTACAGCGGCGAGATCCTGGGAATTGCAGGTATTGCAGGAAGCGGCCAGAAAGAGCTGTTAGAGACCATTGCAGGACTGCAGCCAATGGAAGGCGGAACCATCCGGTATTATCCTCCGGAAGGCGGAGAAGAGACCTTATCCGGCATGAGCCCGGCGGCCATCCGCAAACTGGGCATCAAGCTTTCCTTTGTTCCTGAGGACCGTCTGGGAATGGGCCTGGTGGCAGCCATGGGCATGACTGACAATATGATGCTCCGGGGCTATAAAAAGGGCATCCCATTCTTTACAGACAGAAGAACGCCAAAAGCTATGGCGGAGCAGCTGATCAAAGAGCTGGAGATCGTAACGCCCGGTGTTTCCACACCTGTTGGACGGCTTTCCGGCGGAAATGTACAGAAGGTATTAGTAGGACGTGAGATCTCATCCAATCCCCGTGTGCTTATGGTAGCATATCCGGTGCGCGGTCTGGATATTAACTCTTCCTATACCATTTACCACTTATTAAATGAGCAGAAAAAGCAGGGGGCAGCGGTGATCTGCGTAGGGGAAGACCTGGATGTGCTCCTGGAGCTTTGCGACCGCATTCTGGTGCTTTGCGGCGGCAAGGTCAGCGGTATTGTAGATGGAAGAACAGCTACAAAAGAAGAGATCGGACTTATGATGACAAAGACAGGAGGCGAACAGGATGAGTAAGGAAATGAGTACAGTTACAAATAAAGAGCCTCTGATGCATATTTCCAAGCGTGACGGAATTGAAACATGGAAAAGCTGGCTGATCCGCATAATCGCAGTGCTTTTGTCACTGGTGGTCTGTGCAGGCGTGATCGTAGCTCTGACCGGTTTGAATCCTATTGAAGTGTATAAGGGCATTTTTGACGGTGCCATTGGTACCAAGCGCCGTGCATGGATGACCATTCGTGATACACTGGTGCTGTTATGTATTGCAGTTGGTATTACCCCGGCATTTAAAATGCGTTTCTGGAACATTGGTGCAGAAGGCCAGGTGCTGATCGGCGGTGTTACTTCCGCAGCTATGATGATCTATCTGGGAAATTCCCTTCCTCCAGTGGTATTATTCCCTCTTATGTTCCTTGGCAGTGCAGCAGCAGCCATGATCTGGGGCGTGATCCCGGCCTTTTTCAAGGCTTACTGGAATACCAATGAAACACTGTTTACCCTGATGATGAACTATGTTGCCACCCAGGTCATTACCTATTGTATTATTTTCTGGGAAAATCCAAAGGGCTCCAACTCAGTAGGAACCATTAATTCCTCTACAAAGGGCGGTTGGATCCCGCAGCTTTTCGGTCTGGACTATGGCTGGAACCTGGTGATCGTCCTGGCTCTGACTGTTGCCATGTTCATTTACTTAAAATACAGCAAGCAGGGATATGAGATCGCTGTTGTTGGCGAAAGTGAAAATACAGCCCGCTATGCAGGCATCAATGTAAAACGTGTTATCCTTCGCACCATGGCTCTGTCCGGTGCTATCTGCGGTATTGCAGGCTTTATCATTGTAGGCGGCGCAAGCCATACGATTTCTACCAGTACAGCAGGAGGCAGAGGCTTTACAGCCATTATCGTTTCCTGGCTGAGTAAATTCAACACCTTTGTAATGATCCTGGTATCCTTCTTCCTGGTGTTCATGCAAAAGGGCGCAGGACAGATCGCGTCCCAGTTTAACTTAAATGAAAATGCATCGGATATCATTACTGGTATCATCCTGTTCTTTATCCTTGGTTGTGAGTTCTTTATCAACTACAAAGTAGGATTTAGAAGCGGGAAAAAGAGTGGTAAATAGGAGGTGAACATATGGGATTATTGATCATTTTTATGCAAAAAGCCATTGGACAGGGAATTGGTATCCTCTATGGCGCATTAGGCGAGATCTTAACAGAAAAATCCGGAAACCTGAACCTGGGTATTCCTGGGATGATGTATATGGGCGGCATTGCCGGGCTGATCGGCGCCTTCCTTTATGAAAACAGCAGCGCTGCGCCAAATGGGGCTGTGGGAGTTCTTATTTCCTTCCTGTGCGCGTTTTTATGTGCTGCTTTAGGCGGTCTGATCTACAGTGTGCTGACCATTACTTTACGTGCCAATCAGAACGTAACCGGTCTGGCTCTTACGACTTTTGGTGTTGGTTTTGGAAACTTCTTCGGCGGTTCTCTTTCCAAGCTGGCAGGCGGTGTTGGACAGATCTCCGTTGCAGTGACCGGTGCAGCTTTTAAGAAGCAGATCCCCGTACTTTCCGGTCTTGGTGCAGTGGGACAGTTATTATTTTCCTATGGATTTTTAACTTATCTGGCCATTATTCTGGCTCTGGTGCTGGCATTTTTCCTTTCAAAGACCAAAAAGGGCCTGAACCTGCGGGCAGTAGGTGAAAGCCCGGCTACAGCAGATGCGGCGGGTATTAATGTTACTGTATACAAATATCTGGCAACCTGCATCGGAGGCGGTATCAGCGGCCTTGGCGGTCTGTACTTTGTAATGGAGTATTCCGGCGGAACCTGGACCAATAATGGTTTTGGTGACAGAGGCTGGCTGGCAATTGCCCTTGTTATCTTCGCTCTCTGGAAGCCTGTAAATGCGATCTGGGGTTCTATCCTTTTTGGCGGCCTTTATATCCTGTATCTTTATATTCCGGGACTGGACCGCGGGGCACAGGAGATCTTTAAGGCACTGCCTTATGTAGTAACCATTATTGTACTGGTATTTACCAGTCTGAGAAAGAAGAGGGAATATCAGCCGCCGGCAAGTCTGGGACTGGCATATTTCCGTGAGGAACGATGAGAGAATTAATTGAACGGTATGTAAGAGAACTGGTAAAAATCCCCAGCACTTCCAATACAGAGACAGAAAAAAGCTGCGCAGACTATATTGCAGAGGAGCTGGCAAAGCAGCCTTACTTTAAGGAGTATCCGGAGCAGACAGGAAAATATCTCCTGCCGGAAGACAGCTTTGGCCGGTCTGTACCATGGGGACTGGTAAAAGGAAGGAACGGATCCCGTAAGACCATTATCCTTACAGGCCATTATGACGTGGTGGACACAGAAGAGTATGGAAATGAGCGTGCTCTTGCTTATGATGTGGAAAAATGGGAAGATCTGGTAAAATCTGGAAATGCTCTGCCTGGTATGCCAGAGGAAGTGAAAAAAGATTTCCTTTCTGGTGACTGGATGTTTGGCAGAGGGACCGCAGATATGAAGGGCGGACTTTCTGTTGGACTGGCGCTGCTGGACTGGTATGGGAAGCTGGTGGTTGAGGCAGAGCGGAAAGAGTGTGGTACGGCTGCCTTTGAGACAAAAACTGCTTCTGGAACAGAAGAGACGCCTGAAATATCTGGAAATCTCCTGTTCGTAACAGTACCGGATGAAGAAGGCTACTCTGCCGGAATGCGCCATGCTGTGCCATTTTTAAATGATTTAAAAGAACGCTTTGACCTGGAATATACAGCACTGATCGATCTGGAACCGGCTTCCATGGAAAATGGGGCAAAGACCATTTATACAGGTTCTGTTGGAAAAACAATGCCTGCTGTATTGGTCCAGGGCGTAAAGGCCCATGTATTAAACTGTTTCCAGGGTGTCAGCTCTGTAGGAGTTTTAAGCAGCTTTTTCATGAAAACAGAACTGGCACCGGAATTTGCAGAAAAAAGTGCTACGGAAATCTGCCCACCGCCAACCTGGTTTTGTCTTCGTGACCGGAAAGAAGGCTACGATGTGTCCGTGCCTTTCAGGGCTGGTGGATACATGAGCATGCTTGGGTTTGAAAAAACGCCGGATGAAGTGATAAAGCGATTGAAAGAACTGGGAAAAGAAAGTTTTGAAGAATATGCCCGGAGAATGGAAGCGCAGTGGAAGGCTGTGGAAAAAGCAGAGGTTCCAGAAGAAAAAGCTGGTCTGACAAGTGAAGGCAATCCCCTGGCATGTCCCAGCGCAGCCGCCGTTGCAGAAGCAGAAGTTCTTACAGTCAGTGAGTTGCTGGCATACTGCCGCAAAGAACAGGGAGAAGCCTTTACTGCCTGGCTTTTAGAAGCCTACAAGACTCAGAAAGCCCACCTGGACAAAGGCGAGACCAACTTCCCATCAGCCACCCTTGATTTTATGGAGCAGCTGTTAAACCAGTCAGGAATCTCCGGTCCGATCATGATCCTTGGCTTTGCACCTCCATTTTATCCGGCTGTAGACAGTGGAAAAGAGGGAAAAATTCTTTTTAAAGAGATGAAAAAAGCAGCAGAGAAGGAGAATGTTTCCCTGAAATGCCATGAATATTTCTGCGGCATTTCCGACTTAAGCTACTGTGGCGGAATGGACAAAGAAGAACTGGCTGCCTATGCAGCCCAGACCCCATTATGGGGCAGTGCCTATGCCATGGATATAGAAGCAATGGCGAAATTAAAGATCCCCTCCATGCTCTTTGGACCATGGGGGAAAGATATCCATACCCGTTGGGAACGTGTAAATAAAGCCAGTTTGTATGAAAAAACGCCGGCTGTATTAAAAAACTTTATCGAACAAATGTTTGATAAATAAATAGGGATGTGGTATACTAAAAAGCGCAGGGAGAAATTTTCCCTGCGCTTTTCAGCATTATATTGCCTGGAAAAACCAGGTATAGAAGTGAGTAAATATTTTCAGGAAACAGCAGAAAAAGGAGTCATACCATGCCAAAGCAGTATATAAAAATACGCGGCGCAAATGAACATAATCTTAAAAATATATCCGTAGATATCCCAAGGAATGAACTGGTGGTTCTCACCGGTCTTTCCGGCTCCGGCAAGTCATCTCTGGCGTTTGATACGATCTATGCAGAAGGCCAGAGACGCTATATGGAGTCTCTGTCTTCCTATGCAAGACAGTTCTTAGGACAGATGGAAAAGCCGGAAGTAGAAAGCATCGAAGGCCTTTCTCCGGCCATTTCCATTGACCAGAAATCCACCAACCGAAATCCACGTTCTACAGTGGGAACCGTGACAGAGATCTATGACTATATGCGTCTTCTCTATGCCCGCATTGGTATCCCCCACTGTCCAAAGTGCGGCAGGGAGATCCACAAACAGACCATTGATCAGATGGTAGACCAGATCATGGCTATGCCGGAGCGGACCAAGATCCAGCTTTTGGCTCCGGTTGTCCGTGGAAGAAAGGGCGAACACGTAAAAGTGCTGGAGCAGGCCAGAAAAAGCGGCTATATGCGTGTGCGCATTGACGGAAATCTGTACGAACTTTCCGAAGAGATCAAATTAGAGAAAAACATTAAGCACAATATTGATATTATTGTAGACCGTCTGGTTGTAAAAGCGGGAATTGAAAACCGTCTGACCGACTCTATTGAGACGGTTATGTCCTTAAGCAACGGCCTGATGACTGTAGATGTGATCGGTGGGGAACCGGTGAATTTCAGCCAGAGTTTTTCCTGCCCGGACTGTGGTATCAGTATTGACGAGGTAGAGCCCCGAAGCTTCTCCTTTAACAACCCATTTGGAGCATGCCCGGAGTGCTTCGGTTTAGGCTATAAGATGGAATTTGACGAGGATCTGATGATCCCGGATAAATCCCTTTCCATTTCCCAGGGTGCCATTGTGGTTATGGGATGGCAGTCCTGTACGGACAAAGGAAGCTTTACCAGGGCTATCTTAGACGCACTGGCAGAGGAATATCATTTCAGCCTGGATACTCCATTTCAGGATTATCCAAAGGAGATCCACGATATTATCATCTATGGTACCGGCGGTCATGAAGTAAAAGTCCGCTATAAGAGCCAGAGAGGTGAAGGCATCTACGATGTAGCATTTGAGGGCCTGATCGAAAATGTAAACCGCCGCTATAAAGAGACTTTTTCAGAAGCTTCCAAGGCAGAATATGAAACCTATATGCGGATCACCCCATGTCCGGCCTGCAAGGGACAGCGACTGAAAAAGGAGTCTCTGGCAGTTACAGTAGGCGGTCTGAATATTTACCAGGCTACTAATATGTCCATTGTGAAATTTAAGGAATTTATGGATGGGCTGACGCTGACACCTATGCAGCAGACCATTGGTGCCTCTATTTTAAAGGAGATTAAAGCACGTATCAGTTTCCTTATTGATGTGGGACTGGATTATCTTTCCCTTTCCCGTGCTACAGGCACACTTTCCGGCGGCGAAGCCCAGAGAATCCGTCTGGCTACCCAGATCGGATCCGGTCTGGTGGGAGTAGCCTATATCCTGGATGAGCCAAGTATAGGACTTCACCAGAGAGATAATGATAAATTGTTAAAAACTTTATTGCATCTGCGTGACCTGGGAAACAGCGTTCTGGTAGTAGAACATGACGAAGATACCATGCGTGCAGCAGACTGCATTGTGGATATCGGACCTGGAGCCGGGGAACATGGTGGACAGATCGTTGCAGTGGGAACTGCAGAAGAGATCATGAAAAACCCGGAGTCAATAACCGGTGCCTATCTCAGCGGCCGTCTGCAGATTCCGGTTCCTGATCAGCGCAGAACTCCAACGGGCTGGATCACGGTGCGGGGAGCAGAAGAGAATAACCTGAAAAAGATCGATGTTTCCTTCCCGCTGGGCGTGATGACCTGTGTGACCGGTGTATCCGGTTCCGGTAAAAGTTCTCTTGTAAACGAGATCTTATATAAAGCCCTCGCAAAGAAGTTAAACCGCGCAAGGACCATTCCTGGAAAGCATAAATGCATTGAAGGAGTAGAGCAGTTAGATAAGATTATAGCTATTGACCAGTCCCCAATCGGACGTACCCCACGTTCCAATCCGGCTACCTATACCGGTGTATTTGACCTGATCCGGGACCTGTTTGCCTCTACAGCAGATGCAAAAGCAAAGGGCTACAACAAGGGCAGATTTAGTTTCAATGTAAAAGGTGGTCGCTGTGAAGCCTGCTCCGGCGATGGTATCATCAAGATCGAGATGCACTTCCTTCCGGATGTATACGTGCCCTGTGAAGTCTGCGGCGGAAAGCGCTATAACCGTGAGACACTGGAGGTAAAATACAAAGGAAAGAGCATCTATGATGTCCTGGATATGACAGTAGAAGATGCGTTGAAATTCTTTGAAAATGTGCCCTCCATTACCAGAAAGATCCAGACCTTATATGATGTAGGTCTTGGTTATGTCCGTCTGGGACAGCCATCTACCGAACTTTCCGGTGGTGAAGCCCAGCGTATCAAACTTGCTACCGAACTTTCCAAGCGCAGTACCGGAAAGACCATTTATATCCTGGATGAACCTACTACAGGCCTTCATTTTGCCGATGTCCACAAGCTGATCGAGATCCTTCGCCGCCTGTCCGACGGTGGAAATACCGTTGTTGTCATTGAACACAACCTGGATGTGATCAAAACAGCAGACTATATCATCGATATCGGTCCTGAAGGCGGCGACAAGGGAGGAACTGTCATTGCCAAAGGAACTCCCGAAGAAGTGGCAGAAAGCCCGGTTTCCTATACAGGAAAATATGTGAAGAAATATCTGGAACAGTGATTAATAGGAGATTCCGCCTGTTAGCACAGGCGTAGGATCATAAATGTGCGGTATTTATAAGTAATAAACGACAACATATTTCAGAAGTCAGAGATATAACAGCAGTAAATAATCCTTGACTTCTGAAATTTTTTTATCTAAAATACTTAGGAACCGAACTAATTACAAAAACACAGGAGTACAGTCATATGGAAACAGGAAAAGTCATTAACCGTATATCTAACCGTCTGCGCCGCAGATCTGCAGCTTTACAGGAAACACTGGGAATGAGCGGGGCGCAGGGGAATATTTTAAATTTTATTTTAGTGGAAGGACAGAAACATTCTATTTATCAGAAAGATATAGAAAAAGAATTTGGTCTCCGTCCATCTACGGCTACAGAAGTATTAAAGGCCCTGGAAAAGAAAGAACTGATCTGCCGTGTCAGTGAAAAGCAGGATGCCCGTTTAAAACGGATCGAATTTACGTCCAAGGCCGAAGAAATCCGTCATCTGATCGCTGCTGAAATAGGCGAGTCGGAAAGCATTTTATTAAAAGGTATTACAGAAGAAGAAAGGCAGATCTTTATAGCAATCGGAGAGCGAATGCTAAAAAATCTGGACGAAGCTAATCAATAAGGAGATCAATCAGTAAGGAAGCTGATCCTTAAAGAAGTTTCCAGGAAACAGGATAGAAGAAAATAGGATAGAGAAAGGAAGAAAAGCAAAATGGAAAAAGCAAAAGAAACGGGTACAGACCAGGAACTGATGCGTTCTATGAAGGTGTCAAAAGCAGTAGCCGCCATGGCGATCCCAAGTGTGATCAGCAGTCTGGTTACAGTCGTTTATAACATGGCAGATACCTTTTTCGTAGGACAGACAGGAGATGCACTTCAGGTAGCGGCAGTCAGTCTGACAAACCCTATTTTCATTCTCCTTATGGCTTTTGCCAATATGTTTGGAATGGGCGGAAGCGCCGTGGCATCCATGGCAATGGGAGAAGGAAAACCCAAAAAAGTAAAGAACACTACCGCATTTATCACCTATGCTAGTTTAGCAGTAGGCATCATAATTGCAGTTATTTTATTTGCATTTATGTCCCCCATCTTACATATTTTTGGCGCAAATACAGAAACCTATGAATACGCTAAAGGTTACATCCATTACATTGCCTGGGGCGCTCCCTTTATCATCTGGTCTGCGGCAGCCAGCTTTGTAGTCCGGGCAGAAGGTGCCAGTAAAGAAGCTATGATCGGAAGCATGGTGGGAACCATTGCAAATATTGTATTAGACCCCCTGTTTATCTCTGGTCTGCATATGGGAGCTGCCGGTGCGGCTATTGCAACTACCATCGGAAATATCCTGGCAAGTCTGTACTTTGTATGGTATTTCTTAAAGAGATCCGGTCAGCTGTCCATTCTTCCAAAAGACTTTACTTTAGGAGAAAATATCCCGCAGAGAGTCTGCACTACCGGCTTCCCAACTGCTATCTTTTCTGTTCTCATGAGCGTTTCCACCATTGTAGTCAACCAGATTTTGGTAAAATATGGAAATGCACCGGTGGCAGCCATCGGTATTGTTTTTAAAGCCAATATGTTCATTACTTTCCTGCAAATGGGACTGGCAAACGGAGTACAGCCATTGTTGGGTTACAGCTATGGAGCTGGAAATATCAGCCGCTTCCGGGAAGTAGAACGCTTTACGAAGATCTGCTGCCTGATAGCCGGAGTTGCGGCCACACTGCTGTATTTTGTGGGAAAAGAGCCTATTATCCGCATGTTCATCAGTGATGATGAGGTGGTTTATTATGGGGTAAAGATGCTGATTGCATACATGCTTTCCGGTCCTGTGATCGGCATGCTTTTTGTAAATATGAACTGTATGCAGTCTGTAAATTACGCATTGCCTGCAACCATCCTTTCCGTTATGCGTCAGGGCGTCCTCCTGATTCCGCTGCTTTACATCCTGCAGCTGATCGCAGGATTAGAAGGCGTGATATACGGTCAGGCAATTACAGACTATATCGCGGTGGTCCTTTCAACGGTATTTTGGAGAAATATAAGAAAAAAGCTGTAGGATTTGCCAGAGTGACCTGGATCATTCTACAGCTGAAAAATGAAATCCCAGCGGGCGTCAGATCGCAATCTGCCGTCCGCCATTTTTTTCATATAACCGGTGACTGATGGAAAGCACGGTACGTCCGTTTCCGGCTCGGTTTAAAGCAGAAAGAACGGTCTGTTCTGTGTCTGCGTCAAGATTTGCCGTGATCTCATCTAATAAAAGGATGCGGGGGTTGGTTGCAACAGCCCTGGCAATGGAAAGCAGCTGCCATTGTCCCTGGGAGAAAAGACCTGGTTTGCAGGGAGTGTTGTAGCCTTCCGGGAAACTGCGTATAACTTCATCCAGTCCTGTAAGACCTGCGGCAGTCTGGGCCTGTTCCAATGTGATATCCGGGTCAAACAAGGTGATCTGGTCCAGGATCGTTCCGGGAACCATGGAAAAATTCTGTTCTACACAGCTGATGATCTTTCGTCTCTGGTTTTCAGAGAGTGCATCGGCAGGCTGTCCGTTAATAAGAACGTTTCCTTTCTGAGGTGTATAAAGTCCTAAAAGCAGTTTAAAAATAGTACTTTTTCCGGCACCGGTACGTCCGGTCAAAGTAACCTGTTCCCCTTCTTTTACAGAAAAACTGAGGGACTGTAGAATATCCGGGTCACTTTCCTCATAACGGAAGGTTACATTCTGAAGTTCTACCGGGCATGCAGCCGGATCCGGTCTGGAAGTGTTTGTTTCCCTAGCTTTGGTACGTTCCGGAAGCTGCAAAAATTCATTGATCCTGTGTACTCCGGCAGCAGCAGACTGAATGGTCTGTATTTCCATACCAATACTTTCAAGAGGTGTAAATACCTGGGTAATATAGGAAATAACAGCGGCAGCAGTACCGGCAGACATTCCGAAAAACAGCTGGACTTCCCCATTTCCAAAAGCAGATAAGATCATAACAATGGCGATGGTAATTGAATTGGAAATAAGGATGACCGGTGAATAAATAGCATCATAAAAATTTGTTTTATCAATTGCCTTATAGCTGTCTTCCAGAAATTTACTGTATTTTTCTTCCATATACATTTCTTTGTGAAGATTGTGAATGGTGCGGATACAGCGCAGTGTCTCCGGTACATGACCAGAGGCTTTTGCAATGGCAGCACGGTTACTTAACTGGGATGCAAGCATGCGTTTTTGTACATGACGGGTGTAGAAAAATACAGCGGGGAGCACAAAAAGCAGCAGAATAGCCAGACCGCGGTTTTTCGTAAAGATCACAAAGAAAATACCGCAAAGCTGGCAGGCGTCTGCAAACATGCTGATGATACCGGAAGTAAAAAGTTCCTCTACTGTATCCACATCACCTACAAAACGGGAAGCAATGGCTCCTGAGTCATGGGAAACAAAAGAGTCTGCAGGCAGAAGGCTGATCTTCTGGCATAAAACAGTGCGCAGTCCATGCGTAATGCGCTGCCCGAAGATCGTCAAAAGGCTTTCACGCAAAGAGGTGGCAGCATTTGTTAATAAAAGCAGTCCAAAATAGGACAGAGCCAGAGCAAAAGGAAAGGTCTGGCCGGCTGTAAGATAGTCAATGGCTTTTGCCAGTACCAGCGGCGGGAGAAGGGCAAAGACAGCAGATCCCAACACAGCAGCAAATAAAGTTACGCACATTCCCTTATTCTGTTTTACAGTGCGTAAAATAACCTTAAGGACAGAATGTTCTGTTTTCATAGTCAGCAGATCCCCCTTTCAATCGCACTTTCCGTTGGTTTTGCAACGGAATAGTCGGTTTGAAGCTGATATAATTCTCTGTAAGCACTATTATCTTTCAACAGTTTTTTATGGGAAGAAAATTCTGCTGTTCCATTATCCATCCAGATCACGCCGTCTGTTTCCGAGAACAGATACAGGCGATGGGAGATGAGAAAGATAATGCTGTCCGGCACCATTTGACGCAGGTGTTCAAACACTTCTACTTCTGTTGTCTTGTCTAAGGCGGAAAATGGATCATCTAAGATCAGGATCGGGCGGGGATGGGCCAGTGTACGGGCCAGAGCCAGCCGCTTCTGCTGTCCGCCGGAAAGACGGAGGCCCGTTTCACCGGTTACTGTATCTTCACCCTGAGGCATATGACGTACCTCATCTTCCAGGCATACAGCTTCTAAGTATTTCCACAGATCCTTTTGATCCCCAAGTAAAACATTGTTTTTAATGGTATCACTTAACAGATCCGGTTCATGTCCTAAGTATCCCACCAGAGAATTGCGCACATCTGGTGAAAGGGAAGAAAATTCCTTACCGTTAAAGGTGAGGGAGCCGGTGTAAGGATGCTCGCAGAGGAAGATCCGTCCTAATGTGGATTTTCCGCAGGCAACCGGGCCGGTAATACCAATGATCTCACCAGGAGAAGCCTGGAATGTCAGATCTTTGAAAAGAGGAGCGCTGTTTTCATAGGAAAATCCAAGGGATCTTGCGTTTACCTGTCCAAGGCTGGAAGCTGGCAGAGGTTTGTCTTCTTTTCCTGCTTTCATAAAAGGAAGGATACGCTTCCAGGAAACCTGGGCTTTCTGGATAGCATTAAAAAGCTTGGCTGCATGGGAAGATTTTACAGACAGCCTGGAAAAACAGGAAAGGAAAGCGCTGAAAGCGGCAATATCCCAGGAAGTCCAGCCGGTTCCCATTACATTTTTACTTCCAAAATAAAAGATGAGAAGGACGCCGGTCATGGAAATAAGCTTATAAATAGGAGGCAGGGCCGCTACCGGCAGATCCGCACGTACAGAGGCTTTTTCGTAATCAGCCAGGTGGGCTTCATAATCTTTATTTCTCTGGGTCTCACAGCCGTAAATACGGTAGGTAATGGCGTTTTGGATGCGGTCTAAGGTTGCGGCATTTAAACGTCCGGCGCTTTCTTTGCAGGCAGCACCTGTTTTCAGGACAACGACTTTCATCCTTTCTGCGATCACATAGGAAACAGGAGGGAAGATAAGGCACAAAAGAGCCAGTTTCCAGTCGTAGGCGAAAAGCATGAAAACATAGGAAAACAGTGCTACACCTGTATCGAAGATCTCAGTTGTAAATTTACGGATCCCTTCGGAACATGCGTCTACGTCGGATAAAGCTTTTGTCATGGCATTTCCGGTATTGACATTTTTCAGATCGGAGGTATCCGTATGGACCAGGTTGTTATAATACGTCTGTTTCATACTGCGGTTGATGTTGTTGGCGAAGCGGCGCACATACAGACGTTTGATGAAACGGGAGATCTGTACCGTAAAAATGGCAATAAAATAAGCAGATGCCAGTTTCAGCATATCTGAAAAATGACTTTGGCCTTTCTGGATAAAAAACAGGCACTGTATCATCTGGCCTTCAAACCAGGGACGGGCCATAAGTCCAAGATTGTAAATAAGACCGGACACTGTGATAACAGCTAAAATTCCCTTTTGCATGGAAAAATAACTGGTGACATGGTCTGGATGTTTGCATATGGGGGGTGCAGATTGTTTACTCATGTGAGAGTTCTCCTTCCTGTGGTTCTTTTTCCGGAGCCTTTTTTGGGGGCAGTTCTTTATTTAGTATTTCTTTATCTGGTATTTTTTGATCGGTCATTTCTTCGCTGGGGATCCGGGAAAGTTTTTCATTGGTCCATGCCGATACATGGGTAAAGTCTACTCTCCGTTCTTCCTTGGATTTCCAGTAAAGGATATCCAGGATGCGGCAGAATTCCCTGCGGTCTGCTTCTGAGAGATCAGCAATGAGCCAGTCATAAAAAGCGTCTTCAATGTTTGCCTTGGAGTTTTTCAGCTCTTCCGCTTTTTCTGTGGCAAAAAGAAGCTGGCTGCGTTTATCTTCAGGATTTGGTTTTCGTACCAGATAGCCCTTTGCTTCCAGGCTTGCAGCCCGGCGGGCAGCGGCTCCTTTGTCGATCTTTAAGGTTTCACGGATTTCTGCCTGGGTGATTCCCGGTTTGTGGCGGACCAGATGGATAAAGTCAAATTCAGCTGTGCCGATGCCCTCGGCTTTCATGGTCTGGACTGTAAATTTGGCAGCTTCTCTGGCTATTTTTGTTATTTTACGCTGTGTATCATCCATAGATTTAACGATCCTTTCTAAAGAGAAGATGTATATACATCTATATAGTTGATGGTACATCTAAATGTTTGCATTGTCAATACAGGAAGATCTTACAGACCATCTTTAAAAAATAAAAAGCGGTTGACGTTTTTTGAGAATACGTGTACAATAATACGTACATTATTAATAACCTGTTATGAAAATAAAGGCAGGCTTCGATTGACTGAGAGCAAGAGCCACAGGACCTGTATTTTCATAAGATCCGCATAAGCGGCAGCAGCGTATGTTTATACGATACTACAGGTGTTTTACTTTCCGTGAAAAGTGAAAACTTCTGACAGGATCAGTTAATCATCCGTCCCTTAGATCTTAAGGGGCGGATTTTTTATATTCACTGATGCATCATGCAAAAGAATGATATAGAAAAAGCGGAAATAACACAGGATCTTACACAGGTAAAAGCATTACATATTTAGGAGGAGAGCAGTATGAAAGGGTACAAAAAGCTTATGGACTTTGTAGCGCTGGTTGAAAAAGCAGTTCTGGCAGCTACCATGATCATGATCCTTGTACTGACAGTAGGAAACGTGTTTTCACGTAAAGTGATCCACCAGTCATGGTCTTTTACAGAGGAACTGGTGGTTGCAATTTTTGTTCTGATCACCCTTATAGGCGCAGCATTGTCTGCAAGAGAGGGAGGTCTGGTAGGTTTAAACTTGGTAACAGAGCGCCTGCCAAAGTCATGTAAAAAGCCAGTGATCATTCTCATCACACTTTTTTCCGTGGCTTTTATGGGAATTTTATTCTATTACGGTATGGACAAGGTATTGGCACAGCTTGCCAACCAGAAACGAACCTTCGTATTAAACTGGCCGGAATGGATCTTCTGGTCCTTCGTACCCATTGGTTCCGTGTGCATGGTCCTGCACTTTATTGAGTATTGTGTGGATGAATGTGCAAAAACAAACGCAGCAGAAAAGAATGATATGAAAAAGGAGGATAAATAAATGGTAAGTGCAGTTCTTTTTATCACCTTTTTCGTTTTACTGGTTTTAAATGTTCCGATCTCTATCTGCCTGGGACTTTCATCCGCAGCAGCGATTCTGTATTCAGGAACTTCTTTAACCATTGTAGCAACTAACATTTACTCCGGTATCAGCAAATTCCTGCTTCTTGCTATCCCGTTTTTCGTATTATCCGGAAACATTATGGCAAAGGCCGGTATTTCCACCAGACTGATCCGTTTCGTTGACACTTGTGTTGGACACCGCAAAGGCGGCATTGCAAATGTATGTATCATCGTTGCCTGCTTCTTCGGCGCGATCTCCGGTTCCGGTCCTGCAACGGTAGCAGCATTAGGCGCAGTTCTGATCCCAGCTATGGTAGAAAGAGGCGGCTTCTCCGCTCCATTCTCTACTGCATTAATGGCAACTGCCAGCTCCATTGCCATTGTCATCCCGCCAAGTATCGCCTTCGTTGTGTATGCTTCCATTACCGGCGTTTCTATTGGTGACATGTTCATGGCTGGTATTGTTCCTGGAATTCTCATGGGACTTGCACTGATCGTAGTGGTAATGTTAGAAGTGCGTAAAAACCATGTCGTTCCGTCCAATGTACAGAAGGCATCTGCAAAAGAACGTCTGGACGCATTTAAAGACGCATTCTGGGGATTTTTAATGCCAGTTATCATCCTTGGCGGTATTTACGGCGGTATTTTCACACCTACTGAGGCAGCAGCCGTTTCTGTTGTATATGGCCTTTTTGTAGGTATGGTAATTTATAAAGAAGTAAAATTAAAAGATCTTTGGGATATCCTTATTGACTCTGCAAAGACTACCGGCGGCATCATGCTTATTGTAGCATGTGCGTCTCTGTTCTCCTTTGTATGTACCCGTTTTGGTATCTCTGCTGCAGCTTCCCAGCTGCTGGCAAAAGTAGCAGGCAATCAGTTCACTTTCTTGCTGATCTGCAATGTGATCTTCCTGATCGCAGGCTGCTTTATTGACGCAAACTCAGCCATGTACATTTTCATCCCGATCATGCTTCCTGTATGCAAGCAGTTGGGCTACAATGTGATCGCCTTTGGTATTATGGCAACCGTCAACCTGGCAATCGGTCAGGTAACACCGCCAGTTGGTGTCAACCTGTTTGTAGCCATCGGTGTAAAGCTGAAGAATGGTTTACAGGTAACTTTACAGCAGATCTCCCGTGCAGTTGTACCTATGGTAGCTGCATGTATCGTGGTTCTGCTTATGATCACCTATATCCCGGGAATTTCCACTTTCCTTCCAGCAGCATTAGGAAGTGCGGCAGCAGTTGAAAATGGAACCACCACAGGCGGTGACAGCGGTACCACAGCAACTGATAATGACGATTTTAATACCATTGAAGATTACAGTGATCTGGATTGGCCGGAAATGACATGGAACTTTACCTGCTCTACCACAGAGACCAGTACCTGGGCCCAGGCCGGGCGTAAGTTTGGTGAATTAATGGAACAGGCAACCGGCGGCAAGATCAAGGTAGAAGTATATGCAGCAGACCAGCTGACCGGCGGCAACCAGTCCGAAGGTATCCAGGCACTGATGAACGGCGATCCGGTACAGATCTCCATGCACAGCAACCTGATCTACTCAGCATTTGACCCACGTTTTAACGTAGTTTCACTGCCATATCTGTTTGACTCTGTAGAAGCAGCGGATGCTGTTTTAGACGGACCTGCAGGAGAAGAACTGGTAAGTATCCTGGAAAGCTATGACCTGCATTGTATGGGAATGGCAGAAAATGGTTTCCGCCAGCTGACCAACAGCGTTCACCCGGTACATTCTGTAGAAGATATGAAGAACCTGAAGCTTCGTGTAGCAGGTTCCAACCTTTTAATGAAGTGTTATGAACTTTGGGGCGCAGATGCCACCAATATGAACTGGTCTGAGACCTACACTGCTCTTCAGCAGAAGACAGTAGACGGACAGGAAAACCCACTTCCAGCGATCGACGCAGCCAGCGTACAGGAAGTACAGAAGTATGTATCTCTCTGGAATGCAAATTATGACTGCCTGTTTTTCTGTATCAATCAGGGCATTTATGACAGTCTGACCCAGGAGCAGCAGAAGGTAGTTGACGAAGCAGGCCGCAAGGCAGTTGCTTATGAGCGTGAGATCAACCGCGCCGGTGACGAGGAGATCTTAGAACGCTGGCAGTCAAAGAATGGCGTAGAAGTTGTAAAATACGAGGATCTGGATGTAGAGTCCTTTAAGAATGCAGCAGAGCCTGTAACCGAGTGGTTCATCAATGAGTTAAAGAACCAGGGATATGAAGATGCAGAAGACCTGGTACACATTTTCACCGATAATGCAGCAAAAGCAGCAGGCGCAGAAAGCACCGGAAGCACATCTGCATACCAGGTAGAAGACCACAGTGACTTAAACTGGCCGGAAATGACCTGGAATTTCACCTGCTCTACCACAGAAACCAGTACCTGGGCCCAGGCCGGACGTAAATTCGGCGAGTTAATGGATCAGGCAACCGGCGGAAAAGTAAAAGTAGAAGTATATGCAGCAGACCAGCTGACCGGCGGTAACCAGTCCGAAGGTATCCAGGCGCTGATGAACGGTGACCCGGTACAGATCTCCATGCACAGCAACCTGATCTATTCTGCATTTGATCCACGTTTTAACGTAGTTTCATTGCCATATCTTTTCGACTCTGTAGAAGATGCAGACGCAAAACTGGACGGGGAAGCAGGACAGAAAATGGATGAGATCTTATCTTCCTATGGCTTACATTGTATGGGAATGGCAGAAAATGGCTTCCGCCAGCTGACCAACAGTGTCCGTCCGGTACATTCTGTAGAAGATATGAAGAATTTGAAGCTGCGAGTAGCAGGTTCTAACCTTCTGATGAAGTGCTATGAGCTTTGGGGCGCAGATGCCACCAATATGAACTGGTCCGAGACATACACCGCTCTTCAGCAGGGAACCGTAGATGGCCAGGAAAACCCGCTTCCAGCAATCGATGCAGCCAGTGTACAGGAAGTACAGAAATATGTATCTCTCTGGAATGCAAACTATGACTGTCTGTTCTTCTGCATTAATCAGGATATCTATGACAGTTTAACTCCTGAGCAGCAGGCAGTAGTAGATGAGTGCGGAAAATTAGCTGTTCAGTATGAGCGTGAGATCAACCGCGCCGGAGATGACGAGATCTTATCCAGGTGGCAGTCCAAGAATGGCGTAGAAGTGGTTGATAATGATGAACTGGATATCGACTCCTTTAAGGCAATCGTAGAACCTGTAACCGAATGGTATATCGGCGAACTGCAGAGACAGGGATATGATGATGCAGAAGAGCTGGTAGCAGCATTTAAGTAAGTAGAATTAAGTAAATAAAGTCAGGAAAAGGCTGATGCAGAAGAGATAGGATCTTTTTTGCATCAGCCTTAATTGTTGCCAGGCATATCGAGGAGACGCCAGTGGCGCATCCGCTGATCTAAATGAGTGCCCTCAGCCATTTGCCATGCTTCCTGTGGGACAGAAATGATATAAGCAATGTAAACAGGAACATGGAGACCAGAACGGAAAGCATAATGTTTGTTTTAGTCATAGGAAGTGGATTATAATGAATGGTCCAGGTAAACAAATGGATGAAATAGTAATGGGAGAAATAGATCCATTCACTTTGTTCCCGTAAAAAAAGGAAAAATCTGGAACCAGTTCCGGTAAGGTTTAATGCCAGTTCTGTAAGGCAGACGACGGCAGGTGCTGCTGATAATACCATATTGGCATTGGAGCAGAGGGAAACTTCTATGTACATTACACTTAGAAAGAAAAGGCTTCCCAAAGCGGCCGGTACAGGTGACAGATGCCGTTCCCTCTTTGCAGACCAGGCACCAAGAGCTACATAAAAGCTTCCATAAAAAACGCCGTTTCGCATAGTCATGAACCGGGGCGTGTACCACCGGACAAAAGCTTGAAGTATTGCCTGAAGTGTTTCAGGCGTATGCTCTAAAAGAACACGGTTGTCACAGATACATCCCAAAATAAAAAGGATCCCTGTAAAAAGGAGCAGCATCCAGGTTTTGGATTTCGCTCTGTAAAACAGCCAGACGATAAAACTGGCTATGGCCAGAGCTGGCAGGTACCACAGCTGGGTAATGGTAGCTGACATAAAGAAAGAGTGCAGATAAAAAAGGACTGCTTGGGCAATGGTCTCATTTCCCTGGACCCAGTTGTAAATGTCAATAGGCCAGCAGATCATACACCAGAGGATATACAGTTTCAGGATGCGGCATATATAACGCCTGGCAATGGGCCAACTGTTTTTTATATCGGTATCAGTTGTGTTTGTATCATTAGGCAGTTGAGCGGGTATCTTCTGAAACAGAAGAAATCCTGCAATCAGAAAGAAAATGGGAACCGCCAGATTGGACAGCCAGCATCCGATCACCAGACGCCATTTGCTTTCAGCGGGATAATAGATCTGGATCACATGTCTGGCAGCTACCAGAACTGCCATAATAAACTTTAAAAGATCCAGTCCATAGTATTGTTGTTTTTCATTTGTAATCTTCATGGAGATCTCCATTCTACCGTTAAAGGAAGGCGCAAAGTTTCGTATTTGATTATAACATAATTTGTAGGGAAACAAAAAACACAAATCATGTCTGCAAAATAAAATTGTAAAAACCTGAAAAAAGTTGTTGACAAACGGTTGGGGATTTGCTATTATAATTTTCGCGCTTGAGAGAGCAGCAAATGTTTCGAAAGAAACAAAAAAATAAATTAAAAAAGTTGTTGACAAATGAAAAACAACCGGTTATAATAAATAACCGTTGCAGCAAACAAGTCTGACAACGAAATGAGATCCTTGATAATTGAAGATTAAACAGTATGTAAAACCCTGAAAATTCAGAAAATAAAAGGTCTGGTTTAGACCTTTGGATTTTTGAGAAAATTCAGAACAAAAACCAAGTAATGAAGGTTTAGGATAAATTAGCCAAGCTAAGTAATCCGAACTTCGATCAACTTTTTAACATGAGAGTTTGATCCTGGCTCAGGATGAACGCTGGCGGCGTGCTTAACACATGCAAGTCGAGCGAAGCAATTTAAGTGAAGTTTTCGGATGGATCTTAGATTGACTGAGCGGCGGACGGGTGAGTAACGCGTGGATAACCTGCCTCACACAGGGGGATAACAGTTAGAAATGACTGCTAATACCGCATAAGCGCACGGTACCGCATGGTACAGTGTGAAAAACTCCGGTGGTGTGAGATGGATCCGCGTCTGATTAGGTAGTTGGTGAGGTAACGGCCCACCAAGCCGACGATCAGTAGCCGACCTGAGAGGGTGACCGGCCACATTGGGACTGAGACACGGCCCAAACTCCTACGGGAGGCAGCAGTGGGGAATATTGCACAATGGGGGAAACCCTGATGCAGCGACGCCGCGTGAGTGAAGAAGTATCTCGGTATGTAAAGCTCTATCAGCAGGGAAGAAAATGACGGTACCTGACTAAGAAGCCCCGGCTAACTACGTGCCAGCAGCCGCGGTAATACGTAGGGGGCAAGCGTTATCCGGATTTACTGGGTGTAAAGGGAGCGCAGACGGCACTGCAAGTCTGAAGTGAAAGCCCGGGGCTCAACCCCGGGACTGCTTTGGAAACTGTAGAGCTAGAGTGCTGGAGAGGCAAGCGGAATTCCTAGTGTAGCGGTGAAATGCGTAGATATTAGGAAGAACACCAGTGGCGAAGGCGGCTTGCTGGACAGTAACTGACGTTCAGGCTCGAAAGCGTGGGGAGCAAACAGGATTAGATACCCTGGTAGTCCACGCCGTAAACG
>ERZ772880.24-NODE-24-length-126401-cov-10.663488_pt1 | contig 126401 bp, 107 predicted proteins | sample MGYA00580577_ERZ772880 | MGnify/ENA primary metagenome ERZ772880 (study PRJEB29015, sample SAMEA2737705) | human gut metagenome | biome: human gut; feature: human-associated habitat; material: faeces | place: China | collected 2012 ... | reverse complement strand
ATATTTCTTTGCGTAATTCATTAAGGATTGACGAAACTTCATATCTTGTGTTATACTATTCATGAGAGATAGACTTCCTTTCTGATTTGTATTTGTTGGTAACTTTATTTTATCAGATTTTTGCCTATCTCTCTTTTCTTTTTTCTTAATTTTGTCCAATATCTATTGTAGCACTACACTCACTCCTCACTTAAATCGCTTTACCGCTTGACGAAACCACTGTAAAGTAGTATAATATAAGAAATGCTGCTTATGCAAATTCTTTTACGGAGGTCCTTTATATGGAGAAAAAACCGTTTTATATCACTACCCCGATATATTACCCTTCCGGTAATCCTCATATCGGTCACTGCTACACCACTGTTGCCTGCGATTCTATTGCCAGATACAGACGTATGCAGGGCTATGATGTCATGTTCCTCACAGGCACTGACGAGCATGGTCTGAAAATCGAACAGAAGGCTGCTGAAAAGGGTGTTACACCTAAGGAATATGTTGATGAGGTAGTCAAGACTTTCAAAAAGCTTTGGAGCTACATGAACATCAGCTATGACAGATACATCAGAACTACTGACGATTATCACATTGAAACTGTTCAGAAGATCTTCAAGGCTCTTTATGACAAGGGCTACATTTACAAGGGCGAATACAAGGGCAAATACTGCACGCCTTGTGAGAGCTTCTGGACTGAGTCACAGCTTGATGAGAACGGCTGCTGTCCTGAGTGTCACAGAGAGGTAACAGAGGCTAAGGAGGAGGCTTACTTCTTCAAGATGTCGCCATTTGCTGAGAGGATAGAGAAGCTTCTCACTGAGACAGATTATCTCCAGCCAAAGACAAGAGCCACTGAGCTTGTAAACAACTTTATCAAGCCCGGTCTTGAGGATCTTTGTGTATCGAGAACCACTTTCAAGTGGGGTATTCCTGTTACATTTGATGACAAGCACGTCGTTTACGTTTGGATAGACGCACTTTCTAACTATATTTCTGCACTTGGTTTCTGGAACGAGCAGTACAATGATTTTGACAAGTTCTGGCCTGCTGACGTTCACATGGTAGCAAAGGATATCATGAGATTCCACGCTATCGTTTGGCCTGCAATGCTTATGGCACTTGATCTTCCACTGCCTAAGCATCTTGCTGTACATGGCTGGATAACATTCAACGGACAGAAGATGTCCAAGTCTTTGGGCAACGTTGTTGACCCGTTCATTCTTGGCGAGAGATATGGTGCTGACGCTATCAGATACCACATTCTTCGTGAAATGGCTTTGGGTGCAGACAGCTCATTCTCAAACGAGATAATGATAAACAGAATAAACTCTGACCTTGCAAATGGTCTTGGCAACCTTGTTTCAAGAACTGTAGCTATGGCTGACAAATATTTTGGCGGCACGCTTCCTGCTGACAGAGAGGCCGGCGATTTTGACGCTGAGCTTATTGCTGAGGCTGAGGGACTTGTTGCAAAGGTAGACGAGTTCATGGACAAGACTCAGATAAACAATGCTTTGGCTGAGATATTCAAGGTAGTATCCAGAGCTAACAAGTACATTGACGAGACAGCTCCATGGGTACTTGGCAAGGACGAGAGCAAAAAGGCAAGACTTGCGACAGTTCTTTACAATCTGCTTGAAACTATCAGGATAGTATCCACGCTTCTCAGCAACTTTATGCCTACAACAATGCCAAAGGTATGGGAGCAGATAGGTGCGGCTGAGAGCGACATCACATACGAGAACGCTGGCAAGTTTGGTGTACTTCCTGCTGACGTTACAGTTCACAGGGGTGAGATCATCTTCCCAAGAATTGACGTTGACAAGGAGATAGAGGAGCTTAACAAGATAATAGGCAGCAATGCAGAGCCTGAGGAAAAGGCTGACGATGGATTTGAGCCTGCGCCTATAGCTGACGAGATAACCATAGATGATTTTGCAAAGGTAGATCTGAGAGTTGCTCTTGTTAAGGACTGCGAGAAGGTAAAGAAGTCCAAGAAGCTTCTTTGCTTACAGCTTGACGATGGTTTTGGCGGCAGGCAGGTAGTATCGGGCATTGCGGCATGGTACAAGCCTGAAGATCTTATTGGCAAGAAGGTCGTTATTGTAGCCAATCTGAAGCCTGTGAAGCTTTGCGGAGTTGAGTCAAACGGCATGATATGTGCGGCTGACACACCTGACGGTGCGGCAAGCGTTATTTTCCCGGATCAGGACTTGCCATGCGGAGCTAAGCTTAGATAAAAAAATTTATAAAAAAAAACAAGGAGCGGATTTCCGCTCCTTATATGCGTCTGTAGCTCAGTTGGATAGAGCGCAAGACTCCGACTCTTGAGGTCGCAGGTTCGATTCCTGTCAGGCGCACCAGCAGGGGCGTGCCCCTGCACCATATCCGCTATCATTCATGGTAGCGGAATTTTTATTTCCGCCCATATGCGTAATATGCTGGGAAAGTTATATGTTTGCCGTGGCGGGCATTTTACGCTTTGCAATATATATAGCTGTATCATATCCGCCGTACTTTTTGTCGGCGGATTTTTCAGGAAATGCTCATATTAACAATTATTTCAGAATAAAGCATATAAAAATTCACTTGACTTATAGTGTACTCCAAGTGATATAATTATTAAAATAAATACATAGGAGGATTTAACATGAACGTTCTTATTTTAAACGGAAGTCCGAGGATAAACGGAAATACTTCTATTGCCATTCGAGAAATGGAAAAGGTTTTTAAAGAGAGTGATGTTGAAGTAGAAACTGTTCAAATTGGGAACAAGGATATTCGCGGCTGTATTGCCTGCAGGTCATGTTCAAAAACGGGCAAATGCGTATTCAATGACATGGTAAATGAAATCGCACCAAAGTTTGAGAAGGCTGACGGACTTGTTGTTGCAAGCCCTGTATATTACGCTTCTGCAAATGCAACTCTTATCGCCTGTCTTGACCGTTTGTTCTACAGCACACATTTTGACAAATCAATGAAGGTAGGAGCAAGTGTAGTTTGTGCAAGACGAGGCGGCTGTTCGGCTACATTTGATGAGCTTAACAAGTATTTCACTATTTGCAATATGCCTATTGCCTCAAGTCAGTATTGGAACAGTATTCACGGACGTGAAGTAGGCGAGGCTGAAATGGACGATGAGGGTAAACAGACAATGCGTGTACTTGCAAGAAACATGACTTTCCTTATGAAAAGCATTGCACTTGGCAAAGAAAAATACGGCTTACCTGAGGTCGAAGAACACGCTTGGACTCATTTTATCAGATAACTCTATACATAATGAAAACATGAAAAATATCCGTTCTGCAAAAAAACAGAACGGATATTTTTTAGTTATATATCATTCAGGCACTTTGTCACTCGCCTGCGCAGTTCTTCTCCTCCAAAGGGAAAGCCGAACTCTGCGGCGGAGCTTCCCCACTCAGGTGGATGCTTCTTTGAGCCGTCAAAATAGCGGCTTTTCACCACGCCACGATAGCGTTTTGGCATTTTTGCCGCAAGCTCCTCACATTCTCTCAAGCGAAGCTGCACCTTTGCAAGGTCAAGCCACAAGTCAGTAAGTTTTTTCCCTCTGTGGGCTACCCTGCCGCAATGCTCCCCCACTACGGCAAGCTGTGAGGACATTTCGCAGATATCTTCTTTAAGCTTCCACTCCTGCCACCTTAGTTTGCGATACTGTGAAAGCTTTCGCAGTGCGGCTGTATTAACTCTGCTTCCACCGCTTCTGAAATTATATCGGCTCGCTGAGGGTGCAAGCCTTTTTATGAAATTTACCTCTACGGAATAATCTATATTATCGTACATTTTTCTCCTTTCGCCTTTTTGTACAGACATTTGGACAGTTAGTATGATATACTGTAAATAAAATAAAGCAATGACATTTCAGATAACCGTTTTCTGTATATCTCTCGGGGCGGAGATGTCAAAAAGGGGGGCGGTTTATCCTCTTGACTTTTACAGAGAAATGTATTACAATTATATCAAAGCCAGATTTTATGCAGATATCTGTACTAACGATACATACAGTATACTACAGGTTTCTGCAAAAGTCAATAGGTATTAGCGAATTTGATACAGACTTCTGTATCTTTTGTGAAATGATCACAATTGGAGGAAGAAAATATGACTGAAATGTACAAAAGGATAAAAGAACTATGCGAGGAGAACAATATGACGGTATCGCAGATGTGCAAGGAGCTGTCTATAACGAGGAGCTGTTTATCTGAGCTGAGCAAAGGCAGGACGGAACGACTTTCCGCAGAGAATTCTACAAAGATAGCGAACAGATTTGGAGTGAGCGTACAATATCTTATATCTGGCAGGGAAGAAGATTTTGATACGAAGCTGAAATATGCATTATTCAACGGCACGCTTGGAGTGACGGACGAAATGTTTGACGAGGTCAAGCAGTATGCAGAAATGGTCATGCTCAGAGAGGAAGCAAAGCGCAGAAAGGCTGGTGAAAAGTGAGAGATGACGAACATACAGGAATTGTATGATATTTGCAGTAGAGAGAACATAACTATAGATTTTATTGATTGTCCAAAGTGCGGGGCGATATCGCTTTTTGGCGCAGGTGGCTGTTCGATCGGCATAGACAGCCAGACGCCTGCAAGGCTTTTGAAGGAGCGCACTGCTCACGAGATAGGTCACTGCGTAAAGGGTGCGTTTTACAACAGATACGCCACGGCAGACAAAATCTCACAGCATGAATACCGTGCAGACAAGTGGGCGATAGAAAATCTGATACCGAAAAGCGAGCTTATCAAAGCCATAAAGAAAAATCTGGACAGCATTTATCTGCTTGCGCAGCATTTTGATGTGAGCGAGGATTTTATGATAAAGGCTTGCAGGTATTATGGGGTTTATTTTGGGTAGAAAAATACCGCCGAGGGCGATGGCGTCCTCGGCGGTTGGTTTTAGTATAGCTTTTTTGCGGTCAATTCTTCAAGAGTGCCGATCTTATTGAACAGGTCTTTTATAATGTAAATCACGGCAAATTGTCAAGTGTGCTAAAACTTCACGCCCCAACTGAAATTCTCAGGGAGATCGTCAGGTTTGTTCACAGGGTCAGGATACTGCCCTACAATGCCTTTAGACGTTGGTGTCCTTGAATCACACCACTGTGCAAGCTTATATCTGCCGTCCTCTCCTGCTATCCAAAAGGCATAGCCTGCATTGTCTCCATTGACGTTAAGTGCGTCATGGACGGCTTTTTCAAGTTTTTTGGATTCGTCAGGCTCTGCGGTGCAATCGACCACAGCCGTACATGACTGAACGTCGATATCTTTGCCCTCACATTGCATATCCGTCACGACCGCATTTACAGTATTGAACACTATCTTTGCATTACTGTTTGCGCTTTTAAGCTTCGCTTTTCTGATATAACTCATCATAGTTGGCACAAGAATAGCCGCAAGCACGCCGATAATGGCAATAACCACCACAAGCTCCACCAAAGTAAAGCCTTTTTTATTCATGTCTTTCCCTCAATTCTTTCATCGGAATATTGATCCCCATTTAATATTTCGACAAGTATATTATACAAAATTTACCCGATTTTGTCAAGGAAAAGGCAAGCTTTATTACTCAATTTTACCATTTGCACAAAGGCAAACTATTCTTATTGGCTATTTTATATATTTTCAGACAAAAAAAGAACCGCTCAAATGAGCGGTTCTGAATGCACATCTTAGAAAGTAACCTTAGTAGTGCTGAATGACTTACCTACTGCACTATCTGCATCTGTTGCAGGATCTGGATACTGACCGAGCATTGTGCTACCTGCTGAATCTGAAGCCCACTGAGCAAGCTTAACTTCGCCCTTGTCGCTTATAACGTAAAGGCAATAACCAGCCTTACTGCCGTTATCCTTAAGTGCTTCATATACGGCATTTTTCAGCTGAGCAGCACCAGTGGTACCAGCATCTGCCATGCCAGAAATCTCAGCACCAGAACCATCTGAACCCTGACCACAGGTATCATCAATAACAACACCATCAACGATGAGATCAGCAGCCTGATTGTTTACTGTTGTATAAACAAGTTTAGCGTTTGAGTTAGCTGACTTGAGCTTTGACTTCTTTACATAGTTCATCATTGTAGGAACGAGGATAGCTGCAAGGATACCGATGATAGCGATAACAACTACGAGCTCTACAAGGGTGAAACCTTTTCTGTTAGATTTCTTCATAGAAAATCCCTCCATAATAAATTAAATAAATTTGTTTATAAAAGAGCTGCAAGCCGATTTAAGCAGCTACTTTCCAATAATTAAGCGGCTTTCGGAGTTCTTTGTGTTCTCCTTATCACCATGATTAAAGTATACATCATCTTGTCCAAAATGTCAATAGTTTTTCAGATTTTTTCTCAACTTTGTTCAACTTGACGAAAAACTAATTTTCAATCGGTCATTTTGACGATTGGTAACACTATGTTGACATTTTCACATGAAATTATGTCACACACTTTGTCACACACCGTTTTATGATGTATCACCTTACATCGTTCTTAATTATATCTTAAAACAAATAAATTGTCAAGACTTATTTAACAGTTTCGTTATTTTTGTGTACTCTGTACACTTCTCATTCATTTTTGAATACAATTTGCACTATTTGTTTCGCATATTTAACTATTTGTATAATTCCTTCATCTTATTATACAGATTTTCAGAAGCGTTTTCTATCTCCGCCCTGCCATAATAAAGCGACTCGGAGGTGCTTATAAAAAGATCAAGTACCCCCTGATTTTCAAGCTTCGGGGACATTATTTCAAGCTCCTCTGAGTTTGCCATTTTCTCGTTGGCTTTATACTCTATCCCGTCAAGCATATCCCTCGCTTCAAGGGCTTCCAATGCCGCCTTTGATGCAGGCACGCCCTTTCCCATGCCCTGCAGGAGAGCCATTTCCTCACCGTTCACAAGATAGTCAAGAAGCTTTGCGGCTTCCTCAGGGGACTTGGTATTTTTCTTTATGGCATAAACGCTAGTGGGCTTTTTATACCAACCACTGCTCACTGCCTGCTTATGCTTTGGATAGTCGCCTATAACGATGTCAAAGCCAAACTTCTGAGCAGGCTCGCAGTAATACTCTGCGTCTGATATCCAGGAAGCCACACCTGCCGTCAGACACTTTTCAAGATCGTTCCTATCGAAATCCCACGCAGGCTTTGTGACCTTTTTATTTAGCATTTCCTGATAAAAGGCGAGCATGAGCCTTACATCCTCCGAGGTATACTGAAACTCACCGCTGTCAGATAACATTTTTCTTCCCGTTACCTGCTCCACATACGCCACAGAGCTGAGATAAGCCGCCTTTTTCGTCATTTCAACAGGATACACCTCGTCTGATTTCATGACCTCTGCCGCATTTATAAGGTCAGACCAATTTTCAGGCAGGCTCAGACCATAGCGGTCATACATGGTCTTATTATAGTAGAAGGTTATACAGTTCGTACCGGTAGGCAAGGCGTTAAGCTTGCCGTTTATTGTGCCATATGAAAGGCTGTCATCATCAAATGCTGAGAGATTTATGTATTCCGACAGCTCATTAAGGTCATAAAAGTCCTCGCCGTCGGGAGAATATTCATAGAGCCAACTGTAGTTTAACTGCATGATATCTGCGGTGGTGTCAGAGAAAAATTCCACGTCCATTCGTGTTTTGAAGCCGTCAAAGTCTGCATACTCAGGTCTTACCACAACGTTCTTATTGCTATTCTGATAGGCTTTAAGCCCGTCGAGAGTATACTCGTTACGCGCGTCCTTGCCCCACCACGAGAAGGACACCTCGGTCTTTACATTATGCTCCATTCTTCTTTCAAACAATGCACAGCCCGTCATGACAGTCACTGTGCAGATCGCTGAAGCGGTCAAAGCCGCACACCTTACAATGCGTGTTCTCAACTGCGGCTCACCTCTTCCTCTTTTTTATCATATACCACCGCTCTTGCGTCCTCACTGTGTTCTGCTTTCTCGCAGGCTTTTTCTGCCATTTCGTAAAGCTCATCATAATCATCGCTTGTTTCAGGGTAGACCGACGCACCCACTGCACATTTTATGTAGCCCCTGTCATCGTCAAGGCAACATTCCTTCAGCTTATCGTTAAGCTCTTTAACATAAGCCCTCACATTACCATAGGCTCTCACAAGGTCAAAGTTCGTGTGGTCTGCAAACAGAACAAACTCGCCCTCCCTGAAAATCCCGCAGATATCACCCTCCTTGCGGTTCTCCACCAGTATTTCGGCGACCTTTCGCTCAGCTTCCGCCACTATCTCCTCGCCATAGTTGAGCCTTATAAGCTCCAGATTTGTTATTTTCACGATAATAAATGCGATAGTCGAGCCTGAGATACAAGTTTCCATTTTATCCATAATGCTATTTTCGGTATATTCCGCAGTGAAAAGCCCTGTATTTTCGTCCACCTTTGGATATTTTCCAAACTTCGGTCCGTTCTGCGGGTCGTTATCCGCCGCCGCTGCCGCAGATATCATAATAAATATGACTGCGCAGCAAATAAAGATACCAAGGCATTTAAGCCCTGTTTTCACATAGTGACGCAAAGTGTCTGACATATCTACGGTAGTAATGACCACCCAATCGTCACTGCAATCATCAATAGCACAGATAGTAGTCATATCCGAAACGGTGACGCCAGTGCCTCCATCAAGGAATTTAGAGAGCTTTTCATCGAGCTTTTCGCCGACAACACTTTTTCCGTCGTTAGCATAGATTATCCTGCCATCGTCATCACACAGCATGGTATTTATCTCGCTGTAATTGTCAGAGGGCAGAAAAACAAGATCAAACTCCGTTGAAAACACAGAAGAGATAAAAATAAGATCGTCATTTATCCTGCCTGCGAAATACACTCGTCTGTAGTTATCGTCCTGTCCCGTGAACCATTTTATCTTGCTGTCACCCATAAGGTCGGAAACTCTCTTGTATATCTCATCGTCAAAGATATCCTTTGTACCGTCGGTTATCTTTCCTACATTATGTTCATTACTGCTTACAATGCCAAAATCAGTATAGTTGCCCAATGTACTAAGCTCTATAAGCCTCTCAGTGAGAACATTCTCCTCATTAAGCACAGCAAATTCACTCTTTGATGTATCAGTAGGATCATATTTCGCATAGTCCTCATTGCCCATTACAAGCTTGGCAGTGTCCTCCATTTTCTTCATAAAGGCAGCCACATTCTGGTCTGCTTCCGCATTTATGGCAGAGCAAAGCTGAGCCTCTTTCTGAAATGCGTTCACACCGCTGTAATAGCAGGCACACGCATACACAAGCAGACAAGCAACGAACAGCACTAACACGCTTGTTTTCAAAATAGATCTTCTATATTTTTTTATTTTATCATACAGTTCAAAATCAGCAGATTTTTTCAAAAGCTAAATCACCTCTCAGGCTAAATTACTATAATCATTATTAATTATAACACATATGCCCATAAAATAAGTGATTTTTTTGTTAATTATTGCTCAATTTGTATTGTACGGTTTATATCTTTTCTGACACGGCACTGTCTGACCTTATTTGCATGGCGTTTCTTTTTGGTTTCCGCTTCAAAAAGCGACAATGCCGCCCATGCCGCTGTGAACACGATGCCTGCGGCAAACACTGCTCCCATGTTCCTCTCTGCCACCGCAACAAACAGGAAAAACAGCACCATTCTCATTATAGTTTTCATAAGCCACCTGTCGCCGCCTGCACCTGCCGCAACGATAAAAACATTCATCATGATTATCCATATCATTTTTACACACATCCTCATATTTTTTCTTTTTCTATTTCGGGGCTGTATGTATGATAACACAACTTGATGAATTTGAGGGGTGATTTTTTGGACAGCTAGTTTTTTGTCGATATGCACAGATAAGAACGTTTGTTTTGATATAAATTCTACAAATCCAAAAGACCCCGCGGCAAAAGCCGCAGGGTCTTTCAGAGAAGTAAGAAGTATAATATGAAGAAAAAATTATGAATGGGGAATGCTAAATTTATGTATTTTTCCATGCCATTTCACTTTTGCCGCACTCTGAAAATTCAGAGCACAGCGAGATGAAATGAAAAGAAGAATGAAGGAAAATTATATATGAAAACTCATTATATGAAAAACTCATTATGAGTAATTGGTTGACGGAACTTTCATCAAGCTCTCAAAGCTTTTGCCTGAGGTCTTTCTCGGTGTTCCTCTGACCTTGTATATATAATACCTGTTCAATATGATAGTTTTATGAAAAGACACTGAAAATAAGCTGATAAGAATGGCAAAGTGGTTTTCATATAAACGGCTCACACAAAACGCAAGTCAATCCGCCGCCTGCATATTCTCTATCCTGATGTGACAACAAGCACATCTCCCTCTTTGAGCCGCAATCTGCCGTTTGGGATAAGTATACGCCCCTGACGTTTTATCATTACTATCAGGCTGTCCTCTGACATTGTTATCTCTGACACTTTCAGACCGCACCACTCGTGATGCTTATCAAGGTTCATTTCGCTTAGGACAAAATGACTGTCGTCATAAAAGCCTGCCGCACTCAGCACCACAACGTCCCCTGCAAGTATCTGGGTTTTTCCTGTTGGTATTATCTTCTCTTTGTCACGGAGTATCATAACCACAAGCAGACCTCTCGGAAACGGTATATCCTTTATCTTCCGCCCTGCCCAATTGCTGTCCGGCTGAACTGAAAGCTTTATAAACTGCACTTCCGTTTCATCACTGTAGTCATTGAACGTTTTCATTACGTTTTCGTCATCATCTATCATATCGAGCTTTTTAGCAAACAGCGGCAGAAGCGTACCCTGAATACCGATAGACATAAGCACGATACAGAAAACGATATGGAAAACGTCATTTTTCATATATGCGTCATCAACTGTCGCCATGATAGCGAAAACAATGGAGGTCGCTCCTCTTAATCCTGCCCATGAGATAAGGGCTATCTGCTTCCACTTTGCACCGAAAGGCTTCATGATAACAGTAACAGCCGCAGGTCTTGCAACGAATGTAAGGAACAATGCTATCGCCGCCGCAGGAAGTATTATTGACGGCATTTGTGACGGGAATGCCAAAAGTCCAAGGAGGAAAAACAGCAATATCTGTGTGAAGCCCGTTATTCCGTCAAAGAAATGCACAAGGGCTGTTTTGCCCGATATTTTTGTGTTGCCCAGGACTATTCCCACAATGTAACAGCTAAGATAGCCGTTTCCGCCCACCGCCGAGGGCAGGGCGTAGGAAAGAATAGCTATGGCAGTAACAAAGATAGCGTCAAAGCCTGCGGCGTCAAATCGCACACGTTTTATGAGATACACTGCGCCCAAAGATATAAGCGCACCGAAGCCCACACCGAAGAACACCTGTGCAAGCAAGCTCACAACAAAGCCTCCTGCGGTCGCACCGCCTTTCATTACTGAAAGTATTATAACCGTGAGCATATAAGCCCAAGGGTCGTTGCTTCCGCTTTCAAGCTCCAGTATTGAAGCCGTACCGTATCGCAGGTTCAGCTTTTTGCTTCTAAGCACTGAGAACACCGAAGCGGCGTCTGTGGAGCTTATAACAGCGCCTATAAGCAGACTTTCCAGCCACTCAAAGCCCAGCACAAGCTTGCAGAATGCTCCAGTTGCAAAGGCTGTGAGCAAAACTCCTGCGGAAGCAAGTATAAGTGACTTGCCTGCCACCTTTTTGGCTTCGCTCCATTTCGTGCCAAAGCCTCCGTAGAAGATTATGAAAACAAGTCCCACCGAGCATATCTCCTCGGCAAATTTATAGTTATCGAACTCTATTTTAAAAAGCCCGTCAGAGCCGAACAACATTCCAAGGAGAATGAACGCCAGCAATGCAGGAAGCCCAAACTTGTCCGATATTTTATTGAAAAACACACAGCACAGCACTATCACAGAAGATAAAATGAGCATTGTGGTCAAGCTTATCACCCCTTTTTACCTTATTATAAAAATAGCGCTTTGGGTATCTTCTACTCAAAGCGCCTTTGCTTGTGTAAATATTATAACATATTCGCCCCTGTGCTGTCAACTTTTTGCCCACATCTTACAGAAATTTTACATTACCCCTTGACAATATCGAACATATGTGCTATAATCAATAGTGATGTAGTATATCCAAATAAAAAAACGCCTGCCTTTTACAGCAGACGTTCGCCTATTTATATCTCGGCTCTTTTATCCTTGTCCAAATTTTTATTTGTAGCAATCGGCAATATCTGAAATAGCGTCCTTTGCCATTTCCACTGCCCTTTCAGGTCCAAGCACCTTTGCCTGTGAGCCGAACTGGAAAAGCCAGCCCCAGAATGTTGGTGCGACCTGTACCTCCTCATTTATATAGAAGGTATTGTCGGAATTTTTGTGACATATGGTTTTCTCACCAAAACGATCCATTACAACATCTATGAGCTTATTGTCAAACTGTAATTGCAACGTCATAAGCTCGCCGCCGTACATTCCGTAGATAGTCTGACGATTTGTGACCTCTGTCTTCTCCTCCTCGGAAAGCTCCCTCCTGGGGATATCTGTAACAGTGACCTGAGTCATTCTGTCAACTCTGTAGCGGCATATCTTTTCATGCTTTTCGCAATAGCACACAAGGTAATAGTTGTCGTTTTCCCAAACCAGAGAATACGGTGAAACCGTATACACCTCGCCACCGTGGCGAAGCTGTTTGCGTTTTTCAACGGTGTATTCGTAATACTTGAAGTGTATCTCCAAGCCGCTGAAAATGCCCTCTTGTATGCTGTTTATAGCATAGTATATCTGCTCATTGAAGGTCTTTGTCCTGTTTGACACATAGACCATTCTGCGCAGATCCTTTGCCTTGTGTTCAGATGTAAGTGATTGTATCTTCTTTAACAGCTCCTTCGATTTCTTCTGTGTAAGAAACCTGCTTGAAGCAACTGCGTCTGCAAGAACATACAGCTCCTCGTCCTGAAACAGCCTTTGAGCAAGATAATAAGCGTTGGAGTGACCATCCTTAGTTATCTCAATATCCATTCCGCTGTCGCAGAGGGTCTTGATATCGTCATAGATAGTCTTACGCTCAGCTTTTATGCCGTAGTCGCCCAGGATCTCGATAAGCCTGTTTCCTGTAATGGTGTGCTTTTCGTCTGTCTTGGTCTCAAAAAGCTTTTTCATGGTCAAAAGCTTCTGTTTCTGTCTGGAAACTCCTGTCACTTTATTTTATCCTCCCCGCTGCGTTTCATATCCGAAACCTTAATTCTTGAGCCGTCCGGCTCAATGATCGTCGTGGCTTCAAGCTGACCTGTCAGGTTAGCTATAACGCTTCTGCGATACTCATTTCTCAAAGCCTCACGCTCAGACTTCTCCTCTGGGGTAAGCTCTCTTTTTCTCGCAATAGCAGTAAGCTCAGACAATCTGTTAAGCTTTACTTTCTCCATAAATTTTTACACTTCTCCTTAAAGCTTCACACTGCCCTGTGTTTTTATTTTTATCCGCAGTATTCGGCTCAAAATAGAACGGGCAGCTTACACAATACCGCCCTTTTCATTCAAAAGATGTTCATATTGGCTTTTTCCTTTATTTATATTTATAAGTCCAACAAAACACCCTCAAACAAATTTGCAGATACATTATAACACATATTTCTTTAAATTGCAATGGTAAAATGCACAAACAGTCCGTTTAATTTCCCACAAATTAAACAAGAATTTTGAAAATTGTGTTTGTCCAAAAATTTGCCCACAATATATAGTGGGTAAAAAAATGGTCAGAAAACATCGAAAAAAGGAAAAAAGATAAAGAAAGGATTTTTATGCAGCACACAAAGGTATCATACGAGCTTATACAAAACTATATCCCAAGTTCTCGTGACACCGAGAAAGATAATCCCGACCCTGCCTCTGCCATAGAAAACAGGCTCATGCGTGAAATAGTGCGGGAAAATTTGACGAAACGGCAGAAATGTTATATAATAATGTATTATACAAAGGGCATGACAATGCAGGAGATAGCCGACGCAGAGGGTGTTTCAAAATCCACAGTATCAAGGACTATCGGACTTGCAAGAAAGCGGATATCCTGCGGCATGAAGCCTGCCATGCTCAAAAGCGCACTGAAAGGGAGATAGCATTGAACGCACCTGTGAATAAATTCGTTAGAGAATATGCAAAGTCAGGCATAGCGAGGTTTCATATGCCTGGTCACAAGGGGCAGAAATTTCACGGTCTTGAGGCTCTTGACATCACTGAAATAAAGGGTGCGGACTATCTTTTTGAAGCCGGGGGGATCATCGCACAGAGCGAAGCCAAAATGGCAAAAGCCTATGGCAGCAGGCGGACTTTTTACTCTGCCGAGGGGTCGAGCCTTTGCATAAAGGCAATGCTTGGCATAGTATGTCGCAGTGGACAAGGAAAAAAGATAACTGTTGCCGCACCAAGAAACGTCCACAAGGCGTTTATAAATGCCTGCATACTCCTTGACATTGACGTGGAGTGGATATATCCAAAGGGTGAGTTTACGTCTATATGCGCAGGAAGCGTCACTCCTGAGGACGTTGAGAAAGTGCTGTCAAGGACAAAGGCAGATTGCGTTTATGTGACCTCACCTGACTATCTTGGCGATCTCAGCGACATAAAGGGCATGAGCGAGGTTTGCAGAAAATACGGTGTACCTCTTCTTTGCGACAACGCTCACGGAGCTTATCTGAAGTTTCTCCCTGAGAGCCTGCACCCCATGGACTTGGGGGCTGATATGTGCTGTGACTCTGCTCACAAAACGCTTCCATGCTACACAGGGGGAGCAATGCTTCATATTTCAAATCACGCCCCTGCGAATTATGATGATTGCGCCAAAGAGATAATGTCAATGTTCGGCTCAACAAGCCCCTCCTATCTTATAATGGAGAGCCTTGACCTTTGCGCTGACTATGTGAATGGTGATTTTCCTCGTGACCTTGAACGCACTGTGGAAAGGGTGAAAGTCTGTAAAGATAGGATAACAGCTTTCGGCTGGCATACCATAGGCGAAGAGCCTATGAAGATAACCCTTGCCGCATACAAAAGCGGTATCACAGGTGACGACCTTGCAGACAAGCTGAGGGAATATGACATCGAGCCTGAATACAGCGACGCACAATATGTTGTGCTTATGCCGTCGCCTTTCAACAGCGAGGAGGACTTTTTGAAACTTGAAAAGGCGTTTTCAGAGATAAAACAGCCTAGGATAAGGCTTTTCGGTGACTTACCTGCTATACCCAAAGGGATAAAACGAATGGGTATAAGGCAGGCGGCTTTTTCGGCTCAGCACACCGTAAACGTGGAGGACGCCTGCGGTCTTATATGCGGAATGACCGTCACAAGCTGTCAGCCGTCAGTGCCTGTGGCAGTGAGCGGTGAGGAGATAACACCGCAGGTAATAAAAATTTTGAAAAACTATGGAATTGAACGCATAAATGTGCTATAATATAAGGTGTAGCTAAAAAAGCTATTATTACATCAAAATAACAGGAGGCAAAATCATGAAACTTGTCTATGCTATCGTAAACAGCGATGACACCTACGCTGTAAATAAAGGACTTCTGAAAGCCGGCATAAGAGCCACAAAGCTTTCTTCAACAGGCGGTTTTCTTATGTCAGGAAACACCACTTTTCTTATCTGCTGCCCTGATGAGCAGGTAGACCTTGTTATAGAGGTCTGCAAAAAGTATTCAAAGAAAAGAAAGCAGTTCGTTCCGTCATCAACTATCATGGAGCCTGACGGTGCGGCTTCATATCCTGTTGAGGTGGCTATCGGCGGCGCAACTATTTTCGTTACTGATATCGAGCGTTTCGAGAAAGTCTAAGGGATAGAAAATTTTCAGAAAGGGGTCTGAGGGCTTGATAATATACGGAAACAGTGAGCCTCGCAGGCTCGTATCTGAGATGATAAAAAAGAAACGAGAGCCGCATTCCATAATGATACACGGAGAAAAGGGGCTTGGTAAAAAGACCCTTGCACGGTGGATAGCGGCGGCACTCTTGTGCGAACGTCAGACAGGCGAGCCATGCGGCATTTGCAGGACCTGCAGAATGATAGCCGACGGAGCTCACCCTGACGTTATGGTGGCAAAGGCAAACAGCAACGGCAACTACATCGTGGACGATTCTATCAGACCTATAGTTGCGGAAGCTCCCGTTGCACCGAACGAGGCGAGAATGAAAGTATACATAATTCCTGACCTTGACTTGTCGGTAAACACTGTTATTCAGGTGCAGAACATTCTGCTTAAAGTAATCGAAGAACCGCCTGAGCATACTGCTATAATACTTACGGCGAGGAGCAAGGAAATTTTTCTGCCTACCATAATCTCACGAGTGCTTTCCCTTGGCATGACCTCTGTCACGGAGGCGGAGAGCATGGCGTGTTTGCAGGAGAAATATCCTGCCGTTGCCCCTGCGCTCATAAGCGAAGCTGTTTCAGCAGGGCGTGGAAACATCGGCAGATGTGTCGAGTATCTTGAACACTCCCAGTTTTTTGACAGCGTGAAGCTTGCAAGAGGTCTGTGCGACGCAATGTGCGGCGGAAACGAATATGACGTTTTGAAAACGCTATTTGCGGCAGACGGCAAAAAAACGTTGCTGAGAGAGGGGCTGAGCCTTTTTCAGGAGATACTCCGTGACAGTGCGGCATTCAGGCTCGGTGGAGAAAGTGAAAAGTCTGTGAGCTGTGCGAAAGAGGGTGCAAAGACGCTCAGCAGAAGCCTTTCCTCAGATCAGGCGGTCAGGCTTTACAATATAGTTTCTGACTACATAGGCAGGATAGACGCAAACTGCAACATAAGCCTGACTATAAACAGTCTGGCAGGACAGATATATTCTGTAACAGGAAAGTAGCTGACGGCAAAGCCGTGATATATATTTGAAAGGAAAAAGAGATGTTAAAAATAATCGGAGTACGCTTTAAAAGCGTTGGCAAGATATACTACTTCGACCCAAAAGACTATGACGTTAAAATGGGCGACAAAGTTATCGTTGAAACCGCAAGGGGCGTTGAATGTGGTGAAGTTGCGCTTGTGGACAGGGAAATAGACGAAACAAGATTCACAAACCCCGTAAAAGGCATTATAAGGCTTGCCACCCCTAACGATATGAAAACTATCGAAAAAAACAGACAAAAGGAAAAGGACGCTTTCAAGATATGCGAGCAGAAGATAGCCGCTCACAAGCTGAAAATGAATCTTATCGACGTTGAATGTACTTTTGACAACAACAAGCTTCTTTTCTATTTTACCGCAGAGAGCAGAGTTGACTTCCGTGAGCTTGTAAAAGACCTTGCCGCGGTATTCAGAACGAGGATAGAGCTTCGTCAGATAGGCGTTCGTGACGAGGCAAAAATGCTTGGTGGTCTTGGCATCTGCGGACAACCTTTCTGCTGTTCAAGATTTTTGGGAGAGTTCCAGCCTGTTTCTATTAAAATGGCTAAGGAGCAGGGCTTGTCACTTAACCCTACGAAGATCTCAGGCACTTGCGGAAGACTTATGTGCTGTCTGAAATACGAGCAGGACAGCTATGAGGATCTTCTCAAGCACACACCAAAGGTGGGCGCTATCGTAAAGACTGCTGAGGGCAGAGGCGTTGTTGAGGAAGTAAATCTGCTCACAGGCAAGCTGAGAGTTAAAATGGATAAAAACGACAATGTTGTTGTGGTAAAGAAAGACGATATTGAGGTAATAAAGGATTCTGTTATAAGGCTCGACCGTGACGAGATAAAGGCTTTGAAGGGGCTTGAGGGCAAGTAATTTCAGCGCTTTGCACGAGCGATCACCGCAACATAAACGGGCTGTGGGGGGCGCCAGCCCCTACACAAAACCGGCGCAGCATTTTTATATATCAGCAAATCATCAGATAAATATGCAGAAAGGAACGACCATATGGCAAAGGTGAAAACTTCGTATGTGTGCAGTCAATGCGGATATGAAACTTCAAAATGGAACGGCAAATGCCCTAACTGCGGCGAATGGAACACCTTTGAGGAGGTCGAGCTTGCAGTCAGGGCGGGCGGTGCAAAGTCTAAGCCTACGACTGTCAGGGATATTTCCGACAAGATAGTTGGCATAGACGACGTTGACGCAAGCTACAACGAGATACGTTATGCAACGGGGCTGAAAGAGCTTGACAGAGTGCTTGGAGGAGGGCTTGTGAAAGGCTCTCTGGTGCTTCTGGGTGGTGAACCGGGCATAGGAAAATCCACAATGCTTTTGCAGATATGTCAATATCTCGGCAAAGATCACACCATACTTTATGTATCGGGAGAGGAGTCTGTACGGCAGATAAAGCTTCGTGCAAACAGGCTTCATGTTGATTCTGAAAATCTGTATCTGCTTGCAGACAATGACTGCGAGCAGATATGTTCGGTCATAGTCAAGGAAAAGCCTGAGATAGTCATAATCGACTCTATCCAGACCATGAACATAAGCGGGATATCCTCAGCGCAGGGGTCTGTGACGCAGGTAAGAGAATGTACAAATATGTTCATGCGCACAGCAAAGTCGGAAGAGATACCAATGTTCATAGTAGGTCACGTCAACAAGGACGGTGCTATCGCAGGACCAAAGGTCATGGAACACATTGTTGACTGCGTGCTGTATTTTGAGGGTCAGCGAAATCTCACCTACAGGATACTGCGAGCCATAAAAAACCGTTTTGGCTCGACCAACGAGATAGGTATGTTTGAAATGGCTGACAACGGTCTGCTGGAAGTTGAAAATCCCTCTATGATGTTTTTGGAGGGCAGACCGACAGACGCTTCGGGAACTTGCGTTGCCTGCATAATGGAGGGCACAAGACCTGTTATGGCGGAAGTCCAGGCACTTGTGTGCAAGAGCGTGCTTGCCTCCCCAAGACGTACTGCCACGGGCTTTGACTACTACAGAATGGCGATAATAATAGCTGTGCTTGAAAAGCGGCTTGGCTATTTTTTCGGTGGGCTGGACGTTTACATCAACATTGTAGGCGGATTAAAGCTTGATGACACTGCGGCTGACCTATCGGTGGCGTTGGCCCTTTATTCAGGGCTGACGGACAAGGTTATAAGCGACAAGCTTATCGCCCTTGGCGAGATAGGCTTAGGCGGCGAGCTTAGGAGCATTTCCCACTGTGAACAGCGCCTTGCGGAGTGCGAACGAATGGGCTTTGAAACTTGTATCGTTCCTGCACATTCGCTGAAAAGCGTTGACACAAGCAAGTTTTCAATGAAAATAATCGGTGTGCGCTCAATAAGAGAGGCGTTCAAAGCTATAGGCTGATAAGCTAATACAGAACAACACAAAACGGACGGAAGACCAAATCTTCCGCCCGTTATTTTTCTGTCTTATGTAGAAGCCGCACGCTCTCCCATAATATCGCTTCTGAGAAGCCCATAGATATTGAAATCTGTATAGATGTTCACAAACTTTGCCTGACGCTTTGTTCCCTCACAGGTAAAGCCGCATTTTTCCATTACTCTGTTTGAAGCCACGTTCACCGTCATGACCTCAGCCTCAAGCCTTTGAACGCCTGTTTCCTCAAAGCAAAATCTGATCACACGCCTGAGAGCCTCGGTGACAAAGCCCATGTTCTGATACGCCGCCGAGATACGATAGCCTATCATTGCCTGTCTGTCATTCTCGATATTGAACAGGTTTACCTCCCCTGCCAACCTATGATTTTTCTTTAGCTCTATCCCCCAGCTTATATGATCCTTTTTGCCGTTGTTAAGAGTGCGTCCGAAAAAAAGCGACGGCTCTCTTTCCTGCCTTGTCATATTTCTGCCCCAATATTTGTAAAGGTTCTCGTCAGCCATATAGGTTTTCATATCCTCTGCGTCAGTAGCGGTCTTCGCCCTGAGTATGAGTCTTTCTGTTTCCAGCACAGGAAAATGAGAAAAATAATAGTCCATATCCTGCAAAATAAACACTCTCCCCTGCTTATATAATAAAAATTCCCAAGTCTACTAAAATTATAACATAAAATCTAGCAAAAATCAAGTGTTTTTAAGCGAAATACACAAAAAAGCAGAAAACGCCCCGAAACAAGTTCGGGACGCTCTCTGTTCTATAATCTGGAGAATTAGAAATCAACTTCTGTATCGTAGTAGCAGCACTTGAGGAGCTTTTCCATTTCTTCCTGTGAAGGCTGACGTGGGTTAGAACCTGTGCAAGCGTCTGCGATAGCGTTCTTAGCGATCTCAGGGAGTCTCTCAAGGAATACGTTCTCAGGAACGAATCCCTGCTCACATGGATAGCTGTCTGTACCATAGTTCTTGATGCAGTGAGGAATGTTGAGCTTATCATTCATGCCTCTTACATACTCGATGAGGAGCTTTACCTTCTCGTCATCGTTTGAACCGCCCAGGTGCATATAATCAGCGATAACGCCATATCTCTTCTTAGCTGTTTCGTCCTTAGCATTGAATGCGATTACCTTTGGCAGATACATTGCATTAGCTGCGCCGTGGATAATGTGTGCGCCATAATCAGCGAAAGCTGCGCCTGTCTTATGAGCCATTGAGTGAACGATACCAAGCAGAGCATTTGAGAATGCCATACCTGCAAGACACTGAGCGTCGTGCATTCTATCTCTTGCACCCATATCACCGTTGTAAGAATCAATGAGATCCTTCTGGATCATTTCGATAGCATGGATAGCAAGTGGATCTGTATATGCACAGTTTGCTGTTGAAACATAAGCTTCGATAGCGTGTGTCAAAGCGTCCATACCTGTATGAGCTGTCAGCTTCTGTGGCATCGTCTCTGCAAGGTCAGGGTCAACGATAGCTACATCCGGTGTGATCTCAAAGTCAGCGATAGGATACTTGATACCCTTGTCATAATCTGTGATGATAGAGAATGCTGTTACCTCAGTAGCTGTACCTGATGTTGAAGAAATTGCGCAGAAGTGTGCTTTCTTTCTCAGCTCAGGGATACCGAATACCTTACACATATCTTCAAATGTGCAGTCAGGATACTCATACTTGATCCACATAGCCTTTGCAGCGTCGATAGGTGAGCCGCCGCCCATTGCTACGATCCAATCAGGCTCAAATTCGAGCATGACCTTTGCACCGTTCATAACTGTTGTTACAGAAGGGTCTGGCTCTACGCCCTCAAGAAGCTTAACTTCCATTCCAGCCTCTTTCAGATAAGCTTCTGCCTTCTGGAGAAAACCGTTTCTCTTCATTGAGCCGCCGCCGACTACGATGATAGCTTTCTTACCTTTCAGTGTTTTCAGGTTCTCCAATGCTCCCTTGCCGTGATAAAGGTCTCTTGGTAATGTAAATCTCATTTCTAATTCCTCCTATATGTAATGTAATAATGTAATCCAAAGAGGTTTGTGTAAATCTCACACAAATTCTCTCTTTGCTTGCTTTTAATTATACAAAATGTCAATGAACTATTCTAACATAATCTATGAATATTCTATTAATTATTAACTTTTACATAGCGTATATCTGTTAGTGCATACAGCTAAATGTACATATGAATGTGTAAAACAGGTGTAAAAAATATCACAATTACATGAAAAATCACGATTTTGTTTGCACTATATGGAATTTTGTGGCACTTATTTTGTTTTCTTTTGTTAATAAATTATACATTTATGAGTGTGGAGATATTCCTGTTTATGAAGATAAAAAAATTCATAAAAAATTCATAAAAAATTTGCGTAAGCTATGGAAATATGAGAAAAAATATGCTATAATATATTGGTATTGTATTGTATCCTCCCACGATGGAGGAATAATAACAAGGAGGAAATTTAATATGAAAACAAAGGTCAACACGAAATCATTGGTGATACTGGGTTTGATGACAGCTCTTACAATGATCTTCTCATTTACCCCTATCGGTTCTATACCGATCGGACCGCTGGTAATTACCCTTAATGTAATTCCTATTGCGATAGCGGCTGTAACGGTAGGTCCTGTGGGAAGTGCGGTCATTGGCGGAATATTTGGACTGCTCAGTTTTCTGCAGTGTTTCGGAATTGGCGTACCAAGCGGAATGGGTGCAGTTTTAGTATCGATAAACCCTATTTTGGCTTTCGTTCAGCGATTTGTACCAAGACTTCTTGACGGCATTATCGTAGGATTTATTGCAAAAGGAATGAGCAAGGTAACAAACAATTATGTTTCATATGCTGTTACGGGCTTTTTTACTGCGTTTTTGAACACTGCGTTCTTTATGAGTGCACTTGTTTTGCTTTTCGGCAACACCGATTATGTAAAAGAGCTTATGGGCGGAAAGAATATAATAGTATTCATCTGCACCTTTGTAGGCATAAACGCTTTGGTCGAAATGGCTGTATGCACATTTGTTACAGGTACGGTAGGTGCTGCACTCTACAAAGCAAAGTTCATACCTAACAAAAGTAAAGCACAGGCATAATACCACCGAAAGGATAACATACAAATGGTTTTAGCAGTCGATATAGGAAACACAAACATAGTCATGGGTTGTTTTGAAAGCGACAAGATACTTTTTGTTGAAAGACTTTCTACAAATCAGCAGTCCACGGCACTTGAATATGCAATAATGCTCAAGAACATTCTTGAGATACATTCCATAGACATTAACGACTTCAAGGGCGGTATAATCTCGTCCGTTGTGCCTTCTGTTACGCTTACTATGAAAGAGGCTATGGAGAGGCTCATCAAAAAGCGTATCATGGTGGTAGGACCGGGAATAAAAACGGGACTTAAAATAAACCTTGACAATCCAGCCCAGCTTGGCAGCGACAGAGTTGCTGACGCAGTTGCGGCGATAAATCTTTATCCTGTACCTATTATAATGATAGACATGGGCACTGCGACCACCGTATCGGTGATCGACAAGGAAAAGAATTTCATTGGCGGAATGATAATACCGGGACTGAGGACTTCCCTTGACTCTCTGTCAGGAAAAGCCTCACAGTTGCCTTTTATCAGCCTTGTGCCGCCTAAAAAGGTCATAGGCACGAACACTATCGACTGCATGAAGAGCGGTATAATCCACAGCAACGCTGCAAGCATTGACGGAGTTATCGAGAGGATAGAAAACGAACTTGGGGAAAAATGCACGGTGGTTTCCACTGGCGGCGTGGCAAAGATAATAGTGCCTTACTGCAAGCGTGACATCGTCATTGACGATGAGCTTCTGCTTAAAGGGCTTATGATAATCTACAATAAAAACAAACAATAATTTAAAATACAATACACAAAGCGTCGGGTAGTTTATCCGACGCTTTTTTATGTCGCTTTTTATATCCATAATAGACAAACAAACAGGCTTCAAACAGTTGCAAATGCCGAAAATGGAGCGTTTCTATTGCTTCCAGGACTTTGTTATGGTACAATCATATGTGCAAAGTAAAACGTTTACATAAAACAGAAAGCAGGAAATATATGAACGCAAGAAAAATATTATGCCTTATGGCCGCAGTGCTTATGCTGTCGGGCTGTTCAAAGGGTGTGGACGGTTCACAGGCTTCATCAAAAGCGGTTGAAAGCTCCGGCAAAGCGGACAGCAGTGTTTCAGACTATGATAATACCACCACCGAACCTGAAACAGACAAGCCTGACCTTGTTATCAATGACAGCGTGGTAGGTTTTTCGCAGAAAAGCGGCTTTTATGACAGCGGTTTCAGCCTTGAGCTTACCGCAAACGATGGCGAGAAGATATACTACACCACTGACGGCACAGACCCTAGGACCTCTGCCACGAGAGAAGAATACACTGCCCCTATCGAGATAAAAGACAGGAGCAATGACCCTAATGTGGTTTCAGCCGTGCCGACAGAAATGATATCAGGAAATTTCAATGAGTTCAGCTTTGGCGAGGGGGATTTCTGGTGCAACAAGAAAGCACCTTCTGACAATGCGGTGGACAAATGCACTGTTATAAGAGCGTCAAGCGAAAAAAGCGACGGAAGCGTTTCGCAAAGCTTCTCAGGCAGCTTTTACATAGGAAGCGCAGAGGAGCATATAAAAGGACTTAAAGAAAGCTGTGAAGCGGCCGGGCATGACCTTGCGGTAATGAACATCACAATGGACTACGCTGACCTTTTCGACAGCAAGATCGGCATTTACGTCAAGGGAGATATTTTCAACAAGGCACTTGAGGACTATAAAGCCAGCGGAGAAAGCATAGAAAACGAAACTGCAAGACAGCTTGACGCAAACTACAAACAGCGTGGCAAGGAATGGGAACGTGATTGTCACATCGAGCTTAACGAGATTTCAGCCGAGGGAAATGTGACGAACGCTTTGTCACAGGATTGCGGCATAAGGATACAGGGAAACTATTCACGCTCCGACCTGCAAAAGGGATTCAGGCTTTACGCCAGAAAGAAATATGGTGAAAAGAAGTTTAATTATGAGGTCTTTGAGGGGCTGAAAAACGCATCTGATGAAACTATTGACAGCTTTAAGACGCTAACTCTCCGTGCAGGTGGTAATTGTGCTTTTACGGCAAAATTCAATGACACCTATTGGCAGAGTCTTATGACAGAGCTTGACGGCTCAACAAAGGCTTCACGTCCATGCGTTGTTTATCTGAACGGCGAATACTGGGGACTTTATGTGCTGGAAGAGGACTATTCCGACAATTATTTTGAAAGCCACTACGGTGTGAACAAAGATGATGTGGTGGTCTACAAAGGCGACGCAGAAACATATCAGAGCGGCTACAAGCTTGACGAGGGCAAGCTTCCAGAGGGAGAAACAGACGAGGGATATTTCTTCAAGGAGCTTACAGATTTCTTCGCTTCTCACAAAGACTTATCCGCACAGGCAGATTATGAGGAGTTCTCAAAGCTTGTTGACACCGACAGTGTGAGAGATTATTTCCTTGCAGAGGTCTGGATAAACAACAAGTGGGATTGGCCGGGCAAGAACTGGTCAATGTGGAAGGTGCAGAACACAGACAGTTCCAACGAATATGCAGACGGCAAATGGCGTTTCATGTTCTATGACGTTGAGTTCGGCGGAGTGAGCGGCGAGGGCGACGCATGGACGAACACCATGAAAGAGGATAACTACAAGCCAAAGGGACTGCTTGACACGGACACGAAAAATCCTGCGGTTCTGAGTTTTGCTTATCTTATGTCAAATGAAGATTTCAGGAACGATTTCAATGACAGGCTTTTAAAGATGTCTGAGGGTACTTTTGAGAAAGATAAAGCACTTGAAAAGCTTGCTGAGTTTGAGAGCGTTTACTCCCCTCTTTATGAGCAGTTCTTTGCAAGATACCCAGAAACAGGCTCGGCTGAAGAAGCGCTTCATGGAGGATATGCTTCATCTGATTGCATAAGAGCGTTCATTAACAAGCGTGATAAGTCTATCCAAAGTATTGTGGACTGGACTAATTCGCAGTTCTGATATTTCACAAAACAAAACGGCAGAACAGCATATGCTGAACTGCCGTTTTTATATGCTCTGATCTATGCCGCAGGAGCGTATGTGAATGTTATTTCGAGAGTGTTTATCTTTCCTGCATAGTCAAGTATTGTTGGAGAAGCTTTTGAAAGGTCACCGCCTGCTATCCTTGCGTCCTCAGGTGGTGCGGATACCCACTGATTTACAAGGTTCACTCTTGTGCAAAGCTGGTCGTCAGATGTGGTGTAGCCATCCGCTATGGTTTCAACAGCTTCGCCGTTTATCTTTATCTCGTCAATAGTTGCGATATAGTTCGGATAAAGCTTTTCACCGTTTGCGATACCCAGAGCCGAGAATGCAATGCCGTTGGCGTTGTTTGATGACATATCAAGGCTTACTGTGTAAGTTCCCTCACCGTCTATAACTGCGTTTTCTGCGATAACTCCGTCGCTCTTTGAAACCGGGTCATACTCGTCACCAACGCTGTAGCATACGGAAAAATCTGCACTCTGATACATTATCCATGCCACCGCTGTGTTCTCGTCAGCCTGCGGTGCGGTATCATCTGTTAGCTTTTCAGGTGCAGCCGCAAGAGTTTCATCAAGCTTCTTTACAGCAGCGGCTCTTTCCTCCTCCACTGTCATCGAGGACTGGTTATCACGGCGTCTTTCATCAAATATCTTTGCCACAGTTTCATCACGCATTTTAAGCTCTGAACGTGAGAAGAAATCACTGCAATCCCAAAGGAATGGTGCAAAGCCGTAGGCGTCACAGTTGTCAAGGAGGTTGTCAATAAACTTGTCAGTGCCTTTCTTTACGTCACCGCCGTTTGTAAGCACTGCATACTCGCCTATTATTATGCCATAGCCCTGCTCGGAATACTTTGTCATGTTCTTGAAAAGTCTGTTCTGCTCCTCATAGTCTGTCTTTGTTCCCCAATCTGAGCGACCCTTTGTTCCGCAATAATCCCAAGGGGTATAATAATGAACAGAAAGCAGGAGCTTATCCTTTGCGGTATCAGTTGGCATTTGGAACTTGTTTGAGCAGGTCATTGTGATATCGGTATTGTAGCCTGCGATAAGAAGAAAACGCTGTTCGTTGTTTCCGCCTGTTGCACGGACAGTGTCAACAAAGGTCTGATTTATCTTGTTGGCCATTTCATAGCACTCGGCTTTTGAAAGCGAGCCTGAGTTTTTGCACACGTCTGTGTCATTGAGTCTGTCACCAAGCTCTTCGTTTGCACCCTCAAATATAAGTCTGTCGGAGTATTTTTTATATCTGTTCGCTATCTGCGTCCACATGGACTTATACATTTCAAACGCCTTGTCAACGTCGCTCTGCTCGGAAGAGCCGAACATTCCCCACCAGCTTCCGTCCCAGTGGTCGTTTATGATAACATACATATCATTATCCAAAGCGTAGTTTATTATCTCCTCCACTCTGTCGAGATAGGCTTCATTTATGGTGTAATCGCCTTTTTCATACTCCATTGCGTTTGTCCATGCCACAGGCACACGGAGAGAGTCAAAACCGCTTGCTTTCATGCCCTTTATCATTTCTTCCGTTGTGACAGGCTGACCCCAGAGAGTTTCAAAGCTTTCAGGGTCGGTGTCGGCGGAATAGCTTTTGTGGCCGTAGGCTTCCATGGTGTTTCCGAGGTTTGTGCCGTTGCCCAGAAGTCTTGCAAGCTCGGTTGCGGTAAGGTCTTTGTTTATGCTTCCGTCATCAGAGGTCTTTGCGCCCTCCTCTGCCTTTGATGAAGAGCTGTCACTTCCCTTTCCACAGCCTGCAAGCAGTGCAGTACAGCCCATGACCGCCGCAGTAAGAAGTGGGATAAGCCTAAACTTTTCCATGTCATTCCCTCCTATTTCATAAATACAAATTCTTCAAGTTCAAAAAGCGGCTTGTTTTTGAAATAATCTGCTATCCAATCGGCAAGTTCATCTGAAAAAGCTGTAGGCACAAAATAGATAGAATGTCTGCCAGTAAGGGACTTGATTACTCCTGTGTAAACTCCGTCGCCTGTGCCAATATCAACATAGCCTACAGGCTCGCTGTTCTCATAGTCATCAGCATAGATCGCCACCTTTGCGACTGTTCCCATGCCCCTGACTTTCAGGGCTATCTTCATGGTCTTTGAGGAAAAGTCCTCGCCAAAATCAAAATACTTATAGCCTATAACATTACCCTCGGTGATGTTCACGATACTTCTTGTAAAGATATCCTTTTCGGTGATAAAACAGCCACCTTTAAGCACGCAGGCTATATCCGCAGGATAAGGCTTGAAAGGGTCAAGACTGTCTTCAAAGCCAAGCGAGGTCATTTCCACTGTCGGTATCGTTCCGTCAGGAAGTATCTCTATTTTCTCAACGCAGGCACGTCTTGACATTATGGTATTGTTTGTCATTCTGTGATAGAAGATATACCACTGACCGTTTATGTTGCACACTGAGCCGTGGTCATTCCCCCCCGGATAATCAACGCCGTTGTCTATTATATATCCACGATATTTGAACGGACCTTGTGGCTTATCTGAGGTCGCATAGGCAAGCCTGCTTCCTACACATGGGGAATATATAAGATAGTATGTATCTCTGATTTTCCTCGGGGAGCTTGCCTCGAAGAAGCGCTGTTCCTGCGGTGCGTTGTCGCTGTCATCAATGACCGCTCTTTTGTAGCTTCCCTTTTTAATGGTATACATATCCGCAGGGTCTATCTCGTTGAAGTTAGATTCTGTGAAGCCGTAATAAATATACACTCTGCCGTCATCATCAACAAGCACACCTGCATCATTATAAATGCCGTCATCGCCTGCGTCCTCAGGGTCATATTTATACTGAGAAAGGAGCTTGAAAGGACCTTCGGGCTTATCGGACACGCCAACAACGCCCTTTGAGCCGACTATATAGGCATAGAGATAATACCTGCCGTCTTTTTCTATAACGTCCGGAGCGAACAGCTTGCGGTCGGTCATTCCCTCGGTATCGGACTTATGGTCACGGTCATCACGGGTATGGAAGCTATGTCCGTGGCAGACCCAATTGTTAAGGTCATCAAGTGGTGCAGACCAGACTTTCAGTTTATAGTCGCAAAAGTCGCTTTGAGCGGCTCTGTCATGTGAGCCATAAAGATAAACTCTGTCGCCGAAAACTCTCGGCTCGCCGTCAGGGATATACTCCCATGCAGGCAAAATGGGGTTTGGCATGAAAATTTCCTCCTATGTTTTTTTCATAACTTGTTTTATCATAAGATAATTATAAATCATACTATTATTATTTTCAATATCCTAACACGCTGTCAGAGGTGAAAATTTGTGCAAAATGTAAAATCGTGCAGACTGTCCAAAGGTGCAAAAAAGCCCGTTTGCGACGGCTTCCGACCTTGACAAAAGAGGGCAAATCGTGTATAATATTAAGTTGATAGTACCCGTATAAAATTATATTGATATAGGAGTGTTTAATTATGGCAGCTATTTCTAAGACTGTTTCAAAAGCAGGTTATGCTAAATTGCAGGAGGAACTTGAATACCTTATTACAGTAAAAAGACGTGAAGTTGCTCAGAAGCTTAAAGAAGCACGTTCTTTCGGAGACCTTTCCGAGAATGCTGAGTACGACGAGGCTAAGAACGAGCAGGCTATCCTTGAATCAAAGATCAATGAGTTAGAGCTTCTCATTTCAAACGCAACTGTCGTTGAGGACGATGATATTTCTGTAAACGAGATAGGCGTAGGCTCTATCATAAAGATAAAGGATATCGAGCTTGACGAGATCGAGGATCTTCAGATAGTAGGTTCAACTGAGTCTGACCCTGACAACGGCAAGATCTCTGACGAGTCACCTATAGGCAAGGCTGCACTCAAGCACAAGGTAGGCGACATTTTCGAGGCTGAAACACCTGCCGGTCTGCTGAAATTCGAGGTCATCGACATTTCAAAGTAACAGACCACTTACAAAACACACGGAAAGGAAAATATAAATGAGCGAGGAAAACCGCACAAACGCTCCTGAGGAAGAGCTTACTCAGGAGGACATAAACAGCTTAAAGAAGATAAGAATGGACAAGCTTGAAGAGCTGAAAGCCAAGGGCAAGAATCCATTTGAGATAACAAAGTATGACGTTACGGCAAGCTGTGCCGAGGCTAAAGCACAGTATGAAAAGCTTGAGGCCGAGCTTAAGGAACAGGCAGGCGAAGACGAAGAAAAGCTCAAGGAGCTTCTCGAGGCAAACCGCATAACAGTAAGTGTTGCAGGCAGAGTAATGTCAAGACGTCTTATGGGCAAGGCAAGCTTTTTCGACCTGAGAGATAAGAGCGACAAGGTTCAGGTCTATCTGAGAATGAACGAGATCGGCAAGGAAGAATTTGACGATTACAAGAAGGGCGATATCGGTGATATCGTTGGCGTTGAGGGTTTTGTATTCAGAACAAAAATGGGCGAGATATCAATTCACGCACAGAAGTTCGTACTGCTTTCAAAGTCGCTTCTGCCTTTGCCTGAGAAGTGGCATGGTCTGAAGGATCAGGACACTAGATACAGACAGAGATACACAGACCTTATATGCAATCCTGAGGTAAAGGATACATTTATAAAGAGGTCGCAGATAATCTCATCTATCAGAAGATATCTTGACGGACAGGGCTTCATGGAAGTTGAAACTCCAATGCTGGTATCTAACGCAGGCGGAGCTGCTGCAAGACCATTTGAGACACACTACAACGCACTTGACGAGGACGTTAAGCTTAGAATTTCTTTGGAGCTTTATTTGAAGAGGCTTATTGTCGGCGGACTTGAAAGAGTATACGAGATCGGCAGAGTATTCAGAAACGAGGGTGTTGACGCAAGGCACAATCCTGAGTTCACTCTTATGGAGCTTTATCAGGCATACACAGATTACTACGGCATGATGGATCTCACAGAGAATATGTTCAGGCACGTTGCACAGGAGGTATGCGGCACAACTTGCGTACCATACGGTGATGTAATGATAGATCTTGGCAAGCCGTTTGAAAGAATGACGATGATCGACGCAGTTAAGAAGTATTCTGGTGTTGATTTCTCACAGGTAGCCACAACAGAGGAAGCAAAGGCACTTGCAGACGAGCGTCACATTGAATACGAGGCAAGGCACAAGAGGGGCGACATACTCAACCTGTTCTTTGAGGAATATGTTGAGGAGCATCTTATACAGCCTACGTTCATAATGGATCACCCTATCGAGATTTCTCCACTTACAAAGAAGAAGCCAGAAAATCCTGACTATGTAGAGAGATTTGAGCTTTTCATCACAGGCAGAGAGATGTGCAACGCATACTCAGAGCTGAACGATCCGATAGATCAGCGTGAAAGATTTGCGGCACAGGAAGAGGCATTGAAGCAGGGTGATGAGGAAGCAAACCACACAGACGAGGACTTCCTGAGAGCTTTGGAGATAGGTATGCCACCTACAGGCGGAATTGGTTACGGCATAGACAGACTTGTTATGCTGCTGACTAACTCACCGGCTATTAGAGATGTGCTGTTGTTCCCTACAATGAAGACGTTGGAGTGATAAACCCTTGATCTTGCGGGGTTTTCAGCAGGTCTAACCGACGGCTTACGCCAATTTTACGCCAATCGGTCAGAAACTTATAAAAAAATATGATAACATATGAGAGATCACTGATGTTTTGGTTCATCGGTGATCTCTTTTTTATTATTCGGCACTGCCGCCTTTGAGAAGCTTTTCAAGGGTCTGAAATTCTTTCTTTTTGAAGTCGCTCGTGGCGTCGGTGTAGACGTTCATCGTGGTGCTGAAATCTGAATGGCCGAGTACGTCTTGAATCACTTTGAGGTTTATGCCCATTTCACACATTCGCGTTGCAAAGGTGTGACGGAGGGTGTGACAACTGAAATCGGGCAGTAGGGTGACGTTTTCGCTTTTCTGCGCTTCCGAATGCACTCTTTTGTTGCAGTCACGGATTATCCTGCGCAATGCCCTGTTGAGATTGTTCTGATTATGTACATTGCCAAAGCGGTTTATGAAAATAAAATCAGAAAAGCCGTCGACTTTAACTTTGCATCTCAGCCCCGCTATATCCTGATACTCTTTCTCCTGTTCGAGTGCTTCCCTGACTTCGCTCATAATAGGCACGCTGCGGCTTCCCGCTTCTGTCTTAGGCTTGTGTATGCTGAACTGACATTTGTTTGTATCGTGCTTGTAGTAAACAAGCGTGTGGTTGACGCTGATAAAGCCTTTTTCAAGATCAACATCGCACCAGCGCAGCCCCGTTATCTCGCCAACACGCAGACCTGTATAAAGCATTGTAAGAAATACAGGATACCAATGCTGATAACGCGGCGTGCTGCGGAGGTAATCAAGAAAAAGTTCCTGTTCCTTTGCGGTAAGCGCCTGACGTTTCTGTATCTCCTTGCCGTGCATATGTTTCAGTTCTCTTATCGCATTGTCGGAGGGGTTCGCGGGGATAAGCCTGTTCTGCACGGCAAGTTCAAGCACTTGATGAAGCACGGTATTTACGTTGTCGATAGTAGAAACTTTTAGCCCGCGTTCTCTGTAAAGCATATTGTAAAAGCCCTTAACGTCCGAATACAGCAGTCCTGAAATCTTGCTTTTGCCGATATAGGGGTCAACGAACATTTCATACATATACATATAGTTCAGCATAGTGTTGTCCTTTAGCCCCATTTTATCTCTCACCCACATTTTATAGATGTCATTTACCGTGAGGTTTCGGGCGTTAGGTCTTATGCCTCTGAGAACATCGGCAGAGATTTCCTCTTTTTTCTCACGAAGTTCCTGCAGCGTGGGTGCATATATCACGCGCCTTTCGCCGTTCTGCGTCCAGCGGTAATCATAACCGCCGCCCGCACGTTCGCTTTCACCTTTTTTCAGCATAATGCCTTTGCTGTCTCTGCGCCTTTTTGCCATAATAAAACTCTCCTTTCAAAATTCTGCCGACCATCGGCTTTCCGGACGGTCGGCATTTTTCACATTTCTCGCAGTTCAGATAGAATAAGCTCTCGACATATACTCATCAAACTGCCTGCGCTTTATAAGCCTTTTATTTCCCACCCACAAAACGAACGGACAGCGTTCGTCTGCCGTGAGTTCTCTCAGCTTGTGCTGACCGATGTTTGAATAAACGGCGGCTTCCTCGATAGTGAGGTTTTGCTTTTGAAATATAGGGACGTTCAGTTCCCTTTCTCTGACCATATCCATAATTGTTTACCTCCTGTTGGTATCTTGAAAATAATGTATAAGTTAAATCATTGCTTTTTCCGTTTGTTCCAGACTCCATACTGCCGGAATATGCCAAGTTCACGCTTTTTAGGCTTTTTAGGCTTTTTAGGCTTTTTATCTTCCGTTTCATCGGAACAAGGGGCATACTCTTTTAGCGCATCGGCGTTTATGTGATAAAACTTTTTCATCCATTTGTCTTTCGACTTGCCCTGTTTTCTGATAGGGTATGTTCTGCTACCGTCTTTCGACAGTATAAGCACGTTCTCGTCTGCAAGGGCTTCGCCTATGGACTTTGCAGAAAGCCTTGACGAAAAAATTTTTCTCAATTCCTCGCCGCTGATGATAAAGCTTCCCTCAAGCTGGTTATCGTAATAACAAGGGCCTTCATCGAAGCGTATCGCGTTACGAAAATCCTTAATATCGTTAGAGACGTTTTGTGAATTTAAAATAGCGGCGGCTGCTTCCTCGACTATGTTTCGAGAGGAGGCATATTCACTGCTGCGGTTTTCAAGGTGACGCAATGTGTCATCTATCTGTGCTTCGATAGAGTTTTCGATAGAACGGCGCCTTGTGATCATTGTCATATCATCGTTCGAAACGCTTCTGATAAACTCACAAAATATATCACAGGTGCAAAACAGCAAGGACTTTATAGCATAGTTTCGGTTAAAGCCCGAATATCTCGCAGCCTTGCTTTTGTGATTTTTGACATCGCTAAGCCTGCTGTTTAGATTTTTGCTGAGTCTGTCATAGTTTTTGCAGACCCACTCGATAAAGCACCGCACCATTTCAAGATACTGATCTTTATTACGGCAAAGCTTGTTGATCTCCTTCGGCGGTATCGGATCTTTAAGATTTACTACAAGGCAGCGATTTAGCGTACTTGAACTTTTAAGCAGATATTCACCCGTCACAAAAAGCATACTTTCATTTTTGATCCTCTTGCCGTCACGGACTATCTGCCCCGGAGTTTGAACACGTTTGAGATTTTCCGAAAGTTTCTGTTCGTTATTCTCTCTTTCTCTGTTGGAATCAGTGCCGCAGAGGTCGTCAATTGCCACGCAACAATGCTTGTACTCGAATATCTTGTCGATCTCGCTTTTATTGCTGTGCAGATTTATAATATTTGGACTGCCCTCGAAATAATCTACAAGCAGTTTGGTTATCGCAGATTTTCCCGAACCCGAATCGCCGTAAACGTAAGTGTTGAACTCAAATCTGCTTCTTTGCGATTCGTCTATAAGTGGCATTATGAATGGCGTAAGTGCCGCCATAAGCAATACGCCGGGTATATTATCTGAATCAAGAAAATCCGATACCCACGGCATAAATTCAGCATTTTGCGTTGACAGCGGGCGTTTAAATTTTGCGAGGGCTTCGTTCTGCGGTGCTATATCAACGCCTATACGTTCCGTATCGCCAATAATGCAGCTGCCAAGCAGGAAGACGTAGTGCGCATTATGGTCATCACCTATTTCAAAGCGATTATACCCTTGGGTAAGAGAATATCTGATTTCGGGTTCCATATTAAGAATAGCCCCTTTAATAGTTCCCGACAAAAAATTGTTACATGTGCTTTCTCTTTTATTAAATTTGACCTCATTGCGAGGAATAAAGCGCATAGCTTTTTCAAGATCACTGCACGGAATTACCGCCGGATAGGTTTTCTCGCCGACCTTAAATGCGACCTCTACATAGCAGTCACCTGGGGCATCTGCCGTCAATGACTTTACTTCGTAGTAGTCGGTGATTTCTATAAGAGCGTTTGAAAAATGCTCGCCGTGATAGTAGATACCGTCCGGACCTGCTGAGTAGCCCCTGGGGTAATTTTTTATTTCCATAAGTAAGATCCTTTCGAATTTTAGTTTACTGTATTATATCACAGCAGAAAGGATCACGCAACCATTGCCTTTTTTTCAATATTTACACTATCCGTATTTTTTATATAATATTCCGTAAGAAAATCGTGCTAATATTAAATTTAAAGACAGTAAAAAATCAGAAATATATATAATCTGAAAATAAAAATCAATATTATGAAGGGAAATGCTATGACAAAAAAAGAATGTGAAAAAATACTTAATTTTGATTTGAAGGTTTTGGAAGAGGCATCGTTTGATTATCCGCAATGCAAAGCGTCTAAAAACGACTATATTGAGCTTTCAAGTCTGCTAACAAATAACAGAACACAAATGATGCTTTTAGATCCGAAATCCGGCAACGATGGATCATCGAATATGATACCTGAAGAGAAACATTTTCAATTTGTGTATCCTAATAAGAAAGGAACAATTTCTGACTATGGTCTGGTATGTGCCAAAGAGCATGCTGCTAGCAAAAGTATTCTTGAAAAATTTCTGAATGCAGAATTAGAATATAAAGAAGAAGACAAAAACAGTTTATTCGGATTGATAAACAGATATGGATTTCTTTTTCCTGTATATGACAGCGAAGATGTAAAATATGAGGATGTTGTTTCGATCATAAAACGACTTAAGACTGTCGCCGAACTGATCACAGAATTATCCATACTGAAAAAATCAGCGTTAACAGATGGTCAAAAGGAAAAACACATAGGTTCAAAGGGCAGTACATTTGAAAAAGTTCTTGGCCTTACGTTAATGCTGTTAACGTGTCCCACAATAGAGATACAAATGAAAAACTTTACATATAGATCTTATGAAGATAACTATTATCGCCTATTGATCAATGCTTATATTCCATCCGAAGAATATGGAAGTTGGAGTTTAAAAGAAGTGTATAGCGACGATAATATGTTTTTTGATCTAAATACTGAAAATGCCGATTTTAAGCAATGGATGGATAATATGAATATGGCATTCGGAAAAAAAGTTAACGATAATTCAAACTCTGAGGATACTAAAGATGATACAGATTCAGGCTTCAAGAATAAAAAAATTGATGGCAATAAAGTTGTAAACGAATTTAATGAAATGCTCAGAAATTCTACAGGAAAGACCGTGATCGAAGATCCGACAAACCAAAATTGGCTATTCTGCCAGAACACATTGATTTTTAATAATGACAGAAATAAAAATAAACATCTCATAAGAACTCGTAAAGATCTCAGAATAGCTTCTTTTATACAGGCGTATTCACTAGGCGTCGGACTGATAGAAGGCTGTTCCGTGAAAGGAATAAAGCACCAAGATGAAGAAAAAACGAATTATGATAATATTAATGAAGATATGAGAGATGCTTTGATAAAGATAGCGACAGATGTTGTCAAGACAGAGATAAATTACAATATCCAAAATGTGACTGTACAATTTGACCCGCTTAACACTCATTGTTTGAAAATCAAATTCAACACTCTTCTTGAAGCTTTATATTACTCGCTGGCGTTTTGTTACAAAGCAGATAAAACTTATAAACGATGCGAAAAATGTGATACATTTTTTCTTATATCGTTGGGAGATTCTAAGAGAACAAATTGCGGTAACAAACGGGATCATAATAAGAAATCTAAATCGCTCGACTCTAATAAATAGAGTTTTTCTTGATTTTACCATAAGCAAAGGACATCTTATTGCAAGCAGTTAACATACTATATATGTAAATTATAAAATATACTGTAAATTTACTATGAAAAAATAAGTTTAAAAACCACAATGATAAGGGTTCAACCATTACCATTGTGTTTTTTTTCGTAAGTATTTCCACCGAAAATTGGTTTTTGCTTAGTGAAGACAGCCTGAAGAATACTTGTTTAGCATAATCAGCGTTAAATTTGGTAAAATATTTAATTGTTTTAACGCTCATTGACAAAAAGCGGGAAATAGTGTATAATAAAATAGTATATTTGTACCCAATTTTGTAGAAATGGTTGATTAGATATAATGAGTAGCTATTTTGATATAGTTTCCTATGAGGAACTATTAAATGAGATTAAATATGTTTATCGGTCAGATGACCGACCGTGGATTATTGGATATAGTGGAGGAAAAGATTCCACTACTGTGGTAGAACTGGTCTATGAAATGCTTAAGTCACTTGCTCCACAGCATAGGCACAAGAATGTTTACATAATATCCTCTGATACACTTATTGAAAATCCTTTGATTAAGATATATCTTAACAAAATGAATAACCTTCTCGGAGAAGCTGCTGCAAAAGACAGGCTCCCTATTAAGTCGTGCATGGTAACTCCAAAATTCAACAATACATTCTGGACGAATATTATTGGTAAAGGCTTTCCTACACCAAGAATGAATGGTACATTCAGATGGTGTACTGACAGACTTAAGATTAAACCAAGTGCTGATAAGATAAAAGCAATCATGGCTGAGGAAGACAAGGAAGTCATAGTTCTTCTAGGTGTACGTAAAGCTGAAAGTATTGCTAGAAAACGGCGTATTGAGGGTCGTGAACTTACAACACGTATGCTTAACAGACATGAAACTATCCCAAATGCATATGTCTATAATCCGATAGTTGAACTGACTACTGAAGATGTATGGACAGTTCTTCTTGAACACAATAGTGGCAAAACCCCGTGGGGATCAGATAATAGTGAACTTGTTGCCTTATATTCTGATGCTGATAGCGGCGAATGTCCGTTTGCAGGAATGTCGAATTCAGGACAAACACAGAGTTGTGGTCAGTCAAGATTTGGCTGTTGGTGTTGCACTGTTGTTAAAGAGGACAAATCACTCAATGGGTTTATTAAAGCAGGACACCGCGAGTTGATTCCGTTAGCAGAGTTTAGAACATGGCTCATGAGTATAAGAGACGTTGATAAATATCGAGAAAAAAAGCATAGGGATGGCACTGTTTATGCGGATAAGCATGGAAATAAAGGGTATGGCCCATTTACCTGGGAAGCAAGAAAACTTATCCTTACGAAACTTATTGAAACACAGAAAGCTATCAATTATGAGCTAATTACTCTCGATGAACTTAGAGCAATAGATGAAATATGGGATCGTGAGCTGGATCTTTCACGCAGAGTATTAGTTGATCTATACTATGATCTTACAGGTGAAAAACTCCCTTGGGATAGTTATAAAGAAGCACTTATAAAGGCAGATATTGTTGACAGTATTGAAAATATGTGCGAAGAATATAATGTCCCGAGTGAACTTGTAAAGAATCTTTTATTATCAGTCCACCAAAACAAAAACTATTCAAATCCGAAAATAATGCGTAAGGATCTTGAAAAACTTTTGAATCAGCAGTGGCTTCATTTTGATATACTGAAGGAGATAGAAAATGCAGATAACGAAACTGGTGCTTGTTAATTTTAGCTCCTATGAGGGCAAAACTGTATTTGACTTCACCGTAAAAAAAGAACAGCCTATAATACTGATAGGTGGTCTTAACGGTGCAGGAAAAACATCTATCTTCACAGCTATTAAAATTGCGCTTTATGGTCCTTTAGCTTTTGGTTATACTGGTAATAATACTTTTTATAGCAAGAAAATCAGGGGATTTATAAACGATAAAGCATTTCAAACGCAACCATTTACATCAGGAATTTCTATAGAAGTAAAGGTAAAAAAAGAGAGAGAAATAAAATATTATACAATTAATCGCAATTGGCATATTATTGACTCTAAAATAGAAGAATCTTATAGTGTTTATGAAGGAAACAAACCTCTTGAATATACTGATAGAATACTATTCGAAAGCTATATTTTAAATATCATTCCAATTGATTTGTTTGAGTTTTTCCTTTTTGATGGTGAAGAAGTCGGTACTATATTTGCTTCTGATGGATATAACAAGTATGTAAAAAATGCTTTGCTAACAATGTGCGGCATTGATGATTTTGAAATATTGCAGCATTTCTGCAGAAATTATAATGGTAGAATAGAAAGCAAAGAAGAAATGGATCTTAATGATCAGTATCAAAACTTAGTTGATAAGATTGCTGAAACTGAAAAAGCAATAACTGCGTGCGAATCCATACTTAACGATAATATGCAGAAGATGAGTACTCTTCGGACCATTATTGAGCAGCGTGAAACGGAGTTTGTTCGTTCTGGAGGACTACCGCCGGAAGAAGTTAAAATACTTGAAAAAAATGTACTTAAATATGATAAAGAACGAGAGGTCATTGCGCAGGAAATAAAGTCGTTTTTTGAAGATTTGATGCCGTTTTTCATTATGAAAGACATGATTTCTCAGTTAAAACAACAGATCAAGTATGAGGAGAAGGCTTCAATTCACGAGTATATCATCAATATGCTTTCCAAAGAGTTCATCAGCAATATCGTTGCTGATAAAACAAAAAAAGACAACGGTATTTCTGAAGCTCTTTATGAAGCTATAGTGAAAAAATTCGAAGTGGCTAATGGAGCCTTTGATGAGATGATATTTGATTTTTCAAAGGCTGAAATGGGACAGGTATTAAATCTTGCTGATGCAGTTACGTCATTTGATTCAAAAGAGTTTACAAAAAAGATAAATGATAAAGATAAAATGGACAAGAGAGTTAGGTCTATCAGGAAAAGATTAAAAAATGCCTTGTCTGAGGAAGATGCCAAAAAATATACAGATGAGATAGAACGTTCTAAACAGGACATAGAACGTTTGGAGCTTGAATCTTTACAAAAGAAAAACGAAAAGATAGAACTTGAATCAAAGTTACAGGTGCTTAATTCTGAACTTAACTCGTTGCGCGAAAAGATACGCGACAACGCCCAGAAAAGACATGTGTTGGATCTTAGTACAAGTATTTCACAGATGATGGAGCGCTTGATTAGCGACAGTATGATCAGTATACGTAAACAACTGTCTAAAAAGATAATAGAGAATCTTCAGCAAATCTATCGTAAAGATAATCTTATTTCTATAATTGAGATCTCAGAAAATTTCAAGTTTGATTTGTTTCAAACGCAGCAATTTACTATGGATGAGCTAAGATCACTTATAGTCAATGTTGGTGTTAAGGACTTCTTGGCTATTATTGGTAGTGAAAGCGTAAGAAAGCTTTGCAGACACTTCTCTGTTAATGAAGCAGAGGGTCTTAAAGATGCTATTCTCTCCTGTGATAATAATAATGAAGAGATAGAGCTCTATAGAAGGGTCGACTTAAATACACTTTCAAAAGGAGAAAGACAAATTTTCATTCTTGCTCTTTATTGGGCAATTATTCAGATTTCGGGAAAGCATATTCCGTTCATCATCGATACCCCTTATGCTCGTATCGATGCTAATCACCGTGAGGAGATTTCATCAAAGTTCTTCCCAAATATCAGTAGTCAGGTTATTATACTTTCTACTGATGAAGAGATTACTAAGGATTATTATAATATAATAAAACCTTACATATCTAAAGAATATTTACTTAAAAACGATCAGAGCGAAAACAAAACAACGGTAACTGAGGGTTATTTCTTTTAAAGGTGAGTAGAAAATGATATTTAGATTGAAAACGTCAAAGCAGACTCAGGAGATATTTGAGGAACTTGAAAGACGTACCAATTTCAAACCATATACACTAGTAAAACATGCTATTGCATGGTCTGTCGCAGAAAAGACATCCGTAAAAGATTTTAAATCCGATTCAAACGGATTGGATTTAAACAGACAGACCATTACAGGGGATAACGAAGAGTACTTTAAAGCCATGTTTGAGCTTATTGAGGGAAGATTTCTTGGTGAAGATGAATTCTTTCCTAAATATGTGAAAGCTCATATTGATCGCGGAAGTAAGCTGCTTCTTGATATGTACAATCATGCAGGTAGTGTTGATAAGTATATTCTTCATGTTCTGGGGGTTGGTGATACTGTATGATATATCTGGATAGCGCAGCCACATCTCCAATTGATGAAGAAGTGCTGGATGCTATGCTTCCGTATCTTAAAGAAGAATATGGAAATCCATCTAGTAAGTATTACTGCAAGGCAAATAACGCTAAGCAGGCAGTTGAGGAAGCACGTTCTAAGGTTGCAACTTTATTAGGCGCAAAAAGCGAAGAGATAATCTTTACTGCTGGATCCACTGAAAGCACGAATATGATTATTAAGGGAGTTCTTGACTACAGCAAATATTATTGCGGAGGCAAAAATCATGTTATAACATCAAACGCCGAACATAAAGCTACCTTAAACGTATGTAAATATCTAAATGGTGAAATTTATTCCAACAACGATGCTACTATGTCATTGTTTGCTGCTAACAACAAAGTTGACAGGGGCTATAATGCTACATTTGTTGAAGTCGATAAATATGGGATTATATCAACAGAAAAGTTTGAAGATGCTATTACTGACAGAACAGCCATTGCTTCATTCATTTATGTAAATAACGAAACCGGTACTATTAATAATATAGCTGATTTAGCCAAAGTAGCGCATAGTCACAATGTATTGTTTCATGCTGATGTTACACAGGCAGCTGGGAAATTTCCTGTCAATGTAAAAGATCTTGATGTTGATTTCATGTCCGTGTCTGCACATAAATTCTACGGTCCCAAAGGAATAGGTTGTGCATATATCAAATCTGATAAATACGGACTTCCTCCAATAACAGCACTTCTTCATGGTGGTGAGCAAGAGAGCGGAATACGTGCTGGCACACTTGCAGTGCACAATATTGTAGGATTTGGTAAAGCGGCTGAAATAGCTATGCGTGATATGGAGAAAAACTACAATCATACATGTGAGCTGGATAATTACCTTATCGCTAAACTAAAGAGTTGTGATAATATCAAAATTTTTATTCCTGATGAGTTCAGAGCAAAAGGAATCATCAGCATTTTAATTATGAAAAAAGACTTTAATAACGAAAGATTCATTAAGCGTATTAGTAACGAAGTCGCAATATCAACAGGGTCTGCCTGCAGCCTTGGAGAGCCATCTCATGTTATAAACGCTTTAGGACTTAAAGATCAGACTGGTAAGATACTTAGAATATCTCTAAATAAGTTCACAATGAAAAAAGATATTGACCAGTTTATTTCAGTTTTAATAAAGAATATATAGGATGTGATCGGATTGAGGATTATTGATGCAGTTGTTATTGTCCTAAAAGAAAACGGAAGTCTTACATCCAAAGAAGCCTATGAAAAAATAATTGAAAAAGGATTATACAATTTTGGAGCTAAAAATCCTGTAAATGTTGTAAATTCGGAAATACGTTGTCATTGTGAAGGCTTGGATTTTCCAAGCGCCTCTCCTGTTAAGTATTTCAAGATTACAGGTAAAAAAGGAAAGCACGACCTATATGCGGCAATTGATCCTAACGAACCGAATAGCGAAAACAATCCAAAGAAAATTATATATTCCGAAGAAAATCTTTTACCAGAGGAAAAGATTGATCAAACATATCTTTTTTATAAGAATGGCTTGAAAACCCAGATAAAAGACCGCATTCTTGCATGCCACCCAAGTTTTTTTGAAAGCCTTGTTGTACATCTATTGCTTGAAATGGGATATGGCGTAAATGATCAAGCGGGAAAAGTAATTGGAAAATCACACGATGGTGGTATCGACGGCGTAATATTTGAAGATAGATTAGGCTTGAGTAAAATATATATTCAAGCTAAGAGATATGATCCAAAGAATACGATTGGCAGGCAGATACTACAATCTTTTGTTGGTGCTATGCAGGATGTTCAGAAAGGAGTATTCATCACTACATCAACATTTACAAAAGAAGCGATAACTTATGCAGAAAATCAACAACAAAAAAGTTTAAAACTTATCAATGGTGATCTGTTAGCGATCTTATGATCACGTATGGTATAGGTCTTGAAAAAATTAAAACGTATACGGTATACAAGCTTAATGAAGATTACTTTGAATAAGTTTATACATTATTAGAATTATATGTAATGGGGTTTTATTATGGCTTTAATGAAAGACAAGCAGCCGGATAACTATGAGGGAGAAAAGAAAGTCTGGCAGTGCATAAAGGATAATCTACCAGAAGATATTCTCTGCTACTATAACAGAGAAGTAAAAGGCAGAGAATTCGATTTCTGCCTACTTATAAAAGATGTTGGATTCATGATAATAGAAGTTAAAGGGTGGGACAAAAGCCATATCAGTGAAGTCGTTTCTCCTGACGAAATAATTATGTCTAATGGAAGCATAGAAGATTCTCCAAAGAAACAGGCAAGATCGTATGCTTTTAAACTCAAAAACATAATGAATGAAAAGTATGGTATAAATCCACTGGTCATGAATATGATCTGTTACCCTTTCCTCTCTGAAATCGACTATAATAAAATTGGGTTAAGTGTCGTTTCAGAACCGGAATACACTCTTTTCAAAGAAGACATTGAAAACAGCTACAACTTTTCGCGTAAAATACTTGGTGTTTATCAGGATTCGCAACAGCTGAATTTTGACAAAATGATTGGTGACAACTATGATACTGCAAGGCATCATTTTGAACCTACATATGTTGTGACTGCTCCTTCTCAAAATATTATTCCTTACTCTTGTCTGTCGGTATTCTCTGAAGGGCTAACTCTTACCAATATAAATGACATTATAACTTCATATTTTAAAGGAACCAAGCAGATAATATTCACACAAGGTGTTTCTGATCTTGAAGTTATAGCAAAACAATTATCAGAAGCTCTGACCAAAAATCATATAATACTAAAAGAAGGCAATCTTGCTATAAGCACATCTGGCAACACAGAAACCATTCTCACAATTGAAAACAATAGACTTTCTTTATTTAATTTTGAAGCTTTCTTTATAAGCCAGGATATAGCTATAAGTTCTTTTCAAGCATATAATGGCAAACTTTCAGAAGAGCAAGAAAAAATTCTTTCGACTATTGCGGCTGTTACAAACTTTAACATTGATCAATTTCATATTGAACATGCAGAAATTGGACGAGATATTCAGGTCAAGGCTGGTGCCGGAACAGGAAAAACTTATTCTATGGTTTCAAGAGTAGCTTTTCTTTGTAGTCATGCTTCTAATTCTGGTGTATTTGACCCTGCAGCTGAAATAGCAATGCTTACTTTTACTGATGATGCAGCTATCAATATGAAGTCAAGGCTTAAACAACTTTTTGTAAATTATTTTATACTTACCAATAATACGCAGTACCTTGAAATGGTAACAAGTATTGAGAAAATGCGTATTTCTACTATTCATAGCTTTGCTAAGGAAATTATTTCGAATACTGCTATAACACTGGGCATTGGCACAGAGTTCGCTACTGTTATCGGAAAGTATGAAAAACAAAAAATATTTGATCGTCTTTTTACTGCTTATTTGGAGGAAGAAAACAAACGCAATCCTATATTCTTTAATGTTCTTCCGATTAATATAGAGGATTTTCGTAAGCTGATGCTTGATATTTCTAATAAGCTTTATGAAAAAGGTTGTGACATAAAGACTCTCGATATGACTTCATGGGGGGATGCGCCAGATAATATGCCGTACCTAAATAGGATAATTGAAAAAGTAGTTGTAGAGACTGAAAAAGAGTACTCAAAGTTTCTTATAGACAACAATGCAGTGGCATTGTCTGAATATATGATCCATCTCAACAAGTGCATAGATAATAAAGCATTTAACACCAATCTTTATGAATTCAAATATGTGTTTATAGATGAATTTCAGGATACGGATGATGCACAGATAGCATCATTTGTTGCTATGCAAAAAAAAATTGGATTCAATTTTTTCATTGTAGGTGATCTTAAACAGAGCATTTACCGTTTTCGTGGTGCGACTATGACTGCTTTTAAAAAAATGGGATGCAATAAAGAGAGTTGGCTTTCGTTCACTTTAAATCTTAATTACAGAAGTGACAAAAGACTCTTAGACAGGTTCGCTAAAACTTTTTCCTACATGAGCAGGATGGATCTGCTTAAATATGATCTAACTACTGATGTTCTAAGAGGTATCAAATCTAATAACATTAGCGAAGATCTACTTGTTGTTCCGATTTCATATAACAATTCTGACAAAAATAATTCAACAAAATACTATGATATGCTGTTCAACATTATTGAACAACAACGGCAGCGAATTGAAATAGAAATGGGAACAAAAGAACTTTCGAAAAATAAACGAACCATAGCTATTCTAACAAGAAGCAACTATCAGATCAATGAAATTTTGAAAGAGGCTAAAAGAAGAGAAGTTGTTATAGAGAGTGACAACAACAGTGATCTTTATAGACTTGCACCGAGTACGGATTTGTGTCGACTGACATCGGCACTCTGCAATCCATATAACCCTACGTATCTTTTTGATCTTATTCACTCAAGGAATGTGAATATTATTTTTGATATTCGTTCTATAATCGGTAAAACCGCTGATGAGAAAACAGATGTTTTTATAGATTGCCTTGATAAGTTTTATTATTCTGCTATGGGCAAGACCTGGAAAGATCTTGTTCGTGATATCCAAAAAGAGCCGGTACTGAAAACACTCAGGCTGATATATGAAGCTACGAAACCTTGGAGAGCTTATGCTCCATCAGATGAGTATATGCAGGAATACTATCGTACAAACTATGAACTTATCTTTGAGGAATTGTCCAAGGTGAATAAGAAGAGTTATCTTACTCTTGATTCAATTAATGAGTCTCTTCACATCAACATAATGACAGGAACAGAAGCAAAATCGAGAGAGATCGACATTACTACTGATGATATAAGAGTTACCTGTCTTACTGTCCATAAATCAAAAGGTCTTGAATATGGCACAGTTATTATGCCCGCTACAGATGTCGAAATCGACAAACCCCATAAAAATGGACTTGAGGTGTCGTACATTAATGGTGAAATAGGGTACAGCATTTTTGCTAATGGTAAGCAATACTCTAATAGTTTTTATGAATCAAAAATTGAAATAAGAGAAATGATGATGGAAGAATCAAGAATACTCTATGTCGCAATGACAAGAGCTATTGACAATTTCATTTGGTTCAATAATATCGATGCCAAAGGAAACAATTGGGGCAAAATGCTTGAGGAAATGAGCGGAGAGGTGTAAGAATATGGGCTTGAAAATATATACATACTCTAATCCTTATGAGATCAGACGTGAATCATACTGGAATGAGATAAAGGATTGCGCTCATTTTTGTGTTTCACAGACAATGGTAAATGGTTTTGAAGATATTTATCCGTCACTTAAGGAAGGCGGTTATCTAACAACTATCCGTATATTGATCAACACGCTTTACTCCGACTGGGAAGATGAAAACATACGAGTGAAACAGATAATGGAAGTTGATAATGCCATTAATGCCCTCCCTCTTGACGAAGATGTGACCGGTAATTCCAGGCGATCTCTTGAATACAATACCAAATTGCTAGTTAAATGCATACGTCTTTTCAAAGAATTGGGACTTGATGCAAATAGCTTTGATACATCACGTCTGAACGCAGATCAAAAATATCTTATAGAAATATATAAGTATATTTCTAGCAGAGAAAAAACTTCCTTTGAATTTAAAAGACCTTTCTTATCAGAAATCATAGATGAAAAGATACTGGAAGCACTCAAAACCAAACATAAGAATTTTCCGTATGATAAACTTGATAGACATACTGTTGTTATCCACGGCATACATCAGTTTACACCTGCAATGCTGTGTGCCATTGAGGATATTTCACACTTCAAAAATGTAGTATTGCTTTTTAATTATCAGAAACAGTATGAATCAATCTATCAGACATGGACTAACATCTATTCTCTATTTGAAGAAGGAATAAAATACAGTGATGAACCTGAGTTTAAACCAGTTTCTCTACTGATTGATAGCTATCCTTGTAACACACTTGCTGACAATATTGGAACACTTTCAAATGGTAAGCTTGAAGTTAGGCCAGGAATCCTTAATAATATTGAGGTTATCGAATTTGAGAATACTACGGAGTTTGCTGGTTACTGTGCTAAACTTTTTGAAAACGCACGTAAAGTAAATAAACATAATGGCTCTCATAATCCAGTTCTATATGATATGTCAGAACAATTGTATTCGGCTTCTGGCAAGGTAAATGACATACTTAGAGCATATTTCCCTGAACAATTTGGCGAACGCCATTTCCTTGATTATCCTATTGGTCACTTTTTCGTTGCAGTTGTAGAGATGTGGGACAATGAAAATGAGTGTGTCAAAGTTGAGGATATGTCTCTTATCAAGGATTGTTTTGAATCGGGAATAATCAAAGAAAATATTCCTGGGGAACTTCTCAATACATTCAATACTATAGAACCGTATATTGAAAAAGAAACAACACTTGTTGGCATTATAAGTTCTCTTAAAAGGCTTCGAAAGTATGTAAATCCGTCTGATAAGAAACTACAGCGTATAGGATATCTTAATACCAGCAAAGAGAAGCTTGACATACTTAGGATAGCACTTCAAGAACTAAATGAAATAGCTATTAGTTTCTTCTCTGATTTTAGTAGTGGTGGTGATAACTTCAACCGTTTCTACATACGTATTCATGATTTTATTGTTAAACGAACGCAAGATCTGGAGTCTCTTGATAAGGAGATGAAAGAGGTTATTGGCAAACTTCTTGATCGTATGAATAAAATAGATCTGCCTGATACAGGCACATTTACATGTCTGAAACAAACAATGTCGTTTTATCTTAGTCAAGATGATAATCTAATGCACGGGGCAAACTGGATTGTAAGAGATTTTGAGCAGATAGATGGTGATATTCTTAGAAGTAGCAAACAAAAAGCAGAGAAAACTTGTTATCATTTTTGTTGTCTTAGTGACAGCGATATATGTGCAGCTAAGGACGAACGGCTTCCTTGGCCTCTCGATATTAACTTTTTTGAATATTCTTATGAGCCATTAGAACAAAACTATCAAATATTCCTTAAGTCTAAAATGGAATTTAAGAATTTCAAACGTTATGCTTTGCTTTACGGATTGGAATTTAACCGCATCGGTTGTAAACTTAGTTATGTCAAGACTGTTGATTGTAAAAATAACGAATTATATCACCTAATAAAGATGCTAGGAATTAAAGTTAGAAAATATCATAGCGATACTTTTGATAGCTATATGCCGCATTTGAAGTATAGTGATCCGACAGGAGAGCATTATCCAAAGGATAATGAAGGCATTGATAAAATCAAATATAGTATGTGTCCATATAGATTTGCTCTTGAAAGTGTTGTGCAAGGTAAAACTATTTTCAGAGAAAGATTTCTTGTAATATTCTATATGAGAGTCTTATTGCAAAATGCTATTCTTACTAACTACGTTGGAAAGAGATTAAACGAAAAGGAGCTTAAGAACATCATTATTGAAGAATACCAAATTCTTGATGATAAGTTTAAGATTTCAAATGAATATGAAAAATCTCAAATAATCTCAGAATTGTATAAGTATCTTGTAGGATATCTAAGAAAGCATAACAGTTTTAACAAACCATCTGACATCCATAGATTCAGGGATGATTTTTTGGTAGTAAAATTAGACGATTTTATAAGGAATGCAATGGGTATTGATCTTGAGGATATTATAAATAACGACAAAGAAAGATACAAAGATAATCGAGGTGTACATTGCAAATATTGTTCGAGTAAGGACATTTGTTTGCGAATAGCACAAAATTAAGCTTTAGGTGGTGATGATATGCTGAAAATAGGAATGTATGTCAGATGTTCGATCGATGTTGAAAATCCTAATGAACCAAGAGATTTCATTTCGGGTAGAATAGTTGAGATCAACGATTTTTCCGAGGTAGCCAAAGTGGAATTTTTTGATCTTTTAAATCTTAGAAAATATTATAATGTTCCCCAAACGCTGGAATTTCCTTTATCAAAGCTTAATCATTGCATACTTAGAAATGGTTCTCTTGCTGAATACAACGGAAATATGTATCATATTATCCAGCACAATATTGATAAAAGTAATAACTTTATCTACTATTATCTGACTTCTGACACTAGCACAGTATTGAAGATTTGTGAAAAAGATATTAAAACCACATTTAATTCAAGTGATGTGTCACCACTGTCACAGTTAAAGCGCTTTGAGTTTCAAAATCCTATGTGGTATTTTGGCAGAAATGCAGTCAATAACGCTATTCATACTATCGATAACGCTTTCTACGGATTTAAGGAACTTGCTGGTTGTAAGATATTTTTAAAGCCATACCAGCTTAAAACAGTTATGCGTTGCCTTTCCGAACCCAGTTGCAGATATATGATAGCTGATGAGGTGGGTCTTGGGAAGACGATAGAGGCCGCTTCTGTTTTAAAGGTGTATTTATCAGATAAGAAAAATAAAAAAGTACTTGTGTGTGTCCCTGACGCATTGGTTGAACAGTGGAAGACAGAGCTTGCTTTTAGGTTTAGTCTGTTCAATGGTGACAATCTAAGCGGAAACAATATAAAAATAACTCCGATGAGTCAGATAACGATGACAAATGACAAATATGATTTTATTATTATTGATGAAGTACACTCTGTTCTGGACAATGATTGCCGCTATGAAACGATACTAAAACTTAGTCGCACTGCTAATAATGTAATAATGCTCAGTGCTACACCTGTTCAAAGTCGTAGCGAAGAATATCACAAACTTCTTTCGCTGATCCAGCCTGAAAGATATTATGATATGGGAGAAGAAGAATTTACTGGCTTACTTGAATTACAAAATAAAATAGTCCGCAAAGTACATTCTGCGATAGAGTATCTTGAAGATTATAAGGAAGTTATAAGGGATTCTGATAATGAACATAATGAAGATACTCTCGAAGCATTTGACGAACTTGTTGATACACTTGAGGATATAGCTGACAAAACAAAAGATAAAATGATCGAAGAAGATATTGAAAAACTCAATTATGAAGCAGATAATTTTTCTTTGATAAATCTCGAAAGGATGGTTGCGTATATCTGTGAGGCATACCAAATTGAAAAATGTGTAATACGCAACAGAAAGAAACCAGAAGACACAAACAACAGAGTTCTTAAAGAGATATCCTATGAAATGGATTCTGACTTCAATAATACAGAATTTAGAGTTTATTCATTACTTTCTGAATGGATATCTAGTAATAACTTCAACAAAAAAGAGTTTGATACCATGATACTGCCTCTTATCAGTGCATTTTTCAGTTCATCAGAGGCATTTTCTGATGAGCTGAAAAGGATCCCTTCTGTTCCTGTTGAAATCAGAAGATTGACTGATAAATGGATATCAGAAGACATAAAAACAATTGAAAAAATAAGAAGTATTCTGGATGACCCTATGGATTTTATGTCAAGAATGGTTACCGTCTGTGATTATCTAGAACAGGAAGCTTACGATAAAAAGGTACTTGTATTCACACATTTTACCGGAACGCATAAGCTGTTTCGTAGATTGTTTACCAAAATATTCGGTGAAGAACATTGTGCTTTTTTCTGTGAAGGGATGTCACCTGATGAACTGGAACTTAATACTTACCGTTTTCAAAATGAACCTGGTTACCGTATAATGCTTTCTGATGAAAGCGGTGGCGAAGGCAGAAACTTCCAAAAAGCAGATGAGCTTATTTGTATAGACCTTCCATGGAGCGCTAATACACTTGAACAACGTATAGGACGTCTTGACAGAATAGGGAGAGACAAAACTAAGGATGTAGTTTCTGTAATAGTTTATGCGAATGACTCTGTAGAAAAGGATCTTGCTGATATATGGAACAAGGGTCTTAATATTTTCAATAAATCACAAAGTGGTCTTGAAATCATAATGAATGATATTGATGAACAGATAAGAAACGCAGTTATGAGTGATTTCAAATATGGTTTAGCTTCTATTGTTGATGACATGATCGATGAAATCAAAAAGATAGAAAAGCGTGTAAAAGAAGAACGGCATTTTGACATAGCAGCATACGCATATCAACACATAAATAGCGAAATTGAGAAAACTGTAAAGCGCTATAATGAAAATGAGAGAGAGCTGTTCCGCAATTCTATGATGTCATGGTCACATCTTGCTGGATTTCACGGAAATAAAGTTGTGGAGGATGTAGTGAGATTTAATGCATCATCTTTCTCACCTAAATCAGCATACAACACACTATTTGTTCCTCCTGACATGGATGCAATTATAAATGATAAACTAAATCAGATGCAAAACCACATAAGAGTGCTTAATGGTGATAAAGCTATACAGAATGATAATTACTCTATTCAGGGAACGTTTGAACGTAATTTGGCTTTAGAGAATGATTACCTTCATTTCTTTGCACCTGGTGATGGGATTTTTGACAGTATAGTGAACAATGCCGTATCTGCATATAAAGGAAGGTGTGCTGCTGTTGCTATTCGCAGCGAAATAAACTGGGAAGGTTTTGCTTTTAATTGGTATATTACTCCTGATGAACTGCTTTTACTACAGAATAGTATTTCATTGAAACAGATCAATCAGTACCGTGGTTTTCTTTCTTCGAAAATAATCAGCACATATATATCTATGGATGGAATGTGTGTAGAAACAGACCAAAGTGTTATAAGAGAATTTCAAAAATATTTCAGCATACCGGCATCACAACTGAAAAATTATGTTGCAAACTTTGGCAAACGCACGCCTTCAAATGATTTCCTTGATATAAGTAGAAAATTTGCAAGTTCAAATCTACTGTGGTTTAAAAGAACTCATTCTGTCGGAGAATGGGTAAGCAAAGTAACAGCTTGTCATGATGTTGCAAAAAAACAGGCTATTCAAGAGTTTCATAAACTCAGACGAATAGATCTTCTAAGTGATACGCTTAATAGAGAATACAGCTCAATATGTGCCTCAGCAGAATATTTCCATAGAGATATTGACCTTACGGAGAAAATGAGAGTAAATGAGCTAATACTTAAATCATTTACTAAACCGAGAATCGTGCTCGATTCAACATGTTACATAAGGATGATTAATCGATGACAGATCATGATATAATTCATAAGGTTCAGGATTTTTTTGATAATCCGAATATGAGAGTTAATAGCACAGACCTGCTAAATGGCGACAATGTCAATACTGCTGTGGCTGAGCGTATGATAAACGCTTATCAGCGCTTTATGTCTAACCAAACTTTTGAAAAACAGATAGAGTTTGAATGTTCTTTAAGAAATTTTCTGCTTTTTCTCAAAACAAGCGTAACAATAAAAGACTATAATTTGTTGACACCAAATTGTTTTGGTTTGAAGGTAAATTACTCAAACGATAGCATCTATGCTAATTTTGAGCTTCCTAACTATGTTAATGAAACCTTTGTAAGAACTATTTTTGACAATCAGCAAGTACAAAAAGTTGCGGATGACACAGCAATCAAGGTGGTTAATCCATATATCTACAAACTTACTAAACAAAAATTTATGACTTTCAAATCAATAGAACAACAACTTGCTGTTATAGGAGCACTTCGTGTTCCTGCTGGCTATACTGCTATGGTCGCCATGTCCACTGGCGGAGGAAAAAGCCTTATTACGCAGACTGTTTCCTATCAGTATGACAACGGTCTGACAATTATCATTGTCCCTACGATTTCACTTATGCTTGACCAGCAAAGAAACGCTTCAAGTATAATTAAACCTGATAATAAAAAAGAGATAATGTACTATCACAGTGGATGTAATGTCGATGAATTGATCTCCGCACTTGATAAAAATCTTGTCAGAATGCTCTTTATTTCACCAGAAGCTTTGATTAAGAACATTAGGATACAGGACAGCATTCTCAAAGCAAATTCAAAAGGCTATTTAAAAAACCTTGTTATAGACGAAGCGCATATAATCATTGAATGGGGAGCTTCATTCCGCGTAGATTTTCAGTGTCTTGATTCTTTCAAAAGACTCCTGGTAAAAGATAACCCTTCTCTTAGAACTTACCTGCTTTCAGCTACTTTCAGTAAAAAAGTTGTTGACAATCTAAAAATGTTCTATGGAGATGATGACCGCTGGATAGAGATACGACTTGATGCACTGAGAAAAGAACCGCGTTTTGACATTATAAAGTGCAACTCATATACTGAAAAGCACGATAGGATCAAAGAGCTTGTTTGTAAGCTTCCACGTCCTATGATAATATATGTTAATTCTCCTGATGATGCTGAAAAAGTACAACATGAATTAGCCAAAGTTGGATTTGACAATACTAGGATTTTTACTGGAAAAACAAAATCAATTGATCGAGAACGTATTATAAACGAATGGATAAGTGATAAATTTGACCTGATGATAGCCACCTGCGCATTTGGTGTAGGTGTGGACAAAAAAGATGTAAGAACAGTTATTCATTCTTATATTCCCTCAAGCGCAGACCAGTATTATCAGGAATGCGGACGTGGTGGACGTGATGGCCTGCCATGTCTAAGCGTTATGCTCTATACCGATGATGATATAAAAGCAACTATGTCAATGACACAAAAAGTTCTTACCGTTGAGAAATTATGTGGACGTTGGTTTAGTATGCTTAACAACCGCAAAACTAATATTCGATTGGATTCTATTGTGATAGATACATCTGTTAAACCTAATTACAGTGATATAGATTCTTTCTATGTTGACGTAAATAATGCCGATATCACATGGAATGTTTATGTTATTCTATTGCTTAGAAGAGCTAGAATGATCGAAATAACAGACGTGAAATATAGCGACGACAGGTATATTTTTAATATAAAGCTAATTGACAAACGAATTAGGTTTGATTGTGAGCAAACCATTGAGATCTTTAATGGTATACGTGATGATGAAAGTAAAAGTATCTATATGGAAATAAAAGAATTGACCTCTAAATTACGAAGAGTAGGAAAAAGCTGCTGGTCATCAATGTTCAATGACATCTATCTTCTTACCGAGGAATACTGTGCTGGATGCAATAATCATAACAATATAAGATCAGAACGAGGAAATCATTTTCCATTAAAAAAGCCCATTTTCTATCCTGTATCAATTCCAGAAGGAAAACTATGTGATGTTATGACTGGCACTAAAGAAATGCTTATAATTTGTGAAGAAGATTCTTATGAAATAATACAAAATTTACTGATCGATGCTGATATCATAATCATACCTGATGAGTCTGAATTAGCAGTTAGGTTATTAAGCTGTAAAATTATAAAACCCACACAATACTACATGGGGTATAGTGAATTCTTTGAACTTAGTCGAATGAACAGTTACTACTATCTTTCAGGAAACATCGTTTTTTATATTGGCGATGATCAAGAACTTGCTGAGAGAGTACTGAATATATCTCATGACAAGGAATACAACCGTGTATACGTAGTAAACTCCGATTTTTATATTGCTAAACGGAACAAGAACATATCCGAACTGGTAAACGGAGCTTGTAAGTATGATTATATTATTAAGAAGGAGCTGATATAATGTTTTTTAGTCCTATAAAGAAAGAAACTATTCCAGAACGTGTTCTTTCGATAAGTCAAATTGTTGCTGATAAAGGACCAATAGATGAAAAAGATCTCAATAATATTCTTATACCACCAGAATTGAACATTGCTAAAAACAGCTATTTCGGATCTGTGTTAGACACAGCCAAGGAGCTGAAACTTATAGATTATAATGGCGAAAATAAAATCATTTTCACTGGCAATAAAGATAATATAAAATCATTAACTTCATTTCGTCTATTCTGTAATTCAATGGTTTTTAACGATAGCTCTTCTGATTTTTATAAAGTAATCTCTTGCTTTTTGGAGGCAGATGACAAATGGTTAAGTTATGGTTCAGTTACTACTTCTACTGAAGTTATAAGACTTATAAATGCTGAAACAGGAATACCTTCTCTTAAACTTGAGAAAGATGTAATCCTTGGTGTGAGATTTTGGATCAACTTTCTTGGCTTTGGATTTTTTCAGGAACAAGCTAAAATCTTTCTTCCAAATATGTACACAGCATTGAAAGATTTTATGCTCCTCGGTAATATCGAAAAAGACAAGGAATATTCTGTTGAGGATTTCCTCAACAATCTTCACCACAGTTCGTCTGTTGCATTAAAAGGTGCCAGAATAAAACAAACGTTGAATCTTGCCATGTCAAATGCTCTTAGACTAATGCATGATAATAAAGAAATTGAACTTGAAAGACATCTTGATAGTGAAAAAACATGGCATCTGTTCCCAAATGACGAACATGAGTTCACTTCTGAAGTTACACATATCATTATTAAGAAGGTGGTGAAGTAATGAATACGGCTATTGCCAAAAAGAGAATCAATCAGGTGTTAAGAATAGATTCTATTGATAGTACAGACAGTGATTTTCTTGCAACCCATGTGCCTTTTCGCAAAATAGTAGTTGGTACAAAATCGGGAAATCAGTTTGAGGAAACTTATAGATCTGAAGAATATATATATAGGGACATCTTTAATAATGAACTAACGAAAAATGAACATCAATTTGTTATAGTTGAAGGCTCAAGTGGTGCTGGTAAATCACATTTTATACGTTGGTTATATGCTATGCTTTCTGCCAAAGAAGAAAAAGATGATGCAGTTCTTTTGATACGAAGAAGTGATAACACACTTAAAGGAACTATCAGACAGCTTCTTGATATTAAGGAAGTTAAAGAAATATCAAACAAAGAAGCCTACGAACGTCTTGTAAAAGCAAATAAAGCTATTACTGAAAATAAGTTTAAGTCAACCATCTATCATCAGTTCATAGTAGAAATTGAGAATGATACCAGCGAGATGTTGAGCAGCATGAAAAGAAAAAAACTTGTTGCTTTACTTAATAACTCTTTATTTCAAGAAAGGCTAATGGCTGCAGGAGGTCCAATAGACAGGATCTACAACAAGATAACAAGTTCATCATCTAGTATTGATCTTGATTTGATCGCTCAGTTTACCAAAGAGGACTTAACACTTGATATTGATTTTACCAACCAATTAGATGATGCTGACAAAAAAGCGCGGGACTTTGCCGACAACCTTTTAGAAGGCGGCGATGATGATTTTATAGTGAAAATAACAGCATATATGAATTCTTTCGTTGAAACTGTAATTCAGACAAGTGCCGGCATTGAACCAGGCGATTTTCAGCAGATATTCAAAGAAATTAGACAGGAATTAAAGAGAAAGGGAAAAAATTTAATACTGCTAATAGAAGATATTACTTCATTTACAGGTGTTAATCAGGCTCTACTTAACGCTCTTGTAACTGGTCATACAGGTTCAAATGAAGTAGACAACTTATGTAGACTGATTTCTGTTGTAGGTACCACAACCCAGTACTATAATCAATTCAGAGATAACTACCGTGACCGTATCACAAAGCAAATAACAATACATGACGGCGTTATCGGTGAAAACAAAAACGACCTTGTTCAATTTGTCGCCAAGTATCTTAATGCTATATCTCTCGATAGCGAAGTTCTTGATGAATGGGTGAAAAATGGTGCTTATTCAGAAGAAATGCCGGTTTATGAAGACGATGATCTTGACCATTGGGATAAATTTAAACTGGCATCGGGAAGGCAAATATCTCTTTTCCCTTTCACTAAAAATGCGATTATAAATCTATACGATGCAATGTCAAATCATAAAACGCCGAGATATATTCTGAGAGATATTATAGAGCCTGCTGTAAACGAGGTATTATATAGTATATCGACATTTCCTAAATTTTGCTTAGGTTGGCGTTCTTCACTTCCTGAATCGATTGAAAACAGAATAGGAAATATAGTTCAATCTATAAAAATACCTCAGGAACAGAAATCTGATTACAGAAAACGCTTGGTTACTTTTATGAGTTTTTGGACAGATAAAACACTTGATGTTACGAGTAATGGTCGCATTGCTGGAATAAATACAAAGATATTTTTCGAACTTGATTTTAGTGATTTTGTTGGCAAGCTCACAAGCACGACAAATATCAAGAATATACCAGACCACGTAGATACTTCAGTTAATGCTAACGACTCTCTAACTAAAACAAATGACACGGATGGTATAAATGATGAAGCTGCCGTTGAATCGGAAGATCAGGCTCAATCTTCAAATCCCACATTGAAAGAGATCCTTAAAATTGATCCGAAAAATCAGAAAAATTATAATTCATTCAAAGAATCTGTGTTTGCTTGGCATTATGATGGTGCCAACCTTATGGGCTTTGTTAATGTTCGTGAGCAAATTAGTAATTTTGTTTATGATGCGATCAATTGGCAGCAAGAAGGAGTTCCGCTTGATTCAAAAAACAGATTTAAAGATTCTGTAGGCAACAGACTAATTGGGTTTGAAAGGCAAGATCAAGGTATTAGTAGATGTATTGTGATACTTTGTGATACAGACGAGACGTATCAACTTCTTCTCTGCTTTGGTAAGTGGCTCTATCTAGGAAATAAATCTTGGAATTTTCCCGATTCAGCTTCAGCAATCTACCTTGCTACCTCATGGTTGCAACGAAACAAAGATCAGTTTGTAAATGTTATAAAGGATGTAAATAAAGGTTCTGCCATTCCTGCATATATCAAGGCAGCTATGATTGAAAAAGTGTACAAGTTAATAATCAACGGAAAAATAAGTGATGCAAAACTTAATCATCTAGGAGATGAAACATTTCTTCGTGCGGATAGTTTAAAAAATAAATCGGCTGAATTTTCAATAGGGCACTCTCGTGCGTGGTACGACTTGCATCAATTTATATATAATGACCCTAAAACGCCCGACGCATATACAGCTTCTGTCAGATACTTTAACCTTATTCAGGGTATGTCGATCAACACAGATAGCTATGTGCTAAATTATTCGCTTTATCAAGCTGCATTGAAAGAAATTCGCAAATCAAAATATATTCTAGATGAAAATGATGTTAATATCAAGGATAAGAAAGAAATTTTTGAGCTGGCACAAAAAGTAATTACTAAAGTAAAAAAAGTAGTAGAAGAAGAAACCAATCTTGCACATGAAACTGCAGCAAATATACTTGGCTTTTTTGAAAACATTGACATGGAGGATGAGATGGACGCAAGTGATATTCGTGATCTCATCAATGATATTCAAAGCTTTTACCAACAATGTTTTATTGCGGGGGTCAATATTAGCAGTAATAATGTCGATTTAGAAGAGCTAAAAAAATCGGCTCCAAAAATCGTACAGGCCATGAGAATACTTCAAAAGGATTATTCTGAAGATGAAGATATTTCTGTGTTATATTCCTTCTCATCAAACCCAATAGGCGTTGTTTTACCTTTTCTTAAATTACTGCAAAAAGTAAACAATGATATTGATACCGCTTATGGTCAGATGCATAGTGAAAAGGAGAATTTGACACGTAAAGGCAACTGGAACGATAATGTTGATCCTCGTTTTGAACAACAGCAAAAAGATTTTGAAATTTTATTAAAGGCATTAGAGGGGGTGGAGTAGTGCTACATGAAAAAATTCAGTCAACCATCGCTCTAATTGAAGATGTTGTTGATAATAGGCAGAAAGAGAATGATAACGCCAATGCTGCCAAAAGAAATTCTACTTTTTTCGACAGCTTAACAAAACTCACCCCGTCTCTTACATCCTATGTTCTTGCTAGGAAAAAATTTAATTTCTCCTTGCAATCAAATACTGCTACTGATTTGCAGTATCTCATGAATTATTCAAAACAAACATTTGACAATTTAAAGGCTGTAAGTCCTGGAAATTTTAAACAGAAATCAGAAACATTTATAGCTTCAATTTCAAAGGAATGGGAAACTTTCTATAAAGCAAATATCAGTGAGTTAATAAATAATCTTAACATCATTGTCCTTGTTCACCCAGAACCTAATGTCGTAAGAAGTTGTATTGCTGCTATTAATAAATGTGAAAAGTGGCCATTGACACAGGAATGTATTAATTCATACGATGTAGCACGACAAAAAGCGGATATGCTTCTGGAAGAGATGAAGTTTGATAATGAAATAATGAATTTTCTCATTAAAGTTCGTGATAAGAGGGCTACTCTTACCGACATTACACCTTCAATTTTGGAGTGGATCCGTGCTGAGAATATTGCAGATAAAGTAAGTTTGAGCATTAAAAACACTCTATCATAAAGGACACTAAACGTCCGAAATGCATAGTCGCCTTGTACCTATATATGTAAATTATAAAATATACTGTAAATTTACCATGAAAAAATAAGTTTAAAAACCACAATGATAAGGGTTCAACCGTTACCATTGTGGTTTTTTTCGTAAGTATTTCAGATTTTCTGTCTATATATAAATGTGAAACCGCTGCACCTTTTTTGTCATTTTTAGGATACCTCTCCCCCTTACCCCCATAATTCTTATTTCTAATTTTAGGGAGTTTTGATAGCTAGTATTATATAAATACTACTTACTAAATAATAGTTGTAAGTTTAATATTTTTATATATTTGTCTGTGACATAAAATTCAAATAGCAAGATAACATGAAATTAATTTGACAAATATTTGTTGAAAATTAATTGTTAGGAGGTATTATCTTGAATATTTATTTCATAGATACGCTGGAACTCACTTACAGTTCCGACTTCGATGACATAATTAAACTAACTAAAAATTTTAAAATGGTAGACCCTAAAAAAGGGGCAGGCAATAAAGAATTTATTTCCACTGAATTAAGTGACATGGGCATTATAATAAAAACAAGAAGAAGCAGTAAGGCTGAGTTGTATAAAAATAGCAGTAAGTACAAATTAGTACTTAGGATAAATCCTAATAAATTTTATAAGCCTTATATGAAGACTGAGCATATAAGCAATATTATAGAATTTTGCGATATGGTCGAGCGGTTGGATATGCAGATACAGTATTGTTTTAGCGGCTTGACGATAGACGATTTTGAGATCACGAGGGTCGATCTGACGGAGGATATTCACGGTATCCCTGAGGACAAAATCACTCAGTACATACGCATTATGCGTCAGCTTTATTTGACGCTTGGTTTTCATCACAACAAGAAGCTTGAGGAGAATACTGAGGGTTTTGATCCTGACAGTTCATTCAATGCTGTCAATGACTCTAAAAAGGTAGAATTTGTTGTATATAATAAGGGTCACGAAGTTCGCAATAAGAAGAACAGCAGTGATGAACAGAAAGAACATTACAAAGACACGATGCGTGTTGAAGTGAGGTGCAGGAAAAAGTTTGCGGACAAGCTTTCCGAGAAAGCATACACGGCTCAAAAGCTGGTGGAAATTTACCGCAGGAGAATGGAGGTCATAAGAGATGTTTTCGATGACGTTTTTGTGCTTAACAAAGACAGTTGTTTTATATCGCCCTACTGGCAGAAAAAACAGATCAAAAAGTACGTTTCGGGCAAGACAAAGCTTGGCGAAAAGATGAATGATTTTTCAAAGCAAATTGCGCACGCTTCACGACCTACTATGGAGAGCGTGATAGAGAACAGCGAAAAATGTCAGCGGTCAGTTTCAAAGCTACTCAGCAAATTTGAGGATATGGGCGTTTCATCAGTTCCAACAAGCGACAAGGAAACGCCGTTTTTACAATCGCTGAACACTATTTTTGGGTTTTCTCCGCCGAGTGAGGAGGAAAAAGCGTTGTATGAATATATACGCAGAAAGTCTAGGGGGAAGGAAGTGTTTTGGTATGGAGGTGATTTGTAGGGATCATAATAACGCCCCTGTACCGAAAAACACAGTACAGGGGCGGTTCTTTTTTCACCTCTTCCTCAAAAACTCAATAACACTAAACTTGTATATCCTCCACCTGCTGCCTATCTTGAAACCCTCTATCTCCCCTGTTTTAAGATAACGGAGCATAGAGTTTTTGCCAATCTTTAAAAGCTGCTGACATTCTTTAGCGGTAAGGATGTCGGGTATATCGTCAAACATAATTTATCATTCCTTTCAAAAAATATCGGTTTATCTTAATGTTCAGCGGTTTAGTACGGCACTTTTCGGAAACTTGATCTTTACAAATATACATCATCTTTATGAAGTAACGCAAATGCGGAAAGGAGGGCGTTACGATGAACAAGGCTAAAGTCATACTCGTGCTTGTGGGCAGCGTGCTGGCGGAGATAGCGCAGGAGATCATCACCTACATCGCAGAAAAGGACGAGTGAACACCATAGGCAGGCTTTCGGGTCTGCCTTTAATTTTTGTATTTTGTAAAGGAGTTTTAAAATGAGCGAACTTACCCATTGCAGCATTTGCGGCTGCGCTTTAGAGGACGAGGCGGAATGCTATGAAGTCGAAAACGAGATACTTTGCCAGGAGTGCTACGATAACGAAACTGTGGTATGCGACCATTGCGGCGAACGCTGTATCGAACAGAATACCGTGAGCGATGAGAATACTATCCTCTGCACAGATTGCTACGATAGCCATTACTACCGCTGTTCAAACTGCGAAACTATCGTGCATTCCGACGATACGTACTGGCGCGGCGATAATGCCTATTGCCGTGAATGTTATGACGATTGCTATGACAGCGGCGACTACATCAACGATTATTACTACAAGCCAAAACCCGTGTTCTACAAACTGCCGAAAGAAGACAACGTGCGTTTTTACGGCGTTGAACTGGAGATAGACGGTGCAGGAAGATACGATGATAACGCGGAAAAGATATATGATACAGCTAATAGTCAGAATGAAGTGCTTTACATAAAGTCTGACGGCTCACTGGACGAGGGAATGGAACTTGTCAGCCACCCTTGTTCAATAGATTTTCATCGAAAGAAATTCCCGTGGGACGAGATAGTAAAAAAAGCCATTGCCCTTGGCTACCGTTCGCATAATACGTCTACCTGCGGACTTCACGTCCATATAGGCCGAAAGCAGCTTGGATATTCCTACGAGGAACAGGAAGAAGTCATAAGCCGAATAATGTTCTTTTTCGAGAGCCATTGGAACGAGCTTTTCAAGTTCTCACGGCGTACTGCATACAGCGTTGACCGCTGGGCGGCAAGACACGGTTACAATGACAAGCCGAAAGAGATACTTGAAAAGGCAAAGAAAAGCACTAAGGGCAGATATGCCTGTGTGAACATCACAAATGCTGATACTGTTGAGATAAGATTGTTCAGAGGCACGCTGAAATTCAACAGCTTTATGGCTACGCTTGAACTTGTTGACAGCATATGCGAAAATGCAGTTTGCCTTAATGACGATGAACTGAACAAGCAATCCTGGACGGATTTTGTGCTGGGCATAAAGCCTGAATATACAGAGCTTATCAGGTATCTGAAAGAGAAAAGGCTCTATGTTAACGAGCCTGTCAGTGAGGAGGATTAACTATGTGTGCGATATTTGGATTTGTGAATTACAGACGTTCGCTCAGCAGGAGCGAGATGAAAGAACTTATCAACAGATTATCCGTCGAGTCAGAGGTAAGGGGCAAGGACGCAACGGGCATAGCGTATGTGAAACACGGCGAACTTAAAGTTTTCAAGAGAGCAAAGCCTGCTCACAAGGTAAGGCTTTATGTGCCTGAGGACACAGTTATCTTCACAGGTCATACGAGAATGACTACGCAAGGCGACGCTAGGTACATTTACAATAACCACCCGTTCACAGGCAAAACTGCGGACGGGTCTTTTGCTTTATGTCACAACGGCGTGCTTTACAACGACAGTCAGCTTGCAAAATCTGAACGTTTGCCGAAAAGCAAGATAGAAACTGACAGCTACGTTGCCGCACAGCTTATTGAGAAATACGGCAAACTTGACTTCAAGACCATAGCAAAGATGTCAGAGGCGGTAGAAGGCTCTTTCGTATTCACGATACTTAGCGACAAGAACAAGCTTTTCATTGCAAAGGGCGACAATCCGCTATGCCTTATCCATTACAAGCAGTTGGGGTTGTATGTGTACACGTCCACCGAGGATATTATGAAAAATGTGCTGAAAGGCAGTTTCCTTGAAAAGCTGCCTTTTGAAGTGATAAAGGTCACAGAGGGAGAGATCATAAGCATTGACAAGCGTGGGCGTTTTGAGAAAAGCAGTTTTATTCCAAACGAGTTCTGCTATGGCTGGAACTATTATGGATACAGAAAGCTCGCTTATGATGATGACGAACTTTTCGATATATGTGGTATGTTCGGGGTATCGCAGGAGGATCTTATGCTGCTTTACGATATGGGTTACACGAACGAAGAGATAGAGGGTATGCTTTGCGACAGGAGTATGTTGAGGGAGTGTATCGAGGAGGCTAGGGTGCTGGTGGGAGAATATTATTAGGAGGTATTTTATGGCATACACATTCAGCGGAAGCAGATACGTCACAAGCGGCGTGGCAGAAAACTTCCCTATTGAATTGCAAGTGGCGTTATTTTCAGCCGTAGAGCAAATGCGAGAAAAGGTCAGCGGAAAGCTTGATTATCTGCAAGTTTTCGAGATAGTTACAGAAGTCAAGGGGCAGAAAAAATTCCTGCACATTTATCATATGCAGGAATGCCCCGAGGCTAAGCTTGAATATTTCATACCGACCGACGTGGAGATAAACAGCAGGGCGTATATGATCGACGATGTGGATCATATTACGCTGCTGTTGGCGGAGGAGTATTGAGTTGAAAAGGAATCACAGCTTTAGAGGGGGGCTGTGATTTTTTTCTGAACACACCTCTCCTTCGCCTATTTACCTTACAATTATACTTCAAAAGGTCGGTCTTGTCTATGCAGCAGAAGTATAAATTTACCTCTTCCCTTTTCACCTCCTATTCCCATTAGCCAGATCGTTCACAATATCCGCAATGTTCTCCAGCTGCCTTTTGTTGAGCTTTTTTAGGTCAGAGATCAGCTTACTCAGCTCTTTTGGCTGCTCGGCGTCGGCGTCGAAAAACTCCTGCGGCGTAATGTCCAGATACTCGCAGATATAAAAGAAAGAGGTCATAGAGGGCAGGGCTTTTCCTGTTTCGATATTGTTTATATACCCTGCGTTCTGTCCAATAGATAAGCTCATATCCCTTGCGGAAACACCTTTCTGTGTGCGAAGTTTTGAGATCCTCAAAGCAAAATTATTGTCATACATGAATTTGTTCTCGTACATTATTTGCACCCCCATATATAATATTTTATCCTATATCATTATGCATTATGTCGGAATTTTTCCTATAAAGGGGTTGAAATATGTGAAATAATATGATATAATGATGTAAAGTATTTGAAATAATGCGATATTTGTATAAGAAGCGGATTGTGCCATGTTTTTTGTTAAAATAAAAAAATATCTTACGAAAACGTTATACTAAGCAGCCAGCTTAACAAAAGTGAAAAAGAATGTGTTATAATTAACATACAAAAACGTATTATTATGTCAGTTATAGTTGATAATTGACAAATCAACAAGGAAAAGGAGTTTTTGACATGAACGAAAACATCAACAAGAAATTTGACGTAAAAAACTTTGACTATGATAAGTGCTATGAAGAAGTAAAGGAAAATGCTTCAAAAAATATCAATATCATAGTGTGCGGAGCTACCGGCGTTGGCAAAAGCAGCCTTATAAACGACTTCTTCGAGTTTGATAAGGATAGTGCCGCTCCTGTCGGAAGCAGCGGAAAACCGCAGACAAGGGGCATACACGAGTATCATTCAAAGAGCATTACCTTGTTCGACACTGAGGGCTACGAGGTAGAAAGCTCGTCTACGCCGGAAAACAGCGCTTTTTACAAAAATATAATAGATCTTATCGACGAACGCAAAAATACATATTCTGCGGATTTGGGTATGCACATCCACGAGGTTTGGTACTGCATAAATAACCGCTTTATGGATATTGATGAAAAGCTGATAAAGGACATACAGGCAAGAAATATCCCCGTGTGCGTTATTATTACAAAGGTGGATAACCTTGACGAAAAAGAGGTCGCTCAGATAAAGGACGCTGTCGGCGAAGCCGGAAAACGCAATAGGATAAACGGCATTGAGGTGTTTACCTATTCTACTAACAGCGATCTTGGCGACGAGTATGTGCAGAAATCTGAGATAAACAGCTGGGCACATCATAATCTTGACGATTACCTCAGAGAAAGCTTTATCCCGTCGCTCAAAAAAGCGCAGGGTCAAATGGCAGAAATGATGATAAAACACAAGATACCGAAATACGCCGCTTTGGCTGCAGGTACAGTTGCGGCTACATCGTTTGTACCCGTGCCATTTTCCGATTCGGTACCGCTTATGGGCATACAGGTAAAAATGGCGATGGATATTTTAAGCTGCTACGGAATAGATAATGATATGAAGGGCGTTGTGAGAAATTTAGTCGGAGCGGGCTTCGTTTCTTATGTAGGAAAAACGCTGGCTTCTCAGCTGCTTTCGGTGATCCCATTTGTCGGCGGCGCGGCGAAAGCCACGGTAAATGTTTCAGTGGCAACTACTGTTACGGCTACCCTAGGCGTTACGATAACGAAGATCTGCGAGGAATACACTAAAGCCTGCATAGAGAGCGGCGGCTCGAAAGACCTTATGGTCACCAAAATTTCCGACTTCTTTACTGTTGAAAATCTGAAAAAGGTAATGAAAGAGATCAGCAAGGGCAAGGAACAGAAGGTCATAAAGGAAATAGTAAATGCTTTAGTTGATAAGTTCAAAGATACGAAAAAAGGAGCAAGAAGATAATGGAAGGCGACAAGATAAAAACTAATATACTGATAGCCGGCAAATCGGGCGTTGGCAAAAGCAGTCTGCTGAATTACATATTTGGAGAAGAAGTTTCACCGACGGGTGCGGGAAAGCCCGTGACGGCTAAGGGTCTGCACGAATATTCTTTCGAGCTGAAAGATAACGACCGAATATCTTTTTCGATATGCGACAGCTGGGGTCTTGAACCCGATAAGGCGGACGAATGGCACAAGCAGATAATCGACAAAGTAGCAGAATACGACAAGCACTCTATCAATGAATGGTTCAGCACCATAATCTACTGCCTTAGCGCCGACTCTGACAGAGTGGAAGATTTTGAGATAAGCATAATAAACGACCTTATAGCTGAGAAAAACAACGTAAACGTTGTGATAACTCACTGCAAGTCTGAGAACGACGACAGAGCGGAGCGTATGAAAAAGCGCATAGTTGAAGACGGCGGCGTTTCGGCTGACTCGGTGATATTCGTGAACAACTATGAGAAAAAGCTTATCTCGGGCGAGGTAAAGAAGTTTGGACGCGAAGAGGTAGTAAACTGCATTATCCGCAACTTGTGGAACAATTACAAGGTAAAAGTGCCGTATAAAATAAAAGAGCACGCTAACGAAATGTTTCGCAGCGAACAAGATAAGCTTCATGATATGGTGGCAAGTACAAGATTTGTTCTGCGAAAGCATCATAAGCTCGATAAGTTTGAAGAGGAAATAAACAATGAATTCGGAATGTTTGTTTTTAAGTCTGTAATGAAACTAAATAACGAGTTTAACGATGCGTATAATTATTATCAGCAGCTGTCACAAGAGTATTACGCGATCGTTTTTGGTATGGACGCGTTAAAGCTGCTGAACGACCCAATAATGTTTTTTGACGCAACAAAGGCTTTCAAAGAAGAAGTAAGTCAGCAGGTGGAAAGGATCGCCGAATCAACGGGAAAAATACTGAAATTCATGAACCAGGATGTTACCAAAGAGCTTATGAAAAAGCTTTTTGCAGAGATAAAGATAAACGTAAAGACGGCAAAAGCTATCAAAAATGACCTTCATGAAACGGTGGACAAGTACATTGTAAGAACGAAAGGCGTAGTTTTTGAAGAGATCGAGAAAGTTGAGGAAAAGCTGCTCGCTATCGAGATCAAGATATAGGGGGTGCAACCAAATGACCTTAAAAAAGCTAACAGCAATAGTCCTCACGGGTGCGCTGTTGCTACTCACCGCTTGTTCTGACAGCGATTCAGGCAGCGGCAAAAAAAGCAAGAAGAAAGACTACTACACCATTGGCGAAACTTGGACAGTTGATGGACAGTGGTCGCTTACCATCACGGGAGTCACGGAAACGACTGAGCGCAATGAGTATGCGGACGAAAAACCTGCAGCGGTCTACATCGTGGACTACGAATATACAAACATCGGTTACGAGGACGAGGACGGCATAGCAAAGGGCATTTTCTTTGACATGGAGGACACCATAACAGACAGCAATGGCGTTATGGGTTACAGTTACCCAGGCGACGTTGCGAGAAACCCAAATGAAGCGCCTATCGGAAGCACCTGCAAGGCTCAGGCTTGCATTGGTGTGGACAATGCGGGTGATTTCAGGATCACTGAGAGCCATTATGATTCAGACGGTGACGAACATTCGGCGACTTTTCTTATCGAAGTCGGCGGAAGTTCGGCAGACGAAAAATCTGACAGCGCCGCTAAGCCGACGGAAACTACCACCACAACGACCGCCGAGGCGACCACGACTAAGCCCGTGACCACGCTTGCGCCGTATGACATTTACGACGACACGGTGTATGCGAACGACCTTATCTACGAAACGGCGGACGATATTTTTGCCGAACTGGGCGACGATTTCAGCATGGATTTTATATCAGTGGGGCAGGAAAACATCATCGCCGTGGAGAACGACGTCGTGTATCCGAACACAAAGATAGGCTTTTACACCACGGACATACAGAACATCGGCACGCTTGATTTTCCATATGCGATACACGTCACGCCGGGCGGATACATCACCGAGGGCGTGCAGGTTGGAATGACGTACAACGAGCTGAAAGCCATTTGCCCGAGCCTGGAGGGCGCAACGCTTGACGGCGGAACGTTCGGCCCGACGGCGTGGATAAACATAGACGGCAACGCGTGGGGCATAGAGTTCGACGTATCGCAGGCAGACCGCGAGCGGCTAGGCATGGCGGTAGGCGTAGCTGTTGATCTTTCGGAGCTTAATCCTAAGAGTACACTAGGGTATTATATTAGTTCGCTGAGCTGATATTTTTGAATTTTGTTATGGCAGCTTTTCGGCTTTTTAAGGAGTCGGAAGGCTGCTTTTTTATCTTGATTTTAGTTACTTTTCTTCATTTGTTGTTACAAAATGATAAAAAACGCAGCTAAGTGATTGACTATTTGTGGGAAATGTGGTATGATGTAAATATATAACTTCTTATAATTTTATCTTATTTGAAGTGGAGGTGTGACAATGACCATACTTGCAAAAAAAGAAATGTCAGAAGAGGATATAAAGCTTCAATTCATTACTCCTGCTATTCTTGATAAGTGGGATAAAAACAGAATTACAATGGAAACAAGGATCACCGACGGTAAGATCTGTCTGAACGGTAACTTTGTCCATCGTGATAAGAAAAGCGCCAAGTTTGCCGATTATGTTCTGTATTGGAGCAGCAGTTTCCCCATAGCGATAGTTGAGGCTAAGGACAATAACCATAGCGTATCATTCGGCTTACAACAGGCTATAGCTTATGCTCAGATGATGGATGTACCTTTCGTTTACAGCTCCAATGGTGATGCTTTCTATGAACACGATATGCTGACAGGTATGGAGTGTGAAATTGCACTTGATGATTTCCCTACACCTAATGAGCTTATGGAACGATACAAGGCAAATGCGAACGGCGGGCAAGGGCTGTCAGAGAATGAGCTTGCAGTCATCAGCCAGCCTTACTATTCAAGCCAGAATACCTACGAGCCAAGATATTATCAGCGAGTGGCAGTAAACCGTACTGTTGATGCTATTGCTCGTGGTGTAATGAGACTCCTGCTCGTCATGGCAACAGGCACGGGCAAGACCTATACTGCGTTCCAGATCGTGTACCGTCTGCTTAAAAGCGGTATGAAGCGTAAGATACTGTATCTTGCCGACAGGAATATTCTTGTGGATCAGTCTATACAGCAGGATTTCTCTCCGCTTGAAAAGGTCATCCACAAGATCAATGTTGCTAAGGATAACAAAACCACTATCACCTCACATCAGGTCTATTTCTCGCTGTATCAGCAGTTGATCGGTGATGATGATAAGGAGCATTTCTCCGAGCTGTTTGACAAGGATTTCTTTGACCTTATTATCGTAGATGAGTGTCACAGAGGCAGCGCCAAAGAGGATAGCAAGTGGCGCAGGATACTGGATTACTTCTCCTCGGCTACACAGATCGGTATGACCGCTACTCCGAAGGAGACAACATATACTTCTAACATTTCGTATTTTGGCGAACCGATCTACACATACTCCCTCAAAAACGGCATTGAGGACGGATTTCTCGCCCCGTTTAAGGTCATCAGCATCACAACAGACATTAGTGACGGCTGGAGACCGCTGAAAGGACAGCGAGATTATTACGGCAACGAAATTGAGGACAGGATATACAACAATACCGACTATGACTACAATATCATCATTCAGGACAGAATCAACCAGGTTGCCCTTGAAATTACGAACTACCTTATCAGCACAGACCGTATGCAGAAAACGATAGTATTCTGTGCGACAGAGGACGCTGCGGAGCGTATGAGAGTGGCTCTTGTCAACTTCAATAAGGATATGGTTGCTCAGAATCCTGATTATGTGGTGCGTATCACAGGCTCGGACGAGTACGGCAAGAGCAAACTCGATTACTTCATTTCTGTCGGCTCTCCTTATCCTGTTATCGCCACGACTTCCAAGCTCCTGTCTACGGGTGCGGATTGCAAAATGACCAAGCTGATCGTGCTTGATGAAAATATCGGCTCTATGACTGAGTTCAAGCAGATCATCGGCAGAGGTACCAGACTGCGTGAAAAAGAGGGCAAGACGCACTTTGTAGTTATGGATTTCAGAGGTGTGACAAGGCTGTTCTACGATAAAAAGTGGGACGGTCCGATTGAAATTGATCCGAACTATCACCCTCCGAAACCAAAAGAGGGACCGGATATTATTGTCGATCCGCCTGCACCTCCTCCTGAGCCGCAGGAAAAGCCCTATGTTGATGTGAACGGCTGTACTGTCCGTATCATCAACAAGGTGGTATCGGTGTACGATGCCGACGGCAAGCTCCTCCGACATGAGAACATCATAGACTATACAAGAACAAATATCCTCGGAGAATACGCCGACTTAGAGCATTTTATCAGAAGTTGGAACGGCGAGGAAAAGAAAAAGACCATATCTGAGCTTTTCAAGGAACACGGCATTGACCTGCAAGCGCTGAAAGAATCGCAGGGTATGGGTGATATTGACGATTTTGATTTTATCATTCATGTTGCGTTCGACAAGAAACCGCTGACACGGAGAGAGCGTGCGAATGATGTGAAGAAGCGTGACTTCATCAGCAAGTACAGTGGAATGGCAAGAGAGGTCATAGAAGCTCTGCTTGAAATGTACTCCAACGAGGGTATCTATCAGATAGAGGATACGCAGGTATTGAAGCTTGATCCGTTTATCAGAATGGGCAAGCCTGTCGCACTTGTCAAGCTGTTTGGTGGTAAGGACGGCTATTTGCAGGCGATCCGTGAGCTTGAAGAAGAAATATACAAGGTGGTATAAAACATGAGCAGTTTAGGTAATTTCGTAAAGAGATTACGGGATATTATGAGAAACGATGCAGGTATCAACGGTGATGCACAGCGTATCGAGCAGATCGCTTGGCTGCTGTTTCTCAAGGTTTACGACACAAAGGAAGAAGATTGGGAATTTGATGATGATGCCTATGAGTCTATTATCCCCGAAGATTGCCGTTGGCGTAATTGGGCGGTAGATGACGGCAAGGGTACAGCTTTGACAGGTGATGATCTGCTTGATTTCGTCAATAATACGCTGTTTCCCACGCTGAAAGGCATACAAGTTTCCAAGACTACACCTATCAATAAGGCTATCGTCAAGACAACATTTGAGGACACCAACAACTACATGAAGGACGGTGTTTTGCTCCGACAGGTGGTCAATGTCATTGATGAGCTTGACCTCACCAATTATGAGGAAAGCCACGCATTTGGCGATATTTATGAGTCTATCCTGAAAGAGTTGCAAAGTGCAGGCTCTGCCGGTGAGTTTTACACGCCCCGTGCTGTGACTGACTTCATGGCACAGATGATAAAGCCTGTAATCGGTGAAAAGATGGCTGATTTTGCCTGCGGTACGGGCGGATTTATCATCAGTTGGCTCAAAGCCCTTGAATCACAGAAAAAGACTGTTGAGGACAGAGCGGCGTTTGATACCTCGGTTTACGGTATTGAAAAGAAGCAGTTCCCGTATATGCTTTGTGTCACAAACCTTCTGCTCCATGATATTGACACACCGAGAGTATATCATGATAATTCGCTGTTAAAGGATGTTCTTGACTATACGGAGGACGATCAGTTTGATGTGGTTCTGATGAATCCACCATACGGCGGCAGCGAGAAAACGGAAGTCAAGAATCATTTTCCGTCTGATCTCGCAAGCAGTGAGACTGCTGACCTGTTCATGTCGGTCATTATGTACCGCCTGAAGCAGAACGGCAGAGCTGCGGTCATTCTCCCTGACGGTTTCCTGTTTGGTACGGATAACGCAAAGGTCGCTATCAAGAAAAAGCTGATGAGCGAGTTCAATCTGCACACTGTCATTCGTATGCCGCACAGCGTTTTTGCTCCGTACACCTCTATTACTACAAATATCCTGTTCTTTGACAGGACAGGCTCGACGAAGGAAACATGGTTCTATCGTCTAGATATGCCCGACGGATACAAGAACTTCTCCAAGACCAAGCCTATGAAGCTCGAACACTTTGCTCCTGCTGTTGAGTGGTGGAGCGACCGACAGGAGATCACCATTGACGGCTTTGACAAGGCGAAGAAGTACACAGTTGAGGAGCTTGCGGAGAGAAGCTATAATATTGACCTCTGCGGTTTCCCTCATGAGGAAGAAGAAATACTCCCTCCGAGAGAGCTGATCCAGCAGTATCAGGAGAAGCGTGCAAGCCTGAATGCGGATATTGACCGTATTCTGGAGCAGATCACGGGCATTCTCGGTATCAGCAATATGGAGGACTTGACATGACAGCACAGCAGCTTAAAAACTCCATACTCCAGATGGCGGTGCAGGGCAAACTCGTTCCGCAAGATCCGGGTGATGAGCCTGCAAGCGTACTGCTCCGGCGTATCAAAGCCGAAAAACAGGAGCTTATCAAGGCAGGCAAAATCAAAAAGGATAAGAAATCCTCGGAGATATTCAGAGGTGCTACCCATAATTTGCCTTATGCCTTCTGTGAGCAGATCGGCAAGGAAATTCGGGATATTTCGGACGAGATACCTTTTGAGATTCCTGATTCGTGGGAATGGGTAAGATTAGGGAGCATTTGCGAAATCGCTCGTGGTGGTTCACCCAGACCGATCAAGCAATTCCTTACGGATGATCCAAACGGAATAAACTGGATAAAAATAGGAGACTCCGACAAAGGCGGGAAATATATAAACGAAACAAAAGAAAAGATTATTCCAGAGGGAATGAGTAAAAGTCGTTTTGTTCATAGAGGAGATTTCTTGCTTACAAATTCTATGAGCTTTGGTAGACCCTATATTTTAAACGTCGATGGTTGCGTACACGACGGTTGGCTTGTTTTAAGTGGCTATCAAACAGCATATGATAAGGATTTTCTTTACTATCTGCTAGCATCAAGTTTTGCATATTATCAATTTTGTGAAGTTGTTAGTGGTGCTGTTGTGAAAAACTTAAATAGCGATAAAGTTGCCTGTGCATTGTTTCCTTTGCCACCTATTAACGAACAACACCGCATCGTAGCCAAGATAGAAGAACTCCTCCCATACATCGAAAGATACGGCAAGGCAGAAGAACACCTCACAACCCTCAACACCACCTTCCCCGAAGCCCTGAAAAAGTCTATCCTGCAAGAAGCGGTACAGGGCAAGCTCGTTCCGCAGAACCCCGATGATGAGCCTGCAAGTGTGCTGTTAGAGCGTATCAGAGCTGAAAAACAGGAACTTATAAAACAGGGAAAAATCAAGAAAACCAAGAATGAATCCGTCATCATAACAAGGGATAAAATTCCTTATGAGATCATCGACGGAAAAGAGCGGTGTTTAGCCGATGAAGTGCCGTTTGAGATTCCGGATAGTTGGTGCTGGTGTAGGCTGGGAACGATATTTCAGCATAACACAGGCAAGACTCTTAATTCCTCAAATCATCAAGGAACAATGATGCAGTATATTACAACCTCTAATCTATATTGGGACAAGTTTGAATTGGATAAGCTCAGGGAAATGCTATTTACAGACAGCGAGGTAGAAAAATGCACTGTCACTAAGGGTGACTTGCTTGTTTGTGAAGGCGGAGATATAGGCAGAGCGGCAATCTGGAATTATGACTATCCTATGCGTATTCAGAATCACATACACAGATTACGCTCTTATGCTCCCGTCGAGGTTTACTTCTTCTATTATGTGTTTTATCTGTATAAAAGAGCTGGATTGATTGGCGGTAAGGGTATAGGCATACAAGGACTTTCATCAAATGCAATAGACAAGTTACTAATACCACTCCCACCTTTAGCTGAGCAAAAGAAAATAGTCGCAAAGATAGAAGAACTTATGCAATACTGCGACAAGCTATAAAAAACGGGCATACTCTCGTTTCTGAGGGTATGCCCGTTGTGTTTATGGATCACCAGTCAATAATACTGTCCACGATCTCACGCTGTTCTGTGGCAGTCTTACGCAAATAAATACGAGTAGTCTCGATGCTTTCGTGCCCCATTAGGTCAGCAAGAAATGCAATATCGTTACAACGTTCAAGAAAGCTCTTGGCAAAGCGATGACGGAACGAGTGCGGATATACCACCTTTGTGTCAATGCCGTACTTCTCTGCAAACTTCTTCAATTCGCCCGAAATGCCCCTTGTGGTGATACGCTGTCCTCGCTGATTGAGGAAGATGAAACCGCTGTCATTCTTCTTTTCTGCAAGCCACGCAATGGCTTCTCCCTGCAAGGACTTCGGAATGTAGATGCGGCGGAGCTTACCGCCCTTAGAGTACAAGTCGAGATAGCCGAGTCTGACGTGTTCCACCTTGATCTGGATCAACTCACTCACTCTCGCTCCCGTTGCAGCAAGAAAGCGGATCACAAAGTACCAGAACAATTCGCCGTCCTCTTTCAGACGCTTCTTGAAGTACAAGTAATCCGCTTCACTGATAACATTTTCAAGGAACGGCTTCTGCTGAACCTTTACAAAGGACAGCTTCCACTTCTCCTTGCCCACGCTTTCAAGGTAGCAGTTCATTCCACGCAGTCGGAGATTTACCGTCTGCGGTTTGAAGTGATCCACAAGCCATACCTTGTATGCCGTAAGGTTCTTCTTGGTCACGCTGCCGTACTGCTCGATGAACTGTCTTAGGGCGAACAGATAGGCAGACTTTGAGTTTTCGGACAGATTTGTCTTGTCCAAATATGCCTTAAATGTGTCAATCATATCGAAAGACCTCCTTCCGATATAATTATAACTGAATATACGATTTAAAAAAATAGGTATTATATTCGCCCTGCAACCATACCGCCATTCTCAGTTTTCTCAAACTTCATGATGAGCGGATCATCAATCTCGTATGTCTGAGTCTCCCAGTTCCATGCACAGACATACACAGCAGGAAAGGGCGAACGCAGAATCGCTTTGAAAAAAGCACCGTAACAGCCGTTTTGTGGTCCGCTGTGAAGCAAATCCATCATCACACGAAATTCATCTTCCAGGACGAAGATGAACAGGTCGGTATTGCCGCTTTTATGCTTTTCGCCCTTCTCTCGCACTTCACGCAGAATGTTTTCAGTTGAACATTCGATGATTGGAGAATCGCAATCAAACTCAGAAAGCTTTTCTCCAAAGACCCATTTTGTAGGATCATATCCCATATGCGATTTCACGAGCTTCAAATCGCATCTGTATTGCACCATTCCTTCCTCTGTATCGGGATAACGGTATTCATGGATTCTATCATAAACATTTCGTGCTTTCTCCATGATTTCAAGCTGTTCTGCGGTGCTTTTTCGATGAAACCGATTGATATGCGTTATGATTGCATTGTTATGTAGTGTGTGGGTGACTTCAAGAAAACGCTCTTCGTCCAGATACTTGAAATCAGGCATAGACGGACGGGAGTTGTCATCGTGATAATTGTCATCAAAAGCTACTCCCTTGCGCACAAGTATCATTTTTGCTTCCTGTTCGCCTTGCTTCATACGCTCACCTCTGAGTTAACCTTTCAATCATGGGCATGATCTCTTCGATTTTTGCGACTATGCGCTTTTGTTCTGCAAGAGGTGGAATTGGTACAAGCATATTAGCAAGTGTTTTTCCATTACAATTCGGTTGTGCTGTTGCTACTGTACCATTTCTTAATTGAATCCAATACAGGTCACTTTCCATAAAGAATTTCAAATATTCAGATGACAGATTATTACTATACCTTGTTCTTATTAAGTAGCCTGCATATATAGCATCTTTTGGCACTTCTTTTACAAGATATGACTTGCCAACAGTTCCTCCTGTTCTTGCAAATAGTATATCATTTTGCTTCAATAAGTATGTTTCAATGCTTTCTTCATCAATATCACAAAAAGGAACGGTATCCCATAAAACTTTATTATCTTGTATATCACTAATACGAACCATTTTTATACGTCCATTTTCTTTTGCAGGAGCATTATATCCATACTGTATTGATTCAGATATAGTTCCCCATCTGCACCAACACCAACTCTCCGGCAGCTCAAACGGCACTTCATCGGCTATACACCGTTCTTTTCCGTCTATGATCTCATAAGGAATTTTATCCCTTGTTATGATGACAGATTCATTCTTGTTTTGCTTGATTTTTCCCTGTTTTATAAGTTCCTGTTTTTCTGCTCTGATACGCTCTAACAGCACACTTGCAGGCTCATCATCGGGGTTCTGCGGAACGAGCTTGCCCTGCACCGCTTCTTGCAGGATAGACTTTTTCAGGGCTTCGGGGAATGTGGTGTTGAGGGTGGTGAGGTGTTCTTCTGCCTTGCCGTATTTTTCGATGTATGGGAGGAGTTCTTCTATCTTGGCTACTATGCGGTGCTGTTCGGAGAGAGGTGGCAGAGGAATTAGTGCCTTATATAATCTATCATCATTTATTGCAGGATATGCTACACCCTTAGAGTTTTCAGTATCATTAGCATAATTATCAAAATCTGGTGCAAGTAGATAATAGAACAAGTATTTATTAAGTAAACCGCTGTAACAAGTCATTGTAGCAAATCCCGTGCTTGCAATAGGTTGTAGAGAAAATTGCCTGTCAATGATACACATATTATGCAGATATGGTCTTACAGTAGAATAGATAATATCGCCAACATCTATTATTTTCTTTGCTCGTGACGGTGCTTTATCGGGTGTTATGATATTCTCTGTATCGCCTAATCTTTGTCTTTTATTGTCAATCGAACCAATATCAACATAGCAGAAGTCTGATGTAGGCTTCATTTGACCTCTGTTATAAACGATACTTCCTAACCTTACCCACTCCCACGAATCAGGAATCTCAAATGGTATCTCGTCCGAAATATCCCGTATCTCCTTGCCGATCTGCTCGCAGTAGGCATAAGGCAAATTATCAGAAATATATTTTGTGATTTCTTCACTGCACCATTGCCATACACACAGAAAAATGCTATAATAAGAATAACAAATATTTCAAAGATTGTATTGAAGTTGGACTAAGTTATAAATCTTCTATGCCCTAAAGCGTAGATGAAGTTTTTGGATTGGCGAATCGCAAAATGTAGGAGAATTTGATTTAACTATAAATGTAGAAAGTGGTGAAATGCTATGTGTATAAAAGTCACAGGAAAAATACCTTTTGAAAACCAAGTTTATCATTATTGCAGCCTTGAAACATTTCGTCTTATTGTGGAGAACAAAGTTTTATTTATGTCAGACTATCATTATATGAATGATAGTTCAGAAGAAAAATATTTTTTAGATGTTTTTGAGGAAGAAATGAAAAACTTATATGACGGTTTATCAGATGAAGAAAAAGCAAATATTGAAAGCGATGATTATATGAAAAAATATATGACGAGGCTTTCTGAATTATATGCTAATGTGTGCTTTATTTGTTGTTTTTCAAATATACGAGATGATTTAAACCAGTGGCGCGCTTATGGTGATGATGGTAAAGGTATATGTATAGGATTTGATAAATCATTTTTTGAAGGGTTGGCAAAAGGGAGATTCTTTGCTGAAAATGTAACTTATAAGACAAAGGAAGAATTACACTCTATTATTTCAGAAAAATTGATTTCAATAAAAAATGAGCATAGTTTGATAAAAGACTCAGGTGAATTTACTCGTGAAGTAAAAAGGAAAATAGGACTTAAAAGAGCTACTGTAAAAAATCCTGCTTTTTTAGCGGAAAATGAATTTCGAATTGGTTTATATGATTCATTAAGTGATGATGCTATAAAGCATTATGTATTTGATGATATACATATGGGAGCAACGGGTTTGAAACAATATATGGAAGATATACATGATTTAGATGATAATATAAAAATCTCTCCTGTTGATTATAGAACAAATAAAAATCGATTGATCCCTTACAGGAAACTTGAATTAGGCTCAGAACTATTTAAGGTTATAAAATCGGTGACTATAGGACCATTGTGTCAAGCCTCGCCTGCGGAACTTGCTAAATTTCTTGTATGCAAATGTGATAATTGTTTTTGTGGAATTGATACAATATACAAATCTACATTAACCTACGTTTAACAGCCATTTATAAAGATTTTTGTACTCCCGTATCAAATTATAAGCCATCACCTCATTTTATACGGCTTTTATTAGACTTTTATAAGACAAATTACAATTTTATAAGAAATTAATCTTGACAAACTCTAATAAAATCAGTATAATTATATTATGGAGGCGATAAAATGCTTGATAATGAACTTGTAGATATGGTGAAACAAATACAACTTGTTCGCAGCGAGAGCAACAAGATAGAGATAAAAGCGGCAAATAAGGGCTGCCCCAAGGTGCGTGATTCGCTGTCCTCTTTTTCAAATCAGTCGGGCGGAGGCGTTATTATTTTCGGCGTAGATGAAAATGACGGGTACAATGTCTGCGGAGTTTATGATGCCGCTGACCTTATGAAAAAGGTCGAGGCGCAGTGTCAGGAAATGACGCCTGTGATAAGACCGCTGTTTTCCGTTGCATCTATCGACGGCAAAACTGTCGTATCTGCCGAGATACAGGAAATTGATAATACTGACAAACCCTGCTTTTACAGCGGTGTGGGCAGGCTGAAAGGCTCATATGTCAGGTCGGGCGACGCTGACAGACTTATGACGGAATATGAGGTTTACAGCTATGAGGCTTTCAAAAAAAGCATTCACGACGAGCTGAGAACTTGCGAAAGAGCCTTTACAAAGGACATTCAGACCAACGCATTCAAGCTTTATTTTGACTTGCTGAAAAGCAAAAAGCCTAATCTTGCCGAGCTTTCAAATGAAGAAATATGCCGTCTGCAAGGTTTTACTGATGAGGGCAAACCGACTTTGGCAGGGATAATGCTTTTCTCAAACTACCCGCAGGCGTTTTTTCCGCAGCTTTGCATAACGGCTGTGTCTGTGCCCGGAACTGAGATAAGCAGTACGGCAAGCGTCGGCGAACGTTTTATAGACAATCAGCGAATAGACGGAACACTTGTGCAGATGCTGAATGATGCTTTGGTGTTCGTGCGCAAAAATATGAAAACTGCGACTATCATAGACCCGAACACGGGCAAGCGAACGGACAAGACGGAATATCCTGTAATTGCTATAAGAGAGCTTATCCTGAACGCTCTTATCCACAGAGATTACAGTATCCACACGGACACAACGCCTATAACCATAAAGATGTTCAGCGACCGTTTTGAGATAGAAAATCCCGGCGGACTTTACGGCAGAATGACGCTTGACAGATTGGGAAAAGTGTCTGCCGACACAAGAAACCCTAAGATAGCAGGTGCTATGGAGATACTCGGTGAAACGGAGAACAGATACAGCGGCATACCTACGATAATAAATGCTATGGAACAAAGCGGTCTGCCTGCGCCGAAATTCGAGAGTGACAGAGGCGTATTCAAGGTGACGTTGTACAACAGCGCCGCCGAAAGCGTGCCGATAGATGACATTGAAACTGAGATACTTGAATTCTGTAAAACGCCGAGAAGCAGGAATGAGATAGCGGAGTTTTTCAATGGCAGAATGACGATCGCTTACGTTATGGAAAGGTACGTCAAGCCAATGATAGCAAGCGGCAGGCTTATTATGACGATACCTGAGAAGCCGAAGAGTAAGTATCAAAAGTTTTTGGCGAGGTGAGGATAAAGGTAGAGTGGACAATTACAAATGAAAATGCAAATCGGAATTTGTGGAGGAGAATATGAAATGAAAATCTATGATATTTCTCAAGAGGTTTTCGGCTGTCAGGTATATCCAGGCGACCCGACACCGAAAAAAAGGGTGATTTCTTCAATGGAAAAAGGCGATTTGTATAACCTGACGGCTTTTAGTATGTGCGCTCACAACGGCACGCATATAGATGCGCCGTTTCATTTTATCAAATACGGAAAAACCGTAGATTCCGTAAGTTTAGATACATTTATAGGAATGGCTTATGTTGCAGAACATAATGGAATCGTTTCTGCCGATGATGCCACGGAAATACTTGAAAAAGCGAAAAAACAGAATTCAGAAGCGGCAAAGAGAATTCTTATCAAGGGAGATGCAGAGGTCTCTGCGGAAGCAGCTAAAGTGTTTGCTGAATCAAACATTTTACTGCTTGGTAATGAATCTCAAACTGTCGGTCCTGAAAATGCTCCGATGGAAGTACACCTTATCCTATTAGGAGCTGGCGCTGTATTGCTTGAAGGTATACGTTTAGCAAAAGTTTCAGAGGGAGTTTATTTCTTAAACGCAGCACCATTAAATCTATCAGGTGCGGACGGTTCGCCTTGCAGAGCTATACTGATCGCTGCTGAAAGATAAATTCCAACTTATAGATGTACAACAAAATTATCATCAACATAACAGCCACACCTAGTGCCAATTTGACAGCACGGGTGTGGCTTGTTTTTTATGCGATCCTGCTTGCTTTCCCCGCAGAAAAATGGTATAATGAGAATAACAAAATTTTTCAAGAAGGCAGACTGTATGGGCGTATACGTCCGTTTTGCTTGTGAATAATAGCTATAAGGAGATGGTGTTGTGCTTAGAATATTTTTTGGAAAACACCCTAAAGAAATATACAATACTGAGGTCTATTATGCAAATCAGTATGATAAAATGTGGGTCATGGAACCATTTGCAAAAAAGATCATTAAGGATATTGATGACTCAACTGTAATTGGCCCTGATCTTATAGAAAACGATATTTTTGGCAAATTTAATTCAACGGAATTGTCAGCGGGCGTTAAGACTCTTTTGCTGATATATAATCAGCCTAAAAAGATCTTCAATATTTCAAATTGCGGAGATAACTGCTCAAAGTATCTGCTTGAAATGGCTGAAAACAAGGATATTACGGTATCATTGCATCATTTGATGGACTTTGGAAAGTCTTTTTCTGTGAAAATAATAAATGAAGGGAAAAGAAAAGTGATTACAGACCCAATTGAATATTTGATGCTTGCAGATAGATATCTGAGGAGTGAAGAAAATGAGGGGTAAAATAAAAATACAAATAAAAAACAGGCACATAACGTTTAATTTTACTCTTGAGAGAAATGTAACGATATTGACAGGGGACAGTGGCACCGGAAAAACGAAACTCATCAACATGGTGAGAAACTATTCCGAACTTGATGAACAAAGTGGTGTAATTTTAAAGTGCAGTAAACCTTGCCTTGTATTGTCAAATGCTAATTGGGAAACCATTCTTGAAAATACTCACGAGAGCATTGTTTTTGTTGAAGAAAGTACACCATTTCTATCTTCTTATGAGTTTGCAAAAGCGATTCAGGGTTCTGATAATTATTATGTTCTTGTAACAAGAGAGCCGTTGGCACAAATTCCATACAGCATAGATGCTATCAGGAAGATCCATAAAAATGGTGCAAAACCGAAGTTCGAGAAGATATATAAGAACATTTCAAAAAAGGATATATCAGCATTTCCATATGATATTGTGATCGTTGAAGACAGCAGGTCGGGTCTTCAGTTCTTTAAGAAAGCAACTGAAGACCACGATCTCGAATGTATCAGTTCTAACGGAAAGAGCGGAATTGTAAAATTACTGGAACAGCATAAAGGTAAGCGTATTCTTGTAATAGCCGACGCTGCGGCACTTGGTTCGGAAATCAAAGTGCTTATGTATTTAAAGTCCGTATCAAATAATAAGATCGATCTTTTTTTGCCGGAGAGTTTTGAATGGCTTATTCTTCGCTCGGCGATTTTTGACCGTAACGATAATGTTCAAGAGATTTTGGCTGACCCAGCAGAACATATAGATTGTGAAAATTATTTCAGTTGGGAGCGCTTTTTTACTGCATTGCTGGTGGCAGAAACTAATGGCAGAGCAAATCTTGAGTATCACGAGAACAAGAGCCATATCCCTTCCGGATATTTATCCGAACAAAATATTTATTCTATTTTAAATGCAATGAAAAAATAGTAATAGACAAGCCATACTCTGTGCTGATTTGATTGCACAGGGTGTGGCTTGTTTTTTGTGTGATCCTGCTTGCTTTCCGCTCGGAAAAATGATATAATAGGAGTAACAAATATTTTCAAAAACTGTGATGATAACACATTAAATACAGGTAAGAGGATTAGATGACTCCGACCGTAGATATTATAGAGCTTTATTTTTAGATTGTGATGTACTTGATATGACTATAAAATCGCCCTTGAATAAATCTATCTGTACCGAATGGCTTGAAAATGACATAGGTTTATGATATACACTTAATAAAAGCAATTGATAGGCAATTTTCGTTATACTAACCTTGATAATATATATATTAGATACATTACCATTTTCAATATTGAAAGGTTGAAATTGACAGCTAAATTGTAGCGTTGCGAGCTGAACTTAAAAAGTTTATTGAGTTTAAAACAAAAAAACAGAGAAAGAGAGTATGTAAAATGTCGGACAAATCAAATATGTTTTGGTCAGTTTATAAGAAGTTAGAAAGTGACGTTGTAGATTTATCATACTATATTCATTTTTCAGATGAAACAAGTGAAAACGGGCACAACCAAATATGGACATTTTCAAATAAAATAGCAGACCTATTAATCGCTATAAGTATACAGATAGAGTCTTTGTTTTTAGAATTATACAAAATAGAATTTAAGTGCAGTTCAGATAGTATAGGAGCTGCAATTAAGCAGATTGATAAGAAGTGGAACTTGTCGGACAAACAGGTAAAGATAATCTCGCCCAATATGTATTTTACTGATACACATGGTTTGGGAAATGAATTTGCCCCAATGGGATATATCCCCAGTGATGAAAATGATTATTATGTTGCATACTGTTCAGTAAAACATAATCGAATAAATGAATTACATAAAGCTAATATAAACTCATTAATAAGGGCATTAGCAGCACTATTTATATTGAATATATATTATTCTTTTGAAGAAATCCAAATAGACAAAATATCAGATTATAATTACACTTTAAACTCCAATGTCTTTATAGTGAAATTTTCCATAAACGAATGCTCGTCGAATGATATTCTATTTGTAGAAGAAGATGCTGACTATCTGAAAAAAGTGTCGGAATTTTCCAAAGGGATTCCAGATTTTGAAAGCGAAGAATTTCTTAGATATCAAGATGAAACCCCCGAACCTAAAAGATATACCATAAAAATAAATAAACAGTAGAAACTCTAAAATGCCGAAAACTAACGAAAAACTTTACGAGATTATTTTTGAACAGGTCTCTAATCTTGATTTACGCATAAAAAAATGATATAATTAAAGCAGATTGTTTATTGCAAAAAGTTAGGGGTTTATTATGAGTAAATATGTTTGGTGCGAGGATAGTGCTTCTGGGTTTGAATTTTGGAAAAACATTTTCAAAGTGATAAATCCTGAGTTTACTGTACAAACTAAAAGAAATAATACAGAATTACGAAAGGCAGCATCAAGAATTGAGGCTGATGGCAACGAATATTATATTCTAATAGATAGTTCTGTTGATAATCATGATGTTGTACGTGAAGTGAAAAAATTAAAAGAAAGCGTAGAACAAAAAGAAAACGTTCAAATAAAAGAAATCCATTCATTTGAATTTACGCTTTTATCTTTTCAAAAATTAGAGGATTGGGTATTTGCTAAAGACGATGAATTGAAAGATAAGAGAATAAAGTTTCTTAGAGCAAAAGATATTTTTGTTGATATACAATTAAATTCTAGAAGCCAAGAAGACCTTATAGAACTTAAGAATAGTCTTAACTATTCAAACAACTACAATACAGAGCAGTTGTCAGCAAAACTGTTGTTCGACATTACACGTAATACAGGATTTGAAACTGACAAGGGACATCTTGGAGAGTGCTTTGTTAATAACTGTTGTGAAATGGAAAACAGACAAGCAGACGACATTTGCGGTTTGGATACAGACAGGCTTTCTTCAGAAGATAAGGCAAGACAAATTTATCAGTGTTCCATTTTAAAAGATGTGTTGCAGTTAGAGAGGTAATAAATGATTACAATATATAAACACGGTCAGATTCCAAAATCAATAGAAATTGTTAAATTGAACGATGTTTATTTTAACAAATATACTGCTCAAATGCTGGATAATAGGGCAAATGAGATAATTGAAAAAATTGACCACGCTGCATTGACCGGGCCATATACAATTAAATCACGTTTTGACGGGACAACGCTGAACACCGACAAGCTTTCCAGTGGCTGCAAGACGGTATTGAATATAATGTACAATACTGATAAGATTTTTGACATAAGAGAATGTGGTGATAATGCTCTTGATATGATCTATTCTCTTGACGAAGGAAAGATCTGTTGTGATTATCCGCTTATATCATTTGATATGACACGAGTGAACGTGTACGATAAGAGTAAGAAGAAATGCAGAGAAATAGATGATTATGAAGAACTGAAGGAGTGGTGGAGCGATGAAGATTAACCCGATCGTGATGCAAGAGATCAATACTACCCACACCTCTTTCATCGTTGATCTGCATCTTGATTACAACGTTACCTTTATCACCGGTGACTCAGGCGTTGGCAAATCCGCTCTTTATTCATTTATTGAAGAACTGTCTGCAAATGATAAAAGAATAAGGTGCTTTAATTACCTTGACCAGAAAAAGAATTACAAAGCTTCGATAAAAAATTCGAAGGATAAGCTTTTTGTAATAGACAATGCAGATATTCTGCTCGACGATAAAATGAGGCAGTATATTGCTTTTGATGCGCAAAACCAATATATAATAATAGGACGAAATCCCACCGGCTTAATGCTTGAGTTAGATGAGATCTACGAATTGTCGAGCGAGAATATCAATGGCAGAACACTATTATCATTAAAGAAAAGCTTTTAAACGAAGAGTTGGAAGATAGATTCTAAAAAAAGCTGTTTAATTTTTTCAGCCCAATAAAATCTAAACTGTTTTATAGTAGAATCCCCACCACCCCACCAAATCCCCATACGCCAATTTTACGCCAAAATGGCGTAGGTTTTGCGAGAATATATAAACTTTTGTAAAAAGCAAAAACGTCGCAAACCCAGTAAAATCAAGGGTTTGCGAGCTTTTGAAAAGATATAAAAAGACGGTGTGGGTATTTCCCTACGATGAAGAGTTTGGACAAAGAATAGTGCGTAAATACGCAGGATAAGAGCAATGGGTAAGCTTATTTGCGACCAATTTGCGACCAAAACAAAGAGAACAAGCTAAAACTTATATGATAGTTTAAGGAGGATGGAAGGAAACTTCCCTCCTCCTTGTTTATATATCTGGAAGGAGTATGTTCATGGCAAATCTAACGAAGCAAAAAAGAGACCAGATGATTGCTTTTCTTGAAGAATTAAAGAAGGAGCATTCTGATGATACATCTGTCAGAGCTTTTAATGAGATAGTAAATCATCTAAATGATAAAAAATTTGGAATAGTATTCGAAGAGCATACAGAAGAGGTAGATGAAAAGCTCGTGGATTATATTCCTGTTTTTAGTGAAGATGAGAACAGAAAGATTCTTAAAGACAAAGAGCAGAAATGGAATTTCTTAATTGAAGGTGATAATTTACAATCGCTATATCTTCTTGAAAAAACTCACTTTGGGAAAATCGATTGCATTTATATAGACCCGCCGTATAATACAGGCGCTAAAACATGGAAATATAACAATGATTACGTTGATAAAAGGGACACTTATCGTCATAGTAAATGGTTGAGTATGATGAGTGTTCGAATGTCGATCGCAAAAAAACTCTTAAAAGAAGATGGAGTTTTTATTTGCGCGATTGATGAAAACGAATTAGCAACCACCCTTTTGCTGATTGAAGATGTTTTTGGAGAGAATTATAAGTCCGATTGTATTACGGTTGTGCATAATCCGAGAGGGATACAGGGAGATAATTTTTCTTATATCAATGAATATGCAATATTCACATATAGGAAAGGTTTGAAGGCTATTACAACAAGAGAGTTGTCTGAAGAAGAAATAGATTGGTCTCCGCTTCGAAATTGGGGAGATGAATCTGAGCGTCATGATGCGGCAAATTGTTTCTATCCTATATATGTAAAAGATGGAAAAATAGTCGGATTTGGTGATGATGTAACAAGTGATGATAGTTTTCATCCAAATAAGAATGAGTACGATATCGAGATTGGAAAAGATTTCACCCCGTATAGAACGGTATGGAACGATAAAAAATATGACGCGAATGAGTATGGAACACAGTTGATTAAGAGTATGATTCCTAACTGTGATTTCTCATTTCCTAAATCAATTTATACTGTTTATGAATGTTTGTATGCTGTTACTAAGGATAAACCCGATGCGATAATACTTGATTACTTTGCAGGTTCGGGAACAACAGGACACGCTACTTTGATGATGAACAAACTTCTTGGTGGTAACAGACACTTTATTTTATGCACTAATAATGATGTTGGTGAGAAGAAAGAAAAAGAATATAAGAAAAAGTATGGGGAGATTGATTCTGAAAGCGATAAATGGATAGACTGGAAAGAGAAATATGGAATTGCAAGCTCTGTAACATACCCCAGAATTAAATCCACTATAGAGGGCTTTAAGCATAAAAAAGACTTTAAGACATCTTTGCTCGAAAAGAAACTAACAGCTTCGAGTCTTTCAAGGATTGATACTGTATTAGCTCAGATAGAAGAGATAAAAGAGCGTGAGAAGAATAACTATACGGATATCAAGGTAGTAGTTGAGGATAATACGGTTAAGCTTCTAGGTATAGTAAAAAAAGCTAAGGAGATAGAAGGAATTCCATCCAATCTGAAATATTATAAATGTGATTGGACAGAGCGACATCCAGAGGATTATTTCTTGAGTAATGCTCTTTGCTTGCATATAAAAGAAATGATTGAATTACAAAATGCAATAGAAATCAATGAATGTAAAAATCTGCTATTGCTGAATAAATCAGATATTGAAAAAGCTATGAAATTAAAGAAGGAGCAGATAGAAAGTATCTGGCTAAATCAAAGCATCATTGTGGGTAAGGAAGAGATGAAATTCCTAAATGAAGTTGGGTTCAAGTATATTCCGAGAGAATTCTTTGGACAAGAATTAAAGGAGGCGGCTGAATAATGTTTAATGGTAAGTTGTTCAATTTTCAAACGAAACACGAAGAAAACCTTTTGAGCAAATGCGCCGACCATGAAGAGATGGTTTTATATGCTCCGACAGGATCAGGAAAAACCGTTATGGTCTGCAAATTTATAGATGATTATCTTGATGAAAATCCGAATACAGCATTTCTATGGCTGTGTCCGGGGGCAGGTGGACTCCATAAACAATCTGAGGATAGTTTTAAGGAGCTTACATCAGGAATACAGTATGGTGATGTTTATTCGTTTATAAATGAACCTGACCCCAGAGGACAAGTATTCTTTATAAACTGGGACAAAATCAACAGTACTTCAAACGTTGTTCTTAAAGAAGGCGAACATAAGGATTTTATGTCTAAAGTTTATGCGTGCCATAATGCAGATATAGACATTTTTATGCTTATTGATGAGGAACATAAGTATAGAGATACAGCAAATGAATATGTGGCAAAGATAAATCCCGTACATGTATTACGAATCTCCGCTACTCCTGTAACTGTAGCAGACCATGTAGAAACAATTACAGATGATGAAGTGATTGGTGCAGGTCTTATTGCTATGGGTATTTCTGTAAATGAAGGCGTAACGCAAGCAATACAGGAAAATAATAATCTCGACGATGATATTATGCTGCTTGAAATGGCAGATAAAAAGCGAAAAGCTATTAAAGCAGAATATGAGAAGCTCGGATTAGATATTAATCCGCTCGTAGTTATTCAGTTCCCTAATGGTAATGAGGACTGGATTGATAGAGTTAAGCAAGCTTTATCCGATATGGGATATACAGAAAACTCTGGCTTCGTTGCATCATGGTTCTCTGGTGACCATCCCGATAATCCAAAAGAGATAACCAAGCTTAATGGCGAATATAGATTTCTTCTTTTCAAACAGGCTATCGCTACTGGTTGGGATTGCCCAAGAGCCAAAATTCTTGTTAAACTTCGTGAAGGAAGTACAGAGCGTTTCAACATTCAGACGGTTGGAAGAATCCGCAGAATGCCAGAGCGTAAGCATTATGATAACGATTTGTTGGATTGTTGCTACTTATATACTCTTGATAGTGAATTCTCCGAAGGATTAACAAGCAGCATTAGTGATAGCTTCTATACATATCAGTATAAAAAGAAGCCTAATACATTTAATATAACACTTACAAGAGAATTGCTCGATGGAAACGATAGAGTATCTGTTAATCCAGAGGCAGTTGTAAAGGTTGTCAGAGAGCAGATGCTGTCTGAATGTGATGTTAACAGCGATGGTAAACTTGAGAAGCGTGAAATGGAAGTAAGCAAAGGTTATGTGTTTGGAACTAAACTTAAAACATCCGCTATTGAAGGTGTAGCAAGAACAACACATGATATGACAAAGCTTAATTCTATTTTCGGCGGTGAACACCAGATAAATAACCATGATGATGGTTTTATTATCAGAGATGCAAAGCGTAAGATTGCAAGGGCTATAGGCATTGATGAGAACATCTCAAATAATGCATTAAGGATTTTATTCGGACCGCAAGATATGCAGTTGTCTTTATTGTCGGAAGAAGAAAGAGAGTTTGAGACTGAAAATAAACTCCTTGAAGACATGACTCTTAGAGAGTATAATGCTTTTCTTGTAAATAATAGAGATAAACTTGTTGAGCTGTTCAGTACAATTGATGAGAGTAAAATAGCTGATGTTAAAGAAACAGAGATAATTGAGAAAGAATGGTCGATTCCTCTTTATCAGTATTATAAACAGCACAAAAAAATTGCGTCAACAAAAATGATGGAATCAAACGTGTTTGAAGGCTATGGGAATAACATTCTTATATCTCCAAATCGAACTTGCTCTGAAATAGCGTTTGAACAATGGTGCGAAGATAGAAACAACTATATCAAGTATGTTTATAAAAACGGCGATAAAGGTGATGAGTATTTTGGTATTGTATACCGCAAAGCATTTAGGAGAAGTCACTTCTATCCAGATTATATAATTCAGACTGATTGTGGTGACATTTGGATTATTGAAGCTAAAGGTGGTATAACTGCTGATGGCAGTTCAAATAACGTTGATAAATATGCAGCGAAGAAATTTGAAGCATTAAAGCACTATGCAGAACGATTTACTAATGTCAAATGGGGATTTGTAAGAGCTGTAGGTTCTCAAATCTTAATGTCAAATACGGTATGGGACGAGAATGTTATGAACAGCAAGGTTTGGAAGCCTATTGTCGATATAATTAAAGAATAAACTACAGAAAGAAACGGATCTGAATTAAATCAGTTCCGTTTCTTTTTATTATTCAAGATAACGTGTGAACAAGTTTACAAACGCATTAGCAAGTTTTGTTTTTTGGGATTCGATTAGCGCATTATGAGAAAGTGGTTCAAAGGTTGTATCTACCAAATAATGAATAAACTTATGGTAATTAAATTCATTATTATCATAGAAAAAACTATAATAGACTAATGGTTCAAAACAGCCTTTGATAACAAATCCGTCTTCGTTCTCTTTCTTTTTAGATTTAAGTATGAGTTTTTTCTCGGGAAACCTATTTTTTAGAAATGACGTATAAGAATTCTTGTTTATATTTTGAATAGGGGTAACAGCGCTATATTCTATATAAGCTTTGATAACCTCATCTTTAAACGAATTCTTTATATTGTGTAAGTTAGAATCAATCCAGAATTTTCTCCAGGCTGTTAGTGTAACATTATTAAACAGTGAAGCGCAGTTTTCAGGCAGCATGAAGAAATTGAGGCAATCCAAATAATCTTCATTTTTGAGACCATAGTCTATTATTTCAGTAGATATGTGAGAATAATAGTGAGCAATAGAAACGGGCTCTGTAACTGGATTCTCAATAAATCCAAGTAAATAATCAGGATTACAATTAAATGCCTTGCAAAGCTGAATCAATTTGTCAATGGTTGGGTACGTATTCCCCTTCTCCCAATCAATTATGGTTTGTCGGGTAACATTCACAGCCTCAGCCAAAGCAGCTTGACTGCAACAACGAGCGTATGCTTTGTATTCTTCAGGTGATAAATCAGGGTATTTTAAATATTCTTTATATTGTGATTCGCGTAGTTTCCTTGTGGATTTAATTCTTTTTGCAAGCATTGAAATATCATAGTTAGATAAAATGTCGCCCATACCTTACAATTCCTCCTAACAAGTTTTCAAAAGTAAATCAAAATGTAGCTGACAAATTACATTATATATGATACACTTTATTTTGTCAAGAGGCTTCTAGATAGACGTCAGCCAATCGCGATAGTGCTGGTGAGAGAAAGGAGTGTAAATAATATGAAAGCAAAACTTGTAGGTGTTCAGGATATTCACTTTACGAATAACAGCGGAGAGGAAATCAGCGGAACTAACATCTTCTGCGCTTTTCAGGATGAGAACGTTGAAGGGCTTCGTACAGAGAAGTTTTTCATTAAAGATGGAATAGCTCTTCCTAAAGACACAAAGCTTAATGATACCATTGATATCAGCTTCAATATGAAGGGCAAGGTTGAGATGATTTTCAAGGCTTAATCACACTACCCATGATGTCAAGGGGATGGATATCTCATCCCCTTGTTCATCAGAAAGGACTAAATGATGAATAAAAAAGAAATTGAAACAAAGCTCAGGGAATGCCATATCCTTATGAGTAAAGCTATTAAAGGTTATGAGGACAGAGCTTATATAAGTAACAAAATGTTTGAGATTAAACAGTATCGTAATATGCTTCCAGAGGATATGTATGGAAAGATCAGGGTGTTCGCTGATAATAATATTCGCCCAATGGCATATGATGTGGATTTCTGGTCTTTTATAGAAAAGGTTGAAAGCTGCGGTTCATATAACGAAAATAATCATTTTATTATCAATTCCGATAGCTCGCTTGAAAGCATTATCTTTAAAAAGTACGACTATATACAGGATTTACTCATGAAATTAAGCGATTTCATGTCGGAAGAATTCAGTTTGAATTACGATTGATTTTGTATCAGGGGATGGGCATCCATCCCCTGATTTAAAAGAAAGGCATAGTGAATGGATAACAAATATTATAATGAACAGAGGTATAGTAAGAAAAAACAGGAATGCAGATTTCGTCTTGGTATCCAGCAGTTTTTGAATTATCCGATACTCAATCTTCTTTGGGTTCTGCTTACAGGTGGTGTCGTATTGATGGTGATTGCAGAAAAGAGATTTGTTGCAAATGTGGAAGTATATCCATTGTTTGAAACAATATTCTCAGCGTGTATGACGATTATGCTTGTTATATTTCCTGTAATATGTGCAATCGGATTGATTCAGCTCGTCGGATACTGTTTTGCGATTAGGGATGAAGCAGATATGGAAATTGTATTCGGAGACAAATGCGGTGTGAAGAATCAGCCACCTTTACTTTTTTACAAAAAGAAGGATAGAAGGTCAGGTGTGACAAAAAGGGTATTCTATACATCAATACCAATGGAGAAATGGCGAGAAAAGAAGGATGCAATCTGCGACAGACTTGATATTCATTTAATAGGCGATATCATGTATGGTGGTAAAAAGCACGATAAAGGCAATCAAATTTGTTTTGAATCTGCCGAGGGAAGAATAACAGCAGAAAGGGAAATCATGTATGATGATGAATTCTGATTTGGTTCTTGGCTATGATTATGATAAGTGGTATGGCTATGGCGTAAAAGAGCCTGTGCTAACAGATATCTCACCTAAAACCAACAGCCACACGCTCTTATGCGGAATGTCAGGAAGCGGAAAGAGCTATGCAGAAAATATCTTGATAGCTCGGATAGCAAATACAGAGGGTACGGTTTTCTTCTCGGATTTTAAGCAGGATGATTGTTTCACATTTCTTAGAAGCTGTCCTCGGTATTATCCGTATGACAAGACAATAGAAGCTCTGGAAATAGTCTATGAAACACTTCACAAAAGACAATCAGGCGAAGATACATCAAGAAGCCCTGTAACGCTTGTCTGGGATGAATATATAGCAAATATACTTGCTGTACAAGGAACAGACAAAAAGAAAGCAGATAATATAATGCGCAAAGTGTCGGAGATATTAATGCTTGGGCGTTCTTTAGGCGTGAGACTCATCATATCGTGTCAACGTCCAGATGCCGCTGCTTTTCCATCGGGTAGCCGCTTAAATTATGGAGTTATACTGATAGTCGGTGCGCCGATCAGAAGTATATACGAAATGCTTATCCCGAAAGAATATATCGATGAAATAGGTGATAGAGCTTTTAAGAGAGGCGAAGGCGTTGCATTGTTACAAGGCTCGGAATTACGCTTTATAAAAATACCGATGATTCGTGATATGGAGAAGATGCAAAAAGTCTGTATTGATGCACTTACCCGAGAAGAAAGCCCCGTTGAGGGCAGCGGCGAAGCCGCATGCCCTCAAACGGTCGGCTAGTATTACCCGACCGGGAACACACATAAAATAACTCAATAAACATAAGGGTTTGCAGCTTGTTCACATAGTTGCACAGAATGAGAAAGAGGTGATTATTATAGATACGCAATCCTTCATGTATCAATTAACGATTAACGCACCTCTGGAAAAAGGCTATACGCATGAACACATAGTTGAAATCATTAGGAGCTATTTCAAAACAATAACTTATTTTTGTATGGCTGATGAAGAAGGTTCTATGTATCATACTCACGTATTTGTTGTGTTTACTTCAAGAGTAAGGTTCAGCATGATGAAGCGTTATTTTCCAGAAGCACATATCGAAAGATGCAGGGGGACAGTATCGGACAACGTAAACTATATAAAGAAATCTGGTAAATGGGAATTAGACGAAAGCAAGCAGGAAAAGAAGATTGAAGGCACATTTGAAGAATATGGAATACAGCCGCCCGACAGTAAAGGTAAAAGAAGTGATATGTCGGACTTGTATAAAATGGTTCTTGATAATATGACAAATGCCGAGATTCTTGCAACAAATCAGGATTACATTTTGCAGATCGATAAACTCGATAAAATCCGTACTACCATCCTGACGGAGAGATTCAAAGAAACGGTAAGGCTTGATTTAGAAGTAATATACATCAGCGGTGCGACAGGCACAGGAAAAACAAGAGGGGTTCTTGAAGGAAATGGTTATTCAAATGTTTACAGAGTCACGGACTATTTACATCCATTTGATGGCTATTCGTGTCAGTCTGTAATATGCTTTGATGAGTTCCGTTCTTCGCTCAAATTAAAGGAAATGCTTTTGTACTGTGATATATACCCAATAGAATTGCCGAGCCGATATACAAACAAATTTGCCTGTTATAATAAAGTCTACATTGTTTCAAATTGGACTCTGGAAAAACAATATCCTGAAATTCAGAGAGAAGATGGAGAATCGTGGAATGCATTTCTGCGAAGAATCAATAAAGTAATTATCTATGATAAATCAGGAAATTGGACAGAGTACAATTCCGTCAAAGAATACTTAGAAAGAAATGATGATTTTATTGAATATACAGGAGATGATATCCCATTCGATTGAAGGGGGTGTCAGACATAAAATGTGTAGTACCCATTTGGGAAAAATCAAATCTGACATTAGAAGAAGCTGCTTCGTATTTTAACATCGGCATTAATAAGCTTCGTGAGCTTTCCGATGATGATAAATGTCCCTTTGTTCTTTGGGTAGGAAGTAAACGGCTTATCAAGCGAAAAAAGCTTGAAGAATATCTTTCAAAGATATACTCTATATAGAAAATCAGAGATGTGTTTGACAAAGAGATCAAGCTATGGTATAATTATACATAGCTTGTTCTCTTTGTTGTTATATGAAAGGAGTTTCTTATGGCAATTGAGAGAAGAAAAGACAATAAAAACCGTGTTCTTAAAGAAGGCGAATATCAGAGAACTTGTGGAACATACGAATACAAATGGAGAGATAAGCGAGGAAATCGCCATTCAATTAGCGCAGTTACCCTTGAAGAGCTTCGTGAAAAAGAGATAGATGTTCTCAGAGATGTCTTGGATGGAGTAAAAGCTGATAAAAACAATCTCACTATAAATGACTTGTATAATAGTTGGATTCAGCTGAAACGTGGGTTGAAGGATAACACCTTTTCAAATTACAAGTATATGTATACTCAGTTTGTAGAACCTGATTTCGGAAAGAACAAGCTTGTTGATTTGAAGCGTTCTGATGTCAGAGGGTTTTATAATTTTCTTGCAGAGGAAAGACACATACAAGTAAACACTATTGACAGTATACACACTGTTCTCCATCAAGTGTTAGAACTTGGTGTTGAAGATGATTATCTTAGATATAATCCGTCAGATAACGCTTTAAAAGAACTCAAAAAGGCTCGTAACTTTGAAACTAAAAGAAGAAGGGCATTAACCGTTCCAGAACAAGAATTATTCGAGTCTTTCCTTAGTAAACAAGGACAGTATCACAGATGGTATCCTATATTTATCATAATGTTGTATACTGGGATGCGTGTAGGGGAAATAACAGGTCTTAGATGGTGCGATATTGATTTAGAAGATGAAACAATAAGCGTAAATCATACCTTAGTTTATTACGACAAGAGAGATGAAGAACGCTGCACGTTCTCAATCAATACGACCAAAACAAAGGCAGGAGATAGAACGATTCCTATGCTCCCTAAAGTCAAAGATGCTTTCCTTATGGAAAAGGAATATCAAGAAGAATGTGGTCTGAGAAGTAAAGCGGTTGTTGACGGTTATCGAGATTTTATCTTTGTAAACCGCTTTGGAAATGTTCAACATCAGGGAACACTCAATAAGGCGTTAAGAAGGATTATCAGAGATTGCAACTATGATGTTCTCGATAGAGATCACAGCGAAGATGTTACAATTCTTCCAAAGTTCAGCAATCATTCTTTACGGCACACATTCACAACAAGAATGTGCGAAGCTGGTGTGAACATTAAGGCTATGCAGTCGATTCTCGGTCACGCTGATGCGGAAACAACTCTTGATATCTACGCCGAAGCAACTAAGGACTTAAAGAAGGCGGAACTTATTAGTTTTGAGAAGTTTTTTAACAATCAGAAAGCTATTCAAATAGCAGAATGAGCTTTGCGACCAGTTTGCGACTGATTTGCGACCACTTGATAAGATTTGCGTAGAAATATGTTGTTTGTGGTTTAAAACGAAGTCGCAGAAATAGGGATATAAACAGATATAAACGATTATTCGTCAATTTAGAATCTGTTCCCTACGATGAAGACGTTGGAATAAACATAGTAAGATAATTTGTAGAATTGATGGGCAATTCCAATTGGGATTGCCCATTTTCTAAAATGAACAGAAATACAAATTGAAATTTTTAGGAGAAAACGATGAAGAAATGGACAAAAATATTGTTGATAATAGTTATAGTTATTTTACTTTTGTTTGTGGGGATGTCCTATTTTATAGGGACGCAAGTTTTCATGGGGTCTACTCAATTGGTTACTTGTGAAGATACTTCAAAAGTGAAAGATAGTTTTTGGGAAAGATATAATATGGATTATGATGTTTTCTGCAGTACATATACTATAGAAAAAGTTGAAATCACTTCAACTTTTGATGAACATATGATACCGGCAGATTACATATATGCTCTTGGTGAAGAAGGAGATAAGAATAATCCAACAGTTATTTTAGTGCATGGTCTTGGTGGAAATCGTTATACCAATTATCCTTTAGCAGAAATGTTTTTGCAGAAAGGATATAATGTATTGACTTATGACCAGAGAAGTAGCAACGAAAATACAGCTCAATATACTACATTTGGATACTGGGAAAAATATGATTTGATTGATTACATTGATTATGTCTATAGCCATGCACCGGAGCAAGTGATAGGAATATGGGGTACATCGTTTGGTGGAGCAACTGCAGGATTAGCAATGGGAGATAAGGATGTTGAAAACAAAGTGGATTTTCTGATTCTAGACTGTCCGGTTAGTGATATGAAATGGATGGTAGAAGAAGAAATGAGAAAGATGGATATTGGATTGCCTATATCTTACATGACATTCTGTGGCAACATTATCAACAAAATGAAATTGGGATTTAGTTATGAAGATGCAAATGTATGTGACAAAATTGCAGATATTGAAATTCCGGTTTTGGTAATAAACAGTGAAGCAGATACATTAACCCCACAGTTTATGGGACAAGAAATATATGATTCAATAAAAAATGAAGAAATTAAAATGATTTGGACGGTAACTGATAGTGAACATACAGAAATATGGTTAGATTACAACCAAGAATATCGAGAAAAGGTTCAAGAATTATTGGATCTTACTAAATAATAGAAATAGGGAAAGTAAGCTTCCAGTTTGCCAACCTGCCCTTTGAGAGAGGAGAAATCCCTTTCTCAAAGGGTATTTTTATATTGTGCAGTTTGTATGAGGTTTCTTGTGTTTCATATTATCACATAAGAAACCGCAAAGACATCACCGCTCTTACTTCTCCTCAAACATCCACTTGACCGCCTTTTCAGCATACTCACTCCAAAAAATCATATCGTGGTTGCCTTTGCTTTCAAAATACTCGTGAGAAACGTTTCTGCTTTCAAGAAATTTGTGAAGATCACGGTTGTTTTCAAGCAGGAAATCTTCTGTACCGCAGCACATAAATATATCTGGGATATTTTTGCCCTCTCGCTGAAGTTTGTCTATAAGAAATTCGGGATTGTTCCTGCTGTTCAGCACCTCAGAGGTTTCGCCGAAACATTCTCTGTAATATTCATAATTCGCCACATCGTTGCCTTGCCCCTCTGACATTCCTGCGACTTCGTGTACGATAAGAGCCGAAGATAATGCCGCAACCTTGCCAAAGGTTTCCGGATATGCAAATGCTGTATGAAGCGCACCAAATCCGCCCATTGAAAGACCCATAATGTATGTTTCACTGCCGTCTTTCGCAAGTCTGAAAACTCGTCTTACATAGTCCACAAGCTCCTCGCCGACGAATTTGCAGAACTGATGACCAGTCGAGCGTCCGTCCAGCCAAAAAGAATTTTCGCCCGAGGGGATAACTACCGCAAAATTATACTTGTCCGAAAGATATTCAGGCACCCAGTTTTCTGCGTCGCCTGTAAAACCGTGCAGCAAGAAAAGCGTTTTGGTGCTGTTTTCCGAGTATTTCGTATCTGTCTGCCCCCAGTCCTGCCTTATGTCACATGGCAGGTACATTTTAAACGTGGTATACCTCCGCAGGCAATTTGAATAAAATCTGATCGTTAAGTTTGACATAGCTTTTCCTCCTGTTTTTTTATATAATTATACTACATAAAATCAGGTTTGTCCAAGGGGGCAGCGAAAAAATTTTTCAATTTTCCTCACAAAATCATTTATCCCTATAAAAATGAAAATCACATCTGTCAAAGCCTCGTCCCAACGTACCTTGCCGCTTTTTCATAATATTTTTTGTCGATCATAATTCGACGCTCCTCCGCATTTACAAGGTGTCTATCTACCCCGTCTGCAACTATTTTATTCATTATATCAAAATCAAAGCCGCAAAGTCAAACCAGCAAAAAAGCTGTCTGACCTTGCGGCTTTTGACCTTTATAATACAATGCTAACCGAAATGTGCCCTACATATCCTCCCTCATCATATCATTCTCACTCTTTATAAACATAAGCACAAAGCATATAAGCAGCAATGCACAAGATATCCATATAAACTCATTGCCTATGTATAATGAATATGCTCCGCCTATTCCTGCACCGCAGGCAAATACGAATATCGTAAGAAAATATTGCAGCGATTTCCTAAGCAGCGACTTGTCCCCTATCCTCATGTATGCACTTATGGATTCCATTGCACTTCTCATATTTCCTATGCACATCGTGCTTGCGTATGGATAACTATTTACTTTCCTGAACGATTGCACCTGCATTGCACAGGCACATGATGAAAGTGCATTCGCAACAAAATCGTATGAACCGCCAAGCGGTATAAACCCCACAATGCAAAGCAGCACCATTTCCGTGAAAACTATTATCTGCCGCCAATGTATAAATCCCACGTCCTTGAAACGTGCGTGCAGACGCTCGGCTATGAAAATCCCCATTGCAAACGCCAGCACAGGTATAAGATAGTGCAACGCCCTGTGCCAGTTGCCTTTTGCGACATATGTGCTCATAAGCACAATGTTTCCCGTCTGTGCATTTGAAAAAACTTCACCTCGCACAAAATACGAATATGCGTCCTGCAAGCCCCCTGATATGGTCAGAAGTATCATGAGCATATTGGTTTCAGACATTTGTTTTCTTGATCGTAACATCATTTTATCATATTCCTTCATAAAAAATTAACAAGAAAAATATTTTTATACACTTTAATTTTCTCCTTTTTCCATTATAATTATCTCAGATATATAAGTCAAATGTATAATTTATATGCAAGATATAAAATATTGATATAGCAAGAAAGTGATAAAGTGAATATAAATTACGAATATTATAAGATATTTTATTATGCCGCAAAGAACCGCAGCTTTTCAAGAACGGCAAAAGTGCTGCTCACAAATCAGCCTAATATCACAAGGGTGATAAAAATACTCGAAGGAGAACTTGGCTGCACGCTTTTCAATCGAATGAAAAACGGCGTCACGCTTACCCCTGAGGGAGAGATACTTTACGAGCACATCTCAAAGGCGGTGGAACTTATTACAGAGGGCGAAGATGAGATCTCAAAAGCCAACGACCTGCAAAGCGGAACTGTCACCATAAGTGTGACGGAGACCGCACTTCACGGCGTTATGCTGCCACTTCTCAATGAGTTCCATGAAAGATATCCGGGAATAAAAATAAAGCTGCTGAACCATTCAACCCCTCAGGCACTGACTGCTCTCAAAAGCGGCATTGCAAACCTCGCTGTGGTAACAACGCCGATAAGCACAGAGGGCTCGCTGAATTTTCATAAGCTCAGAGAGTTCCGTGAACTTATCATATGCAGCACAAAGCTAAAGGATATTGCAAAGCGAACGCTCACTCTTGAGGAACTTTGCAGCCACCCTATAATATCACTTAACCGAAACACAAGGACATATGATTTCTATTCCGATTTCTTTTTCCAGCATGGAATAGATTTTCAGCCGGATATAGAGGTCGCAACTGCCGATCAGATAATGCCGCTTGTGAAAAGCAACCTTGGCATAGGTCTTATACCTGAACCAATGGCACAAAGCGGCGATGTTTATATTCTGAAAACTGATGAAGAGTTTCCAAAGAGGAGCATCGTTCTTGCAGAAAATGCAGACAAAAAACTCAATGCCGCCGCTACAGAGATACAAAAAATGATACTGAAAAAGTGTAATATGTTTGCAAATGCTGAGATATGACATACATGAAAGGAGATAATAATATGCCTACAGTTTTGCCAAAAGAAAATGAAGTCGAACAGTTTTTTTCAAGGATAATGGCATCGGAAGGAGCTTGCGAAAGGCTCAGCAACGTGCTTTACGATCACCTTAGTGACGACGATATGCAGACCGATCCTGACCCAAAACATCTTGTGCAGGTGCTTTTGACCGCATATACGAACGGTGATATAAGTGCACTTCTGCTGGAGCTTTGTGGAAGAAGTCTTTTCGATCTGCTGAGAGAGGCATACCTTATACCAAAGCGTTTTCACGGAAAAGCCGGAAAAAATCCTGAACTCCTTACGACCCCTGAAGGCGATGTCATTGAAGAAAAGAAAAAGCTTATCACAAAGCATGAGTTCGAGAAATTTCGTGATGTGTACAAAAACCACAGCTGTGCACCACGTTCAAAGCTTTATCTTGCAGACGGATATGACCTTATGAGGGTCTATACCGACGGAATGAACATTAAGGAAAAGCGTGTTGACAAAAGACGTGGCGTGCTTATACTTTACGCCCTGCCTGACACTGTAAAGCTTGGACTTTCCGAGGCTCAGACCTATAATGTTATATGGAATACTTTCCACAAGATACAGCAGACTGCCCCAACTGCAATGGTCTATTACGGACAGGAAACAGGCGAAAAGGCTGGAAAATCATTTGATGAGATCGGCGTTTTACTGCCTGTTCATCAGTTTGAAAAGAAAATGCTCATGCACCTCAGCGAGATAGACGGCATTGTGCTTGCCTGCCGTGAGGAAATGATGAAAAAAGCAGGCTCAGACAGCCTTGATCTTTAAAAACGGAAGTGATACTGAATGTCACAAACTATAGTTAAGAAAAATCACATGGATATCCCATGGCACGATTTCACAGACGCCGAAAAGGACGAGCCAGTATCAAAGGCGAGCCTAAAAGAAAAAGCCTCTGTTATAGGCAGGGTGGGAATGATGTTTCTCTCCTGCGGAACGGGAGCGTGGCGTGTGAGAAGTTCCATGAACACCATGTCGGAATGTATGGGACTGACCTGCACAGCAGATATCGGGCTTATGTCCATAAACTACACCTGTTTTGACGGTGAGGCTTGCTTTTCGCAGTCTCTTTGCCTTACTAACACGGGAGTAAACAATTCAAAGCTAACACGTCTTGAAATTTTCATCAACGATTTTGTCAGTCGCTGCGATAGTTTGACTTGCGAACAGGTCCACAATGAACTTGACGATATCGAAAAGATACACGGACTTTACTCGCCGCCTGTTTTGGGCCTTGCGGCGGCACTTGCCTGCGGAGCGTTCACATTCCTGCTTGGCGGTGGACTGACCGAGATGATATGTGCATTTTTCGGTGCAGGCATTGGCAATTATGTGCGGAGCAAATTCACAAAGCACCACCTTACCCTTGTGCTTGGAATAGTTGCCTCAGTATCGGCGGCGTGCCTTTCATATGCAGGGCTGTTTGAACTTGCGAAAATACTTTTCAATATAAAAATGCAGCATGAGGCAGGCTACATATGTGCAATGCTTTTTATTATACCTGGTTTTCCGTTCATCACAAGCGGCATAGACCTTTCAAAGCTCGATATGCGTTCGGGCATCGAGCGGCTGACCTACGCCCTCATCATTATAATTGTAGCCACAATGACGGCGTGGTTAATGGCACTTATCCTGCACCTTACGCCAATGGACTTTTTGCCTCTGCACCTTACCTTATGGCAGTTCATACTGTTTAGACTTGCGGCAAGTTTCTGCGGGGTTTTCGGATTTTCCGTTATGTTCAACAGCCCTGTCAAGCTTGCAGCCTCTGCGGCAGTTATAGGTGCACTTGCAAACACTCTGAGATTGGAACTTGTTGACCTTGTTTCATTTCCTCCGGCAGCTGCTGCGTTTGTGGGGGCATTCACCGCAGGCATACTCGCCTCGCTGCTGAAAAAGTATGTAGGCTATCCGAGAATATCCATAACCGTTCCGTCCATAGTCATAATGGTTCCGGGATTATATCTTTACAAGGCTTTCTATAATTTGGGTGTCATGTCCCTTGAAACATCTGCGTCATGGCTTGCGTCTGCTCTGCTGATAATACTAGCTCTGCCTTTGGGGCTTATCTTCGCTAGGATAATTACGGACAGGTCATTTAGGTGTTGTACTTAAAATCTTAGTCATAGCTAAAGCTATACTGAACCCACAAAAAAAAACTATATTGATATACACTTTCCTATTAAGACTATTCTCCATTACCTATAACTGGGGTCAGCGGCATTTGTCAGCAAAAGCGAAGTGCTGAGGTGTTTTAAGAACATAACAGGACAGTCGCCGTTTGAATATCTAAAAAATTATCGTCTGCGCAATGCGGCATATATGATAAAAAACACATCTGACTCGATAAATGCTATCTGTGGGCTTTGCGGCTTTGACGATCACAGCTATTTTTCAAAAGCCTTTAAAGAAGCCTACGGGTGCAGTCCCAGAGATTTTAGAAAGTAGAATATACGGGACAATATCTCACAGATTTATCCGTCTGTCGTGCAGACATTACATTCTCCTGTTTATAGGACTACGATAAAACTATTATCAAAATAAAAGCCACACCTCGTGCCGATTTAACAGCAGGGGGTGTGGCTTGTTTTTTGTGCGATACAGCTAGCTTTCTTAGAGAAAAATGGTATAATAAAAACAACAAATACTTTTAAGGAAACAAGCTGTGTGGATATTTGCGTTCCTCCCGATTATGCAGATTTTTATCGTTGTTTGCAACAGAATATATACGTTGATAAAAGCATGGTAATGGAACGCATCAATATCTCTATGCCATCGCGTTTCGGCAAATCAATGACCGCAAATATGCTCACCGCCTATTACAGCAGCGGTGCGTATTTCTATTAAGGGTCAAGCCTCTGTGGAGCTTACAACTCTGCTGTTTACGGATATGATAAAATCCTCTATCCTTTTGATATCAGGCTCATGAGGTAAAGATGTGTTTGCAGCAGCGTATTGAAATCTATTGTGCAAGTCTTCTGCAAGCCCGAAAAACTCAGGTGCAGGCTTGTTCTCAGCGGTAAGAAATTTTCCGTTTCGCAGACCCATGAGCAGATCATGCTCTTCATCACGGAACGTTTTTACAACGCCTTTTTCAAGGAGATCAAAGCCCATATAATAAACACGGACAAAATTCATTTCAAGCTTTGAAAGCTTTTGACGGTGTGCCTCAATGTGGCTTTCAGCCTCTGCCATAGAGAGCTTTTCATCAGCACAAGCGTTTTTAAGCTTGTGAAACTGCTGCTCAGCATAGCCCATAAAGCTTTTTACCGCACGCTGTGAAAGAAATAATTCTTTGTTATCGAGCAATTCTCTGCCGATATCTGTAACTTCAAAATAATGTTCTTTTTTCAGTCCCAGCAGTTCTATAACATTAGGATTGCAGCTTGTGAGGAGCTGAACAAGCTTTTTGAAAGAAAAAATAACTGTGTCTGTCGAAATATCTGTGATCTGTTCAAAATCTCTGCCCAAAAGTATCTCACGCTTGCTGTTCAATGCACAGCCTCTTATGTCAATATCTGAGTTTTCATTATTTGTGCCATACGAATAAGAACCGCAAAGTCCTAACAATATAACGTTTTTTCCTAGTTTTTCATCAGTTCGCAAAAAGCTGTAATCCGCTTTACTGATAATGTCTTTAAGCATTTTTCCTCACCTCATTTTAGTTTACCCTTCATCATTGTCACCGTTGCTGTCAAATATATCACTGTTTATCATTTCATTATAATCTATACCATGCTGAGCAAGCATTTCAATGTAAAGAACATGAAAACGTTCAAACGCATTCCACTGTCTCTTGCGGCTGAATACACCGTTCTTATAATAAAACCCTGCATAAAAATCAGCTTCTTTTTCATACACTAATCTTTCAGGAATATAGCTTTTATTATACGCTAAAATTATGCTCTCGTCAATTTCATCGGTAATAAATTCTTCTTTCAGCTTGGATAAAAGCTTTCCCCTGTTTTTAAAGCTGCCATGCAAAACATCATTTGTGAGTTCAAGCTTTCCGTCTGAAGTGCGGCTTATGCTTATTATCGTTGGCTCTTCTGTTTGTTGTGACGCAATGTAATTATTATAATATTCCCCGTAATATCTCTCTTCACGTTCAGGTGTGAGCGCTATGATGTCTTTCTCTTTTTCAATGTGCAAAACGTCATAGTTATATGTTGTTAGCTGATCTTCTTTTATTGCACATATTAATTTCACATGACCCGTTAAAGGGATTTTCTCTGCCCAATTTAAAAACGACATTCCGGGGTCTTCAGTAACAGCTATATAAACTATGTTATCACCATGATAATAAAGTTCATTGACTATGTGGTATATCAATGCAACAACGATCATACTTGAATATTCAAGATCTAAAATATTTCTCTTCTTGCCGATAGTGTCATCATATATACATTCTCTTATACACATGACCGAACAGCCGTCGTTTGCGACCACATAGCCACAATCATTATAAAGATATTCCATTATGTATTTCGCTGTCATAAGCTTGCGCTTTTTTTCGTCCTCACCCATTTTTTCGTTATAATTATAACTGCATAACACCCCGCGATCAAAAGAGATCACATCATGCATATCTTCATACGAAAATATTTTCATTCCTTTGTTTACACAGTCCTCATATAGCATACATTCTCTTGTTATACTTAAAGCCATGATATCACTCCTCCGTTTTATTATAGGTAGTCTGTTCTGACATGTCCTTATAAAGCCTATGAAACGTCGTGAACGCCTGATGTTTGTTTATCTTTCTCAGCTTGCCGTTATTATATTTGTAAGCTACTAGAAATTCTGATACGTCACTATAAATAAGCCTATCTGCTAAATATCTCTTATCATAGATCAATGTAACGCTTTCTAAGTATCCTTCTTTTTCTATGCGGTTCAATATCTGACAGCGCATATATGATATTGTAGGGTAGTTCGTGAACTCATCTCTGGTCATAAAAACTTTTCCGTTGTTATCTCGTATCAAATGTATCGCTGTTGGATATTTTTCATATCCTTTTTCTCTTGGCATATAAAAAAATATATAATCTCTATACCTATAATATTCAAATTCAGGAGTAAACTTTGTTATATCTTCATCAAACTTTTCTATATAATGATCGACATTATTTTTATCTGCATTCAAAAATACACTCAGGTCCTTGCACTGATTATATTTAGGAAGTTTAAGATTGTTGAGTAAAATAATGATTTTTACTTTTGAATCAAGCGATGTTTTCTTTGCCCAGCTTAAAAAGTGATCTCCTAAGGTTTTTTTTGTCGATATCTCTATATTGTCTTTATTTACATAACCTATTTTTGTTACTATTTCTTTTATCATTAAGATATCCTGCATATATTCTTTTTTTATATCCAAGATATTTCTTTGCACACCTGTATCATTCATATCTTTGATAGAATAACCTTCATTGCATACTATAACGCCAAATTCGAGAAATAAATATTCCATTATGTATTTTGCACTCATCAGCGATGTTTCTTTTCTAAATAAAAAATTGCTGCGGCTTTTGTAATGACTTTCTGTCAAACAATCAAATAACGTTACAATTTCTTCTGACGAGTGATGACCTAAAATATCATAGAATGGTGATACATATGTTGCTTCTGCTGTTATTTTTAATTGCATGGCTCAGATCTCCTTACTCTGCTGAAACTTAACGCCCCGCCATTTCACCATAAAGCTGGTGAAAACATTTAAAGGCTTCGTCTTTTCTTATCCTGCGCAGCCCGTTTTTATCATATTTGAAAGCCATTAAATAAAATGACTTATCGCTGTAGACGAACCTTTCTACAATACCTTCCCAGTCATAGATCAAAACCACGCTTTCTTTTGTGTTGTTTTTAGTAATATCCTCCATTATGTCGTCATAGATCTCATCGCTTTTCGGATACTTAACTATAGAGAGCCTGTCCATTTTTATACTTTCGTCAGAACAGCGCTTTATCTGAATAGCTGTGACATTTCTTCGGACAGCTTCTTCCTTTGGAGCTAAAAAACGTTTGTAGATATCGTATTTTTTATTTTCGCGCTTAGGGGTGAGCTTCATGATATCTTCATCAAACTTTTCAAAAATGCAATCACAAGCTTCTTTATTGATATGCAGTAAACGGGCTATTTCGCCATGCATATTATATTTTATCATGTCTTTATTATCCAACAGAATATTTAATTTTAATGTTCCGTTGAGAGCTGTTTTTCCTGCCCAGCTCAATAAATGCTTGCATGGATATTTCTCAACATACACTTCAACATTGTCTGTCTTGTTATAAAACATTTTCGACACTATATGGTCTATAACCAGCATATCAAAAACGCAGCGCTCGCTTAGACCATGTTTGTTTAATCTGAGAATGTTCGTTATCTTTCTTAAGCTCGGAGAAGATCTAACTTCTCTTATCACTTTTAAAGAATATCCGTCATTGCACACCAGAGCACCGAATTCATGGTATAAATATTCCATCATGTATTTTGCGGACAAAAGCGAGCACTTTCGATAGTTTTCAGTATACAGAAGATCGTCAAACCACTTATAATAGCTCTCTGTAAACCTTTCAGCAATATCAGAAAATTTATTTGTTATACTATCCTGAAGATGATCCTGATAATATTTTCCTGATACTGTGACCTTTAACGGCATATTTTTCAACTCCCTTGTTCTGTTTGCTGCGTCATTTCCAAATACATGGCATGAAAACGTTCAAATGCATCGTCTTTTCTTATCCTGCGCAGTCTGCCTTTTGAATATCTGAAAGCTCTGTAATAGTTCGATCTCTTGCTGTAAACAAATCTCTCAGCAATATTTTCTTTGTCATACACTATCACTATGCATTCATTTATCGGATCTTCGGTTATTTCGCTCATTATGTCGTCATACAATTCCTCGTTATTGGGATATTTCACTATTGAAAGTATTTTGATACTTATTTTTCCGTAAGTATCACGCTTTATCTGAATTGCCGACGGATATTTACATATGGTCTCTTTAGGCGGCATATCATTTTTCTTATAATATTCAAAGCTCCTCGCCTCGCGCTCAGAAGTAAGGACCGCCATATCGGTGCGGTCGCAATAAATTTGTTCATCTTTATATCTATATACACCAAAATTATAATTGCCGGATACTATATCTTTCTCCTCAAGCAATTTCAATATATTTACTGTCCCTTCAAGAGAGGTCTTTTCAGCCCAGTCAAAAAAGCTGACATCAATATCATCGCCAACAACTATTTCAACAGTATCTGTTTTTTCATGGTACATGGTCTGTAATATCTCGTCTATAATCACACAGGAGGTCATTAGATCATAACTCAGATCAGAAATACATTTTTCTGCACCTTCTTGAAAGCGGACATGTTTTTTGACTGCTTTGAGGGAATATCCGTTGCTGCGCACAACAGCGTCTGCTTCATAATAAAGAAACTCCATTATATATTTGGCAGCCTTTATTGAATATTCATACTCCTCGTCTATCTCATCGGCAAAAGCGGTGTAATGATCGCTCGTTAGCTTTTTTATAACTCTGCCATAAGAATTTCCGTAACAAGGATAATGATAATTCTCTGGTGAAAGATAATGATCTTCTTTCAGCATTTCTTTTATTGATATATTTAGTGACATTTTGTTCTCCTTTTCATGATGTATGAAGATCTGCCGCTAAAGGATAAGCGAAGATATATTACATCAGATACATCTATGATCAAGCCCTTTGTTCTTCATATATCCTTCTGCATATGAACCCTCGTGCACATAAAAGGTCTTGCCTTCAAAGAGCGTCTTTATCAGGTCAACGTAAAGATCTCCGTCGTCTATTTTTTCAAGGCTTCTTGGAAGATATATCTCTTTAAGATTTTTATAGTGTGGCAAAGCACAGAGGAGTATTTTTTGGAAACCCTCTGCAAAGATAAGTTTTGTCAGATTTTCTGAACACTCATATATCAAACCATTTACGTCGATCAATGACGGTGGAACTTCAAGCGACGTTATCTGCTGCAAATCTCCCTTTGCTTCCTCGTCTATGCTGCTTATGGGCTTTGGTATCACCGCTTTTCCGTCCTTTACAAACGGACGCATGTCAAGAAGAGTTATACCATTCTCGTATAAGTAAAGCCTTCTGCCGCTTAATTCAAATCTTTTTGCATACTTATTAAGCTTGTCAAGGTCCGCTTGTTCGACCCTGTAGAGAACGCTTCTATTGCATTTTTCATATCCTTCACATATATACATTCCGTTTTCTTCTTCATATGGTCTGTTCTGGCACATACTGCTGCAAATAGTTATCTCTCCTGTTTTTTTATTTTTACACGTCAAACAATTCTGTATTTTATCCATTTTTCCACCTCATTATTTTTTTACTACACAGCTTTCAAAAACATCTCAGTCTATCAGCTTGTAATCGTAACCTTCAAACTTAACGAAATACTCTGCCTCTGAGTCTTTATAAACATAAAAAGTGCATTTATATTCACCGCCGTATTCATAGTTTTCTGGAGAAAAATTTTTAAGACTTCTGGGAAGATAGACCTTTCTTGCATTATACCAGCCTATAAAGCCCCTCATATTCAGCCCTTTTACTCCTTCTGACAATACCAACTCAGGAATACCACCCTCTATTTCGATATCTTCTATCAGCACACCTGAAAATGACATTGGAATTATAAGCCGTTCAACATTACATCTGTCAAACGCCGTGTAATCAAAATTTGTGAACGGCTCAGGTATTTCAGCAGTACCCTTTTTCATATATGGTCTTGCGTCGGAAAGCAGAATGCCATAATTGCTTAACCTATAAACTCTGTCTATGCCTGCGAGACTTGCTTTTCTGCAAGTCTTTTGCAGCTTGTCCCACGCTTCTTTTTTTGCCCTGAAAATTATTTTTTCTTCACACTCTGCCAAAGGAGTGCAGACAAACGGTTCAGTATAATAAAAACCATGCGAATTTTTATTCGTACCCACACATGGACAATCATGATTTCTGCATATGAATATTTCCCCCGTGTCCTTATTTTTGCAAACCTGAGTTATTTCAGTCAACATTCTTATCGCCCCCAATTCTATTCAGGAAAAGTATTAAGCAAATCATAATTCTCGTTATTGCCTAGAATAAGATACTTTTTACCTTTAAGTTGAGAAAGCATCTCCGCCCCATAGAAATTTTCCTTGCAAAGTCGCCCTGAATATAAACGTCGTGTCGAATAACGTTTTTTGTGCCCTATATGCAGATCTGATATGTAAAATGCAGGCATTTTCATCATCTCCTTGCTGCTTTTCTTATTGGTCAAGCAATTATAACATTTATCTTAATTAAAGTCAATAACTTCTCACTCCGACTTTTGTTCATCTTAAATTAATTTTTCTCATCTTAAAAATGTTTTTTTCATCTCGTTTTAAAAAGTCTCACCTCACCGATTTTTTTGCTCATCTCGTTAAAAAAAAGCTCGTCTTGATTTTTGTTTTTCATCTCAGAACTTTATTTTCATCTTAAATTTTTATTCTGATCTAGATATGAAAATTTCTATCTCAATTTTATTTTATGCAATTTAAGCTTTGAGATAGTTTCCGGTTTAGAATGTACAATGAAATAATTATCAAAATAAAAGCCACACCTTGTGCCGATTTAACAGCAGGGGGTGTGGCTTGTTTTTTTGTGTGATACAGCTAGCTTTCTTACAGGAATGGATGTATTTACAGATATCAGATCAAACAAAAGACGTTTCATTTTATCCAAATGGAACGTCTTTTGCATTTGTGCTTATTCTTGCATGAAAAAAGAGTCAATTATTCTCCTCCCAATAATCCTCTGCATCCTCGTAGTCATAGAAATCATCATAGTGATCCTCATAGAGATCCTCTGGGTCGTCATAATCATGAGCATCATACTCAGCAGATTTACTGGTTGAGGTTTTATTGGTATTCTTACGGGTGGCTCTGGTAGCTGAACTACTTGCTGTAGTGGTTTTCGGACGTGATGTTGTAGCAGTTGTGAATACTGAAGTATAGCTGTTCTTATTATTGTAATACTTAGGGTCATGTATCAAACAGTAGCAGCTGCCTTCTTCAGGAGAATTGTCACAACCTAAGTGTGCGCATTTGGGGCGCAAGGCATCATAGATCATGGCTATCCCTATGATGATCAACACAGCGACAACGATTCCTTTGAGATTGAACGAACTATGCTGAGAGCTGTTTTCTGTTGCCAGCTTGTAGCCTATATAATCGTCAAGCATTTCCTCGTTTCTGTTGTTTTTTCCAGATTCCATAATCACACCTCCAAACTGTATTTCTAATATTATACCATATTTTCTAAGATTTGTGGTAACAATTTTTGGACAGTTGCATATTCTGTCCATTTTATCATTTTTTAGTGGCAAAGTCGGATAGTGTGCGGAATATTTAACGATTACTTTTACTCAACTTCCCTTAATTTTATCCCCATTATGCAGTTTGAAGCGAACTCTATGCCAATGGGTAAAAATTTTTTTCAAACCTCCCCAATTTTACCCCTAAGTATGCTATAATAGAATAGACAAGAAACCCGACCCAAAACCCAGCGAGGTGCTTTTATGACATATGCAATATCTGATATCCACGGCTGTTATGAGGAGTATATTAAGCTTCTCGAAAAAATAGGCTTCTCTGAGGACGATACCCTCTATATCATAGGTGACATTTGCGACAGAGGCGAAAAGCCTATGGAGATCTATAACGACATCATGGCTCGTGATAATGTTATCCCGCTGTTCGGCAACCACGAACACCTTGCCTATATCAATCTCCGCCACCTTATAAAAAATGATGTGAGCAATCTTACGAAAGACGAACGGCTAGACCTGATTGATTGGCTCACCAGCGGAGGCAAACCCACTTTCAGCGAATTTATCTCCCTCTCCAAAGCCGACCGCATGGACTTTATTAAGTTTCTTAAAAGCTTCTCAATGTATGAGGATATCACCATAAACGGCAAACGTTTTGTCCTCACCCATGCAGGTATTGGGGGCTTTAGCGAGGATAAGCCTCTTGATGAATATACCCTCCACGAGCTTATCTGGGAACGTGCCGACTATTCAAAACGCTATTTCAGTGACCCGAATACTTTCCTTGTGACAGGTCACACCCATACCGCCAATATCCCAAACCACGGCAGTCCCGAAGCCTACAAAGCCAACGGACACATAGCCATAGACTGTGGCTGTGCCTCAGGTGGACGGCTGTGCGCCTACTGTTTTGAAACAGACAGGGAGTTTTATGTTGACAAGATGTAACAAAACCTTTATCATCCTACTATATTATATCACATTTCACGAAAAAAGCATACCTTTTTTTATTAAAAGGTAGGCTTTTGCGACAGGCTGACCGATACAGCTCCCCTGTATCGGTATTTTTCTGCCCCAACGCCCCTATCCGCCCCACCTCTATTGACATTTCCCCCTCAATGTGCTATCATAAAAAAGTAAGTTAGTCGCAACTATCTTAATAACACCACAGGAGGAAGAAAAATGGATATGAATGAAAAACCAAAGCTCTCAGGCGTGCCTGAAACTATGCTTCAAACCGTGTATGCCCGTGCAAAGGAGACAAAAACAAGGGGCGCGATAAAAGATACAAAAGCCGTGGAGATAATAGATAAGATAAACTATGATTTCTCACTTGCCGATAAGGACTCAGCAATGCACAGCGGCGTTGTTGCAAGGACAATAGTCCTTGATAAGCTTGCGAACAAGTATCTTGCGAAAAACAAAGGCGCAGTGGTGGTGAATATCGCCTGCGGACTTGATACACGCTGTTACAGAATGAACGGCTACACCCATTGGTATAACCTCGACCTGCCCGAAACTATTGCCGTGAGAGAAAAGCTTCTCCCTGAATCAGGCGAGATATCCCAGATAGCAATGTCCGCAATGGACGATTGGAGCAGGGAAATAACCGAGCACGATGCCCCTGCTATCGTCATTATCGAGGGTCTGACTATGTACCTCTCAGAAAAGGACGTAAAGGAGATTTTTGATGTCATAAACAAACGCTTTGAACACGTCACAGTATTGGTCGAGACGATGAGCCCCACTATGGTAAAGCGTATGAAAGAAAAATCGATCGAGGGTAGCAAAGCCAAATTCACATGGGGCGTCAAGGACGGCAAAGAACTTGCAAAGCTTCTCCCGAACTTCCGCCACATTGAAGACCACAGCCTCGCCGAGGGAATGGCAGAGTTCATCCCGATATTCAAGCTTCTTAAAAAGATAAAGCCTGTGAGCAATATCTCAAACAAGATAGTAGTAATGGAAAAATAACTTTGACTTCCCACCCCCACCATACTATAATCCCAAATTTAGAAGTTCCGCCACGCAAAAAGCCCGTCAAACAGCGTATCACCGCCGCAATTCAGATATAATTTTTTATCTCCAACAATATAAAATTCTTTTTTTGCACGGGTAGCGGCACAGTCAGTCAATGTCTGCGTTGATGCGGAATTTGATAAATATTTTTCAGTCACTCCAAAATGTTCTCTAAGCATATTCAGAATGTTTGAATCCATTGTGAATACAGGCTTTATTTGAGAGCGATACTGCAAAAATAGTCAGCACCTTTAAGCTCCTCAACAAACTTTTGGTCGATTTGTTCCTTGGTAAGTGGAAGTTCATTTACGATATTCTGCACTGCACCATTATTGGAGTTTGCAACAACAATATTATTTTCCGTAATGATCTCTGAAAGAACGCCAATAGATGCGTTGTCAAAATATATTGTCTCTTTTGTTCCCTTGATCGACCTGTCTCTTAGTTTTGCAATATCATAAGCCTGTTTTACAATTTTTTCTTATCCATTGCCATTCCCCTATCTTCCGTTCATCACCCAAGCAAACCCCTTAGCTGTCCGCAAAGCAGGCTCTTTAAAATGCCCGCCCTTGTTCCATTCAAGGGCGCATTCGATACCCTGCCCCGTCAGCAAATCATAACTCTCACGGATACAGTCGCCCACCTTTGACATGACCGCATTTTTCGTCCTTTCTTCCTTGTCACCAAGACTGAGATAAACAGCGTCGCATTTTATCTTATTCTCTTTCATATACCCCACAAAATCAGGAAACCACACCGACGGAGAAGCCGCCGCAACGCCTGAAAATTTCTCCGTTTGAAACGCCGCCCACAAGGCAAAAAGCCCTGCCAGAGAATATCCGCCAATGTAATAATTCTTGCTCTTGTCCGAGCAAAGCGTTAATATCTTCGCCAGAGTGTCTTCCGCTCCATTGCCGAAGCCCTCATTGCCAAATACCGCAGGAGCGTTCCAAGGCGATAACTCATCGTTCCAATCATCGACCTTCACCGCAATAAGCTGAAAATCCACACTCGTGAGCTTTTTTATATCTGCCACCTCGTTTTCTATCTCAGGCAGATCATGGTCGCCCACAGGCTGGATAAGAACTGTGTCGGCGTTTTTGTCAGCAAAATAATGCAGTGTCATTTTCTTGTCCTTTCCGTTTTAATGGGGCTTATCAAAACCAATATTCATGCATTTTCGTCAAAAATTCCGTTGTGATAGGATATCCGCTTGATTCTCCGATAACAGAGTCTATACAGCAATATGGGCATACTGCTGTTTCTGTGTTATCTTTTATCCAAAAGTTTATCTCCTTTGGGTCAAAAATTTTCAGGCAGTAGAAACAGCCGCACTTTTTGTCATTTTGCAGTGCTTCCTTGTTGTTGCTGGAAAACTTGTGAGCTTCTATATAGTCGGTCATTTTTTACTCCTTAGATAGATATTTTTTATCATTATATCACGCCGCACCCTGCAAAGTCAAATCTCTCCCCTGACCCTTAAAATCTTCTTCACCGCTTCATTGTCAGTGTCCTTAAAATACTCCGCCCGCCTGCGCTTTCCTATCCTCCTGTCAGAGGCTTTCAAAATATCCGTTATCCCAAGGTCATCGGCTTCAAAATCAAGGGATAGCAGATCCGCTAGCGGCGTGTCTATATACTCCCTGATGATATCCGATATCAGGCTTATCTCTGTTACATAAGGATAAAGCTCCCCCACAGTTTCATTATGTGAGCATGATATTATCAACCCTCGCTCAGGCAGCTTCTTATCCAAAAAGTCTTTAGGATAATCAAAAATTATCTCCTTGCCTAATGTTATCCAATATCTAGGCAGGTCAGTTCCGCCCCAGCGGCTATCCATTCTGTAAACACTGCAATGTATCTGAATCCCTATCCTGCTGTCGATAAGCTTGTATATCTCTCTTTGCAGTTTGCTCCAATGCTTCGGCATTTTGTCCTCCTTTACATCTTATCCGTCACTTCTCTAAATGACCATATTTGTGTTCATACTCCTGATCGACCTTTTCTGAGTAAAGTGAATGAAAAAGCTTAAAAGCGTCTTCCTCACTCTTTTCTGTAAGCACGCCGTCTTTGTAATAAAAGCCCGCATAAAAATTTGCGTCCCTATTATATATCATCCGCTCAGGCAAATAGCTTCTCCTATAAGTCAGTATAACACACTCAATGACCGAATCATCACTCATTTTGCTTTCGATTTTTTTTCAAACATATCTTCCGCACTGCAATAATAATTGTCGGAATACAAATGCGATACCTGAAATTCTCCGTCAGCCATTCGGCGTATACATACAAAAGTAAGAGAATCCGTTGCTCTTTTAAACTCGTAGCTTTGGCAGTGCTTCTTATATTCTTCTTCCTCACCCTCAGGCGTAAGTTTTACCATATCCTTGTGATGTTTCACTAGCTCCAACCTTTGCTGATCGTCCAAACCATTAAGATACCCAAGTGTGTCAGAGCATGGATCCTTCCGCACTCTTTCTTCATCTTGCAATACCGTTATCTCAACATTACCCTCCAGCGACGTTTTGCTTGCCCACGGTGATCTCTTGCAGGGTCTGATTATTTTTGGGAGGGTGCGGAGGATTTGACGGTTACCTTTCAGCGAATTTATCTCCCTCTCCAAAGCCGACCGCATGGATTTTATCGAGTTTCTTAAAAGCTTCTCAATGTATGAGGATATCACCATAAACGGCAAACGTTTTGTCCTCACCCATGCAGGTATTGGGGGCTTTAGCGAGGATAAGCCTCTTGATGAATATACCCTCCACGAGCTTATCTGGGAACGTGCCGACTATTCAAAACGCTATTTCAGTGACCCGAATACTTTCCTTGTGACAGGTCACACCCATACCGCCAATATCCCAAACCACGGCAGTCCCGAAGCCTACAAAGCCAACGGACACATAGCCATAGACTGTGGCTGTGCCTCAGGTGGACGGCTGTGCGCCTACTGTTTTGAAACAGACAGGGAGTTTTATGTTGACAAGATGTAACAAAACCTTTATCATCCTACTATATTATATCACATTTCACGAAAAAAGCATACCTTTTTTTATTAAAAGGTAGGCTTTTGCGACAGGCTGACCGATACAGCTCCCCTGTATCGGTATTTTTCTGCCCCAACGCCCCTATCCGCCCCACCTCTATTGACATTTCCCCCTCAATGTGCTATCATAAAAAAGAGTGAGTTAGTCGCAACTATCTTAATAACACCACAGGAAGAAAAATGGATATGAATGAAAAGCCAAAGCTTCTTAAAAAGATAAAGCCTGTGAGCAATATATCAAACAAGATAGTAGTAATGGAAAAGTAGTTTGAAAAAGCTTTCACTGATACAGTTTTTATAAGCTGTGTCGGTGTTTTTTATGTCCAGATGAACTTTTTGCAAACGAGATAGAGTTTTCAAAACCAAGATAGAAAAATAATTTTAAGATGAGCCAAAATGAAAATGAGATACTATTGATTTTAGTTAAGATAAATGCTATAATATTTCATAAATCTAACAGAGGAGAGGATAAAATGCCAATATTTTATATATCGGATATGCACATTGGACACCAAAACGTCCTGCACCATGACAATAGACCTTTTACTGACATCAACCATATGCAGGCTGTCATGACGGCAAATTGGAACAGCACCGTTTCCGATAGCGACGAAGTGTATATCCTCGGTGACTTTGCATGGAAAAACACTCAGGGGCTTGAAATGCTCTCTCAGCTTAGGGGCAAAAAGTATCTTATCCTCGGCAACCACGATAAGCCCACAGAAGAAATGAAAGCCTGCGTTCAGTGGGTAAAAGACTATACAGTGATACAAGACGACGAAACGCAGGTGGTGCTTTCTCATTATCCTATCGCCCATTGGTATAATCAATATCGTGGCGCTGTTCACCTCTATGGTCATGTCCATAACACCAAGGACTATCAGGCGTTTTTGCAGTATGCACAAATATGCAAAAACCTTGCCATACCATTTGAAAGCTATAACGTGGGCTGTATGCTCTATTATATGGACTACACCCCCAGAACACTTGATGAAATAAGGAGGAGCGCAAAATGATACTTATAACAGGCGATATCCACGGAAGCCACGATATCCATAAGCTCAGCAACAAAGGCAACCCCGACTTCAAGGATATTTTCAACAGCATGACAAAGGATGATTACGTTATAATTTGCGGAGATTTCGGACTTGTATGGAACAATGATAAGGAAGATATGTGGTGGAGAAGCTGGCTTAACGACAGACCTTTCACCACCCTCTTTGTTGACGGCAATCACGAGAATTTCGACCTCCTGAACGCTTATCCCGTAGAAAACTGGCATGGAGGAAAGATACACCGAATAGCCCCAAGCATTATCCACCTTATGCGAGGACAGCTTTTCGATATCGAGGGCAAAAGCTTTTTCACCATGGGCGGTGCAGAAAGCCATGACAGAGAGTTTCGCACCATAGGCATAAGCATATGGGAGCAGGAGCTTCCTAATAACAAAGAATACGCCCAAGCACTTTCCACCCTTGAAAAGTGCGAATACAAAGCCGACTATGTTATAACTCACTGCGCCCCTACAGATATCGAATATGAGGTGGAGCATGGAAAATGCACGTCCGCTTATAATTTCTACCATTCAGAAAACAAGCTCACAGAGTTTTTTCGTGACCTTGCAGAGAAAATGCAATATGAACGCTGGTTTTGCGGGCATTATCACTGCGACTATGTGAGCAAACTAAACCCGAAGTTTGAGATACTTTATGATAAAATAGTCACACTGCCTTAATAGTCTGACCTATGAGCTTGTAAACAGCGCACCCCTTTGACTTCCCACCCCCGCCATGCTATAATGATAAAAAAAGAGGTGACCCCACATGACCAATAAAGCATACTACCACCTGCCGGGGCTTTTCGAGTTTTATGACCTTTACGCCGCTTTCCTGCCCATATTCCGTGAGCATAGAGATTATTTCTATGACTGGTGCGAAATAGGCTCTGTCTATGGCGCACCTGCCGACTGTATATGGGGCGGCGGACGAGCAGGCTTCGGCGAACATTCTCCACGAGAAGTCCTCGACCTTATGAAAGAATATAACATCTCCTCACGGCTGACCTTCAGCAATTCCCTGCTAAGAGAAGAACACCTTTCAGACAAAAAGTGCAACGAGCTTTGCAGGCTGTTTTCCCAAAGCCAGCCTCCACAAAATGGCGTGATAATATGCTCCGACCTGCTTCTTTCATATCTGAAAGAGAATTATCCCCACCTCTATTTTGTGTCCTCTACCACAAAAGTCCTCACCGAGTTTTCTCAGCTTGTAAACGAGCTTGACCGTGACGATTTTTCCTATGTAGTCCCCGACTTTCGCCTAAACAAAGCCTTTGATAAACTCTCCGATCTCACCACTGAGCAGAAAAACAAGGTTGAGTTTCTTTGCAACGAGTGCTGTTATATAGGCTGTGCAGACCGAAAAAACTGCTATGAAAACGTCAGCCGCAAAAATCTCGGTGAAAACTGCCCCGACCATGTTTGCAAAGCACCCAATGCCTCAGAGGGCTACCGCTTTTCAAAAGCCATGGAAAGCCCTGCCTTTATCAGCATAGAGGATATCCAAAACACCTATCTCCCAATGGGATTTTCAAACTTCAAGATAGAGGGCAGAAGCCTTGGAAGCGCCCTGATACTTGAATTTCTGCTCTACTATATGACAAGACCCGAACATCAGCTAAAGGTCAGAGAGCAAATTTATCTCGACAGTATGCTGGATCTGTTCTGACTATTCTTCACATCGCATATCTCCCATATCACAAAAAATATGTCGCAAAACTCATGTTACCCATGGCTTACTTGGAAACAAAAATCAAAATAAGTGTAAACAATGCCACTTTTTTCTTGAAACAGCCATTATAATATAGTATAATAACACAGTGCTTTGTCACAAAAAAGTTATAGGAGAATTTACATGAAGAAAATTATCGACATATTTCTGCGTTCTTTGCTCACAGGCGTGGCGATAGCCATAGGCGGAACAGTCTATCTTTCCTGCCATAACAAATATCTGGGAGCGTTTCTTTTCGGCATTGGACTGTTTGTGATACTGTCTTTCGGCTTTAATCTTTTCACAGGAAAAGTCGGCTACGCAGTTGAAAACAAACCCTCTTATCTCGGTGAGCTTGGCATAATATGGCTGGGCAATTTTGCAGGAGCCGTCCTCTCCGCCCTGCTTATTACCCAAACACGCATATCCACCATAAGTGACAAAGCCACAGAGCTTTGCAATATAAAGCTTGGGGATAATATCACAAGCGTTTTTATCCTATCATTTTTCTGCGGAATACTTATGTTTGTTGCCGCAGACGGCTATAAAACTATCCAAAACCCTGTGGGACAGATACTTGCAATATTTCTCCCCGTTGTGGTCTTTATCCTCAGCGGCTTTGAACACTGCGTCGCTAATATGTATTTCTTTACCATAGCAGACTTATGGAGCATTAAAGCCTTTGGCTACCTTATTATAATGTCCCTTGGAAACTCCATTGGCGGAATACTTATCCCCCTTCTGCGAAAAGGCTTTGTATCAAAAGCATGACGCCTATTTTTATAAGATTATGTAACACATAAAAAAAGATACCGCAGTTCAAAAAGAACTGCGGTAAAAAAATGACTTCTGCTCTCAGGAACACAGTAAAGGGGGTATTATGAAAAAACAAATAAAACAAAGGAGTCAATAGTAAACATAAGATAACAAATAAAACACAATTTAAACAATTTAGAAGGAGTGTGCAGAAGTCTTTGTTCGTTCCTGATGTATGTATTATATCACACTTAAAGCCATTTGTGGTAACTTTTTTTGGACAGTTGCGACTTTTTTCAAAAAAAATCTGCACTCCGAAAATCCTAAAGCTTTCAGAGTGCAGATTTATCTTTTTCTGTAGAGGCGAAAAGCGTTTGCCCCTTCCCACGTCTATCTGAATTGTCGCCTATCTATCAAATAATATCCGCCCTGCGTTTACCTATCTGTGCAAACTCTTTGCGCCGTGTAATAAAGTAAGCCACTGTTACCGCAGTGCCTGTTATCACCCAGGAAACAGGGTAAACTATCATAAGCATAAGATAGCTTCTGTGAGCCGCATAAATCGTGTTCACCCACACAAGCCTGAACACGCAGGTGCCAAGCACAGTTATGACCGCAGGTGTCATAGAGTGACCCATTCCCCTAAGACAGCCGCCCGATATTTCGTAAACACCCGTAAGAAGCTCCAGCAGGCAAACTGACCACATTCTTATCATTGCGTAGTGTATAACGTTCTCGTCCGTTGAGAAAATTTGTATAAAAAGGTGTCTGCCAATAAGGAATATCAGACTCAGCCCAAGACAGCTTGCAAGCCCGATAAAGGTGCAAAGCCTGTATATCTTTTTACAGCGTTCCTTATCCTGAGCCGCAAAATTCTGACTTGTAAAGGTGGTCGCAGTCTGAGCGAAAGCGTTTATCACAAAATATGCCATGAACTCAAAATTCTGTTCCGCTGTGCTTCCAGCGATACCGTCTGAACCGAAACTGTTTATCGCCGCCTGTATCACAACGTTTGACAGTGAGAAAACCATGCTCTGCAAACCAGCCGGCAAGCCTATCTTTATGATACCGAGGAGATATTTCCAGCGTATCCTGAGCTTTCTGAAATCGAGTCTTAGCATCTCCTCCTCGTGGGTAAGGAAGTAAAGTATCATGCAGGCACTGAAAAAGTTTGATATAACAGTTGCCGTTGCAACGCCTGCCACGCCCATTTTGAACACGATCACGAACACAAGGTTCAGAATAACATTTATAACGCCTGCGGTGATAAGAGCGTAAAGAGGTCTGGTGCTGTCGCCCTTGCTCCTAAGCACTGCCGAACCAAAGTCATATATCTCGATAAAAGGCATTGCAAAGAAGAATATCCTGAGATACAGCGTTGCAAGCTTTAAAACATCGTCAGGCACATTCATCATGCCAAGGAGTATCGGTGCAAGTATCTCGCCTACACCCAGTATGATAAATCCGCTTATGACCGCCAAAAGCACCACCGTATGTACAGCCTCGTTTGCCTTATCTTTTCTCCCCTGTCCTATAAGCCTAGCCACCACAACGTTTGCACCAACAGAAAGCCCCAGAAAAAGGCTTACAATAAGGTTCACCAATGAAGAATTGCTTCCAACCGCCGCCATGGCTTTGTCGCTGTCAAATCTGCCCACCACCGCAAGGTCAGCGGAGTTAAAAAGCTGCTGCAAAATACTTGACAATGCAAGTGGCAGTGCAAAAATAACGATCTTGCCCACAAGCGGACCGTTTAACATATCTATTTTCTTATTTTTCATAACAGATCTTCTCTCGTCTTTCAACTAACTATTTCTCACACCTAATATTATATCACACCATCAAAGCTATTTCAATACTCGAATTTGCACATAAGCACACACAGAGATGTGTAAAAATCTAAACATTACGACCATTTGTACAATTATTTGAACTCTTTGCCTGTTGACAAAGGCATGAAATGGTGTTATAATAATATTCCACGGGAGGTGAGCAGTATGGCGATAGACAAAAAAGGCACAAAGCAGATTGCCGACAACCGAAAGGCACGTCACGATTATTTCGTGCTTGAGCAGATAGAGTGTGGTATCGAGCTTGTGGGAACAGAGGTAAAGTCTATAAGGAATGGCGGCGTCAATCTGAAAGACAGTTGGTGTTCTATCGAGGACGGAGAGATGTGGGTCAAGGGTATGCACATATCCCCTTATGAACACGGCAATATTTTCAACCGTGATCCACGCCGTGAGAGAAAGCTGCTGCTCCACAAACGTGAGATACTGAGGCTGTTCGGAAAGGTACAGCAGGAGGGTCTTACGCTTATCCCGATGTCGTTATATTTCAAAGGCAGCAGAGTCAAGCTTGCACTTGGGCTTTGCAAAGGTAAAAAGCTTTATGACAAGCGTGACGACATGGCAAAGAAAGCCGCACAGCGTGACATAGAGCGTGCCATGAAAGAGCGAAACTAACATGGGGGTGTAAAGGTTTCGACGGGGGTTTTGAAGCACGATAAGCGAGTAGAGGAGCGCACACTCTTTAAACGGCGTACGTTTTAAAATTAGACGACAACGATAATTTTGAATTAGCTGCTGCTTAAGTCAGCGCTCGTCTTGCCTTAGAGTACCACGGCTTTGGTAAAGGCGTCGATCAGTGGTGAACGTTACAAAGCGATGGCTGTAGCCTTGTAATGTATCACAGCCTACCAAACACACAGGCGTGTCTGTTTGCCTTTGTGCAAGGGAACGGGAGTTTTCCGCAATAACAGAATACACTCGTAGAAGTTCGTGGGGATAGGCTTTCGGACAGGAGTTCGATTCTCCTCACCTCCACCAGCAGGGGCTTGCCCCTGCACCCAATCCGCTTTACTTATGTAAGGCGTTTTTTTATTGCCGCTCATCAATTTTAACTAAAATCCAACCATTGTTTCTCCGTGGTGGGCATTTCCCGTCAAGTTTTTTTGTAAACACACAAAGTCACCGCTGTGATAATTCGTGTGTCACTTTTACAAATTCAGGGGCGTGCCCCTGCACCCGATCCGCTTTACTTTATGTAAGGCGGTTTTTTATTGCCGCTCATGGATCATTATTTATAAACCCAACTTTGTTATTTCACCATGGCAGACGCTGATATAAAAAAAGAGTGCATTACCACCTCAGATAATGCACTCTTATATTTTACCCTATTTTTCCTCCAGTCCGCTGAGCGAAAGCCTGCTCTCCATTTTCTGAACAGTCTTGCTCTCCTGCTTTGCGATCTTCGCTTCAAACCAGAAGGTCGAGCCTTTGCCCTCCTCCGATTGAACGCCGTATGCAAAGCCGTGGGCTTTGAGTATCTCCTGACAAATGGAAAGTCCAAGTCCTGTGCCTACCACGTCACGCTTTACCTTTGCGTCACGGTAGTATCTGTCAAATATCTTTGGCAGAAGTTCCTTAGAAATGCCCTTTCCGTTGTCTGTTACCTCAATACGAACCACATCAGCCTTGTTTATCTGCTTGATACGAATGACCTTGTTGTCACCCGTGTAGTTTATAGCGTTGTTTATAAAGTTGTAAATGACCTGATCCAGCTTTGCAATATCCGCCGTTATCACTCTGTCCTCGTCTGGGATATACTTGATATCATAACCATTCTGCTCTATGAGTATCTGATATCGAGTCATGCAGTCATTGAGCTTGTCAACTATAGAGAAGTCCGTGAGTTTAAGCTCCGCATTGCCAGACTCCAGCTTTGAAAGCTCCAGCAGATTATTTACCAGACTTGAAAGCCTGTCAGCCTCGTCGATAATGACTTGGATATGCTCCTGCCTCTTCACAGGATTATCCCCCGATAAGTCCCTTATCATTTCCGCATAAGCCTTTACCATAGTGAGCGGTGTTCTCAGGTCGTGAGATATGTTCGCAATAAGGTCTTTCCTAAGCTCCGATACCTTTTGTATCTCGTCCTTGGCATTGTTAAGCACCGTGGAAAGCTCCTCTATCTCACAATAGCCATGACCATTGAACTCCACCGTATAATCCCCTTCACCGAATTTCTTCGCCGTGTTCGTAATGTCAACGATAGGCTTTGAAAGTCGCTTTGAGATATACATAGTTACAATAAAAGCAAGCTCAAAAAGTATGATAGTGATATAAATGAGCTGTTCTCTTATAATGCTTACAGTGGAATCTATCGGCTCTATTGAGCTTTCAATGAAAAGATACGCCTGCTTATCCGAATCATCAGTGTAGATAGACGTGCAGTAAAATATCTCCTTGCTCTTGAAATTCTCATTCTGAGCAATTTTCGTGATGTAGTTATCATCCGACTGCTTTAGCTTAGATATCATCTTGAAAAGTCCGATGCCATAGCCCTTGTTTATGATCTTGTTAAGATGCGAATATGCTCCCATGTTGTTTTCCATCACAATAGGATTGCCCATTTCGTCCGTTATAACAATGCAAAGGCTGTTGTCAAAAGCCAGCGAGCGGTTCGTTACCTCCTGCTCGTCAGTGCCATATGCTTGGATTATCTGATTTGCAGCGTCTGTTATATCTCTTATCTTCGCCGACTGATAATATCTTTCCAAGAAAAAATACTGAAAAAGCCAAATAAGAATAAGAATAAAAGCCGTGAAGAAGATAAAATACATCCACACATATGACCGCAGACTTCTTTTCGCCTTTATCTCCGCTGTCTTATTGCTGACTTTTTCCTTGACTTCTGCAAGCTTACTGGATCTTTTCAAACTTATATCCCATTCCTCTCAGAGTAACAATAAGATTGCGGTATTTTCCAAGGCTGTTTCTCAGCATTTTTATGTGAGTGTCCACAGTTCTGTCGTCACCGTAAAAATCAAAGCCCCATACCTCTTCAAGAAGCTTCTCTCTTGAAAGCGCAATGTTCATGTTCTTCACCAGATAGAAAAGCAGGTCATACTCTTTCGGAGTCATGGAAACCTTCTCCCCGTCTATCTTTACCTCACGGGCTGTAAAGTTTATCTCTAATCCCTCGTATCTTATAACGTCCTCAGTGCGCTGAGAAGCTGACGCGCGGTTAAGCACCGCCCTTATCCTTGCCATAAGCTCCTTTGGCGAGAACGGTTTTACTACATAATCGTCAACGCCTATCTCAAAGCCGAAAAGCTTGTCATACTCCTCGCCCCTTGCGGAAAGCATTATAACAGGTATCTGCTTTATTTTTCTTATCTCCTTGCAAGCTGAATAGCCGTCAAGCTTCGGCATCATAACGTCCATTATGATGATATCGAAATCCTGATTTTTCACCATTTCCACAGCCTGCATACCGTCCTCAGCCTGAGCTACTTCATATCCCTCAAACTCGGCATACTCTTTGATTATCTCTCTTATTTTAATTTCGTCATCGACTACAAGAATTTTTGCCATAGTCATTCCCTCCTATTCAGGCAACACCGCACAAAGAACACCTATTTGCTTTGCATACAATGCTTGTGTGTTGCTGCCTTAATTCATATTCTTTGCTTATATAATAACCTATTATTGTGTAAAATTTGTGACGGTTTATAGAATATTCTAAGCCATACCACACCAATTCACAAGAAAACTACTGCCCGCCAACCAAAATGGTATGACGGGCAGTAGTTTATATAGGAATTTGTTATGGGAATGTCAGAAAATCAGCAATGTCCCATCATAATGAGAGCCATAAGACAAAAACCTGTTACGATACAACTCATTGCACCCATGATGTTGTCAATTTTTTCTGCTGTAAGCTTTTTCATAGTGATTACCTCCTTGAGATCTAAAATAAACTATTCTGTTCTCAGTGCGATAACAGGGTCTTTCTTTGCCGCCACTCTTGACGGGAACAGACCTGCGATAAGCGTCAGGCAAACGCTTATCGCAATGAGTATAACTGCCGCACTGACAGGTATTGAAGCTCTTATCGGCACGTCCGTAAGATGTGCGATTATCATGTTTATCGGTATTGTGAGCAGATATGAGATAATTATTCCCAATGCACCTGCCACAAATCCCACGATAACTGTTTCGGCATTGAACACTCTTGATATATCCCTCTTTGAAGCACCTATACTTCTCAGAATACCTATCTCCTTTGTTCTTTCCAAAACTGAGATGTAGGTTATAATGCCTATCATGATAGATGATACCACAAGTGAAATTGCAACAAATGCAATAAGAACGTAGCCGATAGCGTTTATGATAGAGGTGATAGAACTCATCATAAGACCAACATAATCGGTGTATTCTATCTTGTCCTCTTCGCCGACACTGTCGTTGTAATCGTCGATAATATCTATTATCTTTTCCTTTGAAGCAAAGTCCACAGGATAGATATTTATGCTGTCAGGGTCTTCAACAACTGAATAACCAAGAGTTTTCATGTTGTTGTCATAGTTTGAAGTGGAATATTTTCCGCTGTTTGCAAGCTGATCCGCATTTGTGTCGGACTGTTCTTTGAGCATTTGCTTCATAAGCTCCAGTTGCTCGTCAGAAAGTGAAGCTATATACTTCTTCTGAGTTTCGGTAAGCGATGACATATCACCGCCCTGAATTGCTGACATATCCATTGAACCCATGGCATTCATGCCCATATCTGCAAGCTCGCCTGTATCGGAAGCACCACTCTGCTCCATAAGAGCCTTATACTGCTCCTCGGTCATTCCCTCAGGTATCTCCATAGAGCTGTCGCCTGCCACCAAACCAGCCTTCTTGTCTGTGTCGGAGCTGTCTGCTGTTTTGTCAGCCTTGCTTTCTGTATCGGCTGTGCTGTCGGAAACGGTTTCTGAACTGCTGTCTGTATCTGCCACATTCTCGTCCGTTTTGAACTTAAGTCCTGTGAAAACATCTATGTCAGGATTTGCTATCTGCTCTTTTACTATCTCGCTGTTATCTACTTCGTCGATAAGATATGTCATAAGGTCATGACGATAGCCTATCGCACCGCTTATGGAAGCAGAAGAAGCGTCCTCGTCAGGTCGCAGGATACCGACTACACTTATTTCTGTGCCGTTTGCAACAGCCTTTTTCATGTAGCTCTCATCGCCTGTCATATCTTCCCACACACCGTCTTTTTTCTTATAGAGATAAGGAGTAGGAACGACCTTGAATTTCAGGTCAAGAAGCTCATCATAGGTGTAAACGTGCTGTTCGCTGTCAACGGATATATCCTCTCCTGCCATGGCACGTCTTACTATGCCGTTAAGTGAGCTTGGGTCGAGAAGTCCGAGAGAATAAAGCACATAGTCGTTTATCTCGTTGTTCTTATCAACTACAAGCACAACTTCGTTATACTTTTCAGGCAAACGTCCTGCGATAACGTCATACTGCTTGTCGATAAGCTCCTCATTATCTATCATTTCGCTCCATACATCAGTACCCATGCCACCCATTGAGCCACTCATGGACATTGCTTCCATCTGAGTTGAGGACATATATCCCATATCTTCAAGAAGCGTTGACGGATTGACCTGCATTACACCGCTGTCGCTCTCCGTAAAAACGTTAAGTGTAGTGGCGTATGTGTACTGAACGTCGCTTGTAAGGTCTTTCAGGTCGCTGTTATCGTCAAGATATTTCTTGAACTTCTCCAGATTGTTGACCTTTGTTTCTTCCATGAGAGTGTTTATCATCTCGCCCATGGCATTCTGAGAATAGACCTTGTCTTTATCGTGGTTTGCTGAATCCTCATGGTTTTTCGCCATGGTGTTCATTATCTCGCCTATACTTGCAGTGGTCTTTGTTATCTGAAGCGGATAGCTTGAAAGTGTATCAGACTGCACCTGATCTATATAAAGCTGAACACCGTTTGAGATAGAAAGAATAAGTGCGATACCGATTATACCAATAGAGCCTGCAAAAGAGGTAAGAAGCGTTCTTGCCTTTTTTGTCATAAGATTGTTTCGGCTCAAAGACAGCGCAGTGAGGAAGCTCATGGAAGTTTTAAGCTTTTTGCGCTCTTTCTTCGCCGCCTTTTTGTCAGCCTTAGTAGGCTCTTTTTCAGGCTTTTTGATAGGCTCCACAACATTCTTGTCAAGAGGGTCGGAATCGTCTATGACCTTTCCGTCAAGAAGTTTTATTATTCTTGAAGAATATTTCATTGCAAGCTCAGGATTGTGCGTTACCATTATAATAAGCTTGTCCTTTGAAATGCTCTTCAAAAGCTCCATTATCTGCACGCTTGTCTCAGTATCAAGCGCACCTGTAGGCTCGTCTGCTAGCAGAATGTCAGGCTCATTCACAAGTGCTCTTGCAATGGCAACTCTCTGCATCTGACCGCCTGACATCTGATTAGGCTTTTTGTGGAGCTGGTCGCCAAGACCAACCTGCTCGAGAGCCTTGACGGCTCTTTCACGTCTTTCTGACTTTGAAACACCTGAGAGGGTCAAAGCAAGCTCAACGTTTGAAAGCACTGTCTGGTGCGGTATAAGGTTATAGCTCTGGAACACGAAGCCTATGGAATGGTTTCTGTAGGAATCCCAGTCGCAATCCTTGAAATCCTTGGTAGATTTGCCGTTAATGTTAAGGTCACCGCTGGTATATCTGTCAAGGCCGCCGATAATGTTCAAAAGAGTGGTTTTACCGCAGCCTGACGGGCCGAGGATAGAAACGAACTCATTCTCACGAAAATCAATGCTAACGCCTTTAAGGGCAGAAACGGTGGAATCACCAACGACATAATCTTTTTTTATGTCCTTTAAACTAAGCATATATTTTCTCCTATTTTTGTTATTGTAAAGATATTATAATAGGGTTTTATAAACTCAGTTTAAACATAACACAGTTTTGGGTAAAAAAATTGTCGGAGGGGGGATTTAAGTGAGGAGTGAGGAATGAGGAATGAGCATAGCAGACCAAAGTAAATTGCAAGCATAAAGTAAAAATAAAGCACCGAGCGAAGCGAGAGATAAAGCGCACGCTCAAGCCCGGCGCTAGAGGGCTTGTGGGGTC
>ERZ772880.18-NODE-18-length-138530-cov-13.859946_pt1 | contig 138530 bp, 125 predicted proteins | sample MGYA00580577_ERZ772880 | MGnify/ENA primary metagenome ERZ772880 (study PRJEB29015, sample SAMEA2737705) | human gut metagenome | biome: human gut; feature: human-associated habitat; material: faeces | place: China | collected 2012 ... | reverse complement strand
TATCATCAGTACTGTGGGAAATGGGGTAATTCATTTACAGAAAAGTCAGGCGGCAGGATCATATGGAAGCAATTATGGTCTGTTTGTTTCCGCAGACGGATCGCAGTTAAAAGAAGTAAACCGCCGTGCGGAAATAGATGCTACAGGCACTATGTGCACCGAAGGTATCATAAAAGGCAATGAAAAAGGCGGGTTTGTCTGCATGGATGAGACTGCAAGAAAAATGCTTCCCTATAATAAGGAATATGAGTTAAAGGAAGGAAAGTATCCGGAAAAAATGCAGGAAATTGCCGCAGGAAGAGCATTTTTTAGTGCAATGGGGTATGGTGATGTAAAGATCGGAGATACGGTTACACTGGATTACCGCGCAGGGATGCAGTCAGAATATAAGCCGGAAGAATTTGTTGTCAGCGGAATCCTATATGATCGGGATGAGTATACCATCGAGGCATCTTATGTTGCTTTCGGGTCACAGGAGTTTTATGATGAGCACGTCGCAGAGAATGACAGACAGTATAATATTTATTTTACTTTAAATGATTCTGCAAATGTATCTATGAATAATATTGATTCGGTTATAAAGCAGATTGCAGCAGCTTGTGGGATCGAAGAAAAAAACGTTATAGTCAATGATCTCTATTTGCAATGGGTCTTGCAGCCGAGTTATGAAACGATTGCGGTATGCGGGGTTTTGATTCTTGCAATTGTACTTTTCTCTGTTGTGGTCATTTATAATATTTTTCAGGTCGGTATTGCCAACAAGATACAGGAGTATGGAAAAATCAAGGCTCTGGGAGCGACAAAAAAGCAGATGAAACAACTGATCTTCAGAGAGGGCATTTTTTTGACAATTTTTTCAATACCAGTTGGATTGCTTTTTGGCTTTCTGATTGCAAAATGCGGTTTTAACTGGCTGGTAGAACAGGGGAACCTTGTATCAACCGGAACTGGCTCTATGGGAGTTCAAAATCAGCAGGTGCCTCTGTTTTCCCTGCCTGTTATGCTTCTCTGTATTTTCGTATCATTTCTTACCGTTGCTTTGGCACTGCGTAAACCAATGAAAATTGTTTCACGGATTTCACCTATCGAAGCAACACGGTATTTAGAAAATGCAGAAACACAAAAAAAAGGAAAACGAAATGGCAGAAAAAATGTCACCGTGTTTTCTATGGCAATGGCAAATGTAACGGGTAATCCCAAAAGAACTATTGGTACTATCCTCACAATGGGTTTTTCTTGCGTATTGTTTGTGATTATCTCTAATTATGTGGGAAATATTGACACGGAGCATGAAGCACGTCTTTCCGTTAATCATGGACAATTTGAACTGCAGCTTGACTATTCTGCTGAGTATGATGAAAGATATCCGGAGAATAATCTGGATACGATTCTGACGGATAATCCATTGAATGATTCGCTGATTGAAGAAATCAAAAGCATTCCGGGAGTGACAGATGTCATGACGAGAGAGATTGTCTCTGTAAATCTGAACGGAACAAGATTTCCGGCTGATATTGTGAGTAAAAATGATTTTGATTTTATGCGCCAGGACGGGGATATTGGCTCTATGGACTATGATCAGGCGGTAAAGAATGGTGATATTTTCTTTGGCTGGTCAACGTGGATGGAACAAGATGGATATGCTCCGGGTGAATCCATTGCATTTGACTTTGAGAATGGAAGTGGAACCTATACCTATCAGGGAAAGATTGCAGGATCCTTTGTAAGCGCGGACACTTATCTTGTCATTCCGGAAGGTGTATACCGTTCCATGAATCCGAGGGGAACAGCCTATGGCTATCTGTGGGTGGACTGTGATAAAAAAGATGTGGCATCTGTGGAACAGAGTCTGAATACTTTGATTTCTAATACTTCGCATATAAAAATGGATACTTATCATGCACAGTTACAATATGCAGAATTAGCAGCCCGCATGATGAAGCTCGGCTGTTATCTGTTTATGGCGGTTGTAGGACTCATCGGTTTTATGAATATGGCAAACACCATGATCATGAATATTACGACAAAAAAGCAGGAATATGGTGTATTACAGGCTGTGGGTATGACAAATAAACAATTAAATTTATGTCTGCAGTTACAGGGACTGATTTTTACGGTTGGCACCATATGTGTAGCACTTGTCGTTGGTCTGCCACTTGGCTACGTGCTCTTTGCCTATGCAAAGCATAATGGGATATTTGGAATGAATGTCTATCATGTTCCAATTACACCAATTCTTGCTATGATTTTGCTGGTCAGCCTTTTGCAGATTGTGCTTTCCTGCGTTTTAAGCAGTAATCTGAAAAAGGAAACGTTGGTTGAAAGAATAAGGTATCAGGGATAGCAAGTAACCAGGCTGTCACTCGGACAATGAGTGACAGCTTGGTTTGCGAGTATACGTCAAAAGATTCTGTGCCCTTGTATTTTCCCTTATCAGAGTTCGTAAACTTATATGGGAATATATAACACAAGGGAAACAATAAGGGAACCGTGCATTTTTCTCGCTGTTCTCGGAGTTTGAAGATCTCGTCGGCAACTTCATCATAGGCTTCTTTGTTATTGACTTTTTTAAGAAGTTTTTTCTGAAGCTCCTGCAGTTTTTCGTCAATGCCATCAGCGGTATTTTGCTGAGCGCTTCGGATCACCTTTGCGATGTTCTGCTGGAGCTGCGTCTGGTAGGTGGACTTATCACCAAGGAGCGTGTTGATTGCCTGAACTACCACATTCTCCAATACCGTCTCATTGATGGTTCTTCGCAAGTGCCTGATTTGCCTGCTCTGCAGCAGTCTTGAGAGTAGCGAGCTTTTCCTTCGTTTCACTGACAGCGCTGGAGAGGAGCTTCTGCTTCTGTGTAAGCAGCTTGATGTTGCCTGGATCCGGTTTTAAGAGCTTTTCGACATCCTTGAGCTGACTCTGCGTATTCTTGATTTCTGCATTGACACCCTTTAAGGCTGTCTGTAGTTTGGTGGTATCGCCGCCGATCTCGACCGTGATACCCTTGATTCTGCTTGCCGCCATAGCGCACCTCCTCTCTGCAAAATGGGCATAAAAATTGCCCGGCATTGTTGCCGAGCATAAAGAAAGCACCGATCAGATTTCTCCGACCGATGCTAATAAACTGCTATTCTACTGAGATTTACAAACTGGAATTGATCGTGCTCTGTCTTTCGCTAATGCAACTCCATTTTACTGTGCAAACATAAGTTATGCCCGTCTCAAGATTCGCTTTATATCATCCAGATTTTCAACAAAAAAGATTCCCTCCTGTCGCTCGTTAGAAGATAGTCCTTTTTCAATCATATGATTTAGAAGTGCTTTCAAATCATCGTAGTAACCGTTCAGGTTGTAGAGAATGCAGGGTGCCTCCAGATGTTTCAAAGACACCTTCGACATTACCTCTGCAATTTCCTCCAATGTTCCCGTGCCGCCCGGGAAGGCAATAAAGGCTTCTCCTAACTCAATCATTTTGTTTTTTCTCTCAGACATATCCTTAGTCACAATCAGTTTTGTCAGTCCATCATGTTGAAACTCATTTTCAATAAAAAAATTCGGCTCAACACCCGTAACATCACCGCCTGCCTTCAATACACTGTCTGCCAATGCTCCCATTAAACCACCTTTAGAACCACCGTAAACAAGTGCATTTCCACTGTTTCCAATCCATGCCCCCAATTCCTCAACTGCTTTTCGTAAGCATGGGTCATTTCCTTCGTTTGCCCCAAGATAAACTGTTATATTCATTAAAAATTTTCTCCTACAACTTCCGATTTTCTCAATTCTCCAAACTTGGAGTTGTCAGCATCCTTCTTTTTTATCTTTTATATCGTCTTTTAACGATTTGATTTCTTCCAGAATGAGTTCAGTACAAACGACTATAATACCTGAAAGAAGAATAATTCCACCATAAATCGGATAAATAAAGGATTCTCGGACTCCACCGCCAATGATGCCAGACAAGAGCTGCCACACACCGCTGAACGGCCAAACAACTAAAGCAAATACCACAATCATCATAATAATAGCTTTTTTCATTGTACTTTGCCTCCTTAAATTGCGATTTCTCAGTTTCAAAAACTGGAATTTGATTAAAGTGCCTTCTTAGGGCAATTCTTCACGCACTCCATACATAATATGCATTCTGTGTCATTCTTTCGTTTTCTTGAATTATTTGTAACTTCAACATCCATAGGGCAAAGCCTTTCGCATTTTCCACAGTTAATACATTTTGTTTTATCGCAACAGATACGAAACAGAGAATAATAGCTTATTGGCTTTAAGAAAACAGTTATTGGACAAATATATTTACAGAATGCTCTATTATCCTTAAATGTAAAAGCCAATGTAATTCCAACTAAATAATAAACAATATTCCCTATCAAAAATGCCCAAAACATTATTCGTTCAATGTTATCCACTTTACACAAGAAAAGTACGGAAACAAAGATCAATGATACAGCAAACGCGATATACCTTATCCACCCAATTTTTCGTCTTTCATGACTTTGAGGAGTTTTATATGGTAAAAAATCAAGTATCATTGCAGTCCAACAAGCAAATCCACACCAGCCTCTTCCAAATATCAGTGGACCGAATATCTTTGCTACTGCATAATGAATTGTTGCGGCCTCGAAAACTCCAGTAAATAAGTAATACCAGAATCCCTCTATCTGCATATTTTCATTATCAATAAGTCCAAGGTAAACCAGCATATATGTACCAACAAGTAACTGGACAATTCTTCTTGCATATGGTTGATTGTTAGCCATCAACACTAGACCTAATGCTATTGACGTACCAATATAACTAAAATTCAATAAATAAAAAATATTATCTTTTGATAGCCATAACACAACAGCTACAATTTCAAAAATAATCCACATTATTAAAGCGATTATTTTAACCTTTGAATTCTTCATTCTATTTTCTATACCCCAACGCAAATTCCGATTTTTCCACGTAAAAAAGGATGTGCCTTTTTGTGTAATAGGGAATTCCAGGAAATTTCCTATTACACGAGAAATTGCTCTCTCATCACAGTTCACACATTATGCAAACTGCAATCCCATCTCGCACAATCTAATTATATCGCAGCTTTATTATCTCCGTTTATCCATTTATAGTCAAATACTATCATCAAATCGCCAAAATGGACAGCGCTTGCCAATACACTGATTGTTCTGAGCACAATGCGTACACTGGACTTCTGTGCATTCCATTTCGATTCCAAAATGCGTTTTTACAAAATCAACCGCCGCCAGAATCGCCAGATAAGAATCTCTTTTACAACACCTCGGACCGCCGGTGCGCGAAATCGCTTCCAGTGCTTTTGATGTCATCTGATTCGAAAGTCCCCAGGATTCCTCCGTCAGTGGCGTCGCCCCAGACAAGATAGATACAAACATACCTGCGCTGATTCCCGCTCCGCAGGCACCCCAGAATCCGCAGGTTCCTCCTGGAACGGCTTTCCCACGGTTCAGCATTTCCATCACAGATTCCCGCAGATTAATAGCACCTCCCGCATTTTTATATGCAGTAAGCAGCGCCGCTCCCACCATGACATGATGCTCCGGTCCATGCATATGGCAAAACGGTGCATCCATCATCTTCCGGACAATCTCGATCGGATTTCTGGATGTTTCGTCTATACACAGGGAAAGAATGGTGTCCAGTCCCTTCGTATGACAATCATTACAAACATAATGCCCGTTCTGGCATCTGGTCTTGCTCAATTCTTTTTTATGACATAATTCACACTCCATCCATTCATCCTGTTTCAGATAAATAAGAGGTGCTTTACAGACAATACATTCTTCTTGCATGGGATTTCCATCTCCTTTACATTCATTTCCCGACCAGCGCGTTGAGTTTCTCCACTATATCCATACTTCCCGACCGGAAACCTTCCAGATCGAGTGTAATGTACAGAAATCCCATTTCTTTTAATGTCCTGCAGATCGTCTCCCGCTCGGCAATCGCTTTTTCAAATTTATCCGCATCCACCTCGATCCGGACAATATCGCCATGCAGGCGCAGGCGCACATTTCCGCCAAACACGCTTCGAAGATAATCTTCGCCTTTCTCAATCCGCTTCAAAACTTCCATGTCAAAGGAAGTTCCATATGGAAGGCGGGTCGCCATACATGGCATGGACGGACGGGATGCAACGGAAATTCCTAAGTCAGCCGCAAATGCCTTGACATCCTTTTTCTCCAGTCCGCACTGTGCAAGTGGACTGACGACACCCAGCTCCCGGAGTGCCTGGATACCCGGGCGGTACACGTGCAGGTCGCTCTCATTGGTTCCGTCCATCACGCACGGAATCTCCTCTTCTTTTGCAAAATCCAGAAGTGTCGCGAACAGGTGGTGTTTGCAGATATAACAGCGGTTGACCGGATTTGTCCGGATGGCTTCCAGCTCCATCTCATTGACCTGGATAATTTTATGGATCGCGCCCAGCTCCTTTGCCACCCGCTCCGCGATCTCCAGATCACAAGCTGGGTGCAGCATGGTGTGAAATGTCACGGCATAAACCGGCATTCCCGTCTTCTTCGCCGTATCACACGCCAGCTTGAGAATCAGGCTGCTGTCCACACCGCCCGAAAAGGCGACACAGACCGGTGCTTTCGCTTTTTCTGCCATGAACTGTTTTAAAGCTTCTCTTTTTTCTGTCTCTGATATCATTGGTTTATTTTCCATGGTTCTTGATTCTCCTCTTAATTATCTAACGAGAATGCACTGTGCCGTTTTTCAATCTCAAAAGTGCTTACTGTAAACTAATACTTCCGTCTTCCATTACTCCGTGGAATACTTCCATGAAGCGCTTCCCTGTCTCCTGGCAAATCGCGCGCACGCTCTCATACTCCGGATAGCACGTATCCACGCCGCCGCGCTTGCAGATTTTTACCTTTGCTGCCCCGTAACGGGTCTGGATCTCCTTTACTTCCCGTGGCAGTATCGTCCTCTCTACCGGATAACGGCGCACACCGATCGTGGTCGTACAGGAGAAGACAAGCTGTTCTAATTCTTCCCGTTTTTCTGCCGTTGTCAGTACATGAAGCACATACGCCGGACGGTTTTTCTTCATATATGCCGGTGTGTACCACACATCTCTGGCGCCCGCTTCCAGAAGCACCTCCATCGCATATCCCAGCGCCTCGCCGGTGCAGTCGTCCAGGTTTGCCTCCATGACCCACATGGAGCTCTCGTCGTGACCGTCTTTTCCAGTTTCTACTTCCACCGTTTTATCCGTCAGAAGCATCGCCCGCAGGATATTCGCGTGCGCGAAATCCTTATTTCCGGCGCCGATACCGATCTTTTCGATCTGGTACTTCTTCGGAAGCGCCGCTTCTGTCCGGAATGCCGCCGCGATCGCCGCGCCGGTCGGCGTTACCATCTCTCCTTCGACATCCCGAAGCGTCAGTTCCAAGCCCTGTGCCGCTGCGATATTTGCCGTCGCCGGAACCGGAACCGGCATTAAACCGTGCTGGCAGCGTGCGAATCCATGACCTTCGGAAAGCGGCGATATCACCACGCGGTGGATTCCCAGATCCTCCAGGCAGAATGCCGCACTGATAACATCCACAATCGAGTCAATTGCACCGACTTCATGGAAATGAACCTCGCTGACCGGGATTCCGTGTGCTTTCGACTCTGCCCCCGCCACAATCTCAAACATCCGGCGCGCCAGGTTTTTAACGCGGTCAGATGCATCCAGACGATCGATGATCTCGAAAATGTCATGGATGTTGCGGTGGACGTGAGGATGCATATGATCGTGGGTGTGAGCGTGATCATGGCTGTGCTCATGGTCGTGGGTGTGAGCGTGATCATGGCTGTGCTCATGGTCGTGAGTGTGTTCATGATCGTGAGGATGCTCATGGTCGTGCTCATCATGGCTATGTTCGTGCTCATGACCATGTTCGTGGTCGTGATGATGTTCGTGGTCATGATGATGCTCTTCTTCCTCTAAATGTACATCGAAATCATACGCATCGATTCCACATTTCTTCGTCCGCCCAAAATGCAGATGATACCCGGATACGCCCAGACTGTCCAGTGCCCGTACCAGTTTTTCCCGGCTTGCTCCAAGATCCAACAGTGCGCCAACCGTCATATCTCCACTGATTCCAGACGCACAATCCAGATATAAGATTTTCTCATCCATTTTTACTTCTCCCTCTACTTTTCTCATTTTATTGATACATTTCCGTTTTTCGCTTTTATGCAATTATCACAAACCACTATCACTCTGCCGTCTTCTTCGGCTCCCGAACCGCCAGGCGGTTGATCTGCGCCGCCAGATATGCTGCGCCGTAGCCGTTATCTATATTTACAACCGAAATGCCGTTCGCACAGGAATTAATCATCGTGATCAATGCCGACAGTCCATGAAAACTTGCACCATAGCCGACCGAGGTCGGAACCGCAATGACCGGATTTTCCACCAGCCCGGCAACAACTGTGCCAAGCGCGCCTTCCATTCCCGCCACCGCAATCACGCAGTTTGCCCGCGCAATCGCCTCGCGTTTGGATAAAAGGCGATGGATGCCCGCCACCCCTATATCGTAGTAGCGCTCCACGCGGCAGCCGAAAAATTCTGCCGTTTTGGCAGCTTCCTCCGCAACCGGGATATCCGCGGTTCCGCCTGTGCAGACTGCCACCAGCCCTTCCAGCTTCCGCGGTGTCTCCGATGATTTTCTCGCCTGTAAAATTTTTGAAACCGGATCGTATTCTATCTCCGGGATGCGCGCCCGCACTAGATTCCACTGCTCCGGCGTCGCCCGCGTTCCGAGTACTTCCCCATTTTCCCGGTACAGCGTCTCGAAAATATCCGCCAGATAGGCATCCGGCTTTCCTTGGCAGAACACCGTCTCTGGGAATCCCGAACGCAATTTCCGGTGCAGATCCAGCTTCGCATACCCTAAATCTTCGTAAGGAAGATTCTTGAACGCATTCTCCGCTTCCTCAATACTCGTATCCCCCCGTTTTACCTCTTCCAACAGCTTCCGAACATCCATTTCTTCCTCATTTCTCCTTATCAAATCCCGATTTTCTCTGTCAATATGTGAACTGGGTGAACTGCTGCCATCTTTTCCTGCAATGCCTTTAAATCAATCTGCCGCGTGCAAATCCGCTTCAAAAGAGATTCCGAATGGCTCACAATCACCATTCCCAGCTCCCGCTCCTTTGCCTCATGCAAAAGCGCCTGCCAGATCTGGCTCTGGGTCACTGCATCAAACATCGCGGTGATCTCATCCGCCAGCAGATACCGCGGATTTGCCGCCAGCGCTCTGGCAATACAGAACCGCTGCAGTTCGCCGCCGGAAAGCTCCGATGGAAACCGATCCAGCCATTCTTCCCGGATGCCAAGCCGTCCCCGGCTCTCCTCATCCACCTGACCGCCCTCACTGAGAACCTGGCGCATCCGCCAGCGTGGGTTGAGCGCCTGCTCCGGGTGCTGCCAGATTAACTGCACCGGCATACAGCCCCGGATATTCTCAATTGGTATGCTGTCAATCTCTACCGTTCCCTCCTCCGGGCTCTCATATCCCGCTAGCAGGCGGCACAGCGTCGTTTTTCCATATCCGCTCGGCGCCACCAGACCCACGCGCTCTCCTGGCTCAATTTTCAGGGAAATACGCGTCAGCACGTGGCGCCCGCCATTTTCATACGAAAAAGATAGGTTTTCCGTCTTTAGTGACATCTCATTCTCCTCCAAAAAATTCATGTTCCGGCAGTGCCCGGTAGAGCGCCTGCGTGTATGGCTCTTTCAGATTCCATCCCTCCCGGAAGTTCTCCGGCTTTACTTCCTCCAGAATCGTCCCGTCATAAAACACCAGAATCCGGTCCGCCATCTCAATCGCCAGTTCCAGATCATGAGTAATCAGAAGCACCGCTGCCCCGTCCTGTGCCATCTCTTTTAAATGACGGATTACATGGCGCGCGGTCATCGCCTCCAGCCCCGGTGTCGGTTCATCCGCCACAATCAGCCTCGGCTCCTGCATCAGTGCCGCTGCCATCAGGACGCGCCGCGCCATGCCGCCCGACAGCTCAAATGGATAACATTTTTCCACTGATTCATCCAGCCCGTACCGCTTCAAAAGCTGGCGGCATTTTGCCCGCGTCGCTTCATCTTTTCTGCCGCCGCAGATCTGATCCCCGACCCGCATCAACGGATCGAGGTAGGAAACCCCCTGCGGAATCAGGGAAATTCCATTGCCCCGCAGCCCGGCAAGCCGCGTCTCATCCAGAACCTCTCCCTGATAGGAAATTTTTCCTTCCATCCGGCAGTTGTACGGCAAGATTCCCAGAATCGCGTGCGCCAGCAGGCTTTTTCCCGAACCACTCGCCCCGACCACCGCCGTCAGCTCCCCACTGAAAAGTTTGCAGGAAAGGTCGCGGAGCGGATGGAGTTCGCGCCGTCTAAGCCCACGCGCGTACTGCGTAAAATATAAGTTTAGATTTTGAATTTTCAATATCGGCTTTTCCATGGAATCACGATTTTCACGCAATCTCCGTTCTTTGATAACGTCTGTCTGTTCCAAATCTGATAGCCGCATCGTTTTTGATTGTTTTTGTCTTAATCGCATCATTTTATCAAAATATATGTTTTTCTGCCTCATTCCCAGCATCCTCTACTCATGCGCGCTCCCCGGATCCATCAGCCGCCCCAGGCTCTGCCCGATCGCCTGAAATCCCAGCGTTACCAGCACCAGTGCTGCGCCCGGAAAGAGCGCCAGCCACCATTTTCCGGTAATCAGGTACGACATACTCTCGGATAAAATAACACCGATCGCCGGTTGCTCGGAGGAAAGACCGAAGCCCAGAAAGGTCACGCCAGACTCATGAAGAATCGCATGGGGAAAGAGAAGAATTAACCCGGTCACAAATTGCCGCGATACCTGCGGGACGATGTGGTTCCAGGCAATCCACCAGGGCTTTTTCCCCAGTTTTTCGGAGATCTGCACATACGGACTTTCCCGGATCTGTAAGATTTCCGCCCGCAAAAGCCTCGCCAGCGACGCCCAGTGCGTCAGGGCAATCCCGGCTGCTACACCCCGGAATCCCTTTCCCAGACTGTAGGAAATCAGGATCAGGAGAAGCATGTGCGGGATTCCCATTACCAGATTAATCAGCCCGCATACCAATGAATCCATCAGTCCCCCGCCAAGCGACGCCAGCAATGCAAGCGCCAATGCCACCGCGGCGCTGATCGCCGCGGTCAGAAGCCCCAGCCGGATGCTTAAAGAAAGCCCTGCAACCGTCCGTTTCAGCATATTCCGCCCCATCCAGTCGGTTCCAAACAGCCCGCCGGTTCCCGGAGGCAGGTTTTTTCTCGCAAAATCGACCTGCTGTGCGGCATCCTCCCAGACGATTCCAAGCACTGTCACCAGAATCAGGAAAAGGAGGGAAATTCCCAGCAGCCAGAGTGTTTTCTTTCTCATGCCCTGCCTCCTTTCCTAAGTCTCGGATCGACCAGCCGGTACAGCCCATCCGCCGCTGCATTTCCTGCAAATACAAGCACGGCACTGATGAGTGTAATTCCCAGCAGAAGCGGGATATCGCTTCCCAGCCCCGCCGTGACCGCCGCCTGTCCGAGTCCCGGATAGGAAAAGACCTGTTCCACCAGCACCGAACCGCCGAAAATCTCGCTGATCGAGCCAAATTGCAGCGTAATTACCGGGAGAAGCAGGTTGCGGAGTCCATGCCGGAAAATCAGCCGCCAGCCGCTCTCGCCCCGCGCCCGCGCATAGAGTACGTAATCACTTTCCAGAATCTCAATCACTTTTTCGCGCGTGTGCATCGCAATCGAAGAAATCCCTGTCAGTCCCAGCGTACACGCCGGCAGAAATGCGTGATACAGGCGATCCGCCAGGCTGACCTCGTCCGCCGCCATTCCCACCGGGACACTGAACCCGATTGGGAAGATGGGAAGCTGCACTGTAAAGAGAAGCAGCAGCACCAGCGCCAGCCAGAAGGACGGCGTTCCCGCGATCACGATGCAATAGCCCGTAATCAGGCGATCCACCCACTTGCCCCGTTTTGCCGCCGCTGCAATTCCTAAAAATATCCCCACGATTCCCGAAAACAGCCACGCAGACAGAAGGAGCCACACTGACGCAGACGCCTTTTCCGCGATCACCTCCAGCACCGGTCTGCGGTACAGAAGGGAAATGCCAAAATCACCATGACAGATGCCCGAAATCCAGCTAAAGAAGCGCTTCCAGACCGGCACACCAACGCCCCAGTACGCCTGCAGCTTCTCGATCTGCTCCGGCGCCATCGAGCCGAGCGCCGTCTGCCCGACATTCGTCTGCAGCGGATCGACCGGAGACATCGACACCAGCAGAAACGATACCAGACTGACTGCCAAAAGCAGCAGAATCAGGTGCAGCAGACTGCGCCCAAACCATTTCATCCTACTCATAGTACCACCGATCGACATTGTTGACGATGGACCAGCCGTGACCGTGCGGATGCACCTTCTGCTCTGCGACATGAAGCCCGTCTCTCACCCAGTACAGATGATCGACATTCACCAGCCAGATCCACGGAAGATCACCCTCGGCTGAAACACCCGTCTCGCCGTCCCACTGCGCCTTTTTCCACAATTCATACGAACTTTCCAGATCCGGTGCTGCCAGGGCCTCATCCATATAAGCGTCCACGGTCTCATTCGCATACGGCGAATATTCTGCCAGCCCCGTATCTGCCTTTGTATGGTAAATATTATAAAATTCCATCGGCGTGTGCGCGCCCCAGCCCCAGAGAAGCGGCTGCGACTGTGCCTCGTCATACGCAGTATCCCAGCCGGTGCCGCGGATCGATGCGTCAATTCCAATCTCTTTTAACTGCTGTGCCGTATCGGCTGCCAGCGCCTGACGCACCGAATCCCCGGTCGGATAGAGAAATTCCAGAATGGCTTTCACTCCATCCTTTTCGCGGATGCCGTCAGCATTTTTCTTCCATCCCGCCGCACCCAGCATCTCTTCCGCCTTCTCCACATCATAGGAAATGTTCTCCATTTCATCGTTGTACCACGGCATCTTGTCACAGACACTATATGCCGGGCTGCCGTAACCATTTAACACATGATCGATCATTTCCTGCCGGTCAATCGCCAGGTTGATCGCCCGGCGCACCTGCACATCCGCGGTAAAATCATTGCCGATTTTTACGCCATCCTCCCGTACCGTCTCCGGCACCGCCGGGAGGTTAAATCCACGGTTGTCCACCGTCTCACAGTCCAAAAGACTGAATTCTGGAACCGACTGGTCTGCATAGGACGCCGCCGTGTACGCCACATCCACCTGCCCGGCGCGCACCGCCGCAAATGCCGCATCCTCTTCCATAAAGAGAATCGTGACCTGCCGCATCTTCGGCGCATCCCCATAATAATCCGGGTTGGCTTCCAGAATCACCTGCTGCCCCTTGTCCCACTGTTTCAGGATATATCGCCCGGAACCGATCGGATGTGTGCCGTAATCCGTTCCATATGCATGCTCCGGCACAATTCCCGTCACCGCCATCGTGTATGACCAGATAGCAAACGGGCGTTCCATCTCAAACACAACCGTCACATCATCGATCGCCTCCGCCTGTTTCAGCATTGAAAAATCGTTGACGGAACTCGTCTTTTTCAATGTGTTATAAGTGAATGCCACATCCTCCGCGGTCAGCGCCTCGCCATCCGTGAATTTCGCATCGTCGCGGATCGTCACCGTCCATGTCATTCCATCCTCGGAGGTCTCCACATCTGTCGCCAGATCATACCCGATACTCAAATCTGCTTCTGTCACCGTCAGGGTACTCTGGATCAGCGGTTCATGCATATGCTCGCCCGCGCCCCAGCCATATGCCGGATCAAAGCCCGCCTCCGGCTCTGAAGTCGGCGGCATCGCGATAATAACGCTTATTTGGGTATTTTCCGCTGCATTTTCGCCGTTTTCAACATTTTCCGTCTGTTCTGCGCCGGAACCGCCTTTCTGCGCCTGATTTCCAGCGTTTCCGCATCCGGAAAGCATGACTGCCGCCGCTAAGGCAGTGACGCCAAGTGCCCTGGCTTCTCCGAACACCTTTCCAATGATTTTGCCTGTATTTTCTCGTTTTTTCATATTTTCTGTTGTACCCCTATATTTTTCTTTATGAAACAAAAGGATATCAGAAAAGTGCGGTCCCTGCTGAACCGCTGTACCTTCCTGGTATCCTTCTCCATTTTTCTTATTTATCTCAGTTAAAAAAGAATGTGCCTTGGCACATTCTCGTGCCGAGCGCGGTCGCTTGCGACATGTTTCTTCTTCGCGCGAGTGCGCATCCCGCGGAGCGTTTTTTGTTTCATAGGACGCAATTCCCTATGAAACGAGAAGACTCCCACCTCTTTAGGTGGTGAGTCCTGATTCCTATTTTTTCGTTCCCCCGCTTCTGCAAGGCAGCATCTGCTTGTGCAGCGCTGTTTTCTTTTTCTTATATACATTTAGACTCATTTTAGATGTCTGTTATCTTATTATTATTCCGTCGGCGTCGTCTTTCTCACATTCGTCTCCAGGAAACGGTTATATCCGAGCCAGCCCGGATTCTCCCCGCCGCTCTTTAAAACTTCCAGCATCGTCTCCATCTTCGCATCGGTATTGTCCGCGAAATTCAATGCCAGCGCCTCCAGAAGCGCCGGTTTCTTTGGGGAACCGTACTCTAATTCGCCGTGGTGCGCAAGGATGCAGTGCTTTAACTCCGCCGCTGTCTTTGCCGGGAATCCCGGAATCTCCTTAATACGGTCTGCAACCATCATCGTGCCGATCACGATATGACCTAAGAGCTGACCGTCGTCCGTATAATCATTTTCCGGAAATGCGGATAATTCCTGCACTTTTCCGATGTCGTGGAACAGCGCCGCCGTCAGAAGCAGATCGCGGTTCAGCGCCGGATATGACTTCGTGTAGAAATCACAGAGTTTCATAACACTTAACGTATGTTCCAAAAGTCCGCCCACAAAACCATGATGCACACTCTTCGCCGCCGAATGGAAGCAGAATTTCTTCACAAATGCCTTATCTTCCAGGAAATAGCTGGATGCCAGCTTTTTCAGGTACGGATTCTGGAAAGACTGCACCAGAGCCGTCAGCTCCTGATACATTATCTTGATATCCTTTGAGCTGACCGGAAGGTAATCGCTTTCCTGATACTCGCCCTCGTCCGCCTTGCGTATGCGCTTAATATTTAACTGGTTGGAACCCTGGAAAACCGTCACATCGCCGTCCACATAGACGTACTGCAGCGGCTCAAAATCATTGATGCCCGGGGAACTTAAATCCCAGATTTTGCAGTCTACCGTGCCTGTTTTATCCTGAAGCAGCACGGAAGCGTACTCTTTTCCGTTTTTCGTCACCGCATGCTGTTTCGTCTTACATAAATATACGTCCGAGACTCTCATTCCTTCCCGGAACTGTTCAATATATCTCATTCTGCCTATATCCTCCTGAATTTCTATCTGGCGCGCAGAGATACCAAAAATGGAATTTCCGTGTATCCGTCGCGCCCTTTCCGCATCACATTTACCGATACAGACACGCCGCTCGCGGAATTTTCAATCTGCGCCTGGAGATCTTTGAAACTTCCGATCTCCTTTGTGCCAAATTTCACAATAATATCGCCGGGCTGGATGCCAGCGTCATATGCCGGGCTGCCGGAGACTGCCTCCGTCACGTAAACGCCCGCCGGAATGCCGCTCCCCTGCATCGCACGGCTCACATCCTGTCCCAGGATGCCCAGATATGCCGCCGAAGCGCCATTCGTCAGCCGCTCCAGAATCGGCTTGTAGCTGGAAATGGTGTACGCCGCCGTCCGATCCGTACAGCTCTCGCTGCGGCAGGACTCCGATGTCCAGCCGACCATCTCTCCGGCTGTATTGATCAAAAAGGTACCCGTCTGCGAATTGCTGCTGATATCCGCATACAGGATCCGCGTCAGTCCATCTGTAATCTGCACATTGCGCGCCACGTAGGATACCGTTCCGAACGAAAGCGAATGCACCTGTCCGGACGGACCGCCGATACCTACGAGGACATCGCCTGCCTTGACCGTATATGAATTGGCAAGTGAAAGCACCTGCACCTTTTTCCGCTCTTCTTCCGGCAGATTGCCGGACGGCACCGCCACAACTGCCATTCCGAGCACTTCGTCAATCTGGCGCACTGTACCAGCGATCTTCGTTCCATCCGAAAATCTCACATTGATCGAATCTGCCGCCCGCACCGCATCGGCGTAAGTAAAGATCAGAAATTCTCCATCACTCTCCGCGATGACTGCACCTGCATAATCACCCGTATTTTCCACCGGGTTTCCAAATATATCCGTATCCTGTTTGCCGGAGCTGACCGTCACGATCGACTTATCACCCTGTTCCCCGATTCCACGCAGCACCGACGTCATCGAATTGAAATTGTCTACGGAAAACTGATAGCTGGAAAGCGCCTCGCTGACCGCCTCATCAATCTCCTGCTCCATTTGTTCCGGCTGCGCTGTCATATCCGCATCTGCACCGTCCGACGGCGAAACAGAGTCCGGATCGTCCTTGGAAAACTCGACTGAGGATGTCTCCTGCATCCCATTTTCCTGAAAACACCGATCCGCAAACGGCTTTACCGCCGCAAACGAAACCGCCGCGACTCCTCCAAATGCGGCTGACGCGCATACAAAGAGAGCCACCCGCTTCGCAATCTGTTTTCTGGTCAGCGGCGGCTTCACTATCGTTTCTCTCATGAATTCCCGTTTTTCCTTTTTTTCAAGTTCTTCTGAATCCGGCATTTCACTTTCCCCTTTGCATAACATATCCTAATTATACTTTCCTTCTTAAGGTTATGCAAGAAAAAAGTGCGAATGCTTGGCTAGACGGCGGGGAATGTGATATAATGTGAACACTTGACGAGGTCTTTTCGAGTCTAGTGAGAACTTATACCTGACCACTTAATGAGGTCTTTCACGAATTTAGTGGTCACGGTATCATGTGAACACCATTTAAATTAAGAGGATTACCACAACATGAATGAAAAAGCATTAAAAACTCTCGAATATACAAAGATCATCGACCAGCTCACGGAGTACGCCTCCACGGAGATGGGAAAACAGATGTGCCGGGAACTGCAGCCGTCCTGTGATCTGGGGACGATCCGGCAGAGCCAGACGGAGACGACCGATGCCCTGACGCGCGTCCGCATGAAGGGAAGTCTCTCCTTCGGCGGCGTGAAGGATGTGCGTGGTTCCATGAAACGTCTGGAAATCGGAAGTTCCCTGGGGATCCCGGAGCTTCTCGCTGTCAGCTCCCTGCTGACAGTCGCTGCCCGCGCGCAGAGCTACGGACGCCATGAGAAATCCGAAGAATTTCCAGATGATTCCCTTGATGAGCGCTTCCGCGCCCTGGATCCGCTGACGCCGGTCAACAATGAGATCAAGCGCTGCCTGCCATCCGAGGATGAGGTCAGCGATGACGCAAGTCCGGGACTTGCCAAAGTGCGCCGCTCCATGAAGATCGTGGGCGGACGCGTCCATACCCAGTTAAATTCTATTTTAAATTCCAGCCGGACCTATTTACAGGATGCCGTCATCACAATGCGCGACGGGCGCTACTGCCTGCCGGTCAAGGCTGAGTATAAATCCCAGGTCCCAGGCATGGTGCACGACCAGTCCTCGACCGGTTCGACTGTATTTATTGAGCCGCTCGCGATCGTCAAGCTGAACAACGAACTGCGCGAGCTGGAAATCCAGGAAAAACGGGAAATTGAGTTCGTTCTGGCAGCTCTTTCCAGCCAGCTTATGCCTTACACCGACGCGATCCTCTCGGATCTTTCGATTCTGGCAGAGCTCGATTTTATTTTCGCAAAGGCAGCTCTTTCCCGCCACTATAACTGCGTGGAACCGAAATTTAACAACAAACGGTATATCAATATCAAGGACGGACGCCATCCGCTCTTAAATCCGAAACAGGTCGTTCCGATCAACATCTGGGTTGGCGATTCGTTTGACCTTCTGATTGTGACGGGTCCAAACACGGGTGGTAAAACCGTTTCTTTAAAAACCGTCGGACTCTTTACCCTGATGGGACAGTCAGGACTCCATATCCCGGCATTTGAGGGATCCGAGCTGGCTGTTTTTGACAATGTATTTGCCGACATTGGCGATGAGCAGAGCATCGAGCAGAATCTGAGTACATTCTCCGCCCATATGACGAATATCGTTTCGATTTTAAATGAGGCGGACGCCAATTCGCTCTGTCTCTTCGATGAGCTCTGTTCCGGTACCGACCCGACCGAGGGCGCGGCGCTGGCGATTGCGGTTTTAAATTTCCTGCACAACATGACCTGCCGGACGATCGCAACCACGCATTACAGCGAATTAAAAGTCTTTGCGCTGACCGCGCCAGGCGTTGAAAATGCCTGCTGCGAGTTCAACGTCGAGACTCTCCGCCCGACCTACCGCCTGCTCATCGGTATTCCAGGAAAAAGTAATGCATTTGCCATTTCCCGCAAGCTGGGGCTGCCGGATTATATCATCGACGAGGCGAAAAACCAGATGGAGCAGAAGGACGAATCCTTCGAGGATCTGCTTGCCAATCTGGAAAACAGCCGCGTGACCATTGAAAAAGAGCGCGAAGAGATCGCCTCCTATAAACAGGAGATTGAAACGCTGAAGAACCGCCTCCAGCAGAAGGAAGAACGTTTCTCCGAGCAGAAGGAAAAAATGCTTTCCAAAGCCCGCGAGGAAGCTCAGAAGATCCTTCAGGATGCGAAGGACACCGCCGATCAGACGATCCGCAACATCAACAAGCTTGCCAAGTCTTCCGGCGTCAATAAAGAACTGGAAGCCGAGCGGACCAAGCTGCGCGGCAAGATCCAGGATGTAGACAAGAAACTGGCAATTAAGAAAACCGCCGCACCGAAAAAAGCCGTTTCCGCGAAAAAGCTGCGTCTCGGCGATACCGTGCGCGTTCTCTCGATGAATTTAAAGGGAACCGTCAGCTCCCTGCCGAACGCCAAGGGCGATCTGTATGTACAGATGGGAATTCTGCGCTCCCTCGTCAATATCCGCGATCTGGAAATGGTTGAGGAAGCATCCATCACCGGACCGGGACTTTCCGGCACGCATACGGGTGGTTCCCGCGGATCCGGAAGCGGAAGCAGCAAGATCAAGATGTCCAAGTCCTTCAGCGTATCGCCGGAGGTCAACCTGATTGGCATGACCGTCGATGAGGCGATCCCGGTACTCGACAAATACCTGGATGATGCCTACCTGGCGCATCTTCCGCAGGTCCGCGTCGTACATGGTCGTGGAACCGGCGCTTTGAAAGCGGGCGTACACCGCCACTTGAAGAAATTAAGCTATGTCAAGGAATACCGGCTTGGCGAGTTTGGCGAAGGCGATACAGGCGTTACAATCGTGACATTTAAATAAGAAATATCCATAACTGTGAAGGTACTGAACAGTTACAAATATCCAAAAAAACAGGAGGAATCAACATGGCTGAAAAGCAGCGCATTCTCATCGTAGATGACGACTACAACATTGCTGAACTAATCTCACTTTACCTGACGAAAGAATGTTTTGAAACGAAAATTGTCGGAGACGGGGAAGAAGCTCTCCGGGTATTTCCCGAATTTCAGCCCAACCTAATTCTCCTTGATCTGATGCTTCCGGGCATCGACGGCTATCAGGTCTGCCGGGAACTGCGAAGCACCTCCCAGGTGCCAATCATCATGCTCTCCGCCAAGGGCGAAATCTTTGATAAGGTGCTGGGGCTGGAGCTGGGCGCCGATGACTACATGATCAAACCATTCGATTCGAAAGAGCTGGTTGCCAGAGTCAAAGCCGTTCTGCGGCGCTACCAGCTGCCGGTGCAGATGCCTGCATCGTCCGTGACCGAACAGCATGGCAATTTTGTCGAATATCCGGATCTCATCGTCAACCTGACGAACTACTCCGTCATTTACAACGGACACTCGATCGAGCTGCCGCCGAAGGAACTGGAACTGCTCTATTTCCTCGCGTCCTCACCAAACCAGGTATTCACAAGGGAGCAGCTTCTCGACCATATCTGGGGATATGAATACATCGGCGACACGCGGACGGTAGATGTCCATATCAAGCGCCTCCGTGAAAAAATCAAGGGCAACGACAAGTGGGCGCTGACGACCGTCTGGGGGATTGGATATAAATTTGAGGTAAAACGGTAACTGTTAGTAAAGGAACTGAACTGTTACGTGAAGAGGTAACCGGAGGTTTACCATGAAATCAAACCACTACACACATTCTCTTTATTATAAATTGCTGATCGGCTATCTCATCTTCGGTCTGCTTGGATTCATCACGATCGCGACCATCTCATCTGAGATGACCTACCACCATCTGGTGGAACGCGAATCGGAGGTTCTGTATGACGAGGCGACCATGATTGCCGATCGGTGCAGCAAAGCCTACGAGGGCAAAACCATCAATCTCGACTCGGCATACCCACAGCTTGAGGCGGTTTCCGCCTATCTGCAGTCGGATATCTGGATCCTGAACCATGAGGGCACCATCGTTGCGGACAGCAGCGACAGTCGTACCGGCATCGCAATCGACGATTTCGACCCGACCGCACAGGGCAACCGGCTCTATTCCATCGGACAGTATTACAACCTGTTTGACAGCAAAGTACTCTCCGTTTCCGCCCCGATCACAGGCAATATGAAGACCTACGGCTACATCGTGATTCATATGCCAATCCAGAACATTGAGGCGGAACAGAACGGATTTCTGAATATTATTTACATAACATCGATCATCCTGTTCTTCCTATCCCTGGTGGTGCTTCTTGTTTTTACAAAAGTGGTCTATTTCCCGCTCAAAAAGATTACGGTCGCAGCCAATGAATATGCAGCCGGAAACCTGGCACACAATATCCCGATTACCACCCACGACGAGATCGGCTATCTCGCCAGCACATTAAACTATATGTCCAGCGAGTTAAATGAAATGGAACAATACCAGCACAATTTCATCGCGAACGTATCACACGATTTCCGCTCGCCGCTGACCTCCATCAAAGGCTATCTCGAGGCAATTCTCGATGGCACAATCCCGCAGGAACTCTATCACAAATACCTGCACATCGTCATTTCCGAGACCGAGCGCCTTAACAAGCTGACCCAAGGCATGCTGACGCTCAACTCTCTGGACAGCAAGGGCTATTTAACCCGAACCAATTTCGATATCAACCGGACGATCAAGGATACCGCCGCAACCTTCGAGGGCACGTGCAGCGCAAAAGGCATCACGTTTGACCTGACCTTTGCGGATAGCATCCAGATGGTCTACGCCGATCTCGGAAAAATCCAGCAGGTTCTCTACAACCTGATCGACAACGCGATCAAATTCAGCCACGAGGATTCGATCATTTACATCCAGACCTCCATCCGGTATGAAAAAATCTTCATTTCCGTCAAAGACACCGGCATCGGCATCCCGAAGGACAGCCAGAAGAAAATCTTTGAACGTTTCTACAAGACCGACTTATCGCGCGGAAAAGATAAAAAGGGGACCGGACTGGGTCTTGCGATTGTCAAAGAGATTATTCAGGCACATGGGGAAAATATCGACGTTGTCAGCACCGAGGGCGTGGGGACGGAATTTATTTTCAGTCTGCCGAAGGCGACGGCGCTATAGCAAATTGAAACTGTCCAATCCCTTCGCAATTACAGCAAATCTTCCATCTGGCATCCCAGTGACCGTGCAAGCGCACGCACGGTTTCTGCGGATGCTTTTTGAATCTTCTTTTTTCCCTGTTCATACTGCTGAATACTCCGCAGCGTAACCCCCGATTGCTCTGAAAGATCCTTTTGGGTATATCCCGCCATCTTCCGGATCCGCCGCAACGCGTTTTTCCCCTGCTCTTTTCTTCGAATGATTCTGTCTGCCGCCTCAACAAATTTATCCTCTGGAGCTTCATGAAGTGCCGGATACATTTCCACAACCTCCCGGACCGGAAGCCCTGCTTCAATTTCCTTAAATTTCTTCTCACTGTACCACTGATAATACGCCAGTATCCAGCCACTCCAATACTCTCTGGAACAGGTAAATTCTACCTGCGGTTCCGGCAGTTCGTCCTTTTTTCCCGCTTTTCGAAGCACTTCCTCCGCAAGCTCCGTTCCAGAAAAGCCGCTCACTACTCTTGGTACACCTTCCCCAAATTTTTCTGCATACCCGGTTGTAAGAAACAATTTCCAAAAATCTTCCAGATCCATCCCACAGGCATTGACCGCATAATCTGTCATTTCCCCCAGATTTCTCATCGCATCATCCAGATATTCAATCCCATAAGCGCTCATCCTCAGCCGACACCTCCCCTCGAATCAAATCCCGCATATAAATACCGTCGATATCATCCTCTTCCACCTTTTTCCGGTATGCATTTCTAGCTTGCTCATCCCTGGCTCTTCGTTTTACATAATATTCCACTGAATCTACTCCTTCATAAGAAAGAAAGTGTATCGCCTGAAATGCCTTCTGACTCTTTAATACATACTGCTCTCCCAATTTTCCCAACCGCATCGCATACGAAAGCTGCTCTAACGATATTTCATTATTTACAAACGCCCTTGCAAATGAAAAATACGAATCATCCGCCCGGTACCCAATCACCACATCATATCCGTCCACATCCGGGAGGAAATGTTCCAGCAGCCACTCTCTTCCCCGTTTCATGACCGCCGAAGAAAGGCGGATTTTCCGGTATTTCATCAAAATCGCCAGCCAATGAAGAACGCTGTAGTGCTTCTCCATCAAATTTAAAATCAAAAGACCGGTTTCATCCATTTCATACTGATTCACATAGCCGTCCTCCCGCTCGGCGCACGACCACTCCTTCGCCAGCTCCAGACTCTCCGTACAATAAAAGCCCTGTCCGTAGTCATTATAGACCTTTCCCTGACCATACATAGGAGTAGAAATAATTTCCAAGGAACCGTGATATAAAATTTTTCTCATTCTGAGGCAACCTCCTTATCTATTATGGGAGCAAGTAGAAACATGGGGTATATAAAAAATAGATTCGTTTTAATAAAAATAACTCTATAGAGATATTTTTATTAATATTATATCTCTATAGAGTTATTTAATCAATTTTTATTTCAGATCTTAAAAAGATATGCCACCTTACAGTACGCACCTTACACAAACTGTAACTGTCCTTTCACGATGTTTTGAATTACACCTACCGCGCCTCTTCCCCCGGAAAATGCGCGTCGGACCGCTTCAGAATCTCCCGGGCAGTCTTTGTCTTTCCAAGACCACCAAAGGTACACCGCAGTTCCAGCGGCAGCGACAGACCGATCTCATAGATTGCACCAATTGTCTCATCCAATGGGATCACTTTGTCATAGCCTGCCAGAATCATATTGGCGCTGGCGAGCGCATTGCTTCCGCCCATGATATTTTTGCCGAGACATGGCCATTCAACACGGTTTCCAACCGGATCGCAGGCAAGCCCTGTGATATTCTGAAGCCCTACAGACGCCGCATCCAGCTCCATATTCAAAAGCCCGCTGGCAAATCCCATATCCGTTCCGTGTCCCGTGTGCGATGCCGCCAGCGCACCATTGACATCAAAATCAACAATCGCTTTTTTCACCGGTGCATCCAGAGATTGCCGGATCATGGAGGCGATCCGCGCCGCCCCCGCCACATGGGAACTGGAAGGTCCGCGCATCACCGGACCGAGTACATCATTGAAGATACTGCAGGGTAGTTTTTCCATGGTTTGTCCTCCTTTTTGTATCAATCATTCCATGTTTTTTATTCATCATTTTTGATTCGTGTTTTTGTAAAGGAAAAGGGAACGTCCAACTTCAACGTCCCCTCTCGTTTCTATCGTCCCATTAAAATAAATGGAATTCTGGATACTACCGGAACATTCGTAATAATCGCTAATGCTGCCAGCATCGCTACCAGGAATGGTATTGCATTTCGAACCGTATCTCCAAATTTACATCTTGCAATATTGGTTGCCGTGTATAAGCAGACACCTACCGGCGGAGTTGCCAGACCGATGGTCAGGTTCAGGCAGACAATCATACCAGTCTGAATCGGGTCAACGCCCAGGCTTGCCATCGCCGGTGCCAGAATCGGCGCTACCAGCATGATTGCCGGAGCACTATCCATAAACATACCAACAACCAGAAGAACCAGATTGACCAGTAACAGTTTCACTGCTAAAGAAGTATGAAGACCAACCAGCATATTCGTTACAGAAACTGCCCATCTCTCATTGGAGATAACCCATCCAAACAGATAGCAGCCGCCGACAATCAGCATAACCGTACCACTGTCGATCGCGCTGTCGATAATCGATTTCCAGAGCTCTTTCCAGCCAACGGTCCGGTATACAAATGCCGACAAAATCAGGGAATAAAGAACCGCTGCCGCCGCTGCCTCGGTCGGAGTAAAGAAACCACCCATGATACCGCCAACAACGATGATCGGAAGTCCGATACATGGAAGTGCCTGTCTGGTTGCTTCCCATTTTTCCTTCCAGCTTGTCTTAGGACCTGCTGAAAAATCACGTTTCACTGCAAATACATAAACAACCAGCATCATGATAATACCCATCAGGATACCCGGTACTACTCCGGCGATAAACATATCGCCAACGGATACCTTCGCTGCCGCACCGTAAATAACGAATGCCAGACTCGGTGGGATAATCGGGCAGCAGCAGGATGCACACGCGGTCAGACCTGCTGTAAACGCCGGATCATACTTTTCATCCTTCATTGCCGGAATCATCAGGCATCCAACTGCCGCCGTACCAGCTACCGCCGAGCCTGAAACTGTACCAAACATCATACATACCAGGATGTCTACCATCGCCAGACCACCCTTGATATGTCCAACGAATGCCTGTGCGAAACGAACCAGACGCATGGTAATACCGCCGTGATTCATAATATTTCCTGCCAGAGCGAAGAATGGAAGACAAAGCATGGTAAAACTATTAATACCATAGATAATTCGCTGCGGAACCAACGCCAGGTTGGCATCACCGGTACTTAAAAGCGCATAGGAGACCGTCGCTACGATCAATACAAAAGCAATCGGAACGCCTAATGCAAGAAACAAGAAAAAGCTTCCAAATAAAATTATACTGCTGAACATATTGACCTCCTACTCTTCATCCCCCGGAAGAGGAATCTTTTTCGCTTCCCCGTAACATATATTTTCAAGAAGCTGCACAAATGTATAATAAATCATAATGAGACCGCTGACCGGAAGGGCTGCATAAAAGAGCGCCAGCGAAACCTTGATCGTCGTTCCCAGATGTGGAATCTGTGCAACTGTATAGTTCCAACCTGAAATTGTAAATAAAACAAGTGCAAATAATAAAATCACATCCGCCAGAACCAGCATAAACTGACGTGTTTTTCCATGGCACAAGTTAATTACCATGTCAACACCGATATGAAGCAGATGACGGCTTGCTACGGCACTGCCAAGCATCGTGGTCCAAACGAAGATATAACAGGAGAACTCCGTTGCCCATGGCATCGTAGCTCCAAACCATCGCAAAATAAACTGGCCGATTACCGCGATACATAAAGCAATTGACGTAACCCCTAATGCAACTCTGGCAACCGTATTGATCACGTCGCCAATCTTGTGAAGTTTTTCAATCAATCCTGCCATTTTTCTCCCCTCTTTGTAAATGTACTCCCGAAAACAGGCTCCGGGAGTACATGATAGTTCAAAAATTATTGTACTTTATTTCGCTGCGCGAACCATCTCAACCAGACCTTCCCAGGTCGGATGTGCCGCGTACATTTTATCATATACCGGAGCAACTTTTTCTTTCCATGCATCAATATCAGTCGGACGTGTTACGGTATAACCTTTTTCTTCATACTCAGTAATCTTTGCCTCGTCATTTTCCAGGAACCAAGCTCTCTGCTCTTCGCCTGCTTTTATAGCTGACTCTTTCACGAGTTTCTGGTCTTCTTCGCTTAAACCCTCATACCATTTTGAAGAAGCAACAATGATACCGCTGGAATAGTAATGATGAATATCGCAGATATTATTAACAACCTCAATATAACCATCTGCTACTGCATATAATGCACTATTGTCTGTTCCATCTACAACGCCATTCTGAAGTCCTGTGAACTGCTCGCCAGATGCCAATGCAACCGGTGTAGCACCAAGTGCTTCGTAGGTTGCCACGCAAACTTCATTCTGCATGGTTCTCATACGAACGCCCTTCATATCATCTACGGTATTAATTGTCTTATCTTTAGTCAGGATATTTCTCCAGCCATCCTCATGGAAACCAAGTCCTGTAATTCCATCAACCGCGCTTAACTGTTCCAGAAGGGAATTGCCAAATTCTCCCTCCAGCGCTTTATTGACATTATCCTCATCCTCAAACAGGAATGGAAGCTCAAAAATGCCTAAATCTGGTACAAATCCGCCCAGTGCACCAGTTCCTACCCAGCCGATTTCCAGGTTATTATTCTGAACCATCTCAACACACTCAACCTCGTCGGTTGTCATATCGCCTGCATAAACCTCTACTTTAATCCGTCCGTTGCTGCCCTCCTCGACCAGCTTTTTAAAAGCATTCGCACCGTAATCATACGGAGAACCGGTTCCACATACATGTGCTACACGGATCGTCATCTCCGCTCCGGAAGTATCTACGCTGGAACCACTATCTGCTGCTTCGGTTCCGGCTGCAGATGCGGATGAAGAAGAATTTCCGCCTGAACACCCCGCCATTGCCATCGCTCCGATTACCAATGCCATCGTACCGCAAAGCCATCTCTTTTTCATAAAGTATCCTCCTTTATACTGTTTTTATGTGAACTCCCGAGGTACTTCTTTCCCTCAGAAGTACCTCCCTGTACCTTTAAACTCTTATTTTGTTTCTATCAATTTAGCCTAATAAGAAACCTTCCGGGAATGGATCGTCCGGATCGAATAACCATGTACTCTCTCCCATCACAAACGCCCGTCCGCTGATCTCCGGTACTACTGCCGGAATTCCTGCCACCTCTGTCTCTTCAACGATATGGCAGTGGAATAAACTTCCAATCAGGCTCTCATGCACAAACGGCTGTCCGACTGCCAGCTTTCCTTCCGCATGAAGAAGTGCCATCTTCGCTGATGTACCGGTTCCGCAAGGGCTTCGGTCAATCGCTGCCGGGGGAATGACAACTGCATTTTTTACATCCGAAACCCCTTCTGTACCCGGTTCGAAAAATTCCACATGCGTTACCTGGTTCATGATTTCCAGATACGGATGCTTGACTGTTACCTGCTCATTGATAAACTTTTTAAGATAATTTCCTTTTTCGACAATCTCTTTTGCATTTTCTTTATCCAGCTTTAAGCCCATTGCCGATGCCGGTACTAACGCAAATACATTTCCGCCGTATGCGATGTCTAACGGAATCTCACCATATCCAGGAACCTGTACCTTTACATCCCGATTCATCACAAATGCCGGGGCATTTTTAAAGGATACCCGCACCGCCTTGCCATCTTTCACCTCAATTTTCACTTTTACCAGTCCAGATGGTGTATCTAAGGTCGCATATGTATACGGTTCCTCCGCTTTTAAGAGTCCGCTTTCAATCAGTGCCGTTGAAACTCCGATCGTATCATGTCCGCACATCGGCATCCAGTTTCCAACCTCGTAATATAAAACACCAAAATCTGCCTCCGGATTGCACGGCTTGGTAACAATCGTTCCGGACATTACGTCATTTCCACGCGGTTCAAAACAAATTGCTTTTCTCATCCAGTCCTGTTCCTGCATCATATAGAGCATCTTTTCTTCCATCGTGTTCCCCGGAATTTCCGGAAATCCCGATAAAATGGTTCGGGTTGGCTCTCCCTCTGTATGTGTCTCGATACAGGTTACTGCCTTTCTCCCCTTAATCTCCTGCAAACAAAATTCATTCTTTTTTTCCATAGGCTCCTCCGTATTAAAAATTTTGTCCGTTCTCTTTCAGTTTTCTGAAATCTCGTTGTTAAAATCATATCATGATGAAAACTTTCAAAAAACATCATTTTTAATACAAAGTTTTTTGTGTTTTGGTTATTATGATGCATGACGTCAGTTAACGGTAGATACTTTCGGTTCTATCATAGTATACTTTTGGATACTTTTTCTATTTTCAAAGTTTTTCCACTTGCAATAATCATAACAACATTTTATTATGCTTTATATATTATCAGTCTATTAAAAATAGTTTAAAACAATAGTTGGACTATAGTCTAGTATTGATTCCATTTTGTTTTCACTAATTGAATACTCACGGGAAAGGAGGCATCTTCATGAGTGCTGAAAATCTTTTTACAACATCACGAATTGAAAACGTCAATCAGATCATTGCTGAACTTTACGACGATTCAATTCTTCTTGAAAAACGGATGGAGAGTTTTTTCCTGAACCTGAACAATATTGTTTTCTTTGAAAAAGCAAATTTTTTGTTTTACCAAAAGCAGGGACAGAATTACAAAACCCATTCCATCTACACCATCAACTGGAATGATGAACAGAAACGGCGGTATCAGGAAGAATACTGCCATATGGATGATGTTCTGTCGATTCTGGACTCCGACAGCAATGTAACTTTCCTGACCAACCAGCTGTTCAATCAGGAGGTTCGAAAAAATTCTCTTTATTTTCAGGAATTTCTACTTCCCATGGGGCTGCATGATTCCATTGAAACGAATTTTTCGATTCGGAACCGGGATCTGCGGGGTGTGTTTTCCATCCACCGATCCAACGATAAAAAAAATTTCCTGCCAGATGAATTAAGCCTTGTCCGGTTATTCCAGCCGCATTTCTGCAACGTATTTAAAAATTACGGGCGGGAGCTCAACATCGGACGGGCATTTCATGTACTGGAAAATTACAACTGCATCGGAATCGGCTGTTTTGACGATAAACTGAATTTTATCGGGTGCAACACAACCTACCATACATACATGGAGAATCATGGATTTGCAGATTTATCCAACAACCCCATTTCCAATTGTTTTCGCTCTCTTTGCCGTCAGCTGCTCCGTTCTGGAAGCATTACCGGACAAAATATCGAATACAAGATGGAAAACAGCCCTTTGTTTCTGGAGGTAAGCCGCTCCCATCTTAAGGAGGGACCAGACAACGACTGCTTTGTATGTCTGTTCTTCGATTTATCCTATGTGATGGATCGTACTCTTTCCCAGATCAGCCGGGATTTTTCCCTGACGAACCGAGAAGTAAATGTTTTAAGCCTTTTACTGCGCGGCTATTCCAACGATCAGATATCTTCCACCCTCTTCGTCAGCATCCCTACTGTCAAAAAGCATCTGGCTTCCATTTATTCCAAAATGGAAATCAAAAGCCAGAAGCAAATTCTGGAACGCCTTCATTTCTACGACAAATATTTTTCGCATTAATCTTGTTTAACCACGAAAAAAGGGAGTCCGCTCATCCTGCAGACTCCCTTTTTCGTGCCCCTTTTTACTCTAGCTTTCCTCCTTGCTCTTCCTGGGTTTCTCTTTTTTCGTTCTTGATCTCCCAATGAATCAAAAATGTAAGCATTGCCCGAAGGACAATGATGGCTCCCAAAATTCCAAGTTCCGACCATTCCCGTACCACAACCGTCCTGAGTACCTCGCCGCCCATCTTAAATTCCAACGCCAGCGCAATTCCCTGTGCCAGATTCAGGCGGATCAGCTGACGCTTGTTTCGTATCCACTGAACAAAGCAGGATACCGCTGTCGAAACCAGCACAATGATTCCAAACAATTCTAGCACGACCGTGCATATCTGTACCAAATTCTCTAACAACCAGTCTAATACTTTAATTACTTCTCCCATTACCCCTTCCTTTCCAGGTATTCTTCCCTTCTCGCTTGTGCTAATTTTATCCATTTCCTGTAGCTCAGTAAATGCGTAAACCTACTGAACCGCTACAATTTTCTTTACTATACACGCCCCATTTCAAATATGCAACTTGATTTTTATTCTGTTTTCATCTTGACAATGAAACGTGAAACTGCTACAATCCAGCTATACAAACCACATTTGATTTGTGATAAATCTATTTTTAGTATATATGTTTTATTTCATTCATAAATATTCAGGAGGTTTTGATATGTTATTTCTCAGCGAACAAGAAATGTGGCAGTCCGTCACCTTAGAGGATGTCATGGACGCGATCGAAGATGCGTATGCGATTCACAAAAGCGGCAATTATAAGATGCCGGATCGTTTTATCGCACAGCGTGATAAAAATATGATGCTCTATATGCCGTGTTTTCTGGATTCCGTCATCGGTACAAAGATGTTATCCGAATTTCCGGACAATCCCTCTCTGGGAATTCCGTATCTGAACGGACTTATGATTTTAAATAACGCAAAGACCGGTCTGCCGAAGGCGATTATGAACGGAAGTGTCCTGACCGCAATGCGGACCGGTGCGGTCGGCGGTGTCGCACTGCGCTATCTGGCTCCAGAGGATGCTGCCTCAGTTGGTCTGGTTGGCTGCGGTATGCAGGGACTACACCAGCTTCTCTATGCCTGCGAGGTGCGCCCGATCACAGATATTTATCTGTATGACGCATACGCTAAGGATCTTTCCGGCTTTATCGAGCGCTTATCGGCGCGTCTGGCATCGTTTGGAAAAAACGACATCCAGATTCATACCTGCGCGGATACCCGTGAACTGGCTGAGCACAGCCGCGTCCTGATCTCCGCCACCCAGGCGGTCGATCCGGTCTACCCGGATGATGAAGAGCTGCTTCGCGGCAAATGCTTTGTTGCCATCGGCTCCTGGCGTCCGGAACGGCGCGAACTGCCGGATGCGGTGTGGAAACTCGTCAAGAACGCGTACACCGAGCTTCCGTATGCCTGCGAGGAGAGCGGCGATCTGAAAATTCCGCTGGAAAAGGGCGTTCTGACACAGAAGCGCGTCCACTTTATCGAGGATCTGATCGAAGATACCAAGCAGGGACATCCGCATGAGCAGAACGAGACCCGCTGCTTTAAATCAGTCGGCATGGGCCTCTTTGATGTGCGGACGGCACAGCTTATCTATGAAAAAGCATTGGAAAAAGGAATTGGACAAAAACTTAATTTCTAGGAAAAATGGTTGGAATAGAAAAGGCTGTATCACCTACCGCGCGCTTCCATGCGGCAGGCAATACAGCCTTTTTCTTATTGTTATATGTGCATTAATTTTCCAGCATTTTTCTGAATCTATAGACTGGCAAATTTTTCGCTCCATATTCTTCTCTACTTATTTATATAACGGATACTTCTCACACAGTTTCGTCACTTCCGCACGAATGTAATCTGCCTTGTTCTCGAAGTCGGTAGCTGCCAGCCAGATGCACTCTGCGATGACTTCCATGTCTTCTTCTTTCAGTCCACGGGTGGTAACAGCCGGAGTACCGATGCGGACACCAGAAGTAACAAACGGGCTTCTCGGGTCGTTCGGAACGGTATTTTTGTTCAGGGTAATGTATACTTCATCGCAGCGGTTCTGCAGCTCTTTACCGGAAATATCCATGCCGCGCAGATCAACTAACATCAGGTGGTTATCGGTTCCGCCGGTCAGAATCTTGAATCCCTGCTTCTGAAGTGCGGCTGCCAGCGCTGCTGCATTCTTCTTTACCTGAAGCTGATACTCTTTAAATTCTGGCTTCAGCGCCTCGCCGAAGCAGACTGCCTTGCCAGCGATGATGTGCTCTAACGGACCGCCCTGGGTTCCCGGGAAAATCGCCTTGTTGAAGTTGAACTTCTCAGCTGCTTCCTTATTTGCCAGAATCAGACCGCCTCTCGGTCCGCGCAGTGTCTTATGAGTGGTTGTCGTAACAACATCTGCATACGGAATCGGGCTCTGGTGAAGACCGGCTGCTACCAGACCAGCGATATGAGCCATATCGACCATCAGGTATGCGCCTACTTTGTCTGCAATTTCACGGAAACGTTTGAAATCAATCTCTCTTGCATAGGCACTTGCACCTGCAATGATCAGCTTCGGTTTTGCTTCCAGTGCAATGCGCTCTACCTCTTCGTAATCAATCACGCCATTGTCATCGACACCATACGGCACAATGTTGAAATATAAACCGGAGAAATTGACAGGGCTTCCGTGTGTCAGATGTCCGCCGTGATCCAGGTTCATGCCCATAACAGTATCACCCGGTTTCAGCATTGCGATAAATACCGCCATGTTTGCCTGCGCGCCGGAATGCGGCTGTACGTTTGCATAATCACAGCCAAACAGTTTTTTCGCTCTCTCGATCGCGATGGACTCTACAACATCGACACACTGGCATCCGCCGTAGTAACGTTTTCCCGGATATCCCTCCGCATATTTGTTGGTTAATACCGATCCCATCGCCATCATAACCGGCTCCGATACAATATTCTCCGACGCGATCAGCTCCAGGTTTCTTCTCTGACGGGCTGCCTCTGCTTCAATGGCTTCTCCCACTTCCGGGTCTGCCTCTGTAATGAACTTCATTACCTCATCTACCATGTCTGTTTCTCCTATTCTTTTCTGTCATCCATACAAAATCATCAAGTGGATTTTTCATATATAAATATAAAACCACACTTTTGTCTCTCCGGATTTTTTATTTAAAAAAGCCTTTTTCAAGTCTCATTAAATACGCTCACTATTTCGCAATTTTTTGAATTTCTCTGCTCATTTACTTCGCCATCTGCCAAAAGCAAACAAGCTCATTCTGTCACCAGACGCTTCTTATGCCAGCAGCGCTTCCGCCATCTGCTCCAGCGACGGAATATCGCTCTCCTTGAGCGCCCCGCGAACCGTAACGACCGGTTCAACCACCGTGATCTCCTTCATCGCATCCAGCATTCCCTTCATCGTGCGCGCTGCACTCGGCGCCCAGGAACCGTTTTCAATCAGGGCAACGGTGCGTTTCTGGTAATTCTTGCTCTGTAAGTGGTGCAGGAAATCTGCCATAACCGGCATCACACCCGCGTCATAGGACGGTGCTGCCAATACAATTTTTCCATACCGGAATGCATCTTCCAGCGCCTCCGCCATATCACCGCGCGCCAGATCCGCGATTGCCACTTTCGGGCATTCTTTTTTCTCAAGAATTTCCTTGCATTTCTTCGCCGCATCCTCGGTGTTGCCATGCAGGGACGCATATGCGATAAATACACCCTCAGACTCGACGCCGTAGCTGCTCCAAATCTGGTATTTTTCAAGCACATGACCGATCGTCTCTTTCAGAACCGGTCCATGCAGCGGGCAGATGATCTGGATCTCAAGACCGGCTTCTTTCTTAAGAAGTGCCTGCACCTGCATTCCATATTTTCCTACAATATTGAAATAATACCGTCTCGCCTCGCAGTCCCAGTCCTCATCCACATCAAGCGCACCGAACTTGCCGAAACCGTCGGCGCTGAACAGCACCTTGTCGCAGGAATCATAGCTTACCATAACCTCCGGCCAGTGTACCATCGGTGCCATGACGAACGTCAGCTCATGGCGCCCCAGTTTCAGGGTATCGCCCTCCTTGACCGTCAGCGCACGGCTGGTATCAAGATCAAAGTACAGTTTCAGCATCGGAAATGTCTTCGCATTGCCTACCAGTGTGATTTCCGGGTACCGTTCTACGACTGCCTGGATACTTGATGCATGATCCGGCTCCATGTGGCTGATTACCAGATAATCCGGGGTTCTTCCAGCCAGTGCGGTTTCCAGATTTCCCAGAAATTCCGTCTGTTTGCGCTTGTCTACCGTATCCATGATCGCGATCTTTTCATCCATAATCACGTATGAGTTATATGAAATACCATTTGGCACCTGATACTGCCCCTCAAACAAGTCAATGTCATGGTCGTTTACACCGATGTAGCGAATATCTTCTGTGATCATCTCCTGCTTCCTCCTGTTCTTTTCGCAGCTGCTCCATCTCTTTACAGCTGCCTCTTTTTGTTCTCACAGGCATCCCGCATCCTGCTGTCAGCCTGCCTTATGATTTCATCCGTTACCTCTGACTCTGAATCAGTCTTTCTCCTCAATCGCCATAATCATATCCACGCGTCTCTGATGGCGTCCGCCCTCAAATTCTGCGTTGATCCACTCGTCAACGATCATCTTCGCAAGCTCACTTCCCACCACGCGGGCGCCGAAGCAGAGTACATTGGCATCGTTGTGGCGGCGGGACATCACCGCTGTGTACGGCTCGCTGCATACGCAGGCGCGCACGCCTTTTACCTTGTTAGCTGCCAGTGAAATACCAAGACCGGTACCGCAGATTGCGATACCCAGATCGGCTTCGCCGGAAACAACTGCACGGCCTACCTTCTCTCCGTAAACTGGATAATCACAGCTCTCGCTGCTGTCTGTACCCAGATTTAACACTTCGATTCCTTTTTCTTTCAGGAAATCCACAATAATGTTCTTCAGTTCTACCGCCGAATGGTCATTTCCAATCGCAATTTTCATCTCATCTTCTCCTCATCTGACTGACTTCCGGAACAAATGATATAGTCCGGTCATTATGGAATCATTTTAGTAAAGTTGCCGGGCAATGTCAAGACTGTGAAAATCTCAGAAATACATAAAAAGAGCGCAGAGGAAGCTCTTTCGCACTTCTCCGCGCCCTATTGTTTCTTCTATATAATAGTTATAAATCCGCCGTAAGACGTTTTCCGCTTACGCGCTATGGACAGCCGAAGCCGTCAGCTTGCCATCCGAAAGCCCGATCTCTATCGTATCGCCCGCACGGACGCCGTCCGCCAGAATCAGCTTCGCTGCCAGTGTCTCAACGTTCTTCTGCAGGTACCGTTTCAGCGGTCTTGCACCGTAAACCGGATCGTAGCCATTTTCAATGATGAAATCCTTTGCCTCGTCCGTCAGGGCAATCTTTAACTCCTTATCCGACAGACGTTTGTTGACATCTGCAATCAGAAGCTCAATGATGCCTCCGATGTTGCCTTTCGTCAGCGGCTTAAAGAGAATAATCTCATCCAGACGGTTCAGGAACTCCGGACGGAAGTGAGCTCTCAAGTCATGCATAACGGAGCTTTCCGCCTCCGGCTTGATCTGTCCCTTTTCATCGATGCCGTCCAGCAGATACTGGGAACCGATGTTGGAGGTCATAATCAGGATCGTATTCTTGAAATCGACAGTTTTTCCGGTCGAATCCGTGATACGTCCATCATCCAGAACCTGCAGCAGGACGTTAAATACATCCGGGTGCGCTTTCTCAACCTCATCGAAGAGGACAACGGAATACGGTTTGCGCCGTACTGCCTCGGTCAGCTGACCGCCCTCGTCATATCCGACATATCCTGGCGGCGCTCCGATCAGACGGGAAACGGAATGTTTCTCCATGTATTCACTCATATCGATACGAACCATGTTGTTCTCATCATCAAACAATGCCTCCGCCAGCGCTTTTGCAAGCTCTGTCTTGCCAACACCGGTCGGACCTAGGAACAGGAACGAACCGATTGGTTTCGTCGGATCCTTGATGCCCGCTTTGGAACGGATAATCGCCTCCGTTACCTTGGTAACGCCCTCATCCTGTCCGATGACACGTTTATGCAGCAGTTCGTCCATATGCAGGGTCTTGCTGCGCTCGCTCTCGGTCAGTTTGGCAACCGGAATACCGGTCCACTTCGAAATAATCCGGGCAATCTCATCCTCGGTGACACTCTCATGTACCAGACTGAGATCCTGATTTTTCACTTTCTCTTCCTCTTCCGCCAACTGTTTCTGCAGTTCCGGCAGCTTGCCGTACTGGAGTTCAGCCGCTTTGTTTAGGTCATATGCCTGCTGCGCTGCCTGAATCTCGCCATTTACATGCTCAATCTCTTCACGCAGTTTGGACAGCTTATCAACAGAAGATTTTTCATTCTCCCACTGGGCTTTCTGGGTCGAAAAGCTGCTCTTGAGCTCTGCCAGTTCTTTCTGCAGTTCTGCCAGGCGATCCTGACTTAAGCGGTCAGTCTCTTTCTTAAGCGCAGCCTCTTCAATCTGCAGCTGCATGATACGTCTCGACAGTTCATCCAGCTCCGCCGGCATTGAATCCATCTCTGTCTTGATCATCGCGCACGCTTCATCAACCAGATCGATCGCCTTATCCGGAAGGAAACGATCCGTGATATAACGATCCGAGAGAATTGCCGCCGATACAAGCGCAGAGTCGGTAATCTTGACCCCGTGGTAAACCTCATATCTCTCTTTCAGACCACGCAGAATGGAAATCGTATCTTCCACGGTCGGCTCATCAACGTGAACCGGCTGGAAACGACGTTCCAGAGCTGCGTCTTTTTCGATGTATTTACGGTACTCATCCAGGGTCGTCGCACCGATACAGTGCAGTTCACCTCTAGCCAGCATAGGCTTCAGCATATTCCCGGCGTCCATCGCGCCCTCGGATTTGCCCGCGCCGACGATCGTATGCAGCTCATCGATAAACAGAATAATCTGTCCCTCGCTCTTCTTGACCTCGTCAAGCACCGCTTTCAGTCTCTCTTCGAACTCGCCGCGGTACTTCGCGCCCGCCATCAGAGCTCCCATATCCAGAGCAAACAATTTCTTGTCCTTCAAGCCCTCCGGGACATCGCCGCGCACGATACGCTGTGCCAGTCCTTCGACAACGGCTGTCTTACCGACGCCAGGTTCACCAATCAGAACCGGGTTGTTTTTCGTCTTTCTGGAGAGAATCATAACCACATTACGGATCTCACCGTCACGGCCGATGACCGGATCGAGCTTCTGATCTCTCGCACGTTCCACCAGATCGTAACCGTATTTATTTAAAGTGTCATACGTTGCCTCCGGATTATCGCTGACAACACGCTGGTTACCGCGCACTGTCGAAAGCGCCTGCAAAAAGCTCTCTTTCGTAATGCCGTAGAGACGGAACAGTTCCTTGACCGCCTTATTCGGCTGTTTTAACATCGCCAGAAATAAGTGCTCGACGGAAACATACTCGTCCCCCATCGCCTTGGCTTCGTCCTCCGCGTTCACCAGCACCTTGTTGGCATCGTTGGAGAAATACACCTGACCGCCGGATACCTTCGGCAGCTTTCCAATCGCCTGCTGCACCTCATCACGGAACTGGTCGCCCGAGATTCCCATCTTTGTTATTAATTTAAAAATCAAGCTGTCTTCCACAGTCAAAAGACTGTACAGCAAATGTTCCTGATCAATCTGCTGGTTTCCATATTCATACGCCAGCTTTTCCGTATTTTGAACGGCTTCCAGAGACTTCTGGGTAAATTTACTGATATTCATAAACCTGCCTCCTTTCGAACAATCTGTGAAAACCTTTTGGTCTCCTTTTGTTCTAGCAGTAATATAACACTTGTTGTTAGCACTGTCAAGACTAGAGTGCTAATTATTTGTGAAAACTTTGTGAAAGCTATGAGCCATGCACATTTACAAAAAATGTGAGCCACATTCATATGACTCACACTTTTTGATGTAACTAATTCTCTAGTGTTCTATTTCTAATTCCAATCGCTGTAAAATGTTCTTTACAATACCTGCGTCTTCAATTCATGGTGCAAGTTTTAGGTTAGAAATTGCTCCGTGAATAATTCAGGTTTATTTTACACCCTCTATAAAAGGGCCAGCCCTCACGACTGACCCCACAAGTTTTGCAAACTTTCAATGGCTTTGATTATTCCATCAATTTACAAACTCACTTATTTTAAACAATATTTGTCAAATACTTTATCTATTAATTTATCATCTGCAATATATGGCATTGTTATAGTGTCCATACCTGAAAATCTACGATTATATTCTGCGACTGTTTCCATGGAATGCTCATTTCTTGCCCAATTTCTTCTAGAAACTCCTACCATTGTATCCCACGGGATTGCTTCATTAATAATTTGATCCGTCAATTCACTTCCATCTAATACTAGACCAAATCCTCCATTAATTGCCTTTCCAATTCCGGTTCCTCCGCCATTATGAAGTGCAATCAAACTCATTCCACGAGCAGCATTACCAGCATAACATTGAGTTGCCATATCTGCAGTAAAATTAGAACCATCGTAGATATTTGACGTTTCGCGATACGGAGAATCTGTTCCTCCCGTATCATGATGATCTCTTCCTAACATAACTGGCCCAATATCACCATTTCGCACCATTTCGTTAAATCTTAACGCAATATCTCTTCGTCCCAAAGCATCTTGATACAAAATACGACACTGCGTACCAACTACAAGTTTATTTTTCTCCGCATCCCGAATCCAGACCCAATTATCACGATCCTGAAAGCGGCGATTTGGATCAATAATCTCCATTGCAGCATGATCTGTTTTTATCAAATCCTCATGTTTTCCAGACAAACAACACCAACGAAACGGACCATAGCCATAATCGAACAATTCGGGACCCAAAATATCTTCCACATATGATGGGAATATAAAACCTTCCGTTGTATCTTTTCCATTCTTGGCAATATCTTTATTTCCAGCATCAAAAACTGCTTTCATAAACGCATTTCCATAATCAAAGAAATATGCTCCTCGCTCCACTAAAATCCGAATCAAATGAAAATGCTTTGTTAAAGACTGATCGACTAATTCACAAAATTTTTCGTGATCATGATTTAACATTTCTGTTCTTTGTTCAAAAGTTAATCCCTGTGGACAATATCCTCCGTCATACGGAACATGACAGGAGGTCTGATCTGACAGCAATTCTATGTTAATATGATTAACCACTGCATATTCCAGTAAATCAACAATATTTCCATGAAATGCAATTGAAATTGCCTCTTTCTTTTCCATATATTTAGATGCAACATCAAACGCTTCTTTTGGCGTTTCTGTTACAAGACTCACCCACCCCTGGCTGTGTCTTGTCTCAATTCTCGATGCATCCACTTCTGCAATAATACCAACACCTCCAGCAATCTCAATTGCCTTAGGCTGCGCTCCACTCATCCCTCCTAATCCACTAGTTACAAAAAGATGACCTGCCAAATTTCCGTCAACAGCAATGCCTAAAAACTTACGGCCCGCATTCAAAATTGTATTAAAAGTTCCATGAACAATTCCCTGAGGTCCAATATACATCCAACCTCCAGCCGTCATTTGTCCATAAGAGGAACATCCCATTGCCGTAGCTTTCGCCCACGTCTCCGGATTATCTCCTTCTCCCACCATCAATCCATTTGTAATTACAACTCTAGGTGCTTGTTTATGAGAATGGAACAATCCAAGTGGATGTCCAGACATTACAACTAATGTCTGTTCATCTGTCAAAACCTCCAAGTATTTCTTCAACAACTGATACTGCATCCAATTTTGACACACCTGTCCTGTTTCTCCATATGTAACCAATTCATATGGATATAGCGCCACATCGTGATTCAAGTTATTATCTATCATAACCTGAAATGCCTTTCCCTGTACACAATTTCCCTTATATTCATTAATAGGCTTTCCATAAATTCTATCTTTGGGCATAAAACGATAACCATATATTCTTCCTCTTGTCAAAAGTTCCTCCATAAATTCTGGAGCCAGCTGCTCATGCAATTCTTCAGGAACATATCGAAGAGCATTCTTAACCGCCAATTTTTTCTCATGATCTGATAACGTAAGCTCCCGCATCGGAGCACGACGAATTTCTTCTTTAAAAACAGGGTATTCTGGTAACTCCATATCCAGTTTAATTGTCATTGCATCTCTAATTTCACTATTTTTCAATTGCTCTTCCTCCTTTTTCTAAACTGTATATTCTTACACCTATTTATTCATTTAACTCGCATTCTCGCATTGCAAATCCAAGTAAATCTGAAAGCATGCGGGCTGCTAAATACGCCGTTGTTCCCGCAGCATCATCGTAAGGTGGCGCAACTTCCGTCAAAACAATTCCTATCACTTTTGCCTTTTTTACTAGAACTTCGAACATATCTATCATCTCTTCATACCAGAAACCTCCAAACATAGACGAGGCCGTTCCAGGTGCACATACCGCATCCATCACGTCAATATCAATGGCCACAAAAATTTGCTTTGTAGGTTCAAAGCGTTCTAAAATTTTCTCTATTCCCATTCTTCTAAGCATTCTGACGGAATACACCTGATCCCCATGAGCTTTAGCTGCAGCAAAATCATCTGGTCCACTACTACCAGCTCCTCGAATTCCCAAGTGAAGAATCCGTCCTACATGGGTGAGTTCTGCAGCATTTCTCATAGGTGAACCATTAAAATACTTTTGACCATCCATTGGTTTTGTCCAATCAAGATGCGCATCAAAATGGATAATATCCAATAACCCTTTTTCTTCTAGCCCTTTCACCACCGGATACACAACCGAACAATCTCCACCTAATATAACAGGTAATCCACCTTTTCTGATAAGAATTCGAACCGCCTCTTCCAAATTTTCACATGTTCCTTTAGGATCTCCGGGAATATAATCTACGTCTCCACAATCCTTAACTTTCCACTTATTGCTATCCATAAAAAAGCAATTTTTTTCCGCATTATATGTTCCACCAGGAACATATGAAAATCGTGTTGATGCCATACGTATCCCTCTAGGGCCTAAACGGCATCCACTTCTTCCTTGAATTGACATATCAAATGGAGCTCCTAATATAGCAATATCCCCCTCAAATTCTCTAATATCTTGACAGATTGAAGACTTTGCAAAACTTGCAATCCCTGTTGGTGCCAAATTTAATGGTGTTGTAATGCTAAAATTATTCATTTCGTCTCCTTGCTTTCGCTTTATTTCGAATAGAAATAATATACAATCTTACTTGCGACTTCTCCGCACAAATTTTCAAATATTCATTTCCCACTTCATTTAATAACAAGAAAGTACTTTCCGATAATTTCTTACTTTCATCTCCTGAATATTCCACCGAACACGTTCCACAAAAACAATACACCCCCATAAAGCAATCTGAAAGAGCTACTGTTGGAAGTAAAGGTGCAGAAATACGAAGTTCCGATCCAACTGTTAGTTCCAAGAATTGCAACGTTCCTTCCGCACTATCCTTCCTAAACATTACATTAATATCCCTACATATTCCTCTAGAATGTATTTTCTCATTCCCATCAAATGCGTAAATATCTCCAGGAAACAAAACTGTTTTTTCTCCATTTTCGTGCTGCAATTCCAAGCTTTCATCTAATGGACCTATCAATCGGTAGTATCTCGGATAAATAGTGAAATCCGTCTCTTTTTCCTCCACACTTGCCGAGCTAACTCTCCAGATAAAATCCTGCGTTTTACAACTTGTATTTTCTGGGAAAATCGCTATCTGCGATGTAATACCTCCCCCCCAATTCGTCTTAATGAAATCATTCGAGCTAAAACAGTGCCCTTTCATAGTATGCTTCCTCTCTCATACAATCAAAACTTTTACAAACTATTTAAAACCATTGAATAAATATCATCCGCTAAAGGAATTGTCTTCCTAAGTATCTGTTCTCCTTTTTCCTGATATTCTTTTACAAAACTCTGCTCCTTAATACCTACAAGGTTAATTTTAACATTCAACCAAGCCCCCTGAACAGCAGCCTTCACTCCTAATGCAGCACATCCCAAATCACTAGCTGCACTATTATTTGTATTTCCAACTAGTTTCTCAATCACTTTCAAAGACTCTAGTGCTAATTCCATCATCTCCATCGGTGTCATTGTACATGCTTTAAGTCCATCCTGTATAGCAACAGAACGCATTTCTTTTTCTTCCTCTGTGTTTTTAGGCAATGAAAACGCTCTACTTAAATTATTAAACCCCTCTGTGTCCCGAACCATTACGTCAATATACGAATCTTTTATATCCAAAATTCTTTCTAAAGAACTCTCAATAAGCAGTCTCTTTTCCTCGTACTTTTTTTTCCCAACAGTTAAACTACATACCATGGCTGCAAGTGCCACACCAAGAGCCCCTTCCAAAGCCGCTGCTGAACCACCCCCTGGAGCCGCTGCTTCCGAAGCTAGAAGATCTACAAACTCCTTTACCTGTAATTCTGACAATTTCATAGTCTACCTCCTCAAATATTCAAGTGTTTTATTAACTGCTTTCCAATCCCACATATCTCAGTGAATATGACAGTTCTTTGAGCATTTTTACGTACTGAAGACTCCTTTTATTCCATCCCAATCAAATGATATTCCATAACTTGTTTACGACAATCAAAATTTTCAATTTTCAAATAATACTCCGCACAGTCTATTAATGCTTTAGCTGGTGTTAATCCAACTATTTCAGTTCCGATGATTTCAATTCCATACCTCCTTGCTAATGCACGAACCATTTCGAATGCATAAAAAAGAGGTGTTCCTTCATAATTAACCATATTCATAGAAACCTGTGCTATTTCGCGTTCTTCCAACATCACACCAATCGCCTTACAGTATTTAAATCCACCTGAAGAACCACGTATTGCTTTTGCTATTTTATTTGCAATCTCTAAATCCGCTGTATTGAGATTAATATTAAATGCAACTAACGGCATTCTTGCCCCAATTGCAACAATTCCTGCAGTCGGATGAATCCTTCTCTCTCCATAGTCGGGCTTCCATTCTGGAAGAAGCAATTTTTCTGTCATTCCTTCAAACTGTCCCTTTCTACATTTTGCTAGATTTCTTCTCTCTGGAACTGTTGCAGAATCCTCATATAAAAAAGATGGTATCTGAAGTTCATTCCAAATTCGTTCTGCTACTCTCTTTGATAAATCTACACACTCTTTCACATCCATATCCATCGTTGGAACAAACGGAATTACATCCACTGCTCCCATTCGTGGATGCTGTCCCTGATGTTTAGTCATATCAATCGTTTCCATTGCCTTTTTTGCCAAACAAAAAGCTACCTCTTCAATTGCTTCCGGTGAACCAACCAATGTAAATACACAGCGATTATGATTTCCGTCTGACTGCACATCAAACAACTTACATCCTGGAATCGAATTTGCCACATCAACCAATCCTTGAAAAACCTTCTCATCTTTTTCTTTACTAACACTAAAATTAGGAATGCACTCTATAAGTTTTGCCATTTTTCATCTCACCTTTCTTAAAACTATCTTATTTTTTTACCAGCTTTAACTACATTTCGTACAAGATCACTTCCCAAACGATAACATATATAATCTAAATCCGGTGCCTCCCATATAATAAGATCACCTTTTTTACCAATTTCGATTGTTCCAATGCGATCCGCAACACCAATAGCTGCTGCCGCATTTAATGTTACCGCTGTTAATACTTCTTCTGGAGTCATCCGATATTTTAGGCATCCCAAATTAATAACTAACTGCAAGTTCAAGCAAGGACACGAACCTGGATTAAAGTCTGTTGCCATTGCCACCGGTACTCCTCTTTGAATCATCTCCCTAGCTGGTGCATAATTTGCCCCCAAATAAAAACTAGTTGCTGGAAGTAAGCATGCAATCGTTCCACCTTTCGCCATCTGTTCTATCCCTTCTAATGGACAAACAATTAGATGCTCTGCCGAAATTGCACCAATATTTCCTGCCAATTGTGAACCGCCAATCGCCTCAATCTCATCGGCATGAATTTTCGGAATCAAACCATATTTTTTTCCAGTCTCCAAAATCCTACGTGCTTCCTCTACCGTAAATACACCAGTTTCACAAAACACATCACAAAACTGAGCCAATTTTTCTTCTGCAATAATAGGAATCATGTCCTCACAGATCTGTCTAATGAATTCTTCTCTCTCTTTTTTATAATCTACAGGAATAGCATGAGCTCCTAAAAATGTTGAAATCAAATCAATGGGATGCCGTCTATTAAGTTCTCTAACCACCTTCAACTGTTTTAATTCATGCTCCAAATTTAGTCCATACCCGCTTTTTGCCTCACATGTAGTTGTTCCAAATTTAAGCATCTCATCCAATGCTTTTTCCGCTTTATCCATCAACTCTTCTAAGCTTGCCTCTCGAGTATTTTCTACTGTTGATAGAATCCCTCCTCCATTTGCTAAAATCTCAAGATAAGAAACTCCATGCATTTTTAATCCAAGTTCATTTTGACGCCAACCACCAAAGACCAGATGTGTATGTGCATCTACAAGTCCTGGAGTGACCAAACGACCTTCGGCATCCAACACCTCTCCATCAAAATCATTCTGATATTGATATTTTCCTGTTCCAATCTCTGCAATTTCATCATCTTCCAATAAAATCCATGCATTTTTATATAGTCGAATTTTCCCCTGTTCCGCACCTCTTCGTGCTTGTCTTCCCTCCGCAGTTGCTAGAATACCAATATTTTTTATTAACATCTTTTTCATTGATTCAACCCTCTTGATTTCTTTTATTCTAATTCTGGTAAAATCGCCATAACAATTTCAATCAATTCTCCACTTCTTATCATTGTTTCCATCATCTGAATATCTGGCCATATTTCTCTGTCTATTTCGTAAAATGGAATCTTTTCGCGCACATGATTGTATATTGCCTCATGAACCGGTGACAATCCCTGACCATGAGTATTTACTCGCCTACGAATATCTACAGCTTGGCATGCTGTTAGCAACTCATAGGCCAAAACCGATAATGTGTTTTGTAAAATCTGTCCCGATTTTCTTGCAGCAGTTGTTCCCATAGAAACAAAATCCTCTTGATTTGCTGATGACGGAATAGAATCAACACATGCCGGATGAGCAAGAACCTTGTTTTCAGACGCCATGGATGCCGCAGCATATTGTACAATCATAAAACCACTATTTATCCCACTCTCTGTAGTCAAAAATGGAGTAAGACCATTGGATAACGAAGCATTAACCATTCTCTCAATGCGACGTTCAGAAATACTAGCTAATTCTGAACAAGCAATTCCCAAGAAATCAAACGGAAGAGCCATAGGTTCTCCATGAAAATTGCCACCAGAAATGACAGATTCGTCCTCAATAAACATCAACGGATTGTCCGTTACTGCATTTAATTCAATTGCAACTTTTGATCTTACATATTCAAGTGCGTCTCGAACCGCTCCGTGCACCTGTGGTATACAACGCAACGCATACGCATCCTGCACCCGATTTCCTTGAGCATTGTTAAGTATCTCTGATTTTTCCGTTAAGAGACGAATATTTTTTGCAACTCGCATCTGTCCAATCTGTCCTCGAACCAAGTGCATTCTCTCTTGAAATGCATCTAATTGCCCAGTCAACGCCGTTAATGTAAGAGAGGCGATTACATCTGCTAATTTAGCCGCTTCCAATGTATCAAACAAATGTAATGCTCCAACACTAGTCATTGCACAAGTTCCATTTGTAATCCCAAGTCCTTCTTTGCTAACTAGCGTTTCTAGTGGTATCAGTCCGGCACGTTTCATTGCTTCTCCGCCAGAAAGAACCTCTCCTTTATATATAGCCTGACCACGCCCAAGTAAAACTAACCCCATATGAGCAAGTGGTGCCAAATCTCCCGATGCTCCAAGCGATCCCTTTTGTGGTATGACTGGAATAACACCAGAATTCAACATCTCCACTAAAAGTTTTACTAATATTGGACGAACACCACTGATTCCAACACATAATGCATTTGCCCGTAGCAACATCATTCCACGTACTTCTTCCTCTAAATATGGATCACCTGTTCCCGTACAATGACTTAATATCAAATTTGTAGATAACCGGTTGCTCATATCTTCCGGAACTGCTACCGAAGCAAAATCTCCAAACCCCGTCGTAATTCCATACGCAACTCGACCTTCTGAACTAATCTTTTCAGCTAAAGTTCTAGAACGTGTCATTGCCTCAATTGCCTCTTCCGCAATCTGTACCTTTGTTCCGTAACGAGCAACGGCCACAAATGTATCTAATGTTAGATCATGCCCATTTATAACAACTGTTGTATTCTCTTCTACAATTTTCATATTATCAATTTCCTCCTACTTTTCTATAAGTTTATAGTGGTATCTCAATATCACGTTGTTGTGATAAAGAATCATATAAAAAGACACCAATTTCAACATTTGTTATCTTTGAAATTAGTGTCTTTGACAACTCTACGGGCCGCGGTTCCCGGTTAAATTATAATAATCTGTAGCTTCTAAATATTTCTTTCAGCGCACCTAACCTTTTTTAACATTTCTGCCATTTCTTTCAGTTCAGGATGTACAAACTCACCATTCTCCATTACTTGAACACCATCCAACCATAAAGACGTATTTAAAGTAATTCCATCACAATGAGATAACGCATCTACACCATCTGGAGGACAATCTGCTTTAGGTAGGTATCCCATTCCCCATTCCGTTGATCCCCAAACCCTCTCATCCTCAACGCAAACTCCTGTCAAAATTGCATTTGGATGACAACCATAACAAATATGAGCCATCCTATACATAAGAGGATCATTAAAATGAGCTAACCATTGCCCAAATTTGGCGGCAGAACTTCCTCCATAGACTTTTGTCACAAAACCATCCTTAATATCCATTAAAACCGGAGAATTTACAACTCCACATGGTGGATTAATCGATCCATCGAATGCTAATGTTCCATTTGTACTCTTATCTTTAGGGAACCAACAAATTTGACCATTTAAATACGCTGTACCTGCATGATCACAAATTCCCAATTCACAATAGAACGGACACTCTGGATCATTTTCAAATTCAAGATCCGTTCCAGATGGATTCGTAACTCTTACTTTTTTCGCTTCTTTTGTCATCTTTGTCAATTTCTGTTGAAATTCCGCTTGAAGCTTCGGATTTGATTTGACAATCAAGCGAACAAACATTTCTCTGTTTAATCCTACTGCATTTAAATGACGTAATTTAGGATTTCTCTCCAACGCAATTTCTTGAGCAGTTGAATATAAAATCCAATTATATCCAAATTCCAGCCAAACATCACTTGCTCCAATTGCCTCTCCGATCGCCTGATAGGAAATATCCTGATCTGCGTCTTTTCCAACGCCTCTCGGGACCGGGTACCACATAACTGCAACCTTTGCTCCTGCTGTATGTGCTGCTCCAGCCACTGCATTAATTACACCACTATCACACAAGGTATCAGCTGTAATAATAACTCTCTCATTCTTCTGAATCAAAGCCAGTTCGTTTACCAGGATATTTGCTCCCTTTGCTAATTCAAACTCAAATAAATTATCCATACGTCCTCCTTATATTACTAATTAATCAACAAACCAACATGCCAACTGACGCCCATCTTTTCCCATCTGAAGCTCTGGCTGTTCGTTTTTACATTTTTCATTACAGCATTCACATCTTGTATGAAAATAGCATCCTGATGGCGGATTAATTGGACTTGGAACATTACCTTTCAATGTTACAATCTCATCTAAGTTATCCATCTCAATACTAGGAATGGAACCAAATAATGCTTTTGTATAAGGATGTTTTGGCTGACTAAATACTGCATCTGAATTTCCAAATTCCATCAATTTTCCAAGATACATAACCGCAATAACATCAGACATATAGTGCACCACACTAAGATCATGCGATATCAAAATATAAGTCATCCTGTATTTCTTTTTTAATTCCTTTAAAAGAAGTAAAATTTGCTCTTGGCTTACCACATCTAAAGATGAAGTTGGCTCATCTAAGATCAACATCTTAGGCTCTAATATTATAGCTCTAGCAATTGCTATTCTCTGCCGTTGCCCTGCACTAAATTCATGAGGATATCTATATAGTCCATCTCTTGGAAGTCCCACCATTTCTAGTGTATCTCCAACTTTCTGTATAAAATCCTTTACTGACATCTTCTTTTCGAAAACTTTAAGTGGTTCTCCCACAATGTCTTTCACCAACCATCTTGGGTCTAACGACCAAAAAGGATCTTGGAATACGATTTGTATTTCTTTCCGCAAAAGGCGCAGATCATTTTTCTTTAATTTCATTAAATTTTTTCCATCAAAAATTGCGCTTCCTCCGGTTGCCTTTTCCAGACATAAAATGGTATTTACAAGTGTACTTTTTCCACACCCTGATTCACCTACAATTCCAAGTGTTTCTCCCTGTCGAAGTTGAAATGATATTCCATCTGCGGCCTTTACCCACTTAGTCGCCTTATTTCTAAAACCCTCATAAATCGGATAATACTTTTTAAGATCGTCAATCCTAAGAAGAATTTCTCCATATTTATCATTTTTCTCTTTTTCTGGCAATGACTGAAGCATCATTTTTGTGTAATCATTCTCAGGTTTCTTTACAACTGTTTTTACCAATCCTTGTTCAACAATCTGTCCCTTATAAAGAAGTCCAACACGATCACAAGTCAATGTTACTAAATTCAGGTTATTTGCAATAAACAAAACCGTTACCTTTAATTTTTTTTGCAGTTCCGCCAGTAATTTTAAAATTCCTGCTTGTATTGTTACATCCAGATTTCTTGTTGGTTCATCTGCAATCAAAAATTCCGCCCCACAAGAAAGCGCAATTGCAATAATAATCCTCTGGCGCTGTCCCCCACTCAATTCATGAGGATATTTTTGAAGAACATTTTCTGCATCTGGTAGTTTTACCAAGCTAATCATTTCCAACGCCTTCTCATAGGCTTCCTTTCCTCGGAGATTTTGATTTTTTTCAACAGCTTTGATTAACTGTTGTCCAATTGTAAATACTGGATTCAAGGTTGACATTGGATCCTGGAAAATCATTGCCATTTTTTTGCCTCGAATCTGCTCCATCTCTTTTTCTTTCTTTTTTAAAATATCAATCCCATCTAATATGATAGAGCCGCTTTCAATTACACCAGGAGGTGTTGTAAGAAGTTTGAAAATTGTTAATGCCAAAACACTTTTTCCAGATCCACTTTCTCCTACCAAACCATATGCTTCACCTTTATCAATGTATAACTCATCAATGTCAAGTATCCGTTTTAATCCTTCATAAGAGCGGAAACTGACTTTTAAATTTTTTATCTCAAGATAATGTCCCAATATTTCCGCCTCCCTATTTATTTCTAGTTCGTGGATCCATAATTTCTCTCAAGCCATCACCTATTAAGTTAAATGCAAGAACCGTTACGAAAATTGCTAGTCCAGGAAATACACTATACCACCAAGCATTCATGAAATATGTTTTACTGGTATTTATCATTAATCCCCACTCTGGTGTTGGTGCCTGTGCTCCTAATCCTAAAAAGCTTAATGATGCCAGCGTAAGGATAATACCGCCCAAATCCATTGTTGCCTGTACAATAACTGGTCCCATACAATTTGGAACAATATGCTGAAAAATAATCTTTGATTGCACATTTCCCAATGCCCTCGCCGCCTTTACAAACTGCCGTTCCTTTAAGGAAATTGCCTGTCCACGTACAATTCGCGCATACCAAGGCCACCACGAAATTGCAATTGCAATCAAAGCATTTCTTAAACTGGGGCCTGCAAATGCTGCAATAACAATTGCCAATAAAAGTGATGGAAAGCTTAAGAAAATATCACAAATCCTCATAATGATATCATCAACAATACCTCCTAATGCTCCCGCAATCGCTCCCAAGGTAATACCAATAAGCATCGCCAATGCTACCGCAAAAACAGAAGCCAAAAGTGAAATTCTTGTTCCATATATTATACGACTAAAAATATCGCGTCCCAATTCATCCGTTCCAAACAAATATTCTTGACATGGTGCTGTAAGCTTAAATGCCACATTAGCAGCATCCGATATATGCTTCGGATATGGAACAATATAAGGCGCCAAAATCGCTAAAGCCACTAACAAAACAATAAATACCAGTGATACAAAGGTTAGTTTATTTCGACTTAGCAAATAAATATCCGTTCGGATCTTATAGATCTTGGGTTTCAATGATTCTATAACCTGTTTCATCTTCCCCTCCTTATACTCTGACCCTTGGATCCATAGCGACAATAATATCCGCAACTGTATTCAAAACAACATAAGCAACCGCTGAAAACAGCGTTACTCCCATAATTGCTGGATAATCCATATTCATAACTGCATCTGATATATAACTTCCCAATCCTGGCCAGTTAAAAATTGACTCTACTAGGAATGTATTTACCAATGTATAACCTATTGATAAAGCTACAATTGTCACTGTAGAACCTAACGAATTCTTTAATGCATACTTCCAAAGAATAATTCTCCTTTTTATTCCATAAGATTGTGCAGCCTTTATATAATCTTCATTTAAAATTTCCAACAAAGAAGAACGTGTCATTCTCGCAACTGTTCCTATCGGATATAAGGCCAACGTAATGCATGGCATAAGAATGTGCAAGAAAGCATCCTTGAATGCTGTCATATTTCCTGCTAAAAGTGTATCCAATAACATAAACCCAGTTACTGTTGGTATTTTATACATAAGTTGGATATTCATACTCAAACGTCCACCAATTGGAAGCATTTTCAACATACTATAAAATATTAGCTGAAACAACATTGCTACCCAAAATGTAGGTAATGATACCGTTCCAACTGAAAAGAATCTTCCCAGATGATCCTGCCAATGATTTTTATGACTTGCTGTTACAACTCCCAACGTTAATCCGAGTACAATTGCGAGGATTGTCCCCAAAAAAACAAGTTCAATCGTTGCAGGTGCATTTTCTAAAATTTCATCTGTAACTGGACGATGCGATTTCAATGAATAACCCAAATCTCCATGCATTAAGTCCTTTAGATAAATCCCCAACTGAACCGATATTGGTTTATTTAATCCTAATTCTTCCTCTGCCGCTGCAATCTGCTCTGCTGTTGCCCTGGATCCAACCCATTGAAGGGCTGGATTCGATGGAACAACACGCGTAACCACAAATGAGATGATAATCACACCAAAAAGTACAATAATCCCCTGCAGTAATCGTTTTAAAATAAAGTTTTTCAAAAAATCCCCCCACTTATTTTATCCTATAACACTCATGGAAGAAAACTGTCTGCGGATAACTTGGGTCAATTCCTTTAAAGCCACCAACAGAACCATTATAAATACAATCATATACTTTATCAAAAATATTTATCGAACATGCCTCTTCCATAATGTAATTCTGCGCATCAACAAACTGTGCCGAAGCTGCATCACGATCAGTTCCAGCTAGGATATTAGCATCATCAATTACTTTATCAAATTCATCATCTTCCAGATAAGTCCAGTTCCAAGAAATCGGATCTGCCTGATGATACATACTATAAAGGAATGTATACGGACTTGGGACATCTGGATACCAAAACATAAATGCCATATCCTGACGTTTTGTCGGATCGGGATTTTGTCCTGTCTCCACTGACATATCACTTGTTACCGGCCGAATATTAAGAGTAATCCCCAACTTATTCAATTCACTCTGATAAAGTTCTGCACTTTTTCTCTCAATTTCGTCACCTGTAATATAAGTAATTTCTAATGAAAAACCTCCATCTGAATATCCTGCTTCTTTCAAAAGTTCTTTGGCTTTATTCAAATCATGTTTATACTGTAAAACATCTTCACTATGTCCCCATAATCCTTCAGGAACTGGCCCGTGAGACTGAGATGCATTACCGTTCATGACATAACTAATAACATCTTCATATGGAAATGCATAATTTAAAGCTTGGCGTACACGTTTATCCTGAAGCGGTCCCTTCTGCGTATTAATCAAAATCATCATATTTTCAAACGATTTTGTCTTCACTTCCTTTAATTTTTCATTGGATACTAATGCTTCATTATCTTCTGCTGGAAGCTCACTAACAAAATCCACCTCTCCGCTTTCAAGCATCTGCCTTCTTGTAGATGACTCAGCCGACTGAGTTAAAACAACTCTGTCAAAGTGATTATCTGGCCATGGATTCCAATAGTCCTCAAATGCAGCCAGTACCAACTGGGTATCACCTGTTCGATCTGCAATATAATATGCGCCTGAACCAGCATCCTTCGTTCCTGCAAAAAATTCTTCTCCCGCATCTCCAACTGCCGGTGACATAATATATGCTCCATAAGAAGAACTAACCGTCAGATCCATTGGTGCAGGGTATTTCAAATGCATTACAAGCGTCTGTTCATCTTTCACCTCAAAAGAATCCACTGGTTCCCAAATGAAGGCTGCACCTTTTCCCATATTTATAGTTCTCTCAAAAGAAAATTTAACTGCTTCTGCATTTACCGGCGTACCATCATGAAATTTCATATTTTCGCGAATATGAAACGTCCAAAGCAAACCATCCTCGCTTTTTTCATATTTATCACAAGCCACATATTCTACACTATCTGTTTCTGAATCATATCGTAACAAAGTATCATAAATATTTAATAACGATAAAATAGAGCTATTAAAACACACACTCGGATCAATCCCCAATGCCGGCATATCATAGGTAGAATAAATTGCTATATTATTTCCGCCTTCTACTGACTGTGCCGAATCATTACCCTTGACCGAATTTCCACTATTTCCACCGCATCCCGCCAAAAATACTGATAAGATTGCAAAGCTAAGCACCCGTGCAAATAACCTGTTCCTCTTTTTTTTCATTTAAACATCCTCCTTTTCCTCTCTAATTTTTTTATCTCCCAATACGCTTAAACCAGTTTTAATTTTTGACAATTCCGTCGATATTCTTCTTGTTGCTGTCAATACTGCTCTTACATTGTAGTATACTGTCTACATTAAATCTATGTATTATTTTTAAATCACTTCCTTGTTTTTTGTAAATTTTACAATTTCTAACATATTACTGTTCTCCTAATAACATTCCAATCTGAGTCGCTATCGCTAATATCTCTAGAAAAAAAATTTTATTATCTTCCATCTTCAATGCTTTTTTTACTATATTAAGACGATATCGAACCGTGTTCTCATGTTGATGCATATGCTCTGCCGTTTTTTTGTAGTTTCCATCACAATATACATAAATCTCTACTGTTCTAAGTATTTCAGGAAGCATGTCAACAGATACTTCTTTTGAAATTGCTTCTAGATATGCGTTGTAAAAATCTTGTTCTTCCCTGCACCCACTCATTGCAAGAAATAGCTGCATAGGCATTAGAGGATCATATGTATGTTGTTCTATTTTCATACGCATAGCAATCTTGAGAGCATTTTCTCCTTCATCTAATATCCTTTTTATATCCTTTACTTGATAGATACGACTCAATCCAAAATATGCCGATGGAAACAATTGTCTCAACTGCGAAAGCATCGCCTTTATTCCCTGTTCAAGTTTCTTTCTATCATCATTACTTAAAATTACAATCAAATAATCTCCAACCACTAATGTATCTTGTTTATTTTTGATCTGATTATCCCATATTCCCGCTGAAAACCACTTTCTTAAAAAATCCCCCTTTACATAGATAGTCATAACATTTTTTTGAATGTTTCTATTAATGCTATAAAGCATATCCATCTTTTCTTTGCTCGTTAAATTTCCAAAACGTATTTTTTCTAAACGCAAAAGGTTTATTGCATTCTCCATTTCTATCGATATATAACCATTTACCACACTCATAATATATGCATATGGTTTTTCTTCTTTAATTAAAATAATTGGAAACTCTTCTTTATCACATAATTCCAAAATTTCAAAGTCCAACACCTCAACTTTTGCTGAAGGTACAATGATTAATCCAGCAGCCTGCCTATTTATTAAACCTTCTATAGATTTTCTAACTTCTGGAGAGCCAACCTCAAATTGTTCCAAACAAGAAATAAATAAATCACCTTTATCAATGATCCCTTCTTCCGCAATATTCTTATGATAGGGACAATCAAACACTGATACACGATGTACTATTCTTCTACGAATTCCTGCTTTTCCTGCTAAAATCTTAGCCTTATCAAATATCGGATCAATACAAATTTTTTCTAAAAGGACACTCATTTTATCTTTTCCCGCCTATATATTCTAATTTTACATTTATGTTATAGAATAAATTCTATCATCAAGCACCTATATGTCAAGCAATTTCATCAATTATTTTGTGTTTCTCTGGTTTTTTGCACAAAAAAACCGTTTGAATTGTGTCATCGACGCTTCAAACAGTTTTTTGCGCAAAGTTATTTCTATTTTTAAAGTTGTATTAATTTTTTCAGTGCTATTATGTATATTTCTGTAATTTTTTCCAAACTGTCAATACTAATACACTCATTGTCTTCATGTGCCAATTCTGGTTCCCAAGGAAATAGTGGGCCAAAAGATACCGCACAAGGTAAAAATCTCGCATAAGTTGCACCTCCAATTGCCATTTCACTATTTTCAAAATCTCCAGTAACCTCCCTGTAAGCTTCCATAAGGCTACTCACTATCGGATCACTTTTTTCTATATACAGAGGATCTATCGCTAATATTTCCTTATAATTGAATCCTACCTTTTCCAATGGTTTTATCATTCGTTCCATTATTTCATCATAAGAATTTGACACAGGATATCTAACATTCGATTTTATTTCAATTATATCCCCATTCATACAAATAGTTCCAACATTTACTGTTAAATCTCCTGTAATCTCGTCATGCATCGCACATCCTAAAAGACTACCATCAAAAGTTCTCCCAAACACTTCATCATATTTATCCAAAAAATGCTGAATAGAAAACGAAATCCCACTTTCTTTCATTCCACAAAGCAAACTCGCAATAGCACTTTTTCCTTTCTCTGGATTCATTGCATGGCACGAAACTCCTTCTGATAAAAGTTCAAATCCATCAACTGTCTCTCTTATTTTTAGTTCAGAAAATTTGTTTAACGCATTACGTACGCATTCTCTCTCACTACCCAAAACAGCTATCTTACACCTTGCATCCGATGGAACTATATTCCTAGCATTTCCTCCCTGTAATTCCAGAACATCTGCCTGGTAATACTCCTGTTTTTTATTTAGAAAATTAATATCAAAGTCTATCAAACCCTTTTCTGCATAAATCAAAGGAAAATTAGCATCTGGTATAAAGCTCAAATCTGGTAATCTCTCGACTTTCTTTAAATAATAATTAATGCAACGATACTCTTCCTCCTCATCTGCCCCAATAATAAGACGAATACTATGACTTTCTGGAAGAAGTTTATTTTCCATAATATATTTCATTGCATATAAGCAACTTACAAGAGGTCCCTTATCATCAGAAGTTCCCCTTCCATACAAATTGCCATTTTTTTTAACTACTAAAAACGGTGGTGTCTTCCATCCATCTGTAACATTTACAACATCTATATGTCCCAACATGCCAATCATTCTTTTTCCATGTCCAATAGTCACATCTCCTGCATAGCCATTAAAATTTCTAGTTTCCATCCCCATCTTTTCTGCCAAATTCAAAAAAGCATTCAATGCTTCTGCTACATTTGTTCCAAACGGTCGTTCTTTATCTATAGATGAAACATCATATACCGATGCATGAGAAACTAACATTTCAATATCTTCTATCATTTTTTCTAACGATTTCCGAACATACTCTCTAGCCTTCATTTTTTCTCCCTTCTTGACTAATCCGTTAGCCACCCCAAAATTCCTACATTATACTTTCTTATCTATCCTTTTTTATATTAATTATAATTCATTTTTCCTTGTTAATTCCATGTATTAATTTCTAAATCATTCTTACTTTTTTTGTTGTTTTTATAATTCCTCTCAAACATCAAACTTGCACTCCAAATTACAATTCAAAAAAAAAATGTAACGCACCTACCCTAGCACGTTACATTTTTATCTTCCATTGTTTAATCTCTACTTTGAAAAATATTTTTCTTTAATGATCTCCACCGGCATCTGCTGTCCTGTCCAGAGTTCAAAGGATGCAGCTCCCTGATAGAGAAGCATGTACATACCGTTGCTGGTCTTGCAGCCTGCCGCTCTTGCTTCGCGCAGTAAACGGGTCTCCTGAGGATTGTAGATGACATCGAATACGAACAGGTCTTTGTGGAACATCGTTGTATCAGTAATGATCGTGTTGTCTGTCTTCGGAGCCATGCCGACGGAAGTACCATTTACCAGAATCGCGCTGTCTGCGATGGACTGGCGCAGGATCTCCGGATCGGAGTAATCATGCAGGGTTACCTTGCATCCTGTGCGCTCGTTCAGTTTCTTTACAATCTCCTCGGCTCTCGGATAGAACGCGTCCTTGACGTTAAATACGTTAATTTCTGCCACGCCGTCTAAAGCTGCCTGTACAAGAATCGCGGTTGCGGCGCCGCCAGCGCCTAAAAGCGTCATTTTCTTGCCAATGATGTCTACACCATTTTCTGCAACTGCACGCATAAATCCGACGCCATCGGTCGTATAAGCAGTCAGAACACCGTCGTCGTTGACAATCGTATTGCAGGCGCCGGAAATCTCGGAAGCCGGTGAAACCTTGTCTGCCAGCTTGCACATGATATTTTTGCCCGGCATCGTGATATTCCAGCCGCGCGCGCCCATCGTCCGCAGTCCCTCAACCGCCTGCGGCATCTTCTCTTCCGGCACATCAAACGCCAGATATGTATAATCCAGACCCAACTGGCTGCACGCCTCGTTGTGCATCTCCGGCGAAACACTGTGTGCGACCGGGCTTCCCAGTAAACAAAGTAAACCTGTGTGTCCTGTGATATGATTCGACATCTTTTTTCCCCTTTCGTTTTCTCTGTCAGAACTTTCTGAGCAGTCACATTATTTAAACTTCTTCACCTGTGCAATGATCTCCTCGCAGATCTCATTCGCTGATTTTCCATCGGTCGCGATCACAATATCCGCTGCCGCTTCATACGCCGGTCTGCGCTTCTCCATCAGTTCGGAAACATATTCCACTGTCTTATTATTTTCCAGAAGCGGACGGTCATGGTTCTCTTTGACACGCTCCAGAATCGTCTCCGGCTTCGCGGTCAGAAGTATAACCTTGCCGCTCTTTCGCATCTCCTGTACATTGACCTCGCGCATCGCTACGCCGCCGCCGCAGGATACAATCTTGTTCTTCTCGTTTCCTACCTCTTTAAGCAGGTTTGTCTCCTCGTTGCGGAAATATTCCTCGCCGTGCAGATCGAAGATCTCGGAAATGCTCATGTTGTTCTTTTTCGCGATCATTTCATCCATTTCCACCACATCCATCGCAAAGGTATTCTGCAGTGCATTCGAAACGGTGCTCTTTCCGACTCCCATAAATCCGATCAGGAAAATATTGAATCCAAACAACTCATGGGACTGGATCCGTTTGCTCCGGTAGAGGACGCTGTCGTAAACTGCCATGATTGACTTTTTGTATTCATAATCATCCAGCTTCGCAAGCATCTTGCTCTTCTTGCGCTCTTCCTCCTCTGCCTGATAAATCGGAAGTCCGTTTTTCTGTTTATAATTTGTAATCTCCTGGATAATCTGGCAGCGCATCCGCAGGGCATCGATCAGAATCTCGTCGCACATGTCCAAATCATTTCGCAGCTTCTTTAATTCATCCATCTATCTCATCCTTCTTCACTTGTATTCATTCAAATCACTTTTGCACTTTACATTGAAAGTGTGTTTTATTATTATACCCGAATCAGGATATGAACGCAAGTGCTAATGCGGAATAGCAGGTATAACTGTGGGGGCTATCGTTTAATTAGATTCCCAGCTTCTCCTTCATGTAATCCACCGGTGTTGATTTTCCTGTATACAGTTCAATCGCGATCAGCGCCTGGAACAGCATCATGCTCATGCCGTTGTATACGCGGGTGCAGCCAGCTTCTTTGGCCTGCTTCATCATCACAGTCTCACGCGGTGCATATACCGTATCAGTTACGATCAGATCCTTGCGGAAATAGGACGGATCCGGGATATTGGACAGATCCTCCAGCGGGTGCATACCAACGCCGGTTGCATCACAGAAAATGTCTGCTTCGTGCATTTTCTCTTTTAAGAGTGCCAGATCGCCCAGGTCATGCATCTCGGCCTTGCAGTTAGAGTTCTTGTTGATGATATCAACGATCTCCTCGCCGCGTGCATAGAATTTATCTTTGATATTGAAGATATGCAGCTCTGCAATGCCGTCCAGTGCGCCGCGTACTGCGATAGCGGTTGCTGCACCGCCGGTACCGATGAGAACCATCTTCATTCCCTTGAAATCAATGCCTTCTTCCTTGATTCCCTGCCAGTAGCCCATACCGTCAGTGTTGTAACCCTTCAGGTATCCGGTTACATTGCCGTCTTTGTCACGGGTGTTGACTACAGTGTTGATCGCGCCGCACAGCTTTGCAGCCTCGTCTACCTCATCCAGATATTTGTGAACGACGGTCTTGTTCGGCATGGAGATGTTGGAGCCCAACATCTTCAGCGCACGGATACTCTCAACCGCTGCTTCCAGGGTATCGTTGTCTACCTCGAACGCAAGCTGGATAACATCGTCTCCATTTTTGTCATAGGCAAGGTTGTGGGTGGTCGGAGACTGTGTATGACGGATCGGGTAAGCCATTAATCCTACTAATTCGGTATGTCCTGTAATGTTTGGCATGATAATTTCCTCTTTTCTTCTCTATTTTTATAATCAAATAAAACGATATCATTCGTTCAGCGAACAGTCAGAATCTTTCAAATACGATATTCAATTTCTTACTCCAACGGTGCCAGCTCTAAAAATCCTCTCGCTTCCAGCACGTTCAGAATCGCACGTCCTTCCATCGTTCCCTCCATGATACGGCGGGCGCGGACGGAATCTCCGATCGGGTAAATGAAGGTATCTGTGTTGTCAAATGCCTCTTCGAGCTGTGCCAGAATCGGATTGTTGGCGCGCATTCCCAGGCAGTTGAAACCGAGGTCAAAGTTCAGATCCTCGATCGTGCCATCCGGCAGCTTCACGGTAAATGCGTTTTCTTTGACTTCCTGCAGTGCAGTATTCACATACTCTTTCACACCATATTTGTCGTGTATCTCACGCATGGAACATTTCGTGATCGGATCTGCCAGCATACCAATCTGCGGGAGCATATCCACGATGGTACACTCCGCGCCGCGCGGTGCGAAATACTCCACAACATCCAGACCAACGGAGCCGCCGCCGACTACAACCACTTTTTTGCCCTTGCAGAAATCATCCGGGTATTCTCCGGCTTTTACTTTCTGAATCATCTCGAAAATGGTATCGACATGACCGGCTGCGATGTTTTCCTTGAGTCCCTTGATCGGCGGAACGACTGGAACGGAACCGGTTGCGTTGACAATGATATCCGGCTTGAACTGTTTGATCTTGTCCACGGTTGCCTCGCAGTTCAGAAATACATACAGATTTTTCAGTCTCTTCGCACGTGCTTCCAGATATTTCGGGAAGTCTTTCATACGGTTCTTGCTTGGCAGGTCAGAGATAAAGGTGGAAAGTCCGCCTAATTTACCACTCTTTTCTAATAAGAATACGTTGCATCCAACCTCGGCTGCCGTGCAGGCTGCTTCCAGACCGGCTGTACCGCCGCCGACTACAACTACGTTGCAGTTTTTATTGACTTTCAGCTTCTTGTAGATATCGCCCTCCGGAACAGCCGGGTTGACGGTACAGCGAATTGGACGGTTGACGCCGATTCGGTTGCCCGCACAGCCAACGTTACAGGAGATACATTTACGGAGAATCTCTTCCTCGCCGTTCTGCACCTTGCTGACCCAGTTCGGCTCTGCAATGAGTCCGCGTCCCATGCCGACAATATCGACATCGCCGCTCTCCAATACTTTCTCAACAACCTCCGGATCGCGGTAGTTGCCCGCATTGATAACCGGTTTACCAAATTTATCCTTCACGGCTCTTGCCATGTAGGAACGCCAGCCATCCGGCAGAAAGTTCGAGTCAATCTGATACTGTAAGGACGGGTTCAGACCGCAGGATACATCGTACATATCTACGTACTCATCCAGATATTCGAGGTATTCCAGTGTGTCTTCCAGCGTGTTGCCGCCCGGCACGCGCTCTTCCGCAGAGATACGGACGATGATCGGGAACCACGGACCTACATTTTTCCGCACCTCTTCCAGAACCATCTTCGGGAAACGGAGACGATTCTCGACGGAGCCGCCGAATTCATCGGTTCTTTTGTTGTAATACGGGGAAATAAACTGACTCATCAGATAAGAATGACCACAGTGGATCTCAATCGCATCAAATCCGATCGCCTGTACACGTTTCGCCGCCTCGCCGTATTTTTTTACGGTCGTCAGGATCTCTTCCCTTGTCATCGGACGCGGAATCTCGCCGCCTGCCTTGGTCGGGATATTGGAGGAAGACACCGTCTCCATACCTGTTCTGGCAGAGGATGCAGAAGCGCCCGCATGGTTAACCTGAATCGCTACCATCGCGCCATTCTTGTGAAGATTCTCGACTAACTGATAGTAACGCGGCATAAAGCTGTCGTGATCGATGCGGATCTGGCTTGTGCCATTGGAACCAACCGGATATTCGATATTGGCATTCTCCAGAATAATCAGACCAGTTCCTCCCTTGGCACGCAGGGAATAATAATTCATATGGCGGTTGCTCATCTCACCGCTCGTCTCGCCATAGTTAGTACCCATCGGCGTCATGGCAACACGGTTTTTGATCGTCATGCGCTTAATGGTAATCGGTTCAAAAATTTTCGGGTATTTGCTCTTCATGATGAAATTCTCCTTCTCCATTGCATGAGAGGCATCCCTGTGTTTGTGACACTTTTATCTTAACCGTTTTGCTTAAAAATTAACAATATCTTTCAAGTAAATTTTCAATACGTTTTTGCTATCGGTTTCCCGTTCCGCCTGCAGACCGTCCTGACGCGCCTGCTGTTTCATATATTCAATAAAGCGTTCCACCGCCGGAAGCCGGTAGCGTTCTTTCATCCAGAACATAAAAATCTGGTGATAAATGTCCAGATTTTCAATCGGGTGAATGCAGACTCCCTGAGAAAGCTCCAGAATGTCCGTGCGCGGCATCAGTGCGATGCCAAAACTCTCCCGCACCAGCGCGACGATCGAATATTCGTCCGGGCACTCCACAATGATGTCCGGCTGGATGTTGTATTTCGCATAGAGTGCGCGGGTGCGTGTCCCCATCCAGGAGTCCTTATCGTATCCAATTACCGGATACCGGTTCAGCTCCGCAAATGGAATACTCTCCCGCTCTGCCAGCGGATGATCCTTCGGCGTGATGATGACAAGCTTCTGGTTCGCCACCGGGAAAAATTCCATGTCATCCTTTTCCAGACAGCCGCCAAAGCCTACATCTAATTCACCCGTTTTTACCTTTTTTGCAATCGCCGGTGTGTGATTCTGCCAGAAATTAAACACAACCTTTTGATTTTCCGGCTGTTCTAAAAAGAGCTTGACCCGGTGCGGGATATAGTGACCGGCCAGCGGAAACACGTAACCGATGTCGATCTTTCCCCCATTCATCGAAATTTCCCGCATTTTCCCGACCGCTATGTGGCAGTCTGTGAGAATCCGGTCCGCGTACTCCAAAAACATCTTCCCCGCCTTCGTCAGGGTCACCCCGCGTCCTTCTTTTTCAAAGAGCGTCACGCCCAGCTCATTTTCCAGTGACGCCATCGACCGGCTCAGGGATGGCTGTGATATATATAATTCTTCCGCCGCCTGATGATAATTTTCCAGATTCGCTATCTTCTGAAAATATAAAATCTGATTCAATGTCATTCCTAACGTCCCCCGTCTTTATGTATCTTCGTATTAACTCTTCGCAATATCAGCCGTAAATGCATCACACCAAACTTCCATAATCGTTACTGTTCACGCATACGTGCCCAGTAACGGAATTTGCCGTGGCTTCGCATTTAAATACGGCAAATTCCTGCTGCCACCACGTTTTCTTACGGCACTTTCGGTTCCAAAAGTGCCTACCCGTGAACAGTAACCCATAATCATATTTATAACACATTAATGCTTAAAATGCATTGTTTTTTTGCTATAAAAGTATTAGACTTCGGCTATAATAATTATTAGAATAAAGGCATCAAACGTGTTATTTTTCTAACACTAAAACAGAACTTTTTATATCGGCATCTCCTTTGTGTTTGTGACAGAACATCAGCCATCATCCGCCCGGTTTCCGAAACGGCAGCCCGACAGGCGGATCTTGAATTAAGGAGAAAATCATGAACAAGAAATATCTGCCAAGTGCACTTATCATGTACTTAAACTACTTTATCCATGGCGTCGGCTGTTCGATTCTCGGACAGGCAGTCATCAAGGAAACGCTTGCCGCAGCCTGGGGCGTTGAGGCAATGGCGATCACCGCGATTTCCGCTGCTTTAGGACTCGGACGTCTGATTGCACTTCCATTTGCCGGACCACTTTCCGACAAACTGGGACGCCGCATCTCAACCGCGATCGGCAGCGCCTCCTACGCAGTTTACCTGATTGGACTTGCTTTCGCATTCAGCGCCGGACAAAACGGCGGCTATCAAATCGCTTATGTATGTGCAATCATCGGAGGTATCTCCAACTCGTTCCTTGATACCGGTATCTATCCGGCGGTTGCCGAGATTATCAGCAGTGCTCCGGGTGTCGCTACCATGGGAATCAAATTTTTCATTGCGATCGCGCAGATGCTTCTGCCGTTCGTACTCGGTGTTGCTGTGACAACCACCGCCACCGGCATGGTATCTTACAATCCGTTATTTATCGGATGCGGTATTATTTACGCTGTTTTATTTATACTTATTTTCCTGTTCCCGCTGCCAGATTCTGAGCAGAAGGCAGAGGGCAAATCCGAGGGACTCATCGCCAGCTTAAAACACACAAATTTTTCGTTTGAGTCCATCGCCATGATCGTGATTGGTTTCACCTGCACCGGTACCTTCCAGTTATGGTTAAACTGCGCGCAGAACTTCGCAAAAGAAAATGCAGGCTGGGCGAACCCGTCCATCATGCAGACCTACTATTCCGCAGGTACCCTGATGGCGCTCGTTGTCACCTCCCTGCTGACCCGTAAAATCAAGGATGTACGTTTCATCCTCGTTTACCCGGTTATCTGCCTCGTTACTTTGGTTGCCGTACTCATCGGTCACAGCCAGACCCTTATGATTGCAGGCGCTTTCATCATCGGCTGGGCAGGCGCCGGCGGTCTGTTACAGATTGTAACCTCCGTCTGCAACATGCTGTTCCCGAAGATCAAGGGAACCGTAACCGCACTGGTTATGATTGCTTCTTCCTTATGTAATTACACAATTTTGACTGCCGCTTCCAAAATGGCACCATCCCATGTTATGATAATGAATATCGTACTGACTGCCATCGGCGTTCTCTTGGGACTCTTTGTCAATGCCCGCTACGCGAAAATGATGTCTCTGGCAGAAAGCGACGAATAAATATTTATTGAAAAAATGAAAGGATTCTCTGATTATGAATACTATCAAAGTTAGAAATATCGAAATCGGCTCCGGCACACCGAAGATCATCGTTCCGATCGTAGGCGTTACCAAACAGGAAATCATCGACGAGGCCAAAACGTTTGATTCTATTCCGGTTGATGTGGTAGAATGGCGTGTAGACTGGTTCGAAGATGTCTTTGATTTTGAGAAGGTAGAAAACGTCTTAAAGGAACTGCGTGCCGTTCTCGGCGAGACTCCGATTCTGATGACCTTCCGTACCTCCAAAGAGGGCGGCGAGAAATCCATCGAGCCGGAAGATTACGCAAAGCTGAACATCAAGGCAGCTCAGACCGGCTATGTCGATTTCATTGACGTAGAGATCTTTACCGGCGACGCGATTGTAACCAAGATCATCGACGGCGCACATGCGGCTGGCGTGAAAGTCATCGCTTCCAACCATGACTTCCACAAGACGCCGGAGAAATCCGACATCATCTACCGCCTGCGTAAGATGCAGGATATGAATGCAGATATCCCGAAGATCGCAGTTATGCCGCAGAACAAGAAAGATGTTTTAACACTTCTCTCTGCCACTGAGGAAATGACTTCCCTCTATGCGGACCGTCCAATCATTACCATGTCGATGGCTGGCACCGGCGTTATCAGCCGCCTCTGCGGCGAGGTATTTGGTTCTTCCATGACCTTCGGCGCTGCCAAGAAAGCATCCGCACCGGGTCAGATGGGCGTAAAGGATCTGGAGACTGTACTGGGACTGCTTCACAGTGCGATGTAATATCTGGCTTATTCAGTTATTCGGTTACTGTTCACGCTAACGTGCCCAGTAACTGAATTTGCCGTGGCTTCGCATTTAAATACGGCAAATTCCAGCTGCCACCACGCTATCTTACGGCACTTTCGGTTCCAAAAGTGCCTATATTATACTTTTAGCCACCTATTTTTTTACTCCCGGAAATCCCTGTACCTGCGGGTACGGAGGGATTTTCCGCGAGACACTCAAGACCTGCTACCTCCATCGCAGGTCTATTATTGTTATCAAGCGGCACATCCGTTTTCAAACGTGCCTGCATAAACAGCAACCTATTATCCGTATTTACAAGGGGATTATTCATGAAAAAAACACTTCACTGGCTGGATGAAAACCTGGAAGAATTTCTGCTGGTTGTCATGCTGGCTGCGATGACACTCATTATGGGAATCCAGATATTTTCCCGCTACGCGCTTGGGCAGTCGCTGTCCTGGTCCGAGGAGGTTACCCGTTTTCTCTTTATCTGGAGCGGTTTTTTAAGCGTCAGCTATTGCAGCAAAAAGTGCCTGTCTATCAAGATCGAACAGTTCGTCGCTACCTTTCCACGCAGAGGTAAGGCTCTTTTTAAGGTTGTCAACCACACCTTTGAGCTGATTTTTTTCCTCTATATGATCCCATTTGCATACTCTTACATGATGTCCGCCATTCACAGCGGACAGTTATCCCCCGCCTGCGGGATTCCGATGTACTATATTCAGGCAGCGCCGTTTGTTTCCTTTCTTCTGGTAACATTCCGCATTCTGCAGCGCTGGATCATCGAATTTAAGGTTGCCCGCGGCGAAGATGTCTACGATCCGGCCCACCCGGAGCGCAATACACCGGAATCCTTTATCCATGCAAATGCAGATATGCCGGAAAAGGAATCCAATGAAATCGAATCTCTCATCGAGGCAAATACACCATCTGGAAAGGAGGAACACTGATGCCTGCTGCTCTCTTATTTGTTATCTTTGTCGTGCTGCTTGTCATCGCGATCCCGGTATCGATCACGCTCGGTATCGCCTCGGTTCTCCCTTCCGTTTTTGACCCGTCCTTCACGGTCGGCGCTAAGTATCTGATCCGCGCCATGTTCGGCGGACTGGATTCTTTTCCCCTGCTCGCCGTGCCGATGTTCGTCTTATCCGGCATCATCATGGCAAAGGGCGGTATTTCCAAGAAGCTGTTTGACGTATTCGCCTTCTTTCTTGGCAATTTTACCGCCGGTATGCCATGCGCGGTCATCGTGACCTGCCTCTTCTACGGCGCTATCTCCGGCTCTGCCCCGGCAACCGTCGCAGCCGTCGGAAGCATGACGATCCCGATTTTAAGCGCCCTCGGCTATGACCGGACTTTCTCTACCGCGATCGTGGCAGTCGCAGGCGGTCTGGGCGTTATCATTCCGCCGAGTATCCCATTTATCATGTACGGCATGGCGTCCGGTGCCTCTGTCAGCAGCCTGTTCTTAGCCGGCGTCATTCCGGGTCTGATGATTGGTCTGCTCCTGATGCTGTATGCCATCTATCACTGCCGGCGTTACGGCGAAGATAGAGAAAAAATACACGCTGAAATCCATCTGCTGCACGAAAAAGGGCTGTTCCGGGTGCTGCGCGAAAGCTTTTTCGCTCTCTTAAGCCCGGTCATCATCCTTGGCTGTATCTACAGCGGCATCGCCTCCCCCACGGAAGCAGCAGTTATCTCCGTTTTCTATGCCCTGTTTGTCAGCCTGTTCCTCTACCGGACCATGAAATTCCGGGATATCCCGCCGATTTTTGTGGAAGCGATCCGCACATTCACACCGATCCTCTTTATTCTGGCAGCTTCCACGGCATTTTCCAGAGTTCTGACCCTGATGCAGGTGCCGCAGGCGGTCAGCAGCTTTATCCTGGAACATTTCAACAGCCCGGTCATGATCCTGCTTGTCATCAACCTGTTCCTGCTTATCGTGGGAATGGTCATGGATACAACCCCGGCGATCCTGATTCTGACCCCGATCCTGCTCCCGATCGTGACAGCGATCAACATGGATCCGGTCCAGTTCGGTGTGATCATGGTTGTCAATCTGGCAATCGGCTTCGTAACCCCGCCGATCGGCGTCAACCTCTTTGTCGCCAGCTCCCTGACCGACGTCCCGATCATGGCGATCGCCAAAAAAGCGATGCCGATGATTGGATTGTTCCTGGTGGCGCTGCTGCTGATTACGTTTATACCGGCTTTGTCGCTGGGATTGTTATAATGCTGAATGGACGCTTGGAAATGTTGAAGTTCTGAAAGATTTCATATAACGACCTGCTTCACGCTTTCAGGCTGTGAATGGAATATTTCACATATGAAATGGATGTTTTTAAATTTGAAAGGATCTCCCATTATGATTTATATTTCAAACCTAGTGTCCCGCCGATGCCGGACTTCTTCCCGATTCGCTGCGGCGCTCATTTCTTCCTCGGTTCTTTTATTCGGTGCCTCGCTCGCGCTGAGCGGCTGCGCCTCCAGCAAGGAAGAACAGCGCTATTCCTGGCCACTGGCGACCGCCAGCCCGGAGGACACGGTAACGCAGCTGTTTGCCGAAAAATTTGCGGAGGAAGTACATGACTTAAGCAACGGCGCAATGCGGATTCAGGTTTACGCCAACTCCACACTCGGCGGTGACCGCGACCTGCTCGAAACGTGCGCGGACGGCGATATCCCGTTTGTCGTGCAGAACACCGCCCCTCAGGTTTCTTTCATGAAGGATCTCGCCGTTTTTGACCTTCCATGCGTCTTTGATTCGCTGGATGACTGCCGCAAAAAGCTGGATGATCCGGATTTTTACAATCTCATCAGCCAGGTGTACACCGACGGCGGTTACCACCTGCTCGGCATGGCAGATCAAGGATTCCGCATCATGAGCACAAATAAACCAGTTTACTCCCTGGCAGATTTCAAAGGGCAGAAAATCCGTACCATGGAAAACAGCTATCATCTCGCATTCTGGAAAGCAATCGGCGCCAATCCGACGCCAATGACCTTCAGCGAGGTGTATATCGGTCTCCAGCAGCACACGATCGACGCGCAGGAGAACCCGTATGAGGTCATCGTCTCCAACCGTCTCTACGAACAGCAGGATTATGTGGTCGAGACGAACCACCTGCCGCATCTGATCTCCTTGATTGTCAATGACGATTTCTTCCAGAACCTGACTCCAGAAGAACAGGAAATCATGACGCAGGCAGCCAAAACCGCGACCGAGTATGCCAGAGAACAGTCCGACGCGCGCATCTCCAACCGTATCGCTACGATCGAAGCGAGCGGCACCGCGATTTTAACTCTCTCGGATGAAACGCGCGATGCCATCCGGGAGGCGGCTGGAAGCGTATATGAGAATATCCGCGAGAATATTGATCCGGAAATTTATGACGCATATATGGAGCCATAACCTCATCCTCTTTTACCGTCTGCAAAAAAAGTTCATACAAAATTCAAAAGCGGATATACCGACCATCTGGTCAGTACATCCGCCTTTTCTCATGTTTCAATCATTCCGCGAAACTTTTTATCTGCCTTGCGGACAGCATCCCGTTTCGCTTCATCCTGGCACTGCGCTTCAATTATTTAGCTTCTTCTGCGTCAGCCTCTTCATCGGTCTCCGGTACATTGTTGTGAACCGCTGTGACGGTAGCAACTACTGCCTCCAGATCGGTCAGAATATCAATGTCTTTATCTTTTGCGATCGAAAGGTCTTTGACACGAATCGTATCACCAATCTCCATCTCACCAACATCAACTTTGACTTTCTCAACCAGTGCAGCCGGTAATGCACGGTACGATACTTCTTTCAGTACCTCCTGCAGAACGCCAGCTTCTACCTTGTCGTGGTTCTCGAAGATAATCTCAGCAACGGAATGAACCTTCTCATTGCTTACCAGCGCCTGGAAATCTATCTCTACAACCTGATTTGCCATTGCATCATAGTCAACTTCCTTGATCAGGACATCGTAGACTTCACCTTCTACATCCAGCATAATCTGTCCGCCCTTGGTCTCGGTCTTCAGCAGACGATCCACGTCTTTCTTTTCCATCTTAACAGGAATGGAGCCCTGAATCTTCTTACCAAATACGTTGCCTGTTACATAGCCTTCTCTTCTGAGTCTCTTTGCCTTAACATCCATGCTTCTTTTTTCAGCTTTTAAAGTAGTCATTTGTCTTTTCCTCCAAAAATCTGATCTGCGCCTTCCGCACACCCTGTGTGGAAAACACATTGTGCTTAGCAGCCCTCAGCCATGGGGTTTTGTTAAGTATCTATCTCCTTGTTACGGCTCATATTATAGCAGGGTTCTCTGAAAACGATTCACCAAAAATAAAATCATTTCGGCTTTATTTTCAGCATTTTTTAGCTTGAAATTTAGAATTTGTATATTTTTCTTTCTGTCTTTTTTATACAAGAAGTATCTCCCTAAATCCGCCACCCGGTTTCAGGGCACACACACTTTTAAATCCACACGCCACCGCCAGCTCCTGCGCCTGCTTAAACCCATATCCGATCGTGTCGGTACTGTGGCTGTCGGAGTTGATGAGGATACGTCCGCCGCAGGCACACAGCTCTTTTAACAGAGCTGCGGACGGGTACGGCGCACTCCGATAGCCGCGGGACATGGCGCCTGTGTTGATCTCAAACGGAATCCCCAGAGCCGCCAGTTTGTGCATCGCCGTGATCGCCGGTTCCAGATAGGCGTCTTTCGTCTCGTCAAAATGTTTATATCCCTCGTTAAATTTTGTCAACAGGTCAAAATGTCCGATGAAATCGCATTTTGTCCGGTCATAAATCTGCGCCTCTGCCTCGAAATACTCCCGTGCAAACGCGTACCAGTCACCATGCCACAGCGTCTCGACTGCTTTTACCAGTTTCTCTTCCGTATCATCCACACAAACATACTCGCCATCCTTGATGAGCGCATGGGTCGAGCCGATCGCGTACTCTGCTTTCTGCACCGGTCCCAGTCCATCCAGCTCGATCCCGATATAGAGATTCATCTTTCCCCGGTATTCCTCCCGGAGTTCTTGAAGTTCTTCGGTATACTGGCGAAGCTTCTCGTCGTCCATCCCGAATCCCGGCTCAAACATCGAAAAATCAGCATGTCCTGAAACGCCCAAATCGGTCATTCCCATCCGGTATGCCGCCTCCACCATCTCTCGCGGCGTACTCTTTCCGTCGCAGAACGTGGTGTGGGTGTGAAAATCCGTATGAAGCATCGGTAATCTCCTTTCTTATTTCACTCTGTCAAAACGGTTCATCCTCTTCACAGCTGGGGGCAAACATCCTTGCGGATTTGTCTTCAACAAAGGATTTATCGCAAACTCCGCTCCGCCATCTGCATCCGCTTTTCAAACTGCTCGTAAAAGTCCTTCTCTCCATCATATGGAAGCAGATAGAACAGTTTCATAATCAACAGATTGCGCCGTTTTTCGCGCTCGGCTGCCGCAGCGGCACGGTTTTTCTTCTGTATCTCCTGTTCCTCCGACGTTCCGATGCATGGTTCTGCCAAAAGTTTCTGCGCCGCCTCCGTTTCCGCCATTCTTATATCTTTTAAGAAATAATGCCACCGGCTGATATACGCCTCATACCGCTTTAAATCTGGCGTATCAATCCATTTTTTCACTTTGACTTTCGTCCGGTTTTCCTTTTTACACTCATGAATCTGGAGAAAATACTGGAAACTTCCATTTTCATAAAAGCGCCCCAGTGGAAACAGGCGGCAGATACCCGGCCGGTATGCATGGATCCGGCAGCGCCCTGCTTCATCGAGAAACCCACAGGCTTCATCCGCCCCGCTCCGGAGAGCCAGATTCGGCAGAATCTGTCCGTCCACGACGTTCCACTCCACCTTTTTCTCCTCCAGCAGATGTTCCAGCGTGTCCCCGCGCAAGGTGGTCAGACGGTACACATCATATGGATCCAGCACGATCGAATTACCCATTCCGTGGCAGCACGCCGAACAGCCCCGGCAATCATCGCATCCGACTTTTACCATATCGTCCCGGCTGTACAGCTTTCCATCTGAAATCTCCGCCATCGTTACATTACGTTCCATCTCTACTTCTCTCTTTCTGCCTCAATCCGATCTAAAATCTCCCACAAATGTTCCAGATCCGCCTCTCTGGTCGCCCAGCTCGTCGCAAAACGGACAACGGTGTGATCCTCGTCATACCGCTCCCAGAAGCTCACGGAAACCTCTTTTTCAATCTGCTCCATCCGATCATTTTCCAAGATCACAAACTGCTGGTTGGTCGGGGACTCACGGAAAAACGTATAACCGCGCTGTTTTAACCCTTTCTTTAAAGCTGCCGCCATCTCTACCGCATGGCGTCCCAGGCGCTCGTACAGCCCGTCTGTAAACAGCACATCAAACTGGATTCCCAGCAGGCGTCCCTTTGCCAGCAGCGCGCCCTGCTGCTTGATCCGGGTAATAAAATGCGCCGGAACATTCTTCTTCTCACCAAATACAACTGCCTCTCCGCAGAATGCGCCAACCTTCGTGCCGCCGATATAAAATACATCACACAGATGCGCGATCTCCGAAAGACTCAGGTCATTTTCCTCTCCCGCCAGACCATATCCAAGACGCGCCCCGTCCAGATAGAGCGGGATTTCATACGAACGGCAGATCTCCGAGATCGCCTGCAGCTCCTTCCGGCTGTATAAGGTTCCGTATTCCGTCGGATGGGAAAGATACACCATTCCCGGAAATACCATATGATCATGGTTTGCGTCCGCCTCGAAATTTTGCAGATATTCCTGCAGATCCGCCGGATCAATCTTCCCATCCTTTTCCGGAAGCTGCAACACCTTATGCCCAGTGTACTCGATCGCCCCGGCTTCATGAATACTCACGTGCCCTGTCTGCGCTGCCACTACGCCCTCATACGGTGCAAGCATGCTGCTGATCACGACCGCATTCGTCTGGGTACCGCCCACCAGAAAATAAACCTCCGCCTCCGGGCATCCGGTCGCCTCCTGTATTTTTCTGGCGGCACTCTGGCAGTACCGGTCCATGCCATATCCCGGCAGACTCTCCCGGTTCGTCTCCGCCAGCTTCTGAAGTATCTCCTCACAGGCGCCCTCTGTATAATCGCTTGCAAATGAAAGCATCGTAGTATCTCCTCCTGTTCTTTCTTCGAGCAAACACAATCCTGCGTTCTCGAAATTGTTTGTATTTTTATGTCCTCACCAGTGCCAGAGAAGCCCCCGCATCAGCATCGCCGTCAAATTTGCTGCACTGTGAAATAACACAGGTTCCCACAGACGGTTCTTTTTTTCATACAGCCACGCCAGTATAAGTCCCATGAGCGCCGCATAAATCCCCTGCGCCCAGTTTCCATGCACCAACCCGAAAAATGCCGCCGATCCAAGTGCCGCCCAGAAAAATGGGAGCGCCATACGCAGGCGCTCAAATAAAATGCCGCGAAACAGCAGTTCTTCGGAAAGTGGGGCGGCAATGCCCATGAGAAAGAACTGCTGCCACAGGGCGCCGGAAAATAAAGCGGCGGTGCCCTCCGACGCACCTTTTCCCAGAGCTGCCGCAAGCATATCCCCCTGAGGCATTTTCAAACACAGAGACACCGCTTCAGCTGCCTGCCCAGTCATCCGAACCTTTTGCACTGCAATATGCAGCACTCCCAGGAAAATCTCCTTTTTTTCTAATGCCCAGAAAATCATGTTAAACACAGCGCTGAACGCAGCTGCCCCCAGCAGGATTTTCCACACATCTGGCACTTTTTCCCAGAAATATCCACATTTCTCTTCCTTTGTCGTCTTTATCTGTGGAGAGACCTGCTCTTTCATCCCGTCTGCCTCTGCTATGCGCCTTTTTTCTTTCTTTTTCTGGATCCTCCGCCAGTAAAATGGATAAATCACGGCAAATGTAAGAAACGACGACACGGTTCTTCCCACATTTCCCTCCAGATGTCCCAGCACCTCCACACATCCGCCGATTAAATCGCTGATGACGCACGGAAAAAACATCTGCCAGACGATGCGCCAATCCGCTGTCTCCTGCCGTTCTTCGTCCATTTTTCTGCCTCCTGTCATCCTTTTCCTATCTGCATCTGTTTCCATGACTTTTTCAGACTTTCTACTCCACGCCTGCCTTCGCGCAGATATCCTGCAGACAGCACTTGTCACAGTACGGCTTCGTCCGCGCCGTACAGACTTCACGCCCGTGATACACCAGGCGGTGGCAGAAATCGCTGCCTTCCTCCGGTGGAATCAGCTTCCAGAGTGCCATTTCCACGCGCTTCGGGTCCTTGATTCCTTCCACCAGCCCTATCCGGTTTACCAGGCGGATGCAGTGCGTATCCGTGACAATCGCCGGTTTTCCAAACACATCCCCCATAATGAGGTTGGCGCTCTTTCTGCCGACTCCCGGAAGCTTTAACAGAGCGTTAAAATCATCCGGCACATGCCCGCCGTACTCGTCGCGCAGCACCTTCATACAAGCGCTGATGTCCCGCGCCTTGCTGTGTCCCAGACCGCACGGCTTCACAATCGCCTCGATGTCTTCCACCGGGGCATCCGCCAATGCCGCCACATTTGGATATTTCTCAAACAATCCCTTGACTACCACATTGACACGCGCATCGGTACACTGCGCCGCCAGACGGACACTGACCAGCAGCTTCCACGCCTGATTGTAGTCCAGCGTACAACCCGCATCCGGATATTCTTTTTTCAGGCGGTCAATTACCTCTAATGCAAGCTCTTCCTTTGTCATGTTCCTGTCTCTCCTATCTGCTATCCTTCACTTTTCAATTTACAGTCTGTCTTTGTAACAGCTGACACAACACTGATTGTCATATCAAGTGCAAACATTATTGCAATCTTTTATTCCATACCAGTCACAGCCGCTTCTGCAACTTTTTATTCTCATACGAACCGCATATGCTTACTCTTCTTCCGCGTCCGCATCCTTCTTCCGTTTTCCGCCACGCCGTACCTTGGAAAGTACCGGCTTTTCTTCTTTCTGTTTGACACGCACATAGATGATCGACAGAATCTTATTGTGCGGATTGCGCGCTGACCGAACCTCAACGGAATCAAACAGCTCGATAAACTGCTTTAACTTCGTGCATTTATAATTTCGCGGGTCAAATCCCGGCACACGCTTTGGAAGATTGTCTCCCAGCTCCGATAAATCCACCCATCCGTCATCGTCCGCATGTGTATTGATGATCGAGATAATCTCTTTCTCCATCTCCTCCATGTTCGGAATATTGCTGACTGCATTCGGATCGCTTTCTTTCTCTGCCTCTTTTCTGGAACCATCCGCCTCACTCTCCTTGCGCGTCTGCGGCAGGGACGGATTCTGCGACGGATTTTCATCGTTTAATAAAATATCCAGGAATTTAAATGTCTCACACGCCGAGACAAATGCATTCGGCGTCTTGCGCTCTCCCATGCCGATCACCGTCATGCCTGACTCACGCAGGCGCAGCACCAGCTTCGTAAAATCACTGTCCGAGGTGACGATACAGAAGCCATCCACATTGCCCGAATATAAAATATCCATCGCATCGATGATCAGCGCCGAATCGGAGGCATTTTTCCCCTGCGTATAATTGTACTGGAAAACCGGCGTGATCGCATAGTCGCGCAGGTTCTTCATCCACGCCCGCACGCTCGGCGTCTGAAAATCGCCGTAAAGGCGCTTGTATGTCGCACTTCCATAATTGCTGACCTCATCTAAAATCAGCTTGATATACTTGCCGGACACATTTTCCGCATCGATCAGTACGGCTATTTTTTTGTCATCCATCTCCTGTTTCCTTTCTCAAATACCGCTCAAAATATTCTCTGCCGCTTTCATCAGGGCGCACTTTCCTTTGAAATAAAAAGGCACCGGAACTTTCACACGGTCGCATGATCGTGACTCTGAAAGCCTCCGGTGCCGGAATTTCTCATTTTCACACCGCCGAAACGGTCGTGATCGACAGCCGATACAGCTTATCTATAAGTGTATCACGTTCATGAGAAATCAGCAAATATTCTTTTTATTGTTCAGGCAAATGGATTCTCCGTCTTATAAAGCATTCCCTTCGGCTGGTTAAAGCCAATCTCCGGGATGGCAAAAATACCGATGAAACCAAAGGAATGCGTCGCGACCGGAAGCACCTCGCCCCGTGCGATATACGCACGCAGGATACCCTGAATTTTACACTTCTCTTGTCGCTATCTTTTTAGTTAATAAAGCTACCGTCTCCACATGCCCGCTCATCCCGAACATATCACAGCATCTCACGCGCTCCACCGCGTATCCTCTTTCATTCAGATACTTCACATCGCGCGCCAATGTGGCGGAATCGCAGCTGACATAGACTACCCGCTTTGGCTGCATCCGGACGATCGTGTCGAGGCAGACGCTGTCACAGCCTTTGCGCGGCGGATCGACGACGATGACATCGGCATAGACCTGATTTTTTTCATACTCCCTTGGAAGTACCTCTTCAGCTTTTCCGACGAAAAACTCGACATTTTCCATGCCATTTAATGCCGCATTCCGGCGGGCATCCTCGATCGCCGGAGGGACGATCTCTACACCGTACACTTTCTTCGCTTTCTGCGCCAGAAACAGGGAAATGGTTCCGATTCCGCAGTACAGATCCCATACAGTCTCCCCACCGGTCAGCCCCGCGTATTCCAGCGCCGTTCCATAGAGTTTTTCCGTCTGCACCGGATTGACCTGATAGAAAGAAAGCGGCGAAATCTGGTACGATACATTTCCGATTTTATCTGTGATATAGCCCGGTCCGTATAAGTTTACAAGCTCCGCACCAAGAATCACGTTTGTTTTTTCCTGATTGATGTTGTAGGAAATACTGGTCATGCCAGGGACTTCTTTTAAACGTTCCACAAAAATATCCGCGTGCGGCAGCTTCTTTCCATTGATGACGAGACAGACCATCAGCTCGCCGTTTGAAAATCCCTTCCGAATCAATGCATGACGAATCAGACCCTTGTGCGTCTCTTCGTCATATGGCGCAATCTGGTATTCTTCCATGATTTTCTTGATAATATCCAGAATTACCGCATTTTCTTCGACACCCAGCAGGCAATCCTCCGCTTCCACAATATGGTGGGTGCGTCCCGCGTAAAATCCGGCAATGATTCTTCCATCCTTATCGCGCCCAAACGGAAACTGTGCCTTGTTGCGGTAGCGCCACGGGTGCTCCATCCCCAGGATCGGCTCCATGGTGATAGTTTTATCCACACCTTCCCCGGCACTTTTCCCCGACACGTTCTCTGCTTTCACCCCCGCATCGGTTGTCTCCATCCTTTCGGATGTATTTCTTTCAGATACATTCTCAGGCACACTCACTTCATCCGCCTGCTCCGGCAGCCGCAGATTCTCCATCCCGCCGATCCGGCGCAGGTTATTGTAGACCTTGCGCTCCTTAAAATGAAGCTGCGCCTCATAACTCATCATCTGAAGCTGGCAGCCGCCGCACTGTCTTGCGACCGGGCATTCCGGCATCACGCGGTCTTTGGATGCTTCCAGCACCTCCATCAGACGGGCAAAGCCGTAATTTTTCTTCATTTTCATCGCCCGCGCCCGGATCTGATCCCCGATCACGGCATCTTTTACAAACCAGATATAGCCGTCCTGCTTTCCGATCCCGGCTCCGTCCTCGCTCATATCTTCGATTGTCAGTTCAAATTCATCATTTTTCCTGATTTCCACGTTTTTTTTTACTCCTCATTTTCTTTATTTCGCATCCAGATAATGCGCCCGCTCTCCGCCAATATATTTCAGCCTCGTTCTCGCACACGTCACATGGGCGCCGCCGATCGCACGGATCGAGGTCCGCACTGGAACTGCAACCGGGCGCAGGTGCATACCGATGAAAGTGTCTCCGATATCGATGCCCGCGTGTGCCTGAATCCGCTCTACGGCTGTCGGATGTTCAAATCCCGCATAGGCTGCCGTTGCAAAGGAACCACCTGCTTTTAGCTGCGGCACGACGTTTACCATCTCCAGACCATATTTTTCCGCCGCTTCTTCTTCCACAATCAGCGCCCGGTTCAGATGTTCACAGCACTGTGCCGCCAGATAAAGCCCCTGCGACTTGGTAACTGCATACAGCTCCTCAAACACCGCTTTTCCGATCTCGGCGCTGGAATAGGAACCGATCTTATGCGATGCAATCTCGCTGGACGAGCATCCGACCACCAAAATCTGTCCCGGCTTCATATTTGCCGCACTGAGAAGTTCCTCTGCGGCAATCCGTACTTCCTGGCGCAGCTCCTCTAACTGTCCTGCCGTCTCTATTTCTTTTGAAATTCCTGTTGCACTCATCCTGCTGCCTCCTGATTTAATGCCAGAAAAAGCCGCGGACCAAACAGGCTGAGCCCGCCGCAGCTTTTCCAAAATTTTTATTTACATTCCCTTACTTCCGGTAAAACTCCTGAATCCGATCCAGCCTCGCCGTCATGCCGCCCAGCAGCATATCCGCCGCCGCAAATGCCGCCATCGTCTCAACCACGACAACCGCTCTCGGCACAATGATCGGATCATGGCGTCCCTTGATGCTGATGCCGATCTCCTCGCCGCTCTTATTGACGGTTCTCTGCTCTGCGGCAATCGACGGGGTCGGTTTAAATGCCGCACGGAACACAACTTCGCTTCCATCCGTCATACCGCCTAAAATGCCGCCTGCATGGTTCGTCGCCTTTCCGACGCTTCCATCCGGATCCATGACAAATGCATCGTTGTTCTCGCTTCCTGCCATCTGCGCCGCATGGAAACCCTCTCCGATCTCGAAGCCTTTAACGGCACCGATCGAGCAGATTGCCTTTGCCAGGTTCGCATTAAATTTATCAAAAACCGGTTCACCAAGCCCTGCCGGAAGACCGGCAATCACGCATTCCACGATACCGCCAGCAGAATCTTTCTCCGCCATCTTCCTTTCCAGATACTGCTCTGCCTCTGCGGCTGCGGCAGCATCCGGCATATACAGCTTATTCTTTTCACATTCTGCCAGATCAAACCGATCCGGCGCCACTTCCACCGGTCCGATCGCTTTCGTGTATGCTTTTACCCGAATGTTCAAGGATTCCAGCAGCTTTGCCGCGATAGCGCCTGCTGCCACGCGTCCGATCGTCTCGCGTCCCGAAGAACGTCCGCCGCCCCGGTAATCCCGGAAACCGTATTTTTCATCGAAGGTATAATCCGCATGTCCGGGACGGTAATAACTGGCGATCTCACTGTAATCCTTCGAATGCTGATCCTGGTTCCGCACCAGCATCGAGATCGGTGTGCCCGTCGTCCGCCCTTCAAAAACGCCTGACAGGATCTCCACCGTATCGCTCTCGCTGCGCTTCGTCGTAAAACGGCTCTGCCCCGGTTTGCGGCGGTCCAGATAACGCTGAACGTCTTCCTCACAAAGCGCAAGCCCCGCCGGACAGCCATCTACGACCACGCCCACGCCTGCGCCGTGGGATTCGCCCCACGTTGTCATTGTCAGTATTTTTCCGTATGTTGATCCTGCCATTCTCGCTATTAACTCCTTCTGCCATTTAGTCTGCTTTCTTTCCTCTCGTAGGTACCTTTGTAATCACACAGCAGTTTGGCTCATTCACCGAAATACTGCGTCCGCTCATCACCAGCAGTTTCTCCTTATATTCCACCTGGAAGAAAGAAATGCTGTTACTGCCGTGGTTGATCGACGCCAGATGGTTTCCATCCGGAAAAATCGCGATATCCTTCGGGTAATCTCCACTGATCGGAAGACAGCAGAGCAGCTTCAAAAGCCCCGTCTGTGCATCGCGCTCGTAGACACTGACTGAATTATCGCCCGCATTGCTGCAGAACAGATGTGTCTCGTCCTCGGACATCCGGATCGTGCACGCTGCAGTCAGCTGGCTGGTGCGCTCCGGTGCGGTCGATGGGATCGTCTGGATCTTCTCGATCTTCGGCACACGATCGCCCGTTTCATACGTGTATACATCAATCACATTTTTGATTTCATACATCAAATACAAGAATTTTCCATCCTTGCTGAACATGAAATGTCTCGGACCAGATTCCAAATCACAGCGGATCGCGTCCACCAATGAAAGGGTTCCCTTCTCGCCATCAAACCTGTAAATCTTGACCTGGTCAATTCCCAGATCGGCTACCAGCAGGAATCTGCCATCCGGCGTGCGCTCCGCACAGCTCACATGCGGGCGGAACGTGCGCTCTGCCACGCTTCCAAGTCCCTTGTGGTAAACGCCGTCGGTCACTTCCCCGATAGAACCATCTGGTTTCAGGCGGACCACCGTCTCCTTGCCGTCATGATAACCGGATACGAAGATAAACTTGTCCTCCGCATCGGTCGCAATATGGCAGCCGCGCATCGCCTTGATATTTGCGCTGTTCACACGGCTGAGTGCGCCATTTTCCAGAATTCGGAACGCCACAACGCCCTCGTCCGCGATGGAATAGAGCATCCGCCCGTCATGTGAAACAGTTAAATAGGAAGAGTTGTCCACTTCCACCTCGCACCGGTAGATAAATTTTCCCTTTTTTTCATCCACATCATACACGGTAATTCCCTTTGCCTGACCGTTGTATGAGTAAGAACCCACATATGCCATATACTTATCCTGCATGAAATGTTCCTCCTTTGATCCCCCAGAACCGTTATAACGGTTTCTATCAAATTATCTGCCCCTATTTTATCATCATACCGCCATTTTTGCACCCTTTTTTCACACAATTTGAGCCCCCCGGATTTTCCCGTTTTTTTCCTTGACACCTTCCCCACATTCTGTATAATAGATACTCGGAAGCAAGTTTATTATTTCTAAACAAAAAGATTAATTTTACATTCATTTTAGAATTTCTAAACTTTCATCTTACTTTTGCATGTTTCTAAAAAACGCCGGACGGATGGTTTTCCCACCCGGTTTTTATAAAAAAGAGTGTGCCCTAGCACATCCTCGCGGAGCGTTTTTTGTTTCATAGGACGCAATTTCCTATGAAACCAGGAAAGGAGGTTCCCTCTGTTGAGTATAGGAGGAAAATTAAAGGAACTGCGAATTTTAAAGGGTCTGACGCAGGAAGAGCTGGCTGACCGCGCAGAGCTTTCGAAGGGATTTATCTCCCAGGTAGAGCGCGATCTGACCTCCCCGTCCATCGCTACTTTGATGGATATTCTCCAGTGTCTCGGCACAACCATAGGGGAGTTTTTCAACGAGGCTCCGGAAGAGCAGATTGTATTTGAAAAAAACGACTATTTTATCAAGGAAGATCCGGAACTGAAAAATGAGATTCAGTGGATCATCCCGAACGCCCAGAAGAACACGATGGAACCAATCCGCCTGACACTCGGTGCCGGCGGCTCCACCTATCCGGACAGCCCACATGAGGGTGAGGAATTTGGCTACGTTCTTTCCGGCAGCATCCTGATTCATCTGGGGAACCGGACGTACAAAGCCAAAAAGGGCGAATCTTTTTACTATACGAGCGACAAGACGCATTACCTTGAAAGCCGCTCCGGCGCGACGATCCTCTGGGTCAGCTCGCCGCCAAGTTTCTAATACTACACATTATTTTACTATTTACGGAGGAAACGCATGAGCCAGCCATTAATCGATTTACAGCATATCTCGAAACGCTTTGACGACACCCTGGTCCTGGATGACTTGAGCCTTTCAGTAAAGGAAAATTCCTTTGTAACGCTCTTAGGTCCCAGCGGCTGCGGCAAGACGACCACGCTCCGCATCATCGGCGGATTTGAATCCCCAAATACAGGAAAAGTAATTTTCGGCGGCGAAGACATCACCAAACTTCCGCCAAACAAGCGCCAGCTAAACACCGTATTCCAGAAATACGCACTGTTTCCGCATATGAGCATCGCAGATAATATCGCATTTGGGCTAAAAATTAAGAATAAATCAAAAGCATATATTGATGACAAAATTAAGTACGCTTTAAAGCTTGTAAACCTAGACGGCTTTGAGCATCGCAGCATTGACTCTTTGAGCGGCGGTCAGCAGCAGCGTATCGCCATTGCGCGTGCGATTGTCAACGAGCCAAAGGTCCTGCTTCTCGATGAGCCGCTCGGTGCCCTAGATTTAAAACTGCGCCAGGACATGCAGTACGAGCTGATCCGTCTGAAAAATGAGTTAGGCATCACTTTTATCTATGTTACCCACGATCAGGAAGAGGCATTGACGATGTCCGATACCATCGTTGTCATGAACCAGGGTTATATCCAGCAGATGGGTTCCCCGGAACAGATCTACAACGAGCCGGAAAACGCATTCGTTGCCGACTTCATCGGCGAGAGCAACATCGTGGACGGTCTGATGATCCACGACGAGCTGGTTGAAATCTTCGGTGCGAAATTTGCCTGCGTCGATAAGGGATTCGGAACAAACCAACCGGTAGACGTTGTCATCCGCCCGGAGGACATCGACCTCGTAAAACCGGAGGAAGGCACGCTGCAGGGCATTGTCACCCACCTGATTTTCAAGGGCGTCCACTATGAGATGGAAGTCACCACACCGGACGGCTATGAATGGCTGGTTCACAGCACGGATATGTTCCCGGTCGGCGAGAAGGTCGGCATCCATGTAGACCCGTTTGACATCCAGATCATGAACAAGCCGGCGTCAGAGGACGAGGAAGCTGTGGGCGTCAATGAATAGAAAGGAGTCGGACTTAGCATGAAATCAAACGTGAAACGGCTCTTCGCCGGTCCTTATATTCTCTGGATGATCGGTTTTACCATCATCCCGCTCCTGCTGATCGTATACTACGGTCTGACAACCAAAAGCGGGGCATTTACACTGGCAAATGTCTGTTCCATCACGACACCGGAGCATATGAAGGCACTGCTCTTATCCCTGGGTCTGTCTCTGGCTGCGACCGCCATCTGCCTGCTTTTGTCCTATCCGCTGGCTTTGGTGCTGCGCCGCCGCGGCATTGGGGCAGGCAGCTTCATGGTATTCGTCTTCATCCTTCCGATGTGGATGAATTTCCTGCTCCGCACCCTCGCGTGGCAGACGCTCCTGGAGAAAAATGGCGTTATCAACGGCATTCTTTCCTTTCTCCATCTGCCAAATATTGCCATCATCAATACCCCGTGGGCGATCATTCTGGGTATGGTATACAACTTCCTGCCTTTCATGATTCTCCCGATTTATAATGTGCTGGCAAAGATCGACGACAATACCATCAACGCCGCCAAAGACCTGGGTGCAAACAATTTCCAGACACTTATTCACATCTGGATTCCGCTCAGCATCCCGGGCATCATCAGCGGCATTACCATGGTATTTGTCCCGGCGCTGACAACCTTCGTTATTTCCAGTCTCTTAGGCGGCAGCAAGATCCTGCTCATCGGAAATGTCATCGAGCAGGAGTTCACCAAGGGAAGCAACTGGCACTTAGGTTCCGGTCTCTCGCTGGTTCTGATGATTTTCATTTTACTGAGTATGGCGCTCATCGCCAAATACGATAAAGAAGGGGAGGGCAATGCGTTCTGATGAAACATAACCGCTTAAAACAGTTTTTCCAGGACTTTTACCTGGCGCTCATCCTGCTCTTTTTATACATCCCGATCGTGACCATGATCGTTTTGTCCTTTAACAACACAAAATCGAGAACCGTCTGGGGCGGTTTTACCACCCGCTGGTATACGCAGATGTTCCAGGATTCCGCCATCATGAATGCCTTAAACAATACGCTGCTCATCGCGTTTGCGTCGGCTCTGATCGCGACCGTCATCGGCACGATCGCCGCCATCGGCATCAACAGCATGAAACGAATTCCGCGCACCATCGTCATGGGAATCAACAACATCCCGATGCTGAACTCCGATATCGTAACCGGTATCTCCCTGATGCTGGCATTTATCGCGTTCGGTATCTCTCTCGGATTTAAAACCGTGCTGATCGCGCATATCACATTTAACATTCCATATGTGATATTAAGTGTCATGCCGAAACTCAAGCAGACGAACCGGTACACCTACGAAGCCGCTCTGGATCTCGGCGCCAGCCCGCTGTATGCTTTCTTCAAGGTCGTATTTCCGGACATCGTCCCGGGTATCCTCTCCGGCTTTTTGATGGCATTTACGATGTCCCTCGATGATTTTATCATTACGCACTTTACAAGAGGTGCCGGTATGGATACCTTATCCACCCTGATCTACAGCCAGGTGCGCCGAGGCATCCAGCCGACGATGTACGCCCTGTCCACGCTGATTTTCGTGGCAGTCCTGGTGCTCCTGGTGATCACCAACTTTGCCCCGGAGAAAAAATCCATCGGCAATGCGACTGTGATTGACACAGAGACCATCAAGCGCCGCAAACGCAACAACCAGATCAAGAACGGCGTTCTGGGACTTGCCTGCACGCTGATTCTGCTTGTCGTTGGTGTCAGCACCTACAGCCGCTACACCACAACTCATTCAAACGAACTGTACGTCTACAATGCAGGCGAATATATTGATCCGGACCTGATTGAGGAATTTGAACAGGAAACCGGAATCAAGGTTACCTACGACGTATTTGAGACATTGGAAGAAATGTATCCGGTCATCGAAGCCGGCGGCGTCAACTACGATGTAGTCTGCCCATCCGACTACATGATTCAGAAAATGAAGGAAAATGACCTGCTTGCCGAACTCAACTTTGACAACATTCCAAATGTCAAAAACATTGACCCGCAGTACATGGAAATGTCCAAGCAGTTCGACCCGGAAAACAAATATTCCGTGCCATACACCTGGGGAACCGTCGGTATTCTTTATAATACGAAGCTCATCGAAGAAAAAGGACTTCCAGTTCCGACCAAATGGTCCGATCTCTGGAATCCGGCTTATAAAGGCGAAATCCTGATGCAGGACAGCGTCCGCGATGCCTTCATGGTAGCGCTCAAAAAAGACGGCTTCTCTGCCAACTCGACCGACGAAACCGAACTCCAGCAGGCAAAGCAGGATCTGATTGACCAAAAACCGCTCATACAGGCTTACGTCATCGATCAGGTACGTGACAAGATGATCGGCGGCGAGGCAGCCATCGGCGTCATCTACTCCGGCGAGATCATGTACATCCAGGATGAGGTAGCCGCACAGAACCTCCCATTCTCCCTGGAATACGTGATCCCGGAAGAGGGAACCAACGTCTGGCTCGATTCCTGGGTAGTTCCGAAAAATGCGAAAAATAAGGAAAACGCAGAAAAATGGATCAATTTCCTCTGCCGCCCGGATGTCGCAGTCAAAAACTTTGAGTACATTACCTACGCGACGCCAAACAAGGCAGCCAAGGAAATGCTGGACGAAGAAATCCAGAACAACAAAGCCGTCTTCCCAGATGCGAAGCAGCTGAAAAACTGCGAGGTTTACCGGTATCTTGGAGATGAGGCGGACGAGCTTTATAATAGTTTGTGGAAAGAAGTTAAGTCGGATTAAGCGGTGTGCCGTTTTTCAAATCATATTTGCAAAAAAGAGTCAACAGAAGTGCATTCTGCTGGCTCTCTTTTTCTATCAAAGATATTATACTTCCAATGCCGCCTTTAAGCCTTCCATACTGGAATATCTCGGTGCATTTGGATCTTTTACAATCGTTCTTCCTTCTTCGATTGCTATCAGTAACGCATCCTTCTTTTCATTCTTCTCAATATTTACTTCATCCATACAAGCCACCTCCATATATGTCTATTATATATTTTTTCATAAATAGCATATACATTTATATTGATTTTTCAATTCTAAGCGCTATACTATCTCTAAAAAAGGAGGTCACTCATGAAAATTGCAGTCCCTTATGAAAACGGAGAAATCTGCTCCCACCTGGCTCAGGTGAAAGAATTTTTAATTTTTGATGTAGTTGACGATGAGATTATTTCCACCAAAACCGTGAAACAGACCTATGCAAACGATCCCGGCGCGCTGGTCGAGTTTCTGAAAAAAGAAAATACTGCCGTTCTCCTCTGCGACGCCCTTCCGATCCCGATGATGATCGCCCTGCGCGAAACCAGCATCCAGGTTCTCGGCGGCGCCAAAGGCGCTCCTAAAGACCGCGTCGAAGACTTCTTAAACGGAATGCTTCACTTTGACCGGAGCGGAAATAACGGACCATCCTGCGGCGTCCACCTGCCGGACAACAATAAAAATGGCACTGACTCCGACGCCGAATGCGACGGAAATATCAGTGCCTGTGGGACTTGGTGCCACTAATTCCTGTTTCATCTGAGACGTTGATGACGCACGTGTGGGAGAGAATCCACCTTATTTCCACTGGAGGTGATGCAGATGCCCCTCCGTATTCATCTTCTCAAACCCATTCTGCCGCAGCGCCTCATACAGAATGATCGCCACCGAGTTTGACAGATTCAGAGAACGCGTCTCACCCCACATCGGGATGCGGACGCAGCGCTCCGGGTCTTCGATCAGGAGTTCTTCCGGGATGCCGCGGCTTTCCGGTCCGAACATGATATAGCAGTCCGGATCGTAGTGAACGTCCGTATACACCTGCGTCGTCTTCGTGGTCGCCATATACGGGCGCGCGCCCGGATTCTTCTCCAGAAAATCTTTAAAATCGCTGTAAACTGTCACGTCCAGATGTGGCCAGTAATCAAGACCCGCTCTTTTTACCATTTTATCATTCAATTTAAAACCGAGAGGCTCGATCAGATGAAGCCGCGTGTTCGTTGCCACGCAGCTTCGTCCTATATTTCCTGTATTCATCGGCATCTCCGGTTCATAGAGTACAATATTTAACATCTTTCTTCTCCATTTCCGGTCTTCCTGTTTCATTGCAACAGCGCTGCATCTCTATCTCTTCATCACCGCCGGCAAAACTTCCTGCAAGTCTGCCCTATTCCAAAGCGATTTCTATCCTTATGCCAAAGCAATTTCTACGCTTCTGTCTTTCCATCCAGCCGTGCCACAAACCGCTTGATGCGCTCGATCGCCTTCTGCAGATCCTCCAGCGAATACGCATAGGAAACACGCAGATAGCCCTCGCCGCAGTCTCCAAACGCGGTGCCCGGCACAAGCGCCAGCTTCTCTTCCTGTAACAGGCGGTTTGCGAATTCATCCGAGGTCATGCCAAACCGTTTGATGCACGGGAACATATAAAATGCTCCATACGGCTCGAAACAGTCCATGCCGAGCCCCCGGAACTCTCTCAAAAGATAGCGGCGGCGCTCATCGTAGGCTTTCTTCATGCGGGCAATGTCCTCATCGCCATTCCGCAGGGCGTCAACCGCTGCATACTGGCTGGTGGTCGGCGCACACATAATCGCAAACTGATGGATTTTCAGCATCTGTTTTAAGATAAGCGCTGGAGCCGCCGCATAGCCGAGACGCCACCCGGTCATCGCATATGCCTTGGAAAATCCGTTGATCAACACCGTGCGGTCACGCATCCCGGAAATCTCCGCGATGGAAACGTGCTTGCCACTGTAGGTCAGCTCGGAATAAATTTCATCACTCAGCACAAACAGATCCTTCTCCTCAATCACCTTCGCGATCGCCTCCAGATCGGTGCGGTTCATGATCGCGCCCGTTGGATTGTTCGGGAATGGAAGAATCAGCACCTTTGTTTTCGGTGTGATTTTCTCCAGCAGCTTCTCCGGCGTCAGACGGAACTCATCCTTCTCCTCCAGCTCGATAATGACCGGCGTACCGCCCGCCAGCACCGTACACGGCACATAGGAAACGTAACTCGGCTGCGGAATCAGAACCTCATCGCCCGGATTGAGCATCGCGCGCAGGGCGATATCAATCGCCTCGCTGCCGCCGACCGTTACCATCACTTCTGTATTCGGATCATACTCAAGACGCTGACGACGTTTCAGATAATGGCAGATCTCCTGGCGCAGTTCCTTTAAACCAGAGTTCGACGTATAGAAGGTACGTCCTTTTTCCAGCGAATAAATGCCCTCCTCGCGGATATGCCACGGTGTATCAAAATCCGGTTCGCCCACGCCCAGGGAGATCGCGCCCTTCATCTCGCTGACAACGTCAAAAAACTTCCGGATTCCGGACGGCGGAATATTTACAATCGTATCTGATAATGGGTTTCTCACGGAACAATCAACATCCTTTCATCCTGAGGACCGTCGCAGAGAACGGTACCATGGTCTTTGTATTTTTTAAGAATAAAATGGGTCGCGGTACTCAGCACAGAATCGATCGTGGAAAGCTTTTCTGCCACAAACTGTGCAACTGCACGCATGGTTTTCGCCTCGATCATAACGGTAAAATCATAGCCGCCGGACATCAGGTATACCGAGGTCACCTCGCTGTACTGATAGATTCTCTCGGCAATCTTGTCAAAGCCCATCTCGCGCTGCGGCGTTACCTTTACTTCGATCAGTGCAATGACCTTCTCCTCATCTGTATTATCCCAGTTAATCAGGGTATGGTAACCGCAGATGATATGTTCATTTTCCATTTCGGCGATCTCCGCCGCGACCGCAGCTTCATTTTCCCCGAGTAAATCCGCCAGCTCTTTGACGCTGATGCGGCTGTTTTTTTCAATGACCGCTAAAATTCTCTCTCTCACTTTACTACCTCCTGTTAATGGGATTTTGGTAAGTCTTTCATTTTATCTATCTCATCCGGTTTTGGCCGGTCAAGAAAGCTATGTACTTCGCCGCTGTAAATCTCGCGTCCGATCGCTGTGCGCGTCCGACCGATGAGCGCCGCCGGAATGCCCTCTCTCTCCAGATTCTTTAGCAGTTTCGGACCGCTAGACGCCGTCAGCAGAATGCAACCCTGGGACTGTAAACGGTATGGATTGAGGTCAAATACCTCGCAGACCTCCACCGTCTCCTGGCGGATCGGAAGTTTCCTAAGATCCATCTCAAATCCGAGTCCGAATCCATCAAAAAAATGCCACAGCGCTGCCATGACGCCGCCCCCGCCCGCCGGATACCACGCAGATGCGCCGAGACGGGTCAGCACTTTCCGCTCTTTATGTGCAGCAAATGCCTCCAGAAGCGGAGACGGATTCCATTTCTCATAGAGATTCTGGCATTCTCTCACATACCGTGCAGAAAATCGGTTCAAAAGCGCCGCCTCGCCGCTTTTTGCCGCCATCGAGGTACCAAGAAGCGCGGTGTAACCGACCGCCAGAAGATCCTGCTCGGCTTTCATCTCCCCGTATGCCTCGAAAATTTCATCTTTTATGTTCATTCTGATTCCTTTCCCAGCTTCACATTCAAGTACAGTAATTTTCTGCGTTTACCACGCCATGTTACCACAAATCTCTGCTCTCATACCATCACTATATATGATCCGATATAAGCTATCACTCCATCGGCGGCGCTGCTTCCTGCGCCGGACCGGCTGGTCCCTGCGGCTGTGCCGGGGTCGGCTCCTGTGCTGCCGGTGCTTCCGTCGGTGCCGGAACCGGATTTTCCGGCTGTGGCGTCTCAGGCTGCGGTGTCTCAGGCTGCGGTCCAGCCGGAACCGCCGGTGCCGCAGCTGCAACGGCCGGACCTACACGGTAGATTGCCTTCGATGCCATATAGGTATCCGTCTGCAGCAAGGTTTTCTCCGTCTCCACGCCGTCCACGTAGACGTATTTCCAGAGCCGTGACTGCAGCCCATAGTGCGCCGACTGTTCCTTCACCCTCGCACCCGGCTTCAAAGATGCGTCCACCTTTGTGATCGGCTCGCCCGGATCCTTCTTCGACAGTGTCTCCGAAACGTATTTGATCGTCCGGTTTGCCGGCCGTGTCTCTTTTCCATATATCGTAAATGAAATAGTTCCGCCGTTCACTGCCCCTTCCATATAGATCGGGGTATCGTATGGATTTTTAAATTTCAGATCCTTATAAGTACCCGCGATCGCCGAATCCTGCGATGCCGGAACATAAGTAACAATCATCGAATGATTCTGGCGCTGGGTGATATCCATCTCCGCCAGAAGCGCTGCATTGTAGAGCGTCGTGCAGATCTGGCAGGCGCCACCGCCGACCGTATCGACTACCTGACCGTTCGCATAGGAACCTGCCGATGCATAGCCATTTTCCACCGTAAATGGGGTCAGCCATGTATAAGCCGAAAATTCTTCTCCCGGCATCAGAACCGTGCCGTTGATCTTCGCCGCACCGTTCCGCAGATTCTTGGAACGAGACACATTTCCCGGGTTGAATCCGGTACTGAATGTTCCAAGTGCATCCTGAATCGTAGATAATGCCTCTGTCGTGCGGGTCGGCTCTGCATTTTTGACTGTTGCATCCACCGAAACCGGTTCCGAAAGACCGCCCGCGAGCGCCTCATTCAGTGCTTTTGTCGTCGCATCTATGTCCACTTCCTGTCCCGCCGAAGACTGGCTGACCTGAAAGACTCCATTTTCATGCGTGATCACAGCGTCCTGCGGCGCTGTCGTAAATTCCGCGCACCGGGTCTGCACAAACTCGGCAACCTTCGCTTCATCGACCGCTGTCTCAATCTGCAGATCCACACCGGACTGCTCTAATTCCTTCTGATTCAGATACCGGCGCAGAAGATTTCCGCCGGAAAGTTTCTCCACTTCCTCATCAATCTCGTTCTGGTTGACCCAGGAAAATCCCAGCTCCGCCGCCGTCGTCTGAACCTCATGACCTTCTACCCGGATCGAAATGGTCTGATTTTCCATCTCCCCGATCGATTTCTCAATCGTCTGATCCGCCTCTTCCCGTGTCATCCCGGAAAGATCAAACCCACCGACCTGAAAGCCCGTGGGAATCGTCCCCGCTGACGCGGTGCCCGTACCGGCTATAAGCAGTCCCATCACTGCCGCACCGCATACGCCTGCCATCCAATTTCTTTTTTTCATCATCTACCGAACCTTTACATCATAAGACCTGCCAAAATGGTTCCCGCTACCATCGCTACTACTACGATTATAATAACAACCGCTGATACGATCTGGCGTGTTTTCTGATTTGAAAATTTAAACATATCTCTCACCTCTTCTGCATTCTGCCATGCTGCGCGATAATCTGATCCGTAAGTCTCGAAATCTCATTTTTCGAAAGCGTATCAATCTGCGCAGATAAATTTATTCTATGATATTTTAGTAATTCCCGCAAGACTTCTTTTTGCTTTTTTGACGCGGGCTGTTCGCGTTTTACCTTGTAAATCAAAGGCTGCGGTGCAAACACCTCCGGCACTTCCAGAAAATACCTGTTTTTAAGCTCCTGATACAGATGGTGCGCCGCCAGCGCATCCGAAAGCGCCCGATGGCTCTCGCCCGGATCCACCGCAAAATACCGGCACGCGGCTGCCAGATTCTTTTTTTCCTCCTCTGGCATAAAATGGCGGCAGATTTTCAAGGTATCAAGCCCCGCATGCTCAAATGTATACTTCCGGTTGACCGCCGCCCGCTTGAGAAAGCTGAAATCAAAGATAACATGATGCCCCAGAAGCGGCAGCTCCCCGCAGAATGCCAGAAGTTCCGGCAAAACTGTATCCAGCACCGGCGCATCCTTCAAATCATCGTCACAGATTCCCGTCAGCTCCCGGATGCGCGCATCCAGTTCCCGCTCCGGGTTGACAAACGTCGAATACGTCTGCACCACGGTTCCATCTTCCACCCGCGCCGCGCCAATCTCGATGATCCGCTCGGTTTTGGGATTTAACCCTGTTGTCTCCAGGTCAATCGCTATATAAGAATTGTCTGTTTTTTCCATTTTATTTATCCATCGTAACTGTTCAGTACCTTCACAGTCACGCGCAGTAAATGCACAGACCTACTGAACAGTTTACTATCCATCTAATTTAAAATATGGCTATCTTACATTTCTTCCCATTCTCAGATGTTCAGACTGCCGCCATCCGCAATTTCTTTTTCCTGTCTTTCTCTGGAAAATCCCATTTCTCACTATATTTCATCTTGGGAAATGGAAAATACCGCCGCATTGCCAAACAGAGCATCCCGGTTTTTGTAATCAAACAGCACAAAGCTTCCGTCTTCCATCCGCTCTAAATGCGCCATTTTCGCCATCTGTCTGGAATCGTATGCCTCGTAGCCCTTCAAATAACGGCGTTCCTTCGCCTCGCGCATGAAAAACTGCTTCGTCTCGTTCTTCCACTCCGACGGATCCGGGGCAAAAGATGGACGGCTCTTGACGTTTTCACGGAGGTAGAGGTCATAAATGAGAAGATCCTGATAGGAAATTTCTTTGTTCCCCCATTTCTGAATAAACAGATACAAAATCTCATACCGTGCCAGCCGGTTATGGCTCACTCCATTCAGTCCCTCTTCCTCATAAAATGCCGCCAGGCGGTCATACAAATCAAACGCATCGCCCCATTCCTGCGACAGGCATTTCATCGTGCGGCGGAACTGCCCGCTGTTGTAATAGACCTCGACCATCTCTTCCACACCCTTGAGACGGATCACCTCTTCATAGGAAAGCCAGTTGGTTCTAAGCACCTCATACGGCGGCTTGCTCTGGCTGAGCAGACCGTATTTCTGCTTCATTTCTTCCATATAGGAACCTTTCAGCACCTTCAGAAAGCCAAGCTGAAGCTGTTCCGGCTCCATTTTGTATACATCGTTGAAGGAACGATGAAAGCTCTCGATATCCTCATACGGAAGCCCCGCAATCAGGTCGAGATGCTGATGGATGTTGCCAAAGGTGTTGACCTGCGCCACACGGCGCGCCACCTTGTCTAGATCCATCGTCCTCCGGATCTCCTTCACAACCACCAGGTTCGTCGTCTGCACACCGATTTCCAACTGAATCAGCCCCGGACGCATCTGTTTCATCAGCGCCAGCTCGTCATCATCCAGAAGATCCGATGAAATTTCAAAATGGAAGTTGGTAATTCCATTATCGTGATCCAGCAAATACTGCCAGATCGCCATCGAATGGCTCTTTTTGCAGTTAAACGTCCGGTCTACGAACTTCACCTGCGGCACCTTCCGGTCAAGGAAAAACTGCAGTTCCTTCGTCACCAGCGAAAGGCTGCGGAACCGCACTTTTTTATCAATCGAGGACAGACAGTAACTACAGGAAAATGGGCATCCACGGCTGCTCTCATAGTAGATAATGCGGTGTTCCAGCCCGCTTAAATCTCCGTAGGAAAATGGAATGTTGTCCAGATTCATGAGCGGCGCCGGGCGATGGACCTCGATGGTGCCATCCGAACGGCGTAGGACAATGCCTGGGAGCTCTGAAAAACAAACCTCCGTCCCGCACTCACACGCCTCCACCAACCGCGTAAAGGTCTCCTCGCCTTCGCCCTGCATGATCAGCTCGACCTCCGGCAGCTCATCCATCAGGTGAACCGCGTCATACGAAGCCTCCGGACCTCCCATCCAGATGCGGACCTGCGGAAGAACCTTTTTCAAATCGTGGACCAGTTCCTTCACGTAAACGATATTCCAGATATAACAGGAAAATCCCACCACATCCGGTTTTCTCCGGTAAATATCCTGCAGAATCTGATCCATCTGGTGGTTGATGGTGTACTCGCCGAGATCGATCTGGATTTCCGACACGGTTTTCGTTCGATTCGCGCCTTCTGCTGCCTCCGAAACCATTTCCATTCCAACAACCGCACCCTGCTCATCCTTCTGTCCCAGCCCCAGCCGCTCCATCGCATACCGTCTCAGGCTGTAAATTCCCAGATTTGAATGTATATATTTGGCATTAATCGCCGCCAATAAGTACCGCATCGTCTCACACCTTCAAAATATGATAGCCAGCCGCCTTATTGAGCCGGTTCATAATCGCCCGTCCTAAATTGTCTTCCGAAAATCCTTCCGAAAAGATATATTCCGCGCCACGATCGTCGAAATCGCGCAGAACCGCATACAGGTTGTGTGCAACAGTCTCCTGACGCGCCCGCGCACCGATGCTTTCCAGCATCCCCGCCGGGTAACGGTCTTTCGTCTCGTCCGTGCAGATAATTCCAACCTTGCGCCCTTCTGCCAGCTTTTCGCCTGCCAGGCGGTTGATCGTCTCCACAACTGCCTCCGTCTCGCCCTCGACCAGTGTCAGATCGGCTTTCGGTGCATAATGGCGGTATTTCATTCCCGGTGCTTTCGGGCGCACGTCCGCGCTGACTGGTCCTAAAATCGCCGGATCAATGCCGACTTCCCCGACCGTTTCACGCAGCATCTCCACGGTAATCGCACCCGGTCTTAAAACCATCGGCATTTCCTCCGTAACATCCACGATCGTCGATTCCAGACCAATTCCAACCGGACCGCCGTCGATGATCGCATCAATCTTTCCGTCCATATCCTGAAGCACGTGATCCGCACGCGTCGGGCTTGGGCGTCCCGATGTATTCGCACTCGGAGCCGCGATCGGCACGCCGGACAGACGGATTAACTCTGCCGCGATCGGATCAGACGGCATCCGGATTGCCACCGTGTCAAGCCCGCCGGTCGTTCCATACGGCACGATCGCGCTCTTAGGAAATACCATCGTCATCGGTCCCGGCCAGTATGCCTTTGCAAGCTTTTTGCCATTTTCCGGCATATTCGATACCAGCGGCGCGATCTCCTCCAGACAGGACACATGCGCGATCAGCGGGTTGTCAGACGGGCGTCCCTTCGCCGCATAAATCTTCTTCGCTGCCGCCTCATCCAGCGCATTCGCCCCCAATCCGTACACCGTTTCCGTCGGAAATGCCACCAGACCGCCCGCGCGGATGATCGCTGCCGCCTTCTCAAGCACCTCCCGGTCATGCGCCGTAAAGTCCTTTGGATTTTCTATCTTCCACATCTGGGTGTGAAGTTCTTTTTTGGTTTCGTTTTGCATATTGATTCTTCTTTCTACTATCTTACAATGAATAAATCTATCTTCCGTACTAAGCTCGAAAATACCTCGCTAAGTACTCCTAGTATGCGCGGCATGACTCGTACTAAGCTCGAAAATACCTCGCTAAGTACTCCTAGTATACACAAGATTCCTCGCCAGTTCAAGGTTTCAGCGCCCATTCAGATACTCCATAATCCCCATATGTAGCGTATACGCCACGCGGTCCTGATATTCTTCTGTTTTCAGCAGTGCCGCCTCTTTCCAGTTAGACAAAAATCCGCACTCGACGATGACAATCGGACATTTGACGTGGAGCAGGAGATAATAGCTGTCATTCGGTTTGGCTTTTCTGCGGTTCTGGTCTCCCAGCGCATAGTCGAAGCGCTTCTGCAGTATTTCCGCCAGCCGTTTCCCCTTCTCTGACTTCCGGTAATAAAATACCTGCGCACCGGATACGTCCTCCTGGTGGTAGCTGTTCTGGTGGATGCTGACGACCAAATCCGCGCCGGATTCCTCGACGCGGGCGCAGCGGTTTTTCATGTCGGACATTTTCCGGCTTCCGGCTGACGTATCGTAAAGTCCCCGGTCATCCTCCCGGCTCATCACGACCTCCACATCCGACTGCTCCAGATACCATTTCAGGCGCTTCGCGATTGCCAGATTGATGTCCTTTTCCAGGCTTCCGTCCACACTCACCTTTCCCGGATCAAAATCCCCATGCCCGGCGTCCAAGAAAACAACCGGCTTTTTCTTTCCAAGCACAGCGTCCGCCCCCGCTGATGCCAGCCCCGCATACCGTGCCGCCAGAAAGACGCCGCAAAATAAAAGAAGGCAGACTGCCAATTCCACTGACAGCCGCCTTCGCATTTGTTTTAGAAACGGGTGTGTTTCAAACCATTCGTTCAAGTGCACCGCTCCTGATGCATTCTTATAATATCTATATTCGCCTTGTTCGCGGCATATCCCGCTATTTTCTAATTCCAATCCCGGCTCCTACTGCTGTGCCTCCGCTACATCCTTAAACCCAAGTCCAAAAATGCCCGAGGTTTCCTTCACAATCACAAACGCATTCTCATCCGTCTCCGCAATAATGCGTTTTAAACGATTGAACTCCGTTTTGCGGACGGTACATAAAACCACCGTTGTGTCCTCGCCGCTGTAGCCGCCCTTGCCCGGAAGCAGCGTTACCGTACGGTCAATTTCCTTAATGACACGTTCTGCGATTTTCTGCGGGTATTTCGTCACGATCGACGCCTCGCTTCCGGCATCATTTCCGTAGATGATCATGTCGATGACCTTCGTCTGCGCGTACAGGGAAATCAGTCCGAACAGTGCCGCATCGACATTTCCAAAGACGAAGATCGAGGTGGAGAGGATGATTCCATCGATCATCATCAGGGCGCGCCCGATCGAGACATGCGGATATTTCTTCTGGAGCAGGTAGCCGACCACATCGCTGCCGCCCGTCGTCGAACCGGACAGAAAGATGAACGCCATGCCGACGCCGACCAGAATGCCGCCGTAGAGACTTCCCATAAGCTGGTCGCCCATATAAACCGGAAAGACCGGGGCGATCACGTAGTCAAGCACCACCGAACAGATTCCGCACGCAAACGCCGTCCGCAGCGCAAAGGCACGGCTCAAATGAAACCACGCCAATATTAAAAGCGGCACATTGACCATCAGTGTCAGCCGTCCGACCGGCAGGTTCGTCACATGGTTTAACATCAGTGCCACGCCGACCGCACCGCCCGGCGCAATATTCGCCGTCTCAATAAAGCTGTGCGTGCCGATACTGTAGATAAATGCGCCCAGAATCAGATATAAAAAATCTTTTACAGAATATTTTCCAATGTATTTCTCCATTTCTGCATTTCCTCCTGTTATTCTGTCTGAGCGTTCCATCCTTTCCGGGCTGATTCTGCTGGTTCTGCTTCCCGCATCGTCCTCAATTTTCCGTATCTATCCTCCATCGCTCAGATTTCTTTTTCCTGTTTTTCCTTCGCCTTTTCGCCCCGCAGCTGGCTCGCCTTTCTCTGCAGCGTCTGCCTCGGCACATCCAGAATCCGCGCTGCCTCAGATATATTTCCGTGCGCCGCCTCCAACGCCTGCCAAATCAGTTTTTCCTCATAGGCAGCCACCGCCTCACGAAGCGACGAGCAGAGTTTTGGAACTTCTTCCAGGCTTTCCGGCGCCTTTTTCCTGTCCGCCTGCTTCTCCAGCAGAAGCTTTCCCTTGATGTCTTTATACTGGAGCAGGGCGCTCGTCTCGTCCACCATGCTCATGCCGTAAACGATCACGTGTTCCAGCTCCCGGACATTGCCCGGCCAGTCATATTCTTCCAGTTTTTTTAGCAGATCCTTTGACACATACTGAACCTGCTTGTGGAACGTGCCATTGTGTTTGTTTACATAAAACTTGACAAAATGTCCAATATCCGCCTTCCGTTCCCGCAGCGGCGGAATCCGGATCGACATCATGCTCAGACGATAATAAATATCGCGCCGAAGCTGTCCTTTCTCGATCGCCTCAAGCGGTTCCACATTGGTCGCCGCAATGATCTTCACATTCGTGCGTTTCGTCTCACTGCCGCCCAGGCTGCGGAAACTGCCGTCCTGCAGAACCCGCAGAAGCTTTGACTGCAAAAACAGAGGCATCGAATTGATCTCGTCGAGAAACAGTGTTCCGCCGTCCGCCAGCTCAAAGAGTCCCTTATTTTCCATTGCCCCGGTAAACGCGCCCTTGGACGTTCCAAATAAGATACTTTCGAGCAAGGTATCCGGCAACGCCGCACAGTTCTGCGCGATAAACGGTTTATCCCTCCGTTCACTGGCATTGTGGATCGACTGTGCAAACACCTCTTTTCCGGTTCCCGTTTCCCCATAGATCATAACCGGCAGATCGCACGCCGCCACCACCGGTATATAGTCTCTGGCATTTTTCATTTTTTCATCCACTGCGATGATATCTTCCATCGTAAAAGATGCGCCGCTGTGTTTTTTCAGCTTTCCAGCGCCGCCGACCGGGATCTGTTCCGAAGTCAGTTCCACACTCTCCGGCTCTTCCTCGCCGTCTGTCATCTCCTCCATCGACAGATCGATCGCGCCCACCACGGCGCGCCCGCTCTTGATCGGAATCGAAAGAGAGCTGATATGGATGCCCTCCTGCCCCTTGGTCTGAAGCAGTTGATTTTCCACGTAAACCGGCAGTCCGACCTCCATCGCCCGGATCATGCTGCTGTTCTTAGCGTTCAGGTTTTCAAATACATCGAAAAAATTTTGTCCCACCAGCGCCTGGTAAGCTTCTCTCTCTTTCCGGTTTGAAAATTTACTATTTAACTTTGCTGAAAACAGAATCTCGCCATCCAGGTTGATGATCGTGATTCCGTCAATATATCCTTTTCCATGAAATAACTGTCTTAAAAACTCCATGCATTTCTCCCCTGTCTGAAACACCGCTGACCGGAATCACGCGCCAAGTCTCACGGACGTTCGACTTGAATCTGCGTTCATCCGGCCTGACAACGGTGTTATGTTTACACCTGTTCCAAGTGTATCAGAGGAAACAGGCAAAGACAAGTTTATCCGATCTCCTCCACACCTGGGCGATCCAGCGGAAGTTTCAGCCACCACCATTTAAATACGATATTTGCGATGATGCATGCTGCCATGATTACCAAATAGATGCCGATAAACTTCCAATGGCTGCCATTTAAGAGCATCATCGGTCCCATCGACCACGCAAACATCTCTGCCGGAGTTGTAAACGGCGCTGCAAATGCAGTATCGTTCAGCGTCTTGGAGCGGTTTTCCGGATCAACGATTCGAAGAAGGATGAAGCCGATCGCAAAAACGCCCGTTGAATAGCCAAATACGAAGATCGCGCGCTCAAACCAGCTGCCGCGGTTCATCGCCGGACCAAAGAACATCAGGGTTGCCACTACGATTACAATACCGCAGAGCAGAAGAAGTGCCAGCGGAGCTGCATATTTAACGATAACTGCCAGTTTGATGGAAGCGATTCCGAAAAACACCAGATAATCCGTCGCAGTACCGGAGATACGTCCCACTACATTTTCATCAATATAATCACCGACGCCGACTTTTCGGAAAACGAGGAACATCACGATCGCGGTCAAAAATGCCATCAGGTAATTCGGCAGATCCAGACCGATCGCTGCATAGATTCCCTTGCTGAGTCCCACACCGATACCGGATGCGATCAGCATCACTGCCAGATGCCATGCCAGCGGATCCAGGACGTTGGATGAAATAGTTTCCTCGCCCATCGACTTGCGCTCATTTTTGGGCACCAGACCACAGCGCAGATCATCGGAGATCTGATTGAAGCCTTTCATATATTTGGTCCAGCCCTTTTTCGTTCCCAGCTTGATGAAGAACAGACCGCCAAAGATACCCGATAAAATACCAACAGTTGCACAGGTCATCGCGATATCCATTGCATCCAGATCACCCAGTCTCTCAAACGCGGTACCAACAGCCGCTGCCGTTCCGTGTCCGCCGGAGAAACCAGCTGCCAGCAGCAGACCGAAGCCATAGTTAATGTTCGGGAATAATTTCGAAATTACTAAAATACTAAACAACGGTGCCAGTGAGAACTGAATCGCCTGTGCCAGCACTTTATAGGAAAAATAAGAACCAATCCGGTCAATTTCCGCTTTAAAATCTTTCTTATTGAAAGAAAATCCATTAATTCCGACACCTGCGAAAATCAGGATAATCAGAACACTTGCATAAGAACCAATATTTTCAGAAAACGGCAGGATTCCCAGTCCCTGCGCCCCGAGTGCCAGCGCGATAAATCCGGCAATCATGCTTGGCGGAATGAAAAATTTCTGTACCAACGGCACTTTTGCACGTAAAAGCTGACCAACCGCGATAAAAAACGATGCGATCGCAAAGTCCACTAAAATGTCTGTAACACTCACAGATACCCCTCCTATTCTTCTGTATCAAATGCGCCTCCAGCTATTTCCCATCCGGAAGCGCTTCTATTCTCCCCTCAAATGGCAGAGCGCTTTTCATCCGTATCCCCATACGTTTCACGAAAAGCGTTCTGCCGGTATCCTTTATCTGAAAAATCACTTCTCTAATTTGATAAAGTTATCCGAATGGCTCTTGGTTGCCGACGGAGCCAGATCCAGTTTCTGATCTGCGATCTCTAAGATGTCTTCCGGACGAACCCACGGTCTGCCCTGGATAGCACTTGTCTCCTCATGGGTTAAGTATCCCTTGTAGGCAGTTAAGCTGCGGCGCAGGAAACCATCCTTTGCACACGCCTGCGCCACACCATTGTTGATGATGCTTCTGAAGTGCGGCAGTACGGATGCTGCGTATGCGATCGAGGTAGACTGGGAAATTGCGCCCGGAATGTTGCTTACGCAATAATGTACGACACCTTCTTCGATGTAGCGCGGATTTTCATGGGTGGTCTCATGGAATGTCTCGATTGCACCATAATCGTTGCTAATATCTACGATAACGGAACCTTTCTCCATCGAGCGGACCATCTCGCGGTCGATCATGTATTCTTTGGCATCCTTCGGCCATCTAACACAATTATATACGACATCTATCTCTGGTAAAATCTTTTTCAGATTATAACGGTTGGAAATCTGGGTGTTGACTTCCTCATTGAACTGTTTTCCGATATCACGCAGGGTTCCGATATTAATATCCATAACCGTTACCCACGCGCCCAGCGCATGAAGAACAGAGATTGCTGCGCGTCCTACCACGCCGCCTCCAATGACCAGCGCCTTAACGCCCGGAGCACCGCCGAGACCGTTGACGAATTTGCCCTTGCCGCCGTTGATGGAAAGCAGGGATTCCAAGCCAAAGAGTGCACCCGCCTTACCAGCTGCCTCACAGTTCGGTGAACCGTAACGGTGGGAATCTTCTGCGGTAAATGCAATACACTTGCTGTCGAGAAGTGCCTGTACCTCTTCCGGATGTGCTGCTGGATGGATGCAGGTAAATACGATCTGGTTTTCACGGAGCAGTTTGTACTCGCACGGTTCAAACTCTTTTACCTTTGCGACGAAATCGCAGGTTGCATAAATTTCTTCCTTTGTATCAACCAGCTTCGCGCCCTCTTTCACATATGCCTCATCCGAGAATCCAGAACCTTCGCCCGCGCCCTTCTGAACGTAAACCTCATTGCCGTCACCTACCAGCATGCTTACCTCTGCCGGGGTTGCGATGACACGGTACTCGCCTACTTTGATGTCTTTCAATACGCCAACTTTCATAATGTGTTCCCTCCATGTAATATATTTTTCTTTTTGCTTGATACTTTTGCTTGATACTCATATATACAGCAAGTTCCGTGCCAACTTTTACGTTTTTCGATTTTATTTAATATTTTTCTTTTTTATTTTCCAAAAAATTCGAGGTTTTCCTTGTAAATACAAGGTTTTTGTCGAATTAAAATTTTTATTTATTTTTTTGATAACCTTCCAGGAATGACTCGTTCTTGTCTCATTTTTTTCATAATGCAAAAAATGACCCATTTATGAGCTTTTATGTGCTCATAAATGGGTCATTCAAATTTTATTTTTAAGTCATATGCCGATTTTTGAGTCCTACTGCCCAACTTCCGCCGCTGCCAGCTTTCGCGACTCCGTCAGCATCTTTCCCTCGCGCAGATGAACCGCCACGCGCTCCTCGCGCTTCGCGATCCGGGAGGCAGATTCGTAGACTTCCGCGATCTTTCCGGACGGAACCACAACTACGCCGGTCCGGTCCATCACGACCATGTCGCCCGGAAAAATCAGGACGCCGCAGAGTGTCACCGGCACATCCACGCCGACTGTCTCGATATCGTAAGCGCTCTTGTTCGGTGCAGTTCCGGCGCTATATGCCGGAAAACCAAATGCCGCGATGTCATCGGTATCGCGCAGGCAGCCGTCGGTCAGCTCGCCCTGCACGCCGCGAAGCTGTGCCCGGAGTGCCAGCAGGTCACCGCCCGTCGATACATCCATGATACCGCCCATGGAAATCACCAGCAGGTCGCCCGGTTCCGTTTTGTCATCGATCACTTTTCCGTGCTTTGCCAGGTTCACGCCGTCCCACGGTGTACTCCGGCGCTTCTGCAAAATCGTGCGGGCAAATCCGGCTGCACGCTTCTGGGAGGGATCGATCGGATGAAGTCCCAGCACACTGCCGCGTTTTAAACCAAGTCCGTCCATGGCATCTGCCACATTTCCGGTCGGGAGGGCGCTATAGCGCTCCACCCACATCATTCTCTCTTCTGCTGTCATATTTTCCTCTTCCTATTCTCAAACCATATCTTTACAGGCTTCTGCCCGGCTCTTTCATCTATCCGATATGATGCTTTTTTTCCACTATACAAACAGATGGTAAATACCCAGGAAAGAAAATACCGCTACCACTGCCAGTGCCAGGAAGGAAACGGCAAACAGCTCTACAAACATACGGTTCTGCGGGAAACGTTCTTCCGCATTCTCCTGCTGAGAAACACCTGCCATGATGAGCGCGCCGGTTGTGGAAATCGGAGTAAATCCTACGATCGTTCCACCGATTACAATCACCGATACCAGTTCGATGGCATCTGCTCCCAGCGTTGAAGCCAGTCCGCTTGCTGTCGGAATCAGGGTCGGGAATACAACTCCAAGACCGGAACTGAAGAAGGACATAAACCCAGAAGTAATACCCATGATCATCGCAGCAGTCCGTTTGCTCATAACGTGCTCCAGCGCCGCTACCATGATATCGATACCGCCGGACAGGGAGATAACATTCATTAAAATGCCAACGCCCAAAACCATAATAATCACATTCCACGGCACCATCTGAACTGCTTTCTTCTCATCACCGCAGCCAAAGATAATTAACAGCGACCCCATTAAAAATCCCATCAGACCGACATTCCAGGAGAAGAACAGAACGCCGACTGCCAGACCAGCCAGTGCTGCCAGGGAAAGGAGCTGTTTTCCGGTAAATTTCGGAAGCTCTGCTTCTTTTCCGACTGCCTTTACATCCACTTTCCAGCCTTTATAGTAAATGTAGACAAGTACCATGGTTGCCAACGCCGTCAGAATCAGGCAGAACATGATCGGAACGGTGTCTGCCTCCAGTCCCTGTGCTGCCATCAGTTCACGGACAACGGCTGCCTCCGGGGTCAGCGGACTCATACGTCCGGACATAACGCCCAGGTCACCGATGATCGCCGTCATAATCGGGTTGATGCCTGCGGATGCCGCAACCGGGATTGCGATAACCGGGATGATTGCCAGGCTCGGGATTGCGCCCGGTCCTACGGCACTGATGATAAATCCTAAAATATAGATAACAAACGGAATCAGACGTTTCTGTTTGCCAACCAGCGCTACCATCTTGCGTGCTAAAAGTTCCAGGGTTCCGTTTCCGTTAATAATCGCAAACAGATAAGTAATACCGACCATCTGGATGCACAGGGATGCACTGAATCCCTTGATGATATCGGACGCCTTGATGCCGAATACCAGCGCCAGCACGGCAGCGATACCGGTACAGAGAATACCGACGTTACAGTTTTTCACAAATCCAATCACAATGGCTGCCAGAAGGCAGATTAAAGAAATAAGACCTAAGTTCATAGCAACCTCCTATCGAAATGTAATGCAGACCGGACTCTCGGTGTGGATGATCCGTCCCGTGTATTCCATGCGGCCTGTTTCCTCGCAGAGACGCATCTCTACGATGGTATCGCTGTCCTCATTTGCCGCATAAAACAGGCTGTAATCGCGGTTGAAGGAGATAAAACGTGGTGTCAGACCCAGAGTCGGGTAATAGCCCAATTCCTTCATATATCCAGTGTTCTGGTCGATGCGGTAGAGCACGATAGACTCATGGATGCGGTTGGAACCGATGAGAATCTCGCCATTTTTGCTGAGCAAGGATGCACTCGCCTGTCCCTCGCCCGTATAGGTATCTGGCAGAGTCGGAAGTACCTGCAGCGCCTTTAATTTACCGTTTTTTTCATCAAATGAAAGGTAGGTCATCGAATTTCCTTTTTCATTGATTAAGTAAACAAAGCGGTTGTTCGGGTGAATCGATACGTGACGCGGCTCATCGTACTCGCGTCCGCGGTAGCAGTCAGTCTGTGTCAGGCTGCCGTCCACCGGATTGAAATGGAATACGACGATCTGGCCGTAGCCCTGCAGTCTCGCCTGGCATACAACAAAAAGGTATTCTTTCTTCTGATCCCAAATACACTGGTGTGCAAAGGAGATAGCGCCTTCTTTCTTCCCTGCCATGTGCGCAGTGTGGACAATCTCTCCCAGACTTCCGTCCGCATTGCGGCGGATGACATAGACAGCGCCGCCCTGCAGAGCTGCCACTACCATGTACTGGTTGGTGCGGTCCGGTGTGATGAAGACCGGATTCTTGCCGCCGATCTCGATGGTGTTTAAGGCAGATAAGGTTCCGTCTGCCTCGATCTTATAGCTGCTGACCTGCGTATTATCGCCGTGTACGGAGTAGAGATATTTCTCCTCCAGATCCATCGCCTGATAGGACGGATTCGGCAGCGTCTCTAAGCACTGAATCTCTTTCCATTCGCCGGTTGCCTCCGAAATTTCGTAAACCTTTAAACCCTTGCCGCGTGCATTTCTCTCGCGGGTGGTACGGCATCCTACGTATGCGTAACTCATGTTTGTTTCCTCCTGACCCTTTTAATGCATTTTATTTTTACCCAAAGAATCCGCGTTCCCTCGAATATGCGGATTCTTTATTTCTTGGTTTGATAAAATTGTAACATGGAGAATTGACAAATGGAAATTCAGGATTTGAATGTAGGGGTATTCCAGAATGGAATGGTGCGGGTGATGGATGAGATCGCGAGAGGGACGGCGCAGTCCCAGGGATATTCTTCCAGAAAATGCTTGCGCTCTTGGGTCTGCGCTTGTTATCATATTTATTTCCGTTCTATCTTATTGATGTGATAATACTCTTCTGTAAAGGATATAAAATCCATGATATCCTGGTTCCGATAGCAGGAATCGGAAAGCATCATCCAGACGCGGCGGGAGACAGGTTCCTGTTCTTTATTGTAGATCGGGATGAGCTGGAAACGGCTGCGGTCAAACGCCCAGTCGGAGCCGAAGAGGAAGCAGATGCCAAGTCCATTTTCTACCATCTCGATCGCGATATCCGAATATGGAACGAAATGAGCGGCATGGAGGGATTCTCCAAAGTGATCCTTCCACCACTGGTTGAGCAGCAATTTTACCATCGGATTTAAATACGATTCGATGATCGGCAGGTGCTCGACATCCTCCAGTGCCGTCCCCATCGGTGCCATGATGTAAAGTTCTTCCTCAAACAGGCAGATTTTCTCCCCGAGAAATGGGTAATCGCCGCAGACGATCGCGATATCGATCGTTCCGTCGGTAATCTGGCGGATCAGCATATCGCTGGAGTTTGGAAATGTCTTAAACTGAAGGCGGTTGTACGCGTCCACATAACCTTTCAGCAGTTTCGGCATATGGAGTCTTGCAAAGGAGTTCGGGACACCGACGCGCACCAGCTCCTTGACGCCGTGGCGCTCAGAGAAATGTTCACGGATCTCACCGAGGAAATCCAGCATGATCCCCGCTTTTTTGACAAGGTAGCGCCCATCCTCCGTGAAGGTCACGCCCTGGTTGCTCCGTTTCACAACCTCCACGCCCCATTCCTGTTCGATCGTCTTGACGCGCTTCGTCAGGGCGGACTGCGTCACGTACAAATCCTCCGCCGCCTTGCTGATGCTGCGTTTTTCATATAATTTTCTAAGAATCAGCCAGTCTAGTTCCCGCATTTCTTCCAGTTCTCCTTTATCTCAACATTTTAATTGCATATTGCTTTGTACTTGTTAAATGAATGAAAAAAGCACCCATTTGTGGTAAAATTATTGAACGGATCATTTTTTCGATTTATGGTGCAATTTTTAGGTTAGAGATTGCTTCGTGAATAACTCAGGATGAATTTTATTTTCTATTTTTCCCAGTTTTCGCACCTTCCGCCACATACTCCACAAACTGCGAAAGCGCCGGGGACAGCCGCTTACTCTTCGGATAGAAAAACCAGGTATTCCGTTCCACCGGCGTCCCATCTTTCCAGAAAAGCGGGGTCAGACACAGGTTGTGTTCATTGGCAAAATGTTCTGGAAGAAAACAAAGTGTATAACCAAACCCTCGTTCTATCATCTGCCATGCCACATCAATATAACCAACTGGCATACCATTCCCAACCGGGGTGCTGAAATTTTCATTCCACCAGCGCTCCAGAATCTCTCTTGTCCGATCATTTGTCTTATACTCGATTCGATCTAACCCCGGCAAATCTTCCATCTTAACCGGTTCCTTCGTCACCAGACAGGCAGCGCTTTTACCGACCCGGATGCGCTCCAGCGCCCCCTCATAATCGCCGCGGATAAATCCGACATCCACCGTCCCGTCAAGCAGCTTGCGAAACAGCGCATCGCTCTGATCCGTCACAACCTCAAACTGCACACTCGGATGTTCTTTCCGATACTGGAATAAAAGTTCCGAAAGCATGTATTTACTGTATGTATAGGAAGAACCGATCACGATCGTCTCCTCCGTGCTCTTCTGCATTGCCGCCAGCGTCTCCGTCGTCTCCTTCATAAACACCAGATACCGCTCCGCCTGATCGGCAAGGTAGCGTCCCTCCGGTGTAAACGAAAGCCCCTTCGGCGTCCGGTTGACGATCGTCACGCCAAATTCCTCCTCCATCTGCTTGAGCCGCTTGGTCAAAGACGGCTGCGTCATGTAAAACGAATTGGCAACCTTCGTCATATTTGGATTTTTATAAAGTGCCTGTAAGATCTGCCAGTCTGTATCTCTCACGGAACATCCCCCATTTTATCACTTAAATTGATTCTGTCGTTATTTTTCTTTCTCTTCTGCCGCTTTTGGATACGCTGTTTCTTCCTGTGTTATCCTTGTTGAATCCGCATATCCAAAAAGCGCTCCAAACAATGTCTTTTTCTCAATTTCTTTCACAATCTTCACTCTTATTCTACCACAAGATTACTACAAATGTCTTTCTTCCGTCAAGTCGCGCGAAAAAGCGCCTGCACATTTGCACAGGCGCCTTTTTCTAAAATAAATAGGTTGGTGAATAAGTAGTTATTGTATATAAAAATATAATGGAGGCATAATTAATAAATGACTACGCTTCTTTCTCTGCTTCCAGCTGTTTTTTCAGTGTTCTCAGCTGTCCGCCATTTAAGACAACTTCGATTTCTTTATCCGTCAATTCTAATTTAGCCCAGAAGGAGAATCCTTTTGTCTTATCGGTAATCTGTACACGGCGTGCTGCAATCTGCTCCCGCAGGTTATCGATATGAAGTTCATCTGTCTGCTCCAGGCGGTCATAATCAGCTCCATCCTCAAACAACATTGGAATTACGCCATGATTTACCAGGTTTCCCTTATGGATACGGGCAATACTCTTGGCAATGACCGCTTTTACACCCAGATACATGGGATTAATAGCCGCATGCTCACGGGAGGAACCCTGTCCATAGTTTTCACCGCCGATGATAACGCTCTGTCCCATTTCTTTTGCGCGAGCTGCAAATTCCGGATCATATCGATGATAGCAATACTGGGACATCAACGGAATATTGGAACGCATACTGCTGAACTCAGCACTTGCCGGTGTAATATCATCGGTGGATACATTATCACGGGCTTTTAAGCTGATAGGAGCATCCAGTGTCTTCTGCGGCGGCTCCGGAACCGGAAGAAACTTGATGTTCGGTCCGCGGACAATCTCCACCTTCGCAGCTTCCTCCGGAGACAGCGGCGGAAGAATCATCGAATCATCAATATCGTACTGATCCGGCTCGTGAATTGAATCCAGGATCTTCACATTTTCACCCATAATATCTTCTGCCGTTGCGAAGGTCCCCATAATCGCTGTCGCTGCAGCACTCTCCGGGCTTACCAGATAGATCTTGGCAGTCGGATTCCCGGCACGTCCCTTGAAATTACGGTTGGAGGTGCGGACTGCCACACCGTCGGTCGCCGGAGTCTGACCGATTGCGCAGCACGGACCACAGGCAATCTCCAAAAGACGGACACCTGCATCCAGAAGCATCTCCACATATCCATCGCGCATCAGCTGACGGTACACCTGCTTGGAAGAAACCGCACAGGTACAGCTTACATCCTCATTCACATGATGTCCCTTAAATACAAGTGCTGCTTTTGCAATATCGGCATAGCTTGCATTGGTACAGCTTCCGATAAATACCTGCTGTACTCTCTTCTTTTCCGCCTGATGCAGCGGCATAACATTGTCCGGCTGGTGCGGACATGCGATCAACGGCTCTAACTCGCTTAAATTGATATCGATCGTCTCGTCGTACTCGGCGTCCTCATCCGGAAGAAGCTCTGTGTATGCTTCCGGACGTCCCTGTGCAGCCAGAAATCTCTTTACCTGTGCATCTGCCGGGAAAATGGAAGTGGTCGCGCCCATTTCCGCACCCATGTTTGCGATAGTCGCACGTGCCGGAATCTCCATCTCGGCAACTGCCGGTCCCACGTACTCATATACATTTCCCAGACCGCCCTTGATGGTCACGCGGCGAAGCATTTCCAGGATAACTTCCTTCGAGTTGCAGCCCGGTCTTAATTTACCGGTCAGGTTGACACGGACGACTCTCGGCATCGTCAGACGCATCGGAACACCCGTCATCGCCGTTGCTACATCCATGCCACCGACACCGATACACAGCATACCGATCGCGCCGCCATGCGGTGTGTGACTGTCTCCGCCCATCGATACCTTGCCTGGCACACCAAAACGGGATACATGAACGGTATGGCAGATGCCGTTGCCCGGTCTGGACACATACACGCCGAATTTCTTTGCTGCGGACTGCAAATAAATGTGGTCGTCCGGCGTCTTATTATCTACATATAATAAATTGTGATCGAGGTAGCTGACGCTGCACTCCGTGCGGACACGGTCCAGCCCGATCGCCTCGAATGCCAGATAAGTCATAACGGCATTGATATCGTGTGTCAATGTCTGATCCACCTTGATAAAAATTTCTTTGCCCGGCGTCATATCGCCCGATACGAAATGTGACTCAATAATCTTTCTGGTAAGTGATTTCCCCATGTTTTGATTTCCTCCATTTGGTTTGTCATATTCTCTCGGAGTCTTTCCTGCACTCCGCCATCTCTATCAGCCCCGCAGCCTTGACCCGGCTGCCCGTCTGTTTTTTCCGTCCTTATTGTAACGCCTGCCTGCGGGGAAAATCCAATTAAGAAAGAGAATGAAGGTATAACTTTCTGTTATCAGGGCTTTTCCCCGTACTCCTCCCTACTCAATTCTTCGCTTCCATTTACGCCTCCTTATTTTCGCTCATTTTTCGTATATCTACAAAATTATATTATATCTTTTAGGTAGCATTAAAAGTTATTTTATTTTATTTTGTAATTTTATGTATCTTTTTGTATTTTTCTGACTGTTTTATGTTAGAATCCAGCCATGTTTGGGAGGACAATTTGTATTAGGGAGGAAATTCGAATGAGAAAAATTAAAATGATGACCAGTGCAGTGCTTCTTTCTTTATCCCTGGCTTTTTCTTTAACAGCTTGTGGAACAAAGTCTGAACCGGCAGCCGATACAACAGCGGCTGAAGCCGAAGTAACCGAGACAGAAGTCGAAGCAGAGACTGCCGAAGAAGCGGCGAATGACGAAGAAGAGAAAGTCAAAGTCGGCGTTTCATGGAATGCAGACGAAATCGACGAAGATGCACAGTTATATATAGATGCCGTTACCAAAGCTGGCGGCGAAGCAATTTATCTTTCTCAGATCAAAACCGAGGATGACGCGAAAAATGCTCTGGCAGAAATCGATGCTCTGGTTATGACCGGCGGCGAAGATATTGATCCGAGCTACTACGGCGAAGAGCCAAACGAAAAATTAGAGACTGTAAACGAAGTTAGAGATACTTCTGATTCTCTTTTAATCAAGGCAGCTCTCGATGAGGATATCCCGATGCTCTGCACCTGCCGTGGCATGCAGTTCTTAAACGTATTAAGCGGCGGTACCTTATATCAGGATCTTCCGACTCAGAATCCGTCCGATATCGAACATCGCGATCCGGACCGTAAGGTATTCGCAAAACATGAGATTACCGTAGACAAAGATAACATCGTTGCTGCCGCATTTGGCGGAGAAGGCACCTACACTGTAAACTCCTGGCATCATCAGGCAGTCGATCAGTTAGGTGACAACCTGAAAGTCGTTGCTACTGCTCCAGATGGAATCATCGAAGCAATCGTCAGAGAAGATAAAGACTACGTGATGGGCTTACAGTTCCATCCGGAAGCTATGATCGCTGAAGGTGATGACAGTTTCCTTGCTTTCTACACCAACCTGATCGATCAGGCAAAAGAGGCAGAATAATCACATTTCTCCCAGACAAAACAATATTTTTGATGTTTTAATAACCTCCAGGCGGATGAATCAATCTTTCCGCCCGGAGGTTTTTTGTCCAAGACGCTCTTTTTTATAAAGAAGAATGTGCCTTGGCACATTCTCGCGCCGAGCGCGGTCGCTTGCGACAAACTACATCTTCGCGCGAGTGCGCATCATTGGCACGTTAGTGCCTTTTTGTGTAATAGGGGATTCCAAGGAATTTCCTATTACATAAAAAAGCAGAAGCCCCACGCTCCCGCATGAGACTTCCGCCCTACTTTGAATCTTTGAATCGTAATTAAATTGCCTCTACTCCCAGCTAATCACATCCCAGACGTCGCTGGTTTCCAGCCCCAGCCGCCATCCGGCTACGCCTGCCAGGTCGTATTTCTTGATTAAATCCATCTTGAGTCCCAGGGACTTTGTCTCCTCCATCCAGAGCTGCTGTTCGCCGTTCTGGCTGTCCAGCCTGCCGTAATACTGACCAGCCGAATCATCCCAGGTCAGATCCATGCCGCTCTCCGACACCCATTTTGTCGCCTCGGAGATTCCCATCGCACGGGAGGACGCATTGTCGCCGCTTCCCGTCCAGAGCCTTGTGTAGAACGGGACTGCGTTGATTACCTTTTCCTTCGGAACCAGGGAAAGCATATCTTTGATGCCGTTTTCGACATATCCGATCGAAGAAACAGAACCGGCTTCGCCGCCTGCATAGTGCTCATCATAACCCATGATAATCACATAATCTGCGACGTTGCCCTGCTCTTTCTGGTTGTAGAAACGGTTATATACCGCCGGAACATAGTTATCGACCGACAGCACCAGCCCTTTCTTACGGCAGGAAACCGACAGCTCGCGGATAAACTCAATGTAATGGACACCCGCCGCCGTCTTCAAACTCTCAAAATCCAGATTGATACCGTCAAATCCATAACGGTCCGCCTCTGTCATCATATTTTCAATCAGTTTTTCGCGCACAGACGTCCTGGAAAGAAGCACCTCCGCCTGCACGTTCTTGCTGCATTCGCGGCTGAAATTGTCGAGTACCGCCCAGACCTGAAGACCTTTTTCATGCGCCCGATCCACATAGGACTTATCTGCCAGAGATTCATACGCGCCGCTGTTGCTGCTAAGCGTAAACCATGTCGGCGCGATGACATTGACACCTTTCGTCTTTGCAATCAGAGAATCCATCGCCTGGTTTGCCGCCGCGATCGTTACCTGATGCCAGACCATCACAATCTTCTGATCCAGTGAAATATTCTGGTAAACCGGAGCAGTAAAATCACTCTTTAACGTCTCCTCATGCAGATTTTTCATCTTCCACTTGTGCATATATCCAATATGTCCGTCCGGTGTCATGACTCTCGCCCAGTTGTCATACTGTTCCAGCACCGTCACTGTCCCACCGCGCTTTATCTCAGTCACAATCGGGCTTTTCAAGCCGCCTCTTAAGCGGATCTTGGCGCTCCACGCCGCATCTGCCACCGTGACCGGATCCCAGTTATTTTCCACGAAAACCCGCTTCTGTGCCTCACCATCATACGCCTGCAGACGCACATCGGTGTATTTCTGAATCAGAGCCAGTGAAAGATAAACTGCATCGCCATCCCGGTAAAGGATCTTTTTTCCGTCCTCATCCACTGTCGTCTCGTCGCTTTTCACGATCTCCTCCGGCAAGGCGTACACCAGTATTTCCTCATTGGCATCCCAGTAAAAACGTTCATTTAAGTTCGCACCTACCCACGCAGCCGGCAGATATGTCTGCCCATCCACGTAGACCCCGCTCTCCTCCTGACGTTCATAGTTCAGATACAGCGCCACCCGGTCGCTGCCGCCCGCCGCGTACAGAGCATCCAGATCCGCCCTCTCCCGGCTTGGCATATATTTGACCGCTGCAATCACACCAACGGCTGCCACGATTAAAAACAGCACAAACCCGAAAATCCGTCCCAGACAGCCCGAACGTGCTTTCCTTGATCTTCCTCTTTCCATGTTTTCCTCCGGTGTATGTTAAGGTAATACCATAAGCACTAAGCTCGAAAATACCTCGCTAAGTGCCCTTATTATATCACACCAGCTCCATGGAATGTTGACTTTTTTCTTAACTCCTCTTTCATTTTCCCTGTAATAGGTTACTGTTTACGCATACGTGCCCAGTAACTGTAATAGCACCATCTAAACAGTTCTCACCATTTTCTCCGAAAGAAAAATCCGGCGGACTGTCCAGATACGGACAAAACGGCACCTCTCTTATCACCGGTTGTAAACCCGGTCAAAATGTATCTCTGTCAGCACTCCTGTCTCCGCTCCGACGTAATCAGCCATATAAAACGAGCCGTCCTCCCGGAACTCACACAGCTTCCTGTATTCTTCTGGCCTGCACTCCCTCCCATCAATTAAAATCTGGATTCCTTTGCTTTTATATCGCTGTAATCCCTCGACAAATATTCTCTGCTGTTCCCTACGCCTCCTCTCTGCCTCTTCTTTTTTACTTTTTCTCACTACCATTCCACACCTTCTCCATTCCGCGAAAACAGCCCCTTCTAACTTTTGACCTTTCGGAGATAATCGGTAATTTATAACCCCAGGTCTGCCTCGCTTATCGTAGGAATTTTCCAAAAAAAGTCATGGACTCTCCCGTAACCATCAATGCGTTCTTCTGCAGTGGGATTCGCCGGATCCGGATATCCAGATATTGCTCTGCCATTTTTACAGCTTCCTCTTCTCCAAATGAGACGAAATACTCACACCATTTTTTCCATTTTTGCTTTTCTGCTGCCAATGCCGCAAAATCTGCCAGCTGCCATCCGCTGACCGAACCGACCAGAAAACAGCGGCTGCATCGAAAAAAGGCATCCTGATTCTTCTGTGTCAAGGCTCCGAAGTCGATCACCATCGCCTCCATCCCCCTTTCCGAACAATCGTACCATTCTGCACGTTCAGCCTTTTGATAGAAAAAAATTCCCCTAATTTCAAACGGCTGTCCTGCCCCGTCTATAACCGGTTTTTCCCTTCTTTTTCCCGTCCGGAATATCTTTTCAAGCTGTGCAAATGAGCCGCTCTCATTTTGTTCCAGAACCGCCGTTCGCCGGCACAGAACCCCGGACAGATATGCTGCCGTCATAAGCGAAAAGTGTGTCACCCCAACCGATGGTCCGCTCCCGGCTATCCCGATACATTCCAAGCGTTCTGTCCCGGCCTGCTTTGTGTCTGGCACTGGTTTTTGCCTGAATTTTCGCCCCACTTTTGAGCCTTCGCCCCGTTTTCCGATTCTAATCTGTATTTCCTCCTATTTCCACTGCCACGGGAATCCACCCATAAAGCGCTCCCACCTTCGTCGGATGTTCCGCCAGAGTCCCCCTTCTTTTGCTGCCTGTCTGGTCCCCCGTCCTTTTTTGAGAGCTGCCTCCCGGAAAATCCTTTCAAAAAATTCTGTCTCCTCCGCTGCCTCATTTTCCTGCCCCCGCCTTCCGCCTGCATCGAACAGCGGAGTTAAAAATGGAAGCCGCAGATACCTAAGATGCCGGACCTCCTCCGGAAGATAATCCCGCCCGAATTTTCTGTGATTTAATAAAATCTGGAGTCCCTCTTCTGCTCCCAGAAACCGGATCGCCCGCAGAGAATCTTCTTTCTCCCACGGCTGCAATCCACAGACGAAAAGAATCAAATCATACTCCCCCTCCAGAACCGTCTGGAGCCCGGTTCCGCAGTCATCTAAAATCACTTCAAACACCGGCTGTTCCAGCTGCACCACATCGCTGTATCTGGGTTTCAACGCCAGACCGTCCATGTAATAAATCCCATGTTCATCCGGCACCATCCCATACCAGGATGCCAGCCTGCGGACTGCCCCCGTGTCATTCTGCTCCCTGTAAAGGCAGGAAACTCCTTTCTGCCGCAGATATCGGACCGCGCCAAGTGCGGTATGTGTAACCCCGATTCCGCTCCGGCTGCCTGCTGCGGCAATCCTGAGAAGTGGTATATGACGTTCTGCAAATATGCGCGCCTCCAGTTTTTCCAATGCCTCTAACACTTCCCGGACACTCTGGCAGCGCTCTTTTTTCTCTGTTCTGAGACATCGCCCCATAAGAATGTACAGATCTCCCCGACAGCCTCCCTGTCCTGCTTTTATCTCCCCCTCTGGGGCATGCCCTGTCCCCATATAGTACAGGAGGGCGCCAATGGCATAGATGTCGGTCCTCTCATCCAGAGTCCCTCCCTCGTACTGTTCGGGGGCTGCAAAGCCTTTTGTTCCATAGCAAACAGATCGTTCCTGGCTCAAAGACGCCAGTGCCGCCTGATCAAAATCAATCAATTTTAATTGTTCCCGGCAGATTAGAAGATTCCCGGGGTGGAGATCTAAATATAAGATTGGATTTGGTTTGAATGAATGCAGATAATTCATGATCCGGCAAAGCTCAATTCCCAGACGGATAAGCTCTCCCGTTTGCAGACTGCCCGTTCTCTCAATTCGGGCATACAACGACTCACCGCACAGATATTCCTCGATGAGATAATAATAATTTTCGTCAATTTCCAGATCGTAGATGATCGGGATTCCCGGATGGCGCAGCCGCTTCAAAAGCGCTGCTTCCTGAATGAAACCGCTCTCTGTCCGCCTGACACGCTTAATCGCTCTCTCTTCATCAAGCCCCAGATGCCTGGCTAAAAAAACAGTTCCGCTCCGACCGCGTCCGATCACACGTTCCAGCTGGTATTTTCCAAATAGAACGGCTGTTTCCGTACCGCGCCTCCTTTCGGTCTATACCACCTCTCAAGATTCATTGTATACGATCCCCTCGGTTCCCGCAACCGTTTTTAGAAAGATTTTATGCTTTTTTTTCATATTCAAATTGCCAAGTGATTATATTATATAGTATGATGAATACCAAGGTTCCAAAGTCCAAAACATGAGTAAGCAGCCTTTTTCCGCAGAAAAATGAGCGGCTTACGAATGTCTTGCAAAATTGCGGAAGTGCGAAGCACGAAGCATTCGGTATCTTAACCACCCAAAAGACAAGGAAGTGAAAATCCATGAAAATAGAACGCATCAACGAAAACCAGATCCGCTGCACCCTGACAAGCAGCGATCTGAGCGCCCGCAACTTAAATCTGGGCGAACTCGCCTATGGCACGGAAAAGGCGAAAAAACTGTTCCATGAAATGATCCAGAAGGCATCGAATGAAGTCGGCTTCGAGGCGGACGATATTCCTCTGATGGTGGAAGCAATTCCGCTCTCCAGTGAGAGCATCATGCTGATCATTACCAAGATCGAGGACCCGGAAGAGCTGGACACCCGCTTTTCACGCTTTTCCCCGGGAAACGAGGACGAGCCTCTGACAGCGCTTGCCAACGAGCTTTTAGAGGGCGCGGACGGGCTTTTAAGCCTATTTACTGACAATGGCAAAAATACCGCCGCAAGCCCGCTGACCGGTTCGGACGCGCCTTCCACTGAAAATGCAGAGCCAGGTTCCAAACTGCCGGCAGCGCGTATTTTTACTTTCGGCTCCCTCGACGAGGTCTGCCGGGCAGCGCGCATCGCAGCTCCAGTCTGCGAAACACCGAACACGCTTTATAAACACCCGTCCGATGGTCGTTACTACCTTGTTGTCCGCCAGACAGCCGACAGCACCGACGCATTCAACCGCCTGTGCAATCTCCTGTCCGAGTACAGCGAACCATTAAAGACTGCCGCTGCCCCGAATGCATTTGAGGCATACTATGAGGAGCATTATGAGACGATCGTCCGGGAGCACGCGCTCTCAACGCTCTCGACCCTGTAGGAATACTGACTTCCAGAAAAATCGGTTTTTTCCATTGCTTTTATTTTAGAACATGAAAACCATCAATTTCTCCTTGAATATTTCGCATTTTTAGTATAGAATATAGCCAAACGCATAAATATAAAAGGAGGATTTTATCATGGCATTTGTAATTACTGATTCTTGTGTAAGTTGTGGTTCCTGTGCTGGCGAATGTCCAGTTGGAGCAATCTCTCAGGGAGATGGCAAATACGATATCGACGCTAACAGCTGCATCGACTGCGGTACATGTGCAGGCGTATGTCCGACCGGCGCTATCGAGCAGGGCTAATTAAACACAAACAAAAACGAAATATCTACATAAAAAAGCCTGTCGTTTCCGACAGGTTTTTTTATGCCCTTTTGCAGAACTTATCACATCTTATTCCCATTCCGTCCAAATTTCTTTTTCTTTACACGGGACCGGAAAAATGGAAACCGCCCTGGCGCAGCCGCTGCTGCTTCCGCTCGCCCCTGGTTTTCCCGCTGATACGCGCGGATGACCTCGTCGAGGCGCTTGAAGCGCTCTTCCTCCCGCTCATCAGAGACCCGCATCAGGTATTCCAGCTCCTTCATCAATTTATCATGCACCAGATAGCTGACGTCCTGGCTCAGTTTTTCACTGTTTTCCTCGATCGCGCGCCCGATGACCTGGTTCATGATCTCCTGAAACTGGCGCATTTTCTCCCCCGCCAGAGGCTGGGAAACCTCTGCCTGCGGCAGTTCTGTTTCCTTGTTTTCTACCTCTGTATTTTTTTTCATTTCCATATTTTCCTGCCTGCTCATGTTACGCTCTCCTGTTCCCGTTTCCCGGAAAACCGCCTGTGCCTGCGCTTCCAAAAGCGCTTCCGGTTCTGTTTTCTGATTTTCTTCCACTTTTCCGAGGATTCCCCGTATGGCTTTCAACTGGTACCCCTGTTCCTTCAACTGCTTGATCTGACGGAACAGCTGGATATGAAACTCCGTATAGTACCGATGCCCCAGTTCATTTCTCGGAATCGGAAGCCCCAGCTCGTCCTCCCAGTACCGGAGCACGTGAGCCTCCACCTGCACCTGTCTGGAAGCATCCGAAATCAGGTAATGCTTGTTCTTATTCATTCTGCTTGTCCTCCCCGGTACCTTACTACTACTATATGCGGGGTTCAAACTAAATATGAATAGCATTTACATAAAAAACAAGTTCCGGAACTCCTTCACCATCGATCGGAACGATTACCATATCGTAGCTAAATGCCAGCTCGCTGACGGTAGAAGGCGAATGAATGACATAAATAAAAAGAGGGGATTAAATTTCCCCTCTCCATTCTACAGCTTCTTCTCAAAGCACCAGTAATCATGCCCCTGCAGCACATACTCACCGACCTTCTCAAAGGCCAGCTTCGCGTATGACCGCAGCGCTTTCACATTATCCTTCGCCACCAGCATATGGGCACTCTTGCAGCCGCGTCTTCTAAGTTCCTCCATCGCGCCTGCCAGAAGCTCGCGTGCGATGCCTCGGTTCTGGTACTTCTCCGCCACACCCAGTCTGGAAATTTCTGCCGACGGCTGCAGCTCTTCCGACCAGCACGGAATCGATTCCACCTCCGGATCATCATCGATCGAAACCAGCCCCGCGATCTCCCCCGACACATCATCCCGGATACAAAAAAGCGAATCCCTGGAAAAATCCGACTGAAGCTCCGGCTCCCCTGGATAGATGTCCGTCCAGGCACAAAACTCGGTTCCAGCTAAGGCACGGTAAAAATGGCGGACGGTGTCCAGATCCGATTCTTTTATCAATTCAAACATTTCTCATATTCCTTTTTACATAATAATCTTTTATCAATCATATATTTATCCGGTCCCGTCCCTTACACGATTCTATCGTTATTTCGCCAAATTCGCAAACTTCGTCAGCTCCGGTCTCCACATCAGCTGCACCGTTCCTATCGGACCATTACGCTGTTTGGCAATGATTACCTCCGCGATATTCGGCGTATCCGTATCCTTGTTGTAATAATCATCACGGTACAAAAACATAACCACATCGGCATCCTGCTCAATCGCACCAGACTCACGCAGATCCGAAAGCATCGGGCGATGGTCCGGACGTGTCTCGCAGGCACGGGAAAGCTGCGACAGGGAGATAACCGGCGCATTCAGCTCTCGCGCCAGCGCCTTTAGTGAACGGGAAATCTCCGAAATCTCCTGCTGGCGGTTCTCTCCGCTCTTTCCGCTGCCGCTCATCAGCTGTAAATAGTCGATAATGACAAGGCTTAAACCGTACTCCAGCTTCACCTTGCGGCATTTCGAGCGCAGCTCCGAGATCGAGATACCCGGCGTATCATCGATGATCAGCTTGGAACTTCCGATCGTACCGATGCCTTCCACGACGGCATCCCAGTCGGAATCCGTCAGCGTACCGGTACGCAGCTTCTGGGAATCGACATTCGACTCCATCGACAGCATACGGTTGACCAGCTGTTCCTTCGACATTTCCAGGCTGAATACCATGCACGGAAGCCCTTTTTTGACCGCCACATGCTCGACGACATTCAGAACAAACGCCGTCTTACCCATCGAAGGACGCGCCGCAATCAAAATAAAATCGGACGGCTGGAATCCCGACGTCCGGTAATCCAGATCGATAAATCCGGTCGGAATACCCGTGACGGTGCTGTTGCTCTTCGACGCCGCCTCAATCTTTTCCAGAACATTCAACGCCACCTGGCGGATCGGCACAAACTCTCCGCCTCCGCGGCTCTGAAGCAGGTCAAACACCGATTTCTCCGTGTGCGCCAGAATATCCTCCAGCTTGTCCCTTCCGCCGTAACAGAGGTTTTCAATCTCCTCATTCACTTTTATCAAACGGCGCAGGACTGCCTTTTCCCGCACGATATTGGCATACGATTTGACATTGACCGAGGTCGGCACAGATGTCATGATATCCCGGACAAAGTCCAGGCTGCTGACCTCCGGCGGAACATCTTTTTCGCGTAGCCGATTTTGAAGCGTCACCAGATCGACCGGCTTCCCTTCATTGAAAAGCTCGACCATCGACTCAAACATGACGCCGTACTGGTGCTGGTAAAAATCGGCGCCTGTGATAATCTCAGACGCCGCGATAATTGCTTCCCGATCCATAAGCATGGATCCGATGACTGACTGTTCCGCCTCTACACTGTGCGGGAGAACCCGCTTTATCAGGGCTTCATCCATGATTCAGTCCTCCATATTAAGCTTCTACAACCTTTACTGCCAGTTTTCCGGTTACTTCTTTGTGAAGCTTGATCGGAACTTCGTGTGTGCCAAAGGTCTTAATCGGCTCCGGCAGAACCAGTTTCTTCTTGTCAATATCCAGATTTAACTGATCTTTGATCGCCTTTGCAATCTCCTTGGAAGAAACAGAGCCGAATGCTTTTCCGCCCTCGCCTGCCTTGATGGACAGGGTGATGGACTTATCCTCCAGATGTTTTGCCAGATCCTTCGCTGCTGCCAGGTGCTCTGCCGCGATCTTCGCCTCATTTGCCTTCTGCAGCTTCAGATCATTTAAGTTCTTCGGTGTTGCCTCGATTCCCAGTTTCTTTGTCAGAATAAAGTTGCGTCCATAGCCGTCGCTTACCTTTACAATCTGACCTTTTTTGCCAAGTGCCTTTACATCCTCTAATAATACAACTTCCATCGTTATATTTCTCCTTTCTCCATCATATCCGTAATGAGATCTTTTAATTTCTCTCTGGCTTCATCGATCGTCACACCCTTAAGCTGTGCGCCCGCAATCGTGCGGTGTCCGCCGCCGCCTAAGCGCTCCATGATAATCTGCACGTTGATCTCATCGATCGAACGCGCACTGAAATAGATCGTGTCACCCATCTGCGTCAGGATAAATGACGCCTTGATGCCTACAATATCCAGAAGCTCATTTGCCGCCTGCGCGCCGACCACGGTCGGACTTTCAAGCCCCTCGGACGGACACACGGAAATCGCAAACGCGCCGTGATAAATCTCTGCTTTCTGGATCGCCTCGGCTCTTGCCCGGTAGTCCTCCAGCCGGTCGCGGAACAACTTTCTCACACGCACGACATCCGCGCCATTTCTACGCAGGAACGCCGCTGCCTCGAAGGTGCGGACACCTGCCTGGTTCATGAAATTGTTTGTGTCAATCACGATACCGGCATACATCGCATCTGCCTCCGCCGGCTTGATCTTGATGCCGTCGTCGCCGATATACTGCAATACCTCGGCTACCATCTCACACGCCGAAGATGCATACGGCTCGACATAAGATAACACTGCATTATCAATGATCTCGCTGCTCTGGCGGTGATGGTCAAGCACCACGATCGTTTTGATCTGCTTGAGCAGTTCCGGTGCCTCCGTGATACTCGGGCGGTTGACATCAACCACAACTAACATCGTGTTGGAATCCGCCCACTCTGCCGCTTCCTCGCCGGTTAAGAACAGATCCTCCGGGTAATCAGAGCTGTTTTCAAACCGCGCCATCATCGGTTTCACGGAAGAATTGACCCCATTGATGACGATCCGCGCCTTTTTATTAAAAGAGGTCGCAATCCGCCAGATACCAATCGCCGCGCCAAAGGAATCCGTATCGCCGATCTTGTGTCCCATGATCAGCATCTTATCCTTCGTATCCATCAGCTCGCGCATCGCATGCGCTTTGACACGTGCCTTGACACGGGTCGTTTTTTCCAGCTGCTGCGATTTGCCGCCGTAGTAGCGGATCTTCGTGCCATCCTTGACGACCGCCTGATCGCCGCCGCGTCCCAGCGCCATATCAATCGCCGTTCTCGCATACTCATAGTTGCGGATGTAGCTGTCGCCGTTCATACCCATACCGATACTCAGCGTGACAGCCATATCATTTCCGATATTAACCGTCTTGACATCCTCCAGGATCGAAAAGCGGCTCTCCTGAATCTCTTTCGTGTACTGCTGCTTGATCACAAACAGATACTTGTCATTTTCCAGCTTCTTGACGATACCTTCCATCGCCATAAAATACTTCGTAATTTTCCGGTCAATCAGGGCAACCAGCAGGGAACGGCGTACCTCCTCGACACTCTCCAGCGCCTCGTCGTAGTTGTCGAGATAAATAAGTCCCGCCACCAGACGCTGGTTGTTGATCTGCTGCTTGCAGCGCAGAATCTCCGTCTCATCGCAGAGATACAGCACTAAAAGCATCTCACCGCTGTCCTCGTCCACCGCGCCAAGCTTCATACCTTCCGTCTCGCTCAGCGCCACCTGCTGGATATCGATCCGGTAAAATCTGCCGTCAAACGAAGAATGAACGCTCGTTTTTTCGTCCATCTCATCCAAAAATTCCCGCGTCAGTTCCGGAAAGACCGCCGCGATATTCTTACGGCAGTTTTTATCTTCCCCGACGATCTCCGAAAAGGAGTGGTTCAACCAGAGGAAATGTCCCTCTGTGTCCGCGATGGCATACGGCACCGCCATCTCATAGAGGAGCTGTTTCTGCACCCACGCATACTCCGCCGAAAACTCCACCAGTCCGCCCATCAGACGTTTTCTCCGGTATATGAACAGCCAGAGTGCCACCAGCACATATATAACCGTAAATCCGGACATCACAAGACCGGCAGCCGGGCTCACAATCCCAACTGCCAGGTTCGCCGCCAACAGGAATACCGACAGTATGATCGGCCACTGCAGATACGTCCGCAGCTGACCTCGTATTTTCATATTTTCTTTCATCTCATTCTCCCGTGCATACAATGTTGCTGTCCATGTGCCGGTTTTCAAAATACCTGCCATGAGCAGTAACGATAAAGCAACCAAAATGACTTGATGCCCCTTATTATAGCATAGTGAGGGGGATTCGTCCAGACAATCCCCCATTGACAAACCAGAGCCGCCGTGCTAGTTATTGTGCACGCATACGTGCCCAGTAATCTGCGCTCGTATATCTTTTACGAAATGCTTTATATGCTTTAGTCTCGGCTATAAAGTTGGTCGAGCTAGTAATAAGACACAAAAATAACCGCCCCGGTCCTGCAAACTTTAGCGGTTATTTTTAACTTATCATTTAAGGGTCCAACCGTCTATCGGTGAGATCCTTTATATATAGATAACATAACTACAAAAAATTTCAATCATCTTCTTTGCATCTGTTATCTTAGATATCCTCATATCGACTGCATGAAACTATAAATGCCACTCTTCTTTTACTTCACCGCCTGGCAAATCAACTCCACGCACTTCTCAATTCCCAAATCTCCGCTGTTCAGCATCAGATCATAGTTTTCTCTGTCGCCCCAGCGCTGATTCGTATAGTTTTCATAGTAGATCCGGCGGCGTTTGTCGGTCTGGTGCATAAATTCATCGATATGCTCTTCCAGATCCCCATATTCGTCAATCGCGCGTCGGAGCCGGATATCACGATCCGCATAAACAAAGACACGCAGTACATCCGGACGGCTTCTCAGAATATAATCAGCACATCTTCCGATAAATACGCAGCTTCCGCGCTTTGCCGCCTCCTCGATCGCCTTCTTCTGCGCCACATAGATCTGCTCTGTCAATGGCAGTTCACTGAGCTTCGGCTCCTTCGGATAGGAAAGTCCATACAAAGTTCCCATCGCGAAATTGTAAAGCAGGCTGTTTGTCAGGCGCTGCTCACGATCCGCAATAATTTCCGCTGGAAAACCAATCTCCTTCGCAGCAGCATCGATCAATTCCTTATCATAAAATTCCATTCCCAGTTTTTTAGCCGCTGTCAGACCAATCTGACGACCTCCGCTTCCATATTCACGACTGATAGTGATAATCTTTTTCTCCATACAACTGCCTCCTCCCTGTTCCTCCGGGGACTCCCTCTTTTTCTGTCTTTAGTATAACATATGCCTCAAAATTGTTCAAGTTTAGTCGCATATCCTTCTTATTTTTCTGCATCTTATTCCATATATGTAATTATTTCTGTTTTCTCTTGCTTTTATTTTTCTCTTTTCTTCTTACTTTCTATAAAATTCCAACTAACTTCTTCGTTTCATTCACAAAAAAGATGGGTGAAAGCGTTTTATGTATTCCACTTTCACCCATCTGGTCTTCATTTTAAATTATCATTTTATCTAAACTGTCGTTTTTACAGCCAAACTCTTTTTAGTCTCCTAACCGGTAAATTTCCCGGCGCAGCTTCGGTCCGATCAAAGCTGTGAAAATGATTTTGACTGCATCGCCCGGCAGATACGGGATAACGCCCACACCCAGTCCGGCTACAAAGGTCATGTTAAGCTGACCTGCCAGCCATACCGTTCCGAAAATATAGCAAATTGCCAGTCCCAGTACCATGCCAACGATATGCAGGGCTACTTTGCCCGGAAAATGATCTACGAAAAATCCAACAATCAGCGCCATCAGGATAAATCCGACGAGATAGCCGCCGGTCGGTCCTGCCAGTTTACCGACTCCTGCCGTAAAGCCGGAAAATACCGGAATGCCCACCATGCCAAGCAGCATATAAATCAGGTAACTGATCGTGCAAGCTTTCATTCCCAGCACATATGCCGCCAGATAAATAGCAAGGTTTGTAAAGGAAATCGGAACCGGGCTGAATGGAAGCGGAATCGAGAGCGGTCCCAGAATACAGGTTACCGCCGTCATCACGCCAATCAGCGCCATCCGTTTGGTTGTAAAGTAAGGTCTGTGCTCCGCTTCTGCGGAAAGTGTTTTACTCATGATATGGATACTCCTTTTTTATAATGTGAAACCCATAGCCGCCAGCATCTCCTGGTCCTCGCTGATGCGGTTTCCGGAAGTTGTCAGCATATCTCCGGTGATGGCTGCATTCGCGCCGGAGCGGAATGCCCGTTCGCCGGAATGTTCCATTGAATTTCGTCCTGCTGCCAGACGGACCATCGCAGTCGGATTGATATAGCGGAAAATAGCAATCGTCCGCAGGATCTCATCCTCCGAAAGCGCTGCCTGATGTTCCAGCGGCGTGCCCGGAATCGGACGCAGGATATTAATCGGAATTGACTTGATTCCAAGCTCGCTCAGCGTAATTGCCATGTCGATCCGGTCTTCCCAAGTTTCTCCCATGCCGATGATACCGCCGGAACAAACGGAAAGTCCTGCCGCCTGCGCACGCCGGATGACCTCCAGCTTGTCCTCAAATGTATGTGTTGTACAGATATTCGGGAAATTTCTCCGGGAAGTCTCAATATTGGCATGATACCGTCCCACGCCCGCCTCTTTCAGACGGTTGAAATCTTCCTGTGACAGAAGTCCGTGGGAGGCGCAGAGCTCTACCTTGCATTCCTTCTTCATAGCGCGGTATGCCCGAAGCGCCTTCTCCATCTCCGCTCCCGTCAGCGCACGTCCCGCCGTCACGATGGAGTAACGATGTACTTTCTTCGCCTCATGACGCTTGCAGTCCTCCAGAATCTCCTCTGGCTCCAGAAATGGATATTCTTCCACCTTCGTATGATGACAGGCTGACTGCGCGCAAAACTTGCAGTCCTCGCCGCAGCGTCCGCTTCGTCCATTAATGATAGAACACAGATCCACATGGTTGCCGCAGAGCTCCTTTCGGATTTTATCAGCCCCCGCACAGAGCTCATCCAGATCCTCACTCAATAAAAAGCTTAAATCCTCGCCCCGTTTCAGACGGCGTCCTTTTATAATCTCTTCTGCCAGTTGTAAACTCATATCTTCTACTCCTTATCAAAATCAAAACACTTTTTCTCTAGTTATCCTTCGGTCAAATTCAAAAATATCCCATTTTTCTCATTTAGCTAACTTTCGCTATTATAAACCGTTGATTTTTAAATGTCAACATGACAAATTGATATAGTTTACATTCTGGCATCTGCTAAATCCAAAAAACCTGCATTTTTCCAGATATTCTCCAGCTATTTTCCAGACTCATGGCAGCAAAAAAAATGTGCCTTGGCACATCCGGGCGTCTCGCGCGGTCGCTTGCGACAACCTACATCTTCGCACGAGTGCGCATCATTGGCACGTTAGTGCCTTTTTGTGTAATAGGGAATTTCCTATGAAACAAAGCTGCTGTCCGACAGGCATTCCCATCGTCCAGCAGCTTTGTCAGCCTTTATTTCTAAGTTTCGTAACTGTTCAGTATCTTCACAGCCACGCGCAAAAATCCATTAAAAATTTCCTACCTGATCGGCTCCAGTGCCCCCATGCTCCGTTTCAAAATTCCCTTCATATAGGCAATCAAAATCCCATAATTGGTCATCGGGATCTCCTGATCGGCAGCGCTGCGAAGACGGCTCTTCATCTCCCGCGCATTCAGCATACAGCCGCCGCAATGAACGATCAGCTTATAACCGGACACATCCTCTGGAAATTCCGTCCCCGATGTAAAATGAAACTCCGGCGCTTTTCCCGTGTACTGGCGGATCCAGTCCGGCAACTTCTCCGTGCCGATGTCACCGCACTGGCGATGATGCGTACAGCCCTCAGAAATAAGAATCGGATCTCCGTCCTGTATCATTTCCAGCGCTTTGGCGCCCTCCGCTGCCTGTTTCAGATCCCCCTTATACCGCGCAAACAAAATGGAAAAGGAAGTCAGACGCACCTGCGGCGGTGTCAGCCGGTCTACCAGCGGAAATACCTGGCTGTCCGTGATTACCAATGCCGGAGCTTCTTTCAATTTTGCAAACGTCTCCGAAAGTTCACTTTCCCGGCAGACAAACGGCATCGCACCGATGTCCAGCAGATCCCGGATGACCTGCTGCTGCGGCAGAATCAGCCGCCCCTTCGGCGCCGCCTTGTCAATCGGAACAACCAGAATTACCGTATCAAACGGTTTTACTAGATCAGCAACCAGCCGTTTTTCATCCGTCTCCTGTGACGTAAGACGTGCCATTTGCTCTTTTAACTGCTGGATTCCTTCTCTCGTCCGGGCACTCACATAGGCGGTATGTTCCACAACCGGTTCCTGTTCCGATTTTCCCGTCAGCAAATCCATCTTATTGTAAACCACCAGATACGGGATTTCCTTCTTCTCAAACAGCCGGAGCATCTCTTCTTCCCAGCTGCTGATTCCTTCCACCGCATCCACCACCAGGACTGCCAGATCCGCCTTATTTAAGACTTGACGAGTCTTGCCAACTCTCTTTAAGCCCAGCTCGCCCTCATCGTCGATTCCAGGCGTGTCGATGATAACCACCGGACCGAGCGGCAGAAGCTCCATCGATTTATAGACCGGATCGGTCGTCGTTCCCCGGATGTCCGACACGATCGCCAGCTCCTGCCCGGTCACCGCATTGACCAGACTCGATTTTCCCGCATTTCTCCGTCCAAAAAACGCGATATGTACCCGCTCGCCGGACGGCGTCTCATTCATTCCCATTTTGATCCTCCTGATTTAGTTAAAACCTGAAATCCCGCTGCCCCTTTTCAATTTCAACCAGATTTTTCCTCACGATCTCCTGCACTTTTTCTTTCGGAATCGAACCGATCTCCGCCTGAATCAGCTTCTCTCCAATCTCTTTCGTCCCCGGCGCCGCATAATCCTCCAGATACTCCTTGAGCGTCATCAGCGCATTCGGATGACAACAGTTCTGAATCTGCCCGCTCTTGCACAGGCTCATAAAGCGGTCGCCCGTCCGTCCTTCCCGGTAGCACGCCGTACAGAAGCTTGGGATATAGCCTAATTCCATCAGCCAGCGGACCACCTGGTCGAGTGTCCGGTTGTCGCTCACATCGAACTGCGCCGAATTTTCCTCCTCCGGCTCTTCCTCTGCATATCCGCCGACACTGGTGCGGGAACCGCCGCTGATCTGCGATACGCCCAGCCGCAGCACCCGCTCCCGACAGGCTTTGCTCTCTCTCGTTGAGATAATCATGCCCGTGTACGGAACTGCCACCCGGATGCAGGCTACGATCTTCTCAAAAATATCGTCGCTGATACCGTTGTCAAAGGTCGATGGGTCGATATCGTCCGCCCGGCGGATGCGCGGCACACTGATGGTGTGCGGACCAACACCAAAAACCGCCTCCAGATGTTCCGCGTGCATCAAAAGTCCTGCAAATTCATACCGGTACAACTCCAGACCAAATAAAACGCCGATTCCCACATCGTCGATACCGCCCTCCATCGCGCGGTCCATCGCCTCCGTGTGATAACAGTAATTGTGCTTTGGTCCCGTCGGATGCAGGCGCTCATAGCTCTCCTTATGGTACGTCTCCTGGAACAGGATATACGTTCCGATTCCCGCCTCTTTCAGCTTCCGGTAATTCTCCACCGTCGTCGCCGCAATATTGACATTGACCCGGCGGATCGCCCCGTTTTTATGCTTGATACTGTAAATTGTCTTGATACTGTCCAGCACATATTCAATCGGATTGTTGACCGGATCCTCGCCCGTCTCCAGCGCCAGACGTTTATGTCCCATATCCTGAAGCGCAATTACCTCCCGGCGGATTTCCTCCTGCGTCAGCTTCTTTCTGGCAATGTGCTTGTTTTTCATGTGATATGGACAGTACACGCAGCCATTCACGCAGTAATTCGACAGATACAGCGGCGCAAACATGACGATCCGGTTTCCGTAGAAATCCTGCTTGATCTGGCGCGCCAGCTCAAAGATCTCCTCCACCTTTTCCGGGATCTCGCAGTCAAGAAGCACTGCCGCCTCGCGGTGGCTCAGCCCTTTTCGAAGCCGCGCCTTCGCCAGAATCTGATCGATCAGTTCCACATTGTTTTTGTTCTTCTCGGCATAGGAAAGAGTCTCTAAAATTTCCTCATGGTTGATAAATTCCTCTGCCTTTTTGGATGATGGGTTGTAATTGTAACTCATAGTCTCTTCTCCTTTTCTTACAGGTCAGGATGATAGCTGCCATGTTTTCCTCCGGCATTTTCAATTTCAAAAATGCCAGCATAACCAGCCGTCCATCGCCTCCTTCCCCGTCAGTTTATTTATCTGTAAGCATCTTTCGATGCCAACAAACCAAATCGCAGGCTTTTACCCCTTATAATCTCCCCGGTCGACGACTACCTTGTACCCGATGCTTTCCATGCGCCGTTTCATGCAGCTGACGCACTCCGCCGCCTCGTCTCCCGTGCAGATTTTATTGTCATAAAGCATATATTTGGCGCGCACCCCGACCGGAGACAGGTTCGGCATCACGACGTTTCCGCCTGCCAGAATCCCCAGTTCGCGCCCCATCGGGTGAATCGTTCCGAGCGCCGTCGTCGCCGGAAGCAGCACTTTCGGCTTCAGCAGGCGAAGCAGCCCTAAAAGAAACAATGTCTCTTCCAACGTTCCCGCCGCCTCCCCGCCAAACGGAGTGTCATGCTGCGGAATAAACGGACCGATTCCCACCATTTCCGGATCCAGTTCTTCGATAAAACGCATATCTCTCGCCAGACAGCGCGCCGTCTGGTGCGGCGAACCGACCATAAAACCGCATCCGGTCTGATATCCAAGCGCCTTTAAATCACGCAGGCACTGCATCCGGTGTTCAAATGACATCTCTGCCGGATGCAGGCTCGCGTAATGGCACGCGTCCGCCGTCTCATGGCGCAGCAGATACCGGTCCGCCCCTGCCTCTTTCCAGCGTTTCAACGTATCATACTTCTTTTCTCCGAGCGACAAAGTAATCGCACAATCTGGAAATCCTGCCCGGATCGCCTGCACCATCTCCATCACCCAGTCGTCCGTCATCGCCGGATCCTCACCGCCCTGCAAAACAAAGGTGCGGAACCCCAGCTGATAACCATTCTCACAGCAGGAAAGAATCTCCTCCCGACTCAGACGGTACCGGCTTGCATTTCGGTTGCTCCTTCGGATGCCGCAATAAAGACAGTCGTTTTTGCAATAATTGCTGCACTCAATGAGTCCCCGCACATACACCGCTTTTCCGTACTCTCTTTCCCGGATGCAGCGCGCTTTTTCAAAGATGTAGTCCGCCAGCTCCGGTGAACGTCCCTCGATCAGACTGACCCACTCATCCTCCGTCAGGGACTCCCCCGCTTCCAGACGGTCAATCAATCTCTTTAATTCTGTAATCGTTTCTATCTGTTCAGCGCCTGGACGGACCGCCTCCCGCCACCAGTCAGACGGTCGAAGCCCCGCGCGTGTAAAATCTGCCATTCCGTCACCTCGTTTTCATTCCTGTGCTTCCGGCGCCTTCGAATACAGCGCCTTCGAAGAAATCCCTCGCAGCATCCCCAGCTTCCCGGACAGCGCACTGATCACATCACCCGGCGCGTCAATCACGACGCTGATAATATTCACGTTCCGTTTGTGGTAAGGAATCCCCATCCGCCCTACGATATACTGCCCGTACTGGTGCAGCACCTTATTCAACTCTTCCGTATCTCCCGTCTGATCGACCACAATACCGATCACGGCAACTCTTGATTCTGTCTCCATGTTTTTCCCTCATATCTTCCTGTTTATCTGTCCAAATTTTTCTCTACAACAGATACCATTTCAAATATCTCCGCTAAAAACCATGCTGCGATCCTGTCCTGCAAAATCTTCCATCCACAGGCACCACTTTTTCCAGCCCCGCCTTTCTATAGAGCAAATGGATCAAAAAGAGCCCGCGCAGACGCGGACTCCATCCATCTCAAAAAGGGTATACGAATCTCCATGAACCGCTCCCCTTTCCTTCAAGACCCGTCTCAAACGTCAGCATCGCTTTTCACCACTTCCAGCATCACCGGAACACTCGATTATTTCTGTTCCATTCCTTTTTGAAAGGTATCTACTGCCTCGCAAATCGGAATACTTGATAAAAGCGTATCACATTTACTGTAAAATTGCAAATAAGACTTATATGCTTCCCCATAAAATGCTTCCCCATAAAAAACGGGCGTCGCCGATTTTCCACTCCAAAACCAGCAACGCCCATCTGCCATTTTCCTAATTATTTCTTACAGAATCTTCCCATACCGTCCCAAAAAGCTCTTCGTTCTCTCATTATCCGAAGCAAACACCTTCTCCGGCGCGCCCTCCTCGACGATGAGTCCGTCTGCCATGAAGATCACGCGGTGGGAAATATCTTTCGCAAACGCCATCTCATGGGTAACAATCACCATCGCGATGTGCAGATCCGCTAACGACTTAATAACCTTCAATACTTCTCCCGTCAGCTCCGGATCCAGTGCGGAGGTCGGCTCGTCGAAAAACAGAATCTTCGGATTCAGTGCCAATGCACGGGCGATCGCCACACGCTGGCACTGACCGCCGGAGAGCTGGTACGGATAATAGTCCTCCTTATCCTCCAGACCCATTTTTTTCAGAAGCTCGCGCGCCTCTTTATAAACCGTCTCCTTGTCGCGCTTCTGCACATGGATCGGCGCGTCCGTGATATTTTTCAGCACAGAATAGTGCGGAAACAGGTTAAAATTCTGGAATACCAGACCGTACTGGCTGCGGATCTCCTTCATGTCCTTCTTGTCCGCATATCTGACCTTGCCATCCGCGCCCGCCCAGGCTGCTCTCTTTCCTAAATATACGATCTCGCCGTGGTCCATCGTCTCCAGCATCGTCGCGCAGCGCAGAAGCGTCGATTTACCCGAGCCGGACGGTCCGATGATGGACACGATCTCGCCCTCGCTCACACTCAGTGAAATATCCTTTAAAACCGACAGATCGCCGAATGATTTTTCCACATGATTTAATTCTAACAGGTTCATTTTCCACATTCCTCCCGCTTCTATCGGTAATAATCCAGCTTTTTCTCAATCCATTCCATTGCAACCGCCACAACCAGATTGAAAATATAGTAAAAGACGGCTGCTGCCACAAACGGCATCATATTCGTCTGGGATGCCGCCAGCGCCTTGGCGATTGAGAACATCTCCGCCACGCTCAACGTAAACGCCAGAGACGTATCTTTTACCAGCGTGATGACCTCATTCGTCACCGACGGAAGAATCCGCTTGATTACCTGCGGCAGGATGATCTTGAAGAAGGTCTGTGCCTTTCCATAACCCAGAATCTCCGCTGCCTCATACTGTCCGACCGGCATCGACTGGATGCCGCTGCGGTAAATCTCGGCAAAATATGCCGCATAGTTAATGACAAAACCGATGAAGGTAGCCCACAGACGGTAACTGCTGCCGACTTTGATGCGGAACAGATAATACGGTCCAAAATACACCACCATCAACTGTAGCATCAGCGGCGTGCCTCGCATAATCGAAATATATACTTTTACAATCGTCTGGATCAGCTTGTTCTTCGACATACGCCCGAACGCGATCACGAGTCCTAACGGAAGTGAAAATAGCAGTGTGATCACAAAAATCTGTGTGCTGACTGCCATACCACCCGCAAGCTGTGTAATCATCTGCTGGAGTGTCATCTTACCCATAATTATTCCATACCTGCTTTCTAAAATGTAGATTCGTTACTGTTCACGCATACGTGCCCGGTAACGGAATGTGCTGTAACTTCACAGTTAAACACATAAACCGCGAATGGGGACTGCCATGAAATCATTCACAGCCGTCCCTATTCCTATTATTTAATAATGTTTCGTTTTTACAATCAACGATTAATTACTATTTGCCGACGGTAGTTACGTCCTTGCTAAACCATTTCTCAGAAACTTCCTGTAAGGTTCCATCCTCTGCCATCTCTTCCAGAGTGCTCTGAACTTTATCTCTTAACTCGGTGTTGCCCTTCTTGAAGCCTACGCCGTATTCTTCCTCAGAAAGGGAATCGTCCAGAATCTTGAAATCAGCGTTTCTCTGCTGAATCTGATAGCCAGCTACGATTACGTCCATCGCAATGGCATCAACGGCGCCCTGCTCCAGATCCATGAATGCGGTGTTGTAATCAGCGGTTGTCAGAAGCTCCTTGAAAGTAGCGGTCAGTTCCGGTGCCTCTTTTAAAGCTGCCTCTGCGGAAGAATCTGCCTGAACCTCTACGATCTTGCCTGCCAGATCCGCCTGGCTGTTGATATCCGAATCATTGGCTACGACAAATACCTGCTGGTTTGCCATGTACGGCTCAGTCCAGGTGTAATCATCCTCACGACCCGTCATCGTAAATCCATTCCAGATGCAGTCGATATTGCCGGACTCAAGCTCCATATCTTTAGAATCCCAGGCAATCGGCTGTGCCTTATATTCCAGACCCAGACGTTTTGCAACTTCCTGTGCCAGCTCCAGGTCAAATCCGGTGTACTCGCCGTCATCGCCTACAAATCCCATCGGCGGGAAATCCTGATCGAAGCCAACAATCAGAGTGCCGCCGTCGGTTGTCTTCGCCTCTTCTGCGGTGGTTTCCTCTGCCTGGCTCTCAGCCGCCTCTGTGTCTGCTGCGGTTGTCTCTGCTGCGCTGTTGCTGCTGCCACATGCGGTCATGGAAAGTGCCATTACTGCAGCCAGCGCTGCGCTCACAAATCTCTTTTTCATAATTAGTGTCCTCCTCATTTTCAGACAGTGGAAGCCGTTCTCCCTTTGCCGGTTTCCGTCTCGCTTTTTAATATGCTACCATATTAGCATACTAAAGCATCTTTGTAAAGCACTTATTTTTGAAATTTGTCTTTTTGTGTAATAGGGAATTCCATGGAATTTCCTATTATACAAAAAGGGATCCCACATGATCTCTCACATGGAATCCCAATCATTTTTATCCTCAATAATTGAGTGAAATTTGAGTAAAAATCTTCTTTTACCCTTAAAAAAACCTTATTTTACAAGGATTACTCGCAAACATACGGCATCAGGGACAGATGTCTTGCTCTCTTGATAGCTACAGTCAGAGCTCTCTGATGTTTAGCACAGTTGCCAGTGATACGTCTCGGAAGGATTTTTCCTCTCTCGGATACGTATCTCTTTAATTTATTTGTATCTTTGTAATCGATTTCGCCGTTCTTCTCGCCGCAGAATACACAAACTTTTTTTCTTCTACGCATACCGCCTCTTCTGATCTTGGAAGCGTCTGTTTTATCGCCTTTATTGAATGCCATTGGTCTTTCCTCCTTCACACACATCAGCCTGATGGCGCTCTCGCGCACTCCGTCCGCCGGGGGACCGATTCCCGAACCTAGTTGAACGGAAGGCCTTCGTCTTCTACTCCATCAGGAATATTCATGAATCCATCGCCGATTGCGCTGGACGGAGCCGGGCGCTCTGCCGGACGGTAACCGCCGTCGCTGTTGCCAGATGCCGCATTCTTGCTCTCTGCAAATTCCTGATCCTCTACAATCACTTCTGTCGTATATACTTTCTGGCCGTCACGATTGGTATAGCTGCCAGTCTGAATTCTTCCGGTTACTACGAGCTTGGTTCCCTGATGAAAATACTTCTCAGCGAATTCGCCTGCTCTGTCAAATGCAACACACGGAATGAAATCCGCTGTCTGTGCGCTGTCGTCTCCGTTTCCGCCTCTGCGGCCTCTGCGGTCTACTGCCAGCGTGTATCTGGCGATTGCCATAGCTCTCTCGCCCTGAGAGTATCTCACTTCCGGATCTCTCGTTAATCTGCCCATCAGAATTACTTTATTCATACGATCACTCTTTCTTTATCTACTCTTACGCATCCTGTCTTACGCATAAGTATCTGATAACCGGCTCCATGATGCGGATGTGGTTCTCCACCTCATTCGGGCATACGGAATCAGACTCGAAATGTACGAAGTAGTAGAATCCTTCTTTCATTTTCTGAATCTCGTAAGCAAGTCTCTTCTTGCCCCATTCATCAATGTCAGTTACTGTACCGCCGAAACGTGTGATGTAACCTGTTACTTTCTCCATCGCTGCGGCTCTCTCTTCGTCCTCGAGTTTTGCGCTAAGAACAACTGCTAATTCATATTTGTTCATGCTCTTTCTTACCTCCTTGTGGTCACTGACCCCCTGACTCCAGCAGGGAGTAAGGATTTTTGTGTTATATATTACCGAATATCTATGATACCAAAAAAGGAACGGCTTGGCAAGCACTTTTTCGAGATTTTCTATGTAAATTTTCTCGTTTTTTCCGGGCTTTCTGCCCCTTCTTACTGCATTCTTTTACTGACTGCCAGATCATGAAGCTGCCTGCATCTGTACGCCCACCCGCCGCTCTTATTCGGACTTCTCTCCCGCTTTTTTCAGTCCTCTGGTACTCTTTTCTACCAATGGTCGTGCCATCATCACCTGATGCCCGCAGCCGGCACATTTCAAACGGAAATCCGCGCCGACCCGCAGGATCTCCCACTCATGGCTGCCGCACGGGTGCGGCTTTTTGAGTTTTACAATATCTCCAACCTCGTATACCATTTCCTCTCTCCCCTGTTACTACCTTATACTCCGACCGCGTCCCCCAGCACCTTCCCGATGCTGTCGCTGATAACCAGATCCGCCTGACCATCGCGCGAGGTCGCTGATTTATTGATCAGAACCAGTTTATTTCCATGATAATAATCAATCAGCCCCGCTGCCGGGTACACCACCAGCGAGGTGCCGCCGATGATCAGCATATCTGCCTTGCGGATATGGGCAATTGACCGCTCAATTACCTCATTGTCCAGTCCTTCCTCATACAGCACGACATCCGGCTTGATCACGCCGCCGCAGCCGCACTTCGGCACGCCCTTCATCTTCAAAATATCATCCAATCCGTAAAACCTGCCGCAGCGCGTACAATGGTTGCGGAGCACCGATCCGTGCAGCTCCAGCACCTCTTTGCTGCCTGCTGCCTGGTGCAGCCCGTCGATATTCTGGGTAATAACCGCTTTCAGCTTTCCTTCCTGCTCCAGCTTCGCCAGCGCCAGATGCGCCCGGTTCGGCTTTGCATTCGGGAACAGCATCTTATTGCGGTAAAACCGGTAAAATTCCTCTGGCTTTCTCATATAAAAGCTGTGGCTTAAAATCGTTTCCGGCGGATAGTCATACTCCTGATGGTACAGCCCGTCCGTGCTTCTAAAATCCGGGATATTGCTCTCGGTCGAAACACCCGCCCCGCCAAAAAATACAATATAATTTGACTCATTAATCCATTTTTTTAATGTGTCTGTCTCTCCCATCTGACGCACTCTCCTCTCCTTTTTCTGAAAACATAAAAGCGGTTGCTATTAGTTTACATAAAATCAGCATATTCTCTATCCTATACAATTACAGCACGCACTCTACACAATCTCATCCAGATACACGCCGTTCACCGTATCCACCTGTGCCAGAATCTCTGCCAGCCCCTTATTTTCAAGCTGTCCACCCCAGATTTCTTCCGCTTTCCGGCAGCCAAACAGCCAGCTCACCAGCTCTTCCGGCTTCGTCTCCAGCCATATGGAAACATTTTCCGTGCAGCCGCAGGTATCCGGCTCCGGTTTCCGCGCCTTCAGGCTGGAACCTGTCTCCCCAATCGTCCAGACAAACTTACCGTTGTTCATTTCCAGAATCGAATCATTCATACGGATGCCCAGTGTGAGCATACGTTTTTCTTCTCCCTGCTGCTCTGCCTGTTTTAAGCCAAATGCCGCCAGCAGCGCCCCGATATTCGTCAGGCGCGCCATATTCCACGGCTTCTCGCCCGTCTTGACCGTGTATGCGTCCTCCGCATACAAAAGCCGGTGTTCACGGACTTCCCAGCCCCAGTAGGCATCCAGGCCAACCAGCCTGCCGTCCTGTTCCAGGAATTCCAACGTGCCATTTTCAGAAGCCAGCTCCTTGATGAGACGGCTCACATACGCCGCATCCCGGCGCGTATACATCTCATACCGTGCGCCCAGCCACTGTTCCATATAGACAGCAGCCCGCCCGCAGTCCTCCGGCGTATCCTGACACACCGTGCGCGTCAGCGTCTTTTTCGCCTCCTCGGTCAGCTCATAGGATGCCACATTTCCGATGAAGGTAAATCCCATCGGCGCATACACAGCCGGGTTGACCGGAACCAGATACGTGATCGGCTTTCCGGCTGCCTCCTCGTCGTGAAGCATTTTCACAAATACGTCCCGGAAATGTCCTTCGCGGCGGCGGCTCTCCTCGGTCGCCACCCCGACCAGATAATCGAGCTTCCAGAGACGTCCACGCAGCTTCACCGCATACGGATTGTACTGCACCATCGAAATCAGAAGTCCATTATCCTTTTTCACCAGAATCTCGTTATCCTTCGTCTTTTCCTTATAATAATACTCGATAAAACTCTCCGAATCTTCCGGGAAACACATATGCCAGAGATGCTTCGTCTCGTCCTTATCCTCCGCATCCAGATACGTCAGCACACTTCCCGCCGTCGTATTGGCGATCTGCTCCGCCCAGTGATAGCCCTTGCTGCCGTTTAACAGCTGTTCTACCAGATATTTGCGTGCATAATCCGCCGGATAATACGTCATTTTCGCCTTCCGGAGTCCCTCTAAGCCCATATCGTCCTCGCGGTTGACCCACTCAGCCTCAGGAAATTCCTCTATCAGGAACTGTTGGTTGATAAACTGGTACAGACCGTTGATCTCCGGGTTTGCCTTCTCAATATGGATAACCGCCATATGTTCCACCGGATTGTAGCTTCCGATCGTAAATGCCTCCATCTGACCGTCGATATACACGCCGCCCATGTGGATGCTGAATTCTGAACAGTTTTTCAGAATATCGTGAATGCCCTTTACCTCATAATCGAGATGTTCCTCGACCTCCTCGCCCTTCTGCTGTCTCCAGCGGTCCAGAAAAACCCAGACATCGTGGCTGTCCGAACAGCACAGACGGCGGTACTCATAGCGCCCCTCATATTCGCGCTTAAATGCGTTGACGCGGTTTTTCTTCTTATGCAGTTTCTTTCCCGCCAGGGAACGCATCGCATCTCCGTTGTAGAGATAATCCCTCGAATCGACCTGCTCTTCCACCAGATATTTGTCCTCCGGCAGATTTAAATATTTCACTGCATACTCATCCGCCAGATTGATAACCAGCGGATATCCCAGTTCTTCATTAAAATACTCCTCAATCGCCGCAAACGCCCCCGGCAGGTCTTCCTCCCGGCACAGCGGCATCGCGGAAAAACAACGTCCTTCATTCTCCATCAGCCATAAAAGCGCCTTATTTTCCCAGATTGCATAACGGACATTATAATAATCTTTCCAGACATAGCTCTCCAGAAATACGCTGTCGCACGTCATATTGTGGCGCATCGCGTAAAACGGAAGCATCTCCTGGATACTGTTAACTTCAATTTTTTTAAACTCTAAACTCATGAAACCTCCTGTGTAAAATCAAAGTGGGTTTTATTTGCCTTCTCATATTATACCATAAATACTAAATTCAGCTATCGCCTTTGGCTCTGCTTCATTAAGTATTTAGGTATGACTCGCACTAAGCTCGAAAACACCTCGCTAAGTGCTCATATTATACCACAAATTTCCTACTTAAAAACAAGGATTTTCTTTCCTTGACTCCATAATTATTGTAGACATTATAGTTATTTCTGATAAACTATACTCAGAAGATGATTTCTGCGGCGTTTTCTTTCTGACAGCCGACGGCAGAGTCATCTATTTTTACCAGAAAGACGAGGATTTATTCATGGAAAAGAATCTCACCTCCGGCAGTGTGCTGAAAACAGTTATCTATTTCTCCCTGCCATATTTGTTATCTTATTTTTTGCAGACACTCTACGGCATGGCGGATCTGTTTATTATCGGGCAGTTTGGAGGCGTGGATGGGACGACGGCGGTCTCGGTCGGCAGTCAGGTCATGCATATGCTGACGGTTATGATCGTTGGTCTGGCGATGGGCGCAACAGTTCTCATCGGACGCGCGGTCGGCGCGGGTGACCGGAAGCTTGCGGCGCGCGGCATCGGTAACACGATTTCCTTATTTGCAGGTCTGTCCATTCTTCTGACCGGACTTCTGCTGACGGCAGTTCACGGCATTATCAGGCTGCTGTCTGTCCCGGAGGAAGCGATAAACGGCACCGCAGCATATCTGATGATCTGCTTTACCGGCATCCCGTTCATCACCGCCTACAATATCATCAGCTCTATTTTCCGCGGCATGGGCGACTCCAAAAGTCCGATGTATTTCGTTGCAATCGCCTGTATTATCAATATTGCGCTTGATTACCTTTTAATGGGCGTGTTTTCGCTCGGTCCGTCCGGCGCGGCACTCGGCACGACCCTGTCACAGATGTGCAGTGTCCTGATCGCCCTGGTCGTAATCATTAAAAAACGGATGTTTCCGGGTTTTCGTCTCCGTGACCTCCATCCACATAAGACTACCATAGCCTCCATCCTGCAGGTCGGAATCCCAGTTGCAGTTCAGGACGGCTTTATACAGGTTTCTTTTCTGGTTATTACCATGTTTGCCAACCAGCGCGGATTAAATGATGCGGCGGCGGTCGGAATCGTTGAAAAGCTGATCGGAATCCTGTTTCTGGTTCCATCCTCGCTTCTCTCCACGGTTTCCGCCCTCTCCGCTCAAAACCTGGGCGCCGGAAAACCTGAGCGTGCCCGTCAGACGCTGCGCTACGCGATCTGCATCACATTTTCTTTCGGGCTGGTCATCTCAATTGCCATGCAGTTTGCTGCCGGTGCCGCCGTCTCCCTCTTTACTGATGAGGCAGAGGTTGTCCGACTCGGAACCCAGTATATGAAGAGCTATGTGCTGGACTGCATGATCGCCGGTATCCATTTCTGCTGCAGCGGTTTCTTCTGCGCCTGCGGACTGTCCGGGCTGTCGTTCCTGCACAACTGCATCTCGATCGTGGTAGCGCGCATCCCGCTCGCATGGCTCGCCTGCCACTATTTCCCGGAAACACTGTATCCGATGGGACTCGCAGCGCCGATCGGATCTCTCATCTCCGTTGCCATCTGCCTGATTGCATTGCGGTGGATTAGACGGCATCCAGAAAAGCTGGTTATGAATTTACATCCAGTTGAAACTGAATAAATGCTGCATTCCCATCTAGATCTTGAAACTTCCATCCGCCAGTTCGACAAGTCTCAGACTGAAACAGCGGTCTGACCTGGAAAGGTCGGTGTCGGCATTTCGCCGGAATCTCCCTCCGTTCCGAGCACAGACAAATGGCAGGAAACTACCTGCATGGTTGTCCGCTTTCGCGACAGCCATCAGGAAGCTCCTGCCCCATATAAAACTCTTCTGCAATTTATCCGGGAGCATTCTCTCCCCATCACCGGATTCTACCGTGAGATCACCCGCTTACTTTTCCCGCATCTCCAGCAGTCTCCATGCCTTCTTATTCTGGACTTCCAGCACGGAACCACAATATTCACACTTTTTCAACCCCAGCTTCTGAATCGGTGCACCGCAGTTTGGACAGATAAGCGAAACCGCTGCTCCTGCTGTTTTCGCATCCTCATAGACATATACCAGTTCCGTCTCATAAACCGTCTGAATCAGATTCGAATGCAGTTCCGACTGCATCTCAGGCGTTTTCTCATATTCAGTCATTTCCTCATACTCGACCGCCGACTCACACAGAATCCGGCAGAGTCCTTTTTCCTTCTGATAGCGGCTGATGACCGTCCGGTGGATATGTACCTTCTGATACTCTTTTTCCAGTTTTTTTCTCAATTCTGTCTCGATCTGAGCCTTCCACTCGCTCCAGTTAAACTCCGGGAAATCTTTTGCAATCTGCGGCAGGCACAGCCGGTCCATTCCCGCCAGCGAACGCGATTTGGATGCGTCTGGCTGCGTCAAATCACCTTCCGATAAATGCTTTGCCACATACCGAAGCACCTGTACCTCCGGCGTACTCGCCAGCTGCCGCATTTTCCTCTTTATTTTGCGGTAAATCCACCAGACAAGCGCTGCCGCAATCAAAATGCCAATGATCCACCCTATCGTTTCTGTCCGCACCGCTGCCTCTCTTTCTATGTTACTGCACACACACGTGACCAGTCACTTTTCTTTATCTCCGTGCATGATACTTAAACCTGATACTCCTTATTCCGCCTTGCTCGCAGCCTTGTCGCTCATCGCCTTTGAATTTACCATGATCCGCAGATGGGACCCTTCGCCGCATTTGCCCTTCTCATCGTTTACTTCAATATCAAACCACATTTTCCGGCGCTCAATGCTGCGGAGTTTTGCAGTCGCTGTTACCTTCATTCCCACCGGCGTCGGCGCCAGATGGCGGCAGTGAATCTCCGCTCCGACCGTCGTCTGTCCTTCCTCCAGATACGATTTCGCCAGTTCCAGCGCTGCCGCCTCCATCAGGGCCACCATATTCGGAGTAGACAAAATTTGGGAACCTGCGCTTCCGATTCGCTTTGCCGTCATCTCATCCGTTACTTCCCAGGTCAGGCTGTATTCCTGTAATTTTTCTGCCATTTTCGCTTCCTCCATATTATAAAATAATTTTGTCGCGGCTATTTAAAATGCCGTTTCGTGAATGATTCTATTATAGCAGAAGATGTGAAAATCGGATAGCGCATCTTACTTTACAGCGAATCAAACAGTTGAAATCCCGAAAATCCTTGTAAAATACGGCTTTTCAGGCATAAAAAAAGGAACCATCTTTCGATGATTCCTCAGAGGCGACAACCAGATTTGAACTGGTGATCAGGGTGTTGCAGACCCACGCCTTACCACTTGGCTATGTCGCCA